>Ga0187819_10000582_pt1 | contig 18335 bp, 18 predicted proteins | sample NC_wetland_sal_i_15_FD_132411 | JGI IMG/M metagenome (GOLD analysis project Ga0187819, IMG submission 132411) | Wetland sediment microbial communities from Neuse River Estuary, North Carolina, USA - SO4_4 | ecosystem: Environmental > Aquatic > Freshwater > Wetlands > Sediment | place: USA...
AGCCCCGGTGTCAGGCCGCGCGCGCGCCGGAGCGGGGGCCCCGTCTGCTGGCAACTGGGTTTGCGTTGCGTCGGCCAGAGGCATTACGGTGAACCTAGTGGGTGAGGTCGGAAAAGGCGAGGAGGCGACTATATGGCGGCGGAGCGTGAAAAGCCCATGCCGGATGCCGAGGTTACCGCATGGCTGCAGAAGAACCTGCCCAAGTGGCGCCTCGAGGATGGCTGGATCCGGAGAACATACAAGACGGGAAGCTGGAAGGGTACGCTGATGGTGATCAACACGGTCGGTCATCTCGCGGAGGCGGCCTGGCACCACCCCGATATCACCGCCTCGTACGCTTGGGTCGAAGTGCGCCTTATGACGCATACGGCCAAAGGCATCACGCCGAAGGACCTCGAGCTCGCGAAGAAGATCGAGGAGGTCGTCCACTGGCAGCCCGGCAAGGAGGGCCGCGGCCTGGAAGGCACGCCCGCCGGCGACGCCCGCTTCGTCTACATCAAATATGACTGAGCTTCGAAGTTTCTTCGCGGCCGGTGATGCGGGGAGAGCGGCAAGACGATGATGGCTAGCAAAGACGGCGCGGCCGGCTTCGACTGCATCATCGCGCTAGGCTCCAACCTCGGGGACAAGACCGGCAACATCGACAAGGCGATCGAGCTCCTGACGGAGCGCGGTGACATTCGCCTCGTCGCCCGCTCGCGCAACTTCGCCACCGAGCCGTGGGGCAAGCTCGATCAGGACTGGTTCGTCAATGCGTGCATCGCAGTGGCAACCAAGCTCAAGCCGCGCGAGCTGCTTCACCGCTGCAAGGACGTCGAACGGCGCATGGGCCGCGTTGTCGCGGAAAAGTGGGGTCCGCGTGTCATCGACCTCGATCTGCTGGTATACCGTGACAGCGTGATGCACGAGCCCGACCTCGTGCTGCCTCATCCGCACATGGGCGAGCGCGCTTTCGTGCTCGCGCCGCTGATGGACATCGCGCCTGATCTCAGCGTGCGGGGAAAGAGCGTGCGCGAGCTCTTTGGCGCCATCGATCAGGCCGGCGTGCGCCCGCTCGCGTGACCGACAATGCAAAGCGCCGCGGACGTGCGAGCCCGCGGCGCTTCGATGAGTTGCTCGCAAGCACTATTTCTTCGGGCTGCCGTCGGCTGCGAACGAATTGAGGTAGGCGAAGAGGTCGTCACGCTCGAGCTCGTCCTTGACGCCGGGGAACAGCATCTTGTTGCCGGGGACCTTCTTCTTCGGGTCGGTGATGTACTCCTTGAAGACAGCCTCGTCCCAGACCCAGCCGGCGTTCTTCATGGCGTCCGAATAGGCAAAGCCTTCCGCGGTTCCCGCCTTGCGGCCGATCACTCCATTGAGGTTGGGGCCAACTTTGTTGGTGGCTCCCGGGCCGATCGAATGACACGGCGCGCACTTGGTGAAGACCTTCTTTCCGGCCTCCGCATCCTGCGCCAACGCGAGCGTCGGCAATGCAAGCAGGGCGCCTGCTGCGACAACCAACCTGAGCATACTAATTTCCTTCCCTATTGTTCCCGAACCGCGGTGACGCGCGACGGGTCATCTTCTTATGCCAATAAGGAATGTGCCAAGAAGTTTCTGAACTTGGACTGAACATGGTGACGCACCCCGTGGCAGCAGGGTCGCGTCACCGAAACCGGACTGGGCGAGTCAAGAAAAGGCTAAACCTCGGTCGGGGCCGGGGTTTTCTCCATTGCCGGCTTAGGCGAGGCTCCGCCCGGGCGCCGATGGATGAACTCCGGCGACGGAAGGTGGGACTCGACCTCCGCCACCTGCGCCCACTCCGAGTGCATCGGCGACAGCGAGCAGGCCGGGTCGGTATTGGCCGCGTCCCCCGTCAGCGCGAAGGCCTGGCAGCGGCAGCCGCCGAAATCGATTTCGCGCCGCGGACAGCTGCGGCAGGGCTCCTTCATCCAGCTGGTGCCGCGGTACTTCTGGAAGGCCGACCCGTAAAGCCAGATCTCGCCCAGCGGCTTGTCGCGCACGTTGTCGAACTCGAGACCCTTGATCGATTCCGCGGCGTGGCAAGGAAGCACGCGCCCCTGCGGCGTGACGTTGATGATGCCGCGGCCCCAGCCGCCCATGCAGGGCTTGGGGAATTTGGCGTAGTAGTCGGGGACCACCATGTCGATGACGATCACGCCCTTCAGGCGCTCGCGCGCCTTTTCGGTGGCCTTGGCGGCGGTCATGAAGTCCTCTCGCGCCGGCATCAGGGCAGCGCGATTCTTGAGCGCCCACGCGTAGTACTGAACGTGGGCGATCTCGACGCGGCCCGCGCCAAGCTCGACCGCGTAATCGATGATTGCCTCGACGTTCTTGATGTTGTGGCGATGGATAGGCGCGTTGATCGTCAGCGGCAGCCCGAGCTCGCGCACCCAGCCGGCGACGAGCTTCTTTTTCGCGCTGCCGCCCTTGTAGCCGGCGATGCGGTCGGCGTTGTCGGCGGCGGTATCGACGTCCTGGATCGAGATCTGAACGTGGTCGAGGCCGGCTTCCTTGAGCTTTTGCAGCCGCTCACGCGTCAGAAGCACGGCAGCGGTGATGAGGTTGGTGTAGAGGCCGGTATCGGCGGCGGTCTTCACGATCTCCTCGAGGTCGCGCCGGACCGTCGGCTCGCCGCCGGACAGGTGGATCTGCAGGATGCCGAGCTGCGCCGCCTGGCGCATCACCTTCTGCCACTCCTCGGTCGAAAGCTCGGTGTTGACGCGCTCGAGCTCTAGCGGGTTGGAGCAGTACGGGCATTGCAGCGGGCAGCGGTGGGTGAGCTCGGCGAGCAGGCCGATCGGGGCGCGCGCACACGTGATATCCACCTGCTCGGGAGCGGACGCACTGTCGCAGCGCATCTCTCCGGCGTCCATGGTCACCGTAGCTTCCTTCACATGGGTAGGGGCAATTTCGTTCATGCCTTCACTACTCCCTTGTCGGCGAGGTCTTGGAGCATCGAGACGATGTCCGCGACGATTTCCTGTTTCGGCGCATTGTACTCTTTTGCGAGCTCGCCCGCGATGTCGTCTACCGTGCGCGCCCCATCACAAAGCTTCAAAACCGCGACAGCTATTTCGTCGGGCTCGAACACGCGCTCGGGCGCAAGCACCAGCCACTTGCCGCGGCCAGCGTCGTGACGCAGCTTGATGTGCGGCGGCAAGGCCGGCCGCGTTGCGGCGGTCACGATGGCGCGGGTGCGCGGCGCTGCCTCATCCATTTTTGGCCTCGGGCCGGAAAGCTCCGGGCGGAATGTTGCCCTCGACGTAGGCATGCTGCAGGGCGTCTAGCTGCACCCACAGCACGTTGCACTTGAAGCGGACGGCGTCGACGCAGGCTTCCTGCTCCTCGCGTGTCTTGGCGTCGTCGAGGACGTACTTCAGGGCGAAATCGGCGTCGCGCGGCGCCTGCGTGAGCCGGCGCTTGAAGTAGGCCATGACCTTGTCGTCGATGAAGTCGTAGTTCTCGAGCATCCCTGAGATGCGCTCCCGGTGGATCTTTGGCGCGAACAGCTCGGTGAGCGAGGAGGCTACTGCGACGGTGATCGGCTGCTCGCGCACAAAGGTAACGTAGGACTCGACGGCAAACTTGGTGGCCGGCAGCGCGCCCTTCATGGAGATGACGTAGTCGCGGTCGAGGCCGAGGCCGTCGGTCAGCACCAGCCAGCGCTCGATGCCGCCCTCCTCCTCGGCGTAGCCGTCATGATCGAGCAGCCGATGCACCCACTCACGGCGCAGCCCGCGATCGTACAGGCGGCTAATGAGGGCGGCATCCTTGCGGGGCACGGCCGACTGGTAGCAGTAGCGGTTGAGCGCCCAGGCCTGCACCTGGGGTTTCTTGAGCTTGCCGCCATGCAGCATGTGATGGAACGGATGCTTGTCGTGGTAGCGCTCGGCGCCCACGGCGCGGATCGCGGCCTCGAAGTCGGCGCGGCTCATCGGCTCGTCCGCTTTGCGGTCGGCGCTGATGCGCTCCAGACTCACGGGCTCAGTCATAGGCGTACCTCCAGACCGTCGTATCCCACTTCCCAACCGGCCCCTTCGATTGACTTGCGCGCCGCCGAGTCTTCGTCCAGCGCCGGATTCGAATTGTTGATGTGAACATATATGAGCCTTCCGACCCCGAGTTTCGAGAAGGCGGAGATCGAGCCGGCGGGCCCCGACATGCTGATGTGGCCCATGCGGGCACCGGTCTTGTTGAGCAGGCCCTGCTCGATCATCTCGTCGTCGGTGAAGAGGGTGCCGTCGAAGAAGACGACGGAGGCGCCCTTCAGGCGCTTGGCGAGCCTCTCGTCGATAGTAGAGCAGCCGGGGATATAGAAGAACGAGGTCTTGGCCGCAGTATCGGTGACCTTGAGCCCGATGGTGTCGCCTTCCTGGGTGCCGAGGTCCTTGCCGGCGGATGCGTCCTCAAGATAGAGGGCAATCTTGCCCGGTACGGCGAAAGCCTCGACGGTGAGGCCGAGGTCGACATCGGCGCCTTTGATGGGCACCGGTTGATCGAGCGGCAGCGTGATGCGGGGAACCAGCGGCTCGGCCAGCACCTGGAACACGGAGTTCGACTTCAGGATGCCGAGCACGCGGCTGGTGCCGTAGATCGAGAAGGCTTGCGCCTCGCGCAAGTTGATCAGCCCGATGATGTGATCGACGTCGCCGTTGGTGAGGACGGCGGCTTTGATGGGGCTGTGGCGCAGTCCGCGCCTGGGGTCGGCGTGCAGGGCCGGTGTTTGTGCGATCTGCTGGCGCAGGTCGGGCGAGGCGTTGAGCAATGCCCAACTCGCCCCGTCGCGAGTGACGGCGAGGGACGATTGCGCGCGTGCTTTAAAACCGGGGGAGCCTGTGCGAACTGCCACGCAGTTATGGCAGTTGCAATTCCATTGCGGAAAGCCGCCGCCTGCACCGGACCCCAAAACCTTGATGATCATGGGAATCGTCTAGTTGGGGGCGCGCCGACGCCTGGAAATGACAACGGCGGTCGATGTGTCGACCGCCGTCGTCGGAAACTCACAGAGTAGGTGAGCTGATCGACAGTCGTTAGATGATGTCGATCTCGGCCGGCAGATACGAGGTGACCTCGAGGCCGACTTCCTGCTCACGAACTGCGGGCTTGGTCCAAACCTTCATAACGTTCCTCCTAATTCGGCAAGTTGCCTTCCACTACAGATGGCCCCGCCGAGGGTCCACCCACTGAAGCGGACACTTTCTTTTGGTGAAGTGCCACCCCAGTCTGCGGATCGGGACGAGATAGTCAAGTCCGGACCGCCGTGGCCGTTATAGACCACACCTCCGCTTCGAGCAGCAAGTCAAAACTGGCTCACAAACTCGTGTCTGAGCGCGCGTTCTGCGGATGCGGAACGCTGCTGTTAGGTATGCATCGAACACTCTTGCGTGACGCAATCCTGCCATCACAAACAGAGTGTTGGTCCGGACACTGAATAGTGTGCGCTGCAACCTCGTTGATCGCCGCGCGCCGGGGCGAAGGTAAAGGGTGAGTTGCTCGCCGCGCGCTAAGATGTTTTGCAGCGGTGCCCCTCGAGGGTGAAACACGCTTCGGCTGACCGGCCAAAATCACGAATTCTGAGAACGCACTTCCCACGCGTTAGGGTTCTGCAGAATTCGGTTCTTATTTCCTCCAACCGGATGCGCGGCAATAGAAAATTGTGCTTCGGCATCCTATAAAGCCCGGCAGGGCGGCAGGCGCAATTCCCGGCAGGGCGGCAGGCGCAATTCGAGGTCAGACGCCGCTCGCCTTCGTCGTTGAAGGCACAAGCTTAACGAGCAGCGAAAGGTCAGCCCGTGCGGTACTTTCCCATCTTCGTCGATCTCGAGGGCCGGGAAGTCTTGATCGTCGGCGGGGGCGAGAAGGCACTGCAGAAGCTGCGCCTCCTCGCCAAGTCGACGGCGCGCATCCGCCTGGTGGCCACCGAGTTCGATGCCGGCATCCTCGCGCTCTCCCGTGAGCCGGCGGTAACGCTAACCCGGCGGAGCTTCGTTCCCTCCGACCTTGCGGGCGCGGCCATGGTCTTTGCCGCCGCCGACGATACCGCCGTCAATTCGCAGGTCGCACTGGCGGCAAAAGCGCAGGGCATCCCGCACAACGTTGTTGATGGCCCGGCCGAGAGCTCATTCATCACGCCGGCCATCGTCGATCGGAGCCCCGTGGTGGTCGCCATCGGCACCGAGGGCTCCGCGCCCGTGCTCGCCCGCGAGATCAAGGCGAAGATCGAGGCCTGGCTGCCGGCGAACCTCGGGCGCGTGGCAGAAGGCGCGATGGCGCTGCGCCGCCGGGTACAAGAAGCTCTCACCGACCCGGTCGCGCGTCGGCGGTTATGGGAGACGCTTCTCCACGGCGCATGGCGCTCATCCGTGCTGCGAGGCGAGGCTGCCGCTGCCGAGCGCGAGTTCGAGCGCCAGCTCCAAGCCGCCCAGTTGGAGGTAAAGCCTGCAGGCAGCGTGGCGCTTATCGGCTGCGGCCCAGGTGATCCCGATCTTCTGACGCTCAAAGCGCAGCAGCGGTTGCAGGAGGCGGACGTCCTGGTCGTCGACCGCCTCGTCAATCCCGCCATTCTCGAATACGCGCGCCGCGATGCGCAGCGCATAGACGCCGGCAAGGAGCCCGAGGGCCCCTCCGCGGCGCAGGACGACATCAACCACATCCTCGTGCGCGAGGCGTTGAAAGGTCAGCGCGTGGCGCGCCTCAAAGGCGGTGACGCCTTCGTGTTCGGGCGCGCGGCAGAGGAGATGGCTGCTGTGCGTGCCGCCGGCATCCCGGTCGAGGTGATCCCGGGCATCACGGCTGCGCACGCGTGCGCGGCGGGCATCGGGCTGCCGTTGACCCTGCGCCAGAAGGTGCGCCAGTTCGCGGTGGTCACGGGGGCTTCCGCGGACGGAGCCTTCGATCTCGATTGGGCCGCGTTGGCCAAGCCGGGCCAGGCCTTCGCAATCTACATGGGAGTGCGCAGCGCGTCGCGTTTCCGCGATAAGCTGCTTGCCGCAGGCGCTGGTCCGCAAACGGTGGTGGTCATCGTCGAGAACGGATCGCTTGCGAGCGAGCGCGTCATCGCAACCGAGCTCAGCCGCCTCGGCCGCGCCATCGAGGACTTGGGCGTCAAGGGCCCGGCAATCATCTTTGTCGGGCTCGACTGGGCCGCGGCCGGGCTATCGCCGCCGGAACGGTTGGAGCTCTACGAGCCGGCATCGGCTGATGAGGCAAGGCACGTCGAAAGGCGTCTAGCGCCGCAGGGCTAAGGTTTTCGCCGGAAGTGATAGGCTTCGCGGCGTTGAAGGGGTTTGACGATGGCAAGGAGGCGTCCGTGACCGCCGCACCGCTGCTTCCGCGGAACGCACCGTTCTCGCCGGAGGACATCGATACGTTGAACACGGTCGTCTCGCGCACGACCGCGCAGCAGCGCGCCTGGCTGGCGGGATTCTTTGCCGGTTACGAGGCCGCGCAAGGGGGCCAGCAACAGCCGCAGCCCGTCGCACCGCCCAAGGCCCGGGAGCCCCTGACGGTGCTCTATGGCAGCGAGAGCGGCAACTCCGAAGCGCTGGCGATGAAGGTCAAGAAGCTCGCGCAGAAGCACGGGCTCGACGCGCGCATTTACGACATGGCCGACGCCGACATGAGCGTGCTGAGCAAAGCCAAAAATCTCATGGTGTTCGTGGCGACCTGGGGCGAGGGCGATCCTCCGGGCCGTGCGGTCGACTTCTACAATACGCTGATGAGCGACGCCGCGCCGCGCCTCGACAAATCCCTCCGCTTTGCCGTGCTCGCGCTCGGCGACACGGCATACGCGCAGTTCTGCGCCATCGGCAAGGCGATCGACGCTCGCCTCGAGGCGCTGGGCGCCACGCGCGCGGCCGACCGCATCGATCTCGATCTCGACTTCGCCAAGAAGGCCGCCGAATGGACGGAGGGCGCGCTGGCGAAGCTCGCTCCGGCCGATAGCGGCGGTTCCGCCACGGTCGTGCACGTCGATTTCAAAGGCAGCGCGCTGCCGTCCGAAGACGACGAGCCGGCGTTCACCGCCGACAACCCGCTCGAGGCCGAGATCGCAGCGCTGATCAATCTCAACGGCACCGGCTCCACGCGCGAGACCTGGCACGTCGAGGTCGCGGCAGACGCGCCGGGCTTCAAGTATCTGCCGGGCGACTCCATCGGCGTGCTGCCCGAGAATGACCCCGCGCTGGCACTCGAGCTTGCCGAAGCGGTCGGGCTTGGGGCCGAGGGCAGCGTCGTGCAGAAGCTGCGCCAAGCCTTCGACGTGACCACCTTGTCGCGCAACTTGATCGAGGCCTACGCCAAGCTCACGGGCCGCGGCGACGTGGCAAAGCTCGCCGAGCCCAAGGCGTTTGCGGAGTTCGCGGCCGATCGCCAGCTCATTGATCTGTTCGAGACCTATCCGGAGAAGCTCTCAGCCGCGCAGCTCTTCGGCCTCCTGCGTCCGCTGCCCGGGCGCCTCTACTCGGTCGCCTCCAGCCTCGCGGCGCATCCCGGGGAAGCGCATTTGCTTGTCGGCACCGTGCGCTGGGAGTCACACGGGAAAAAGCGCAAGGGCGTCGCCTCTACCTACCTCGCCGACCGCACCCGCATGGGCGACAAGGTGCGCATCTACGTCAAGCAGAACCGCCATTTCCGGCTTCCCGAGGACGGCGCGCGGCCGATCATCATGATCGGCGCCGGCACCGGCGTGGCGCCCTACCGCGCTTTCGTGGAGGAGCGCGTCGAACAGGGCGCCAAGGGCAAGAGTTGGCTCGTGTTCGGCGAGCGCAACTACACGCATGATTTCCTCTACCAGCTCGAATGGCAGGAGCACCTCGCGTCGGGCGCGCTGTCGCGCATCGACGTTGCCTTCTCTCGCGACCAGCCGGAAAAAATCTACGTGCAGCAGCGGCTGTGGGGGCACCGGGACGAGATCTTGAAGTGGATCGAGGAGGGGACGCACATCTACGTGTGCGGCGACGAGAAGGGCATGGGCCGTGATGTCGACGTGATGTTGGGGCGCATCCTGGCGGAGGCCGCGCGCGGCGACGAGGAGGCTGGCCGCGCCAAGCTCAAGGAGCTTGCCAAGGCCGGGCGCTATCAGCGCGACGTCTACTGAAGGGTTAGCGATGGCCAGCGACAAGCGCTCGCGCAACGAGTTCATCAAGGAGGAGAGCCGGTTCCTCCGCGGCACCATCGCGGAGGGGCTCGCCGACGTGGCGACCGGCGCCATCTCCGAGGACGACGCGCAGCTCACCAAGTTCCACGGCACCTACCTGCAGGACGACCGCGACTTGCGGCCCGAGCGCGCCAAAAAGAAGCTCGAGAAGGCCTACAGCTTCATGATCCGCCTGCGTCTGCCGGGCGGCGTTGCCACGCCAAAGCAGTGGCTCGCGCTCGATGCCATCGCCGGCACCTACGCCAACCACACGCTGCGGCTGACGACGCGGCAGACATTCCAGTTCCACGGCGTCATCAAGTCGAACATGAAGCGGACCATGCAGGCGATCAACGCTGCTCTGCTCGACACGCTCGCCGCCTGCGGCGATGTCAACCGCAACGTCATGGCCGTCGCCAATCCGTATCTGTCGAAGGCGCACGCGGCCGCGCACGATCTCGCGGTTGCGGTCAGCGAGCATCTCCTGCCGCAGACCGGCGCCTATCACGAGATCTGGCTCGACGGGAACCTCGTCGTCGACAAGAGCGGCACGGCGAAAAAGGATGTGGAGCCGATCTACGGCACCCACTACCTGCCGCGCAAATTCAAGATCGTGATAGCGGTGCCCCCGTCGAACGACGTCGACATATTCGCGCACGACCTCGGCTACATCGCGATCATCGAGAAGGGCAAGATCGCCGGCTACAACGTGACGGTCGGCGGCGGCATGGGCATGACGCACGGGGAGCCGGACACGTTCCCGCGCACGGCCGACCTCCTCGGCTTCTGCACTCCGCAACAGGCCGTCGACGTGGCGGAGAAGGTCGTGACGGTGCAGCGCGACTGGGGCAATCGCGAGAACCGCAAGCGGGCGCGCCTCAAGTACACGATCGAGGATCGCGGGCTCGATGCCTTGCGCGCCGAGGTCGAGCGGCGGCTCGGCTACAAGCTCGGCAAGCCGCGTCCCTTCAAGTTCGAAACGACCGGCGACAAGATCGGCTGGGAGCAGGGCGCCGACAAGAAGTGGCACCTGACCATGTTCATCGAGAATGGGCGCATCAAGGACAAGCCGGGACACGGGCTGCGCACGGCGCTGCGCGAGATCGCGGAGCTGCACATGGGCACGTTCGTGCTCACCGGCAACCAGAACCTCATCATCGCCAATGCCACGGCGAAGTCGAAGCCGAAGATCAATGCCATCCTGAAGCAGCACGGCGTCAGCCCGTTCGTCTCTTCCGCGCTGCGCCGTAACAGCATGGCCTGCGTCGCGCTGCCGACGTGCGGGCTGGCGCTGGCCGAGAGCGAGCGCTTCCTGCCCGATCTCATCACCGCACTCGAGGAGCTGACCGAAAAGGCAGGCCTCAAGGATGACGACATCGTCATCCGCATGACCGGCTGCCCGAACGGCTGCGCGCGGCCCTATCTCGCCGAGATCGGCCTCGTTGGCCGCAACCCGGGCCTCTACAATCTCTATCTCGGCGCCGCGTTCGACGGTTCGCGCCTCAACAAGCTCTACGCCGAGGACGTGAACGGGGCGCAAATCCTGCGGCTGCTGGAGCCGATCCTCACGCGCTACGCCAAGGAGCGCGGCGGTGGGGAGCGCTTTGGTGACTTCGTCATTCGCGCGGGTTACGTGGCGGCGACGACGGCGGGTAACAAGTTCCACGCCAACGTAAGGCCGGTGAAAGTCCTGAGCTGAGCCGCGACCTAAGCGCGGCGCCCCGCAAGCTTCAGTGCTTGGTCATCAGGAGCGAATAGGCCGCCCAAAGCAGCACGGTTGCCAGCGCGACGCGCAGGAACCAGTCCGGCACAAGGCCCGTGATGCGCGAGCCGAGCGCGATCCCGGGCACCGAGCCGACGAGCAGGATGCCGAGGATCGGCAGGTCGACGTTGCCCATGCTGAAATGGCTCATGCCGGCGAGGAACGTGAGCGGGATCGCATGCACGATGTCGGTGCCGACGAGGCGTCGGGCCGAGAGCGAGTGGTAGAGAGCCGTCAGCGCCACAACGCCGATGGCGCCGGCGCCGACCGAGGTCAGCGCCACCAGCACGCCGAGCACGAGGCCGAGCACTAACGTCGGACCGCGGCGCACGACTGTCGGCGCGGAAGCGTCCGCAGAGCGCATCGCGTAGCGTTGCAGCAACGGGTAGCTTGCAACAGCGGTGGCGCTGACGACGAGCGCGGCTGCTAGAATCTTGCGGATAAGAGTTGCGAGCATCTGCGTATCGGGCGCCGCGTAGTAGATCCAGGCGAGCATGATGAGCGCGCCGGGCAAGCTACCCGAAGCGAGCCAGCGCACGATCGGCCAGTCCACGTTGTTGAGCGCGTGGTGCCGCCAGGCCGCGCTCGCCTTGGTGATCGAGGCGAAGAGGAGATCGGTCCCAACTGCGAGCACCGGTGGGACGCCGATGCCGGAGATGAGGAAGGGCGTCATCAGCGAGCCGGCACCCACTCCGGTCAGCCCCACGAGGAACCCCACGCAGAAGCCGCCACCGATGATGAGGGGCCAGGAGGCGGAAACGTCTACCATAACGAACAGGGCTCTCGCGCTCGGTTGGCCGCCTCCGCGGCGGACCCTTTTCTGTTATATTGGAAATAGCTGGCAGGAAAGCGCAAGCGATAGCCCCGCCTGCGGCTAGTGCTTCGCCTTGGTTCTAAAGCTCCAGCTTCACATCAACCCCAGCCGCCCGCAGCAGCAGCGCCGCCTCGTTGGCGCGACGCCGGAACTCGTGCCGGTCGTTCTCGCCGCTGCCGAGATCCCGGCAGATCCCCTTTTCGAGCATCTCGCGCGTGAGCCGGAAGGTGGAGGCCGCATCCGCCGCGCTCCCGTTGGCCGCGCTGGAGACGCCGCCGCCCGCCACCGACGCTCCCGTGGTGGCATCCACGATCAGGAAGGCGCCTGTGCCGGGAAGAGCGGCGAAGGCATCGACCGCCACGGGGCGCCCGAGGGTAATCCCGACGAGCGCAATATCATTGACAGAGGCCCCTTGCGCCGGCTTGGCGGCAAGCGTCTCCAGATCGAGGAGCGACTTGATCTTGATCGATGAGATCGGCGCAAGGTCGGTCGCGGTGCGCAGCAGGTAGCCGGCGCGCGGGTCAAACGGCGTCTCCCACAACCACACGAGACGCCCCTCGATGTGCGAGGCCACCGCCGGCTGCGTCTGCGGACAAGACAGGACCGCGCCGCGGGCGACGTCGATATCGGTATCGAGCTGCAGGGCCACGGCTTGGCCCTGCTGGGCGAACTCGAGGTCGCGGCCCATGGTGGCGATGCGCAAGACGTGCGCGCTCTTGCCGCTCAAGGCGTCCATAACCCGATCGCCGACGCACACACGTCCCGAGCTGACGGTGCGGGCGAGACCTCGGAAATCGAGCCCGTCGCGCAAGACGAATTGCACGGGGAGCCGGAACGGACCGGCAGGCGTGATATCCCGAGCCGGCAGGCGCTCGAGGTGCTCGAGCAGGTGAGGGCCGGTGTACCAAGGCATGTGCTCGGAGCGCCGCGCGACGTTGTCGCCGCCCACGGCCGAGACGGGGATGGCGATGGCGTCACGGAAGCCGAAGCGCAGCGTGAGCTCGCGGAAGTCGGCCTCGATGGCGCGAAACTTTTCCTGCGACCAGTCGACGAGATCCATCTTGTTGACGGCGAGGATGACGCGCTTCACGCCGACGATGTCGAGGATGCCCGCGTGCCGGCGGGTCTGGCGCTTCACGCCGTGGCGTGCATCGACGAGCATGATGGCGACGTCGGCGTGGGAAGCGCCGCTGGCCATGTTGCGCGTGTACTGCTCGTGGCCGGGGCTGTCGATAATGACGAAGCGGCGCGTATCGGTATCGAAGTAGCGCCAGGCAATGTCGATCGTGATGCCCTGCTCCCGCTCGGCGACGAGGCCGTCGACGAGCAGGCTGAAATCGGGATGTGCGGTGCCGCCTGCGGTGCGCCCCGACTTCTTTAGCGTTTCGCGCTGGTCATCGTAGAGATCGGAAGCGTCCCACAACAACCGGCCGATGAGCGTCGACTTGCCGTCGTCGACCGAACCGCAGGTCAACAAATGCAGAATGCCATTGAGCTCCTGCGCGGGCTCGGGCACAGCCTGCGGCTGGCGGATCGCGGAGAGCGCCGTCATCAGAAGTAGCCTTCCTGCTTCTTGCGCTCCATCGCGCCGGTTTGGTCGTGGTCGATGAGGCGACCCTGCCGCTCGGACGTGCGCGCGCTCAGAGTCTCCGCGACAACGCTTTCGATGTCGCTCGCCTGGGAGAGGACGGCGGCCGTCAGCGGCCAGCAGCCGAGTGTGCGGAAGCGTACCATCTTCATCTGCGGTGTCTCCCCCGGCTGCAACGGCAGGCGATCATCATCGAGGACGAGTAGCTGGCCATTGCGCGTGATGGTGGGGCGCCGGGCCGCGTAATAGAGAGGCACCACGTCGAGACCCTCGCGCGCGATGTAGCGCCAGACGTCGCGCTCCGTCCAGTTCGAGAGCGGGAAGACGCGCACGGTCTCGCCGACGCCGAGGCGCCCGTTCAAGAGGTTCCACATTTCGGGTCGCTGCCGGCGCGGGTCCCAGCGATGGCCCGGCGAGCGGAACGAGAACACGCGTTCCTTGGCACGCGAGCCTTCCTCGTCGCGCCGCGCGCCGCCGAAGGCCGCGTCGAACCCGTGCTGATCAAGGGCCTGCTTCAACGGCTGGGTCTTCATGACATCCGTGTAGACGGACGGCGCGTAGTCGATCGGATTGATGCCGCGCTCGATCCCTTCGCGGTTGGTATGGACGATGAGGTCAAGTCCGAAATCGCGCGCAGTCTTGTCGCGAAACGCGATCATGTCCTTGAACTTCCACGTCGTGTCGATGTGGAGCAGCGGAAAGGGCGGCTTCTGCGGAAAGAATGCCTTGCGGGCGAGATGCAGAAGCACGGTTGAGTCCTTGCCGATCGAATAGAGCAGCACGGGCTTGCGGAACTGCGCTGCGGCCTCGCGGAAGATATGGATTGCCTCCGATTCGAGCACGTCGAGGTGAGAGAACGGCGCGGTCATGCTGCTTTTTCCTGTTTGCCGGGGCGATTATGCAGCCCGCACTCCTTGCCGTCCTCGTTTTCCCACCACCAGCGTCCCGCGCGGATGTCCTCGCCGGGCTTTATGGCGCGCGTGCACGGCTGGCAGCCGATCGAAGGGAAGCCCTTCGCGTGCAGCGGATTGACCGGTACTTTATTGGCCGCGATGTAAGTCTCGAGTCGTTCGAGCGTCCAGTCGGCGATCGGGTTCAACTTGACGAGCTGATGCTCCCCATCCCATGCGGCAAATGGCACCGTGGCGCGGCCCGCAGACTGATCGCGCCTGAGACCGGTGACCCAGCCCGCCGCGCCGGCGAGCGCGCGCTTCAACGGGCGCACCTTGCGCACCTCGCAGCACGCCTTGCGATTCTCCACCGCCAGCCGGAAGCCGAAGATGCCATCGCGGGCGACGAGCTCCTCCACTTCCTTGGCGTCGGGCACGACCACCTGAATTCTGATGCCGTAGCGCTGCTCGCTCGCTTCGAGGGTCTCGAGCGTTTCGGGAAAGTGGCGCCCGGTGTCGAGCGTGAACACGTCGATTGGCGCCCCGCTGGCCGCGATAGCGTGCAGGATTGCCTGGTCCTCAAGCCCGAGGCTCGTCGAGAAGGCTATACGGCCCTTTACGGCGCGGGCGATCCCCTGCAGCCGGTCCTCGATGGTCGCGAGCCCGGCGAGCCGCTTGTCGAGGCCGGAAACGCTCCGCGCCGGGCCGCCCGCACTGCGTGCGCGGGGCGGGGAGCGCAAAGCGCTTTTGGCGCCGGACGCCGGTGTGGCGCCGCGCCCGGCTGAGGACTTCGCCGGCATCTCGGATCCCTTGCGGTTGGTTGCCTCAACTTAATGAAAACAGGTTCCCACATAAAGGCTATCTCACAAATAAGAATAGGATCGCATTCCTCGGGCGAGCCGGAATGGAAATTTTTTGCCAGTCCCATGGTTGTTGGAACGCCGTGTTGCAGCCGAAGGGGCGACGGCCGGCGGGTGCCCAATTCGCGCTCCGTAGCAGACCAGCGCGCGTTCAAAGGTGCGCCCGCGCATCGGCTCGGCGGCAGCGCGAATCAGTGTGCAGGCAAGTCGTTCAATCGCGGCCAATAATACTGCCGGCGCGGTCGTCGATTGGCCGGTTTTCGGCGACACGTTGGCGAATGTTGGGGACGAATCGGGCGGCCGAAACCTTCACCCACTTCATGGTGTTAACCGACGTGATCATGTGGACATCGCGTGCGAGCTGAGGAGCGAAAGTTGTGCGCCGAATAATGCCGCTGGCGGCGCCGGGAACTGGTGATATTCTCCGCCCGCTTTGCCGCCGAGCCTGTTTGTGGGAGAGGGCATCTACCACGTCCGGGTGTGTCGGCAGTGAGGCAGCACATGCAACGTTGAGCAGTAGCGGGGTACCGAGATGGGGGATTCCAAGCGTCCCGATTTTCCGCAATTCGAGCAGCCAATCGAGGGCGTTCGCGACGGCGAAGAGGCCGGAATCGAAGTCTTCGAGGTGGTCGGGTCCATAAAATGGTTTGACGCATCAAAAGGTTATGGCTTCATAGTCCCGGACAACGGGCTGGCCGACATCCTTCTCCACGTCACTTGCTTGCGGGCGGGGGGATATCAAACCGCCTACGAGGGAGCTAGAGTTCACTGCGAGGTGCTGCGACGCCCGAAGGGCATGCAGGCGTTCCGCATCCTCAGCATGGACGAGAGCACGGCAATCCACCCATCGCAGCTGCCGCAGCGGACGCACGTCATCGTCCAGCCGGAGAGCGACTGGGAGCGGGCGATGGTGAAATGGTTCAACCGGGTTCGCGGGTTCGGCTTCCTGACGCGGGGCGAGGGCACGCCGGACGTGTTCGTGCACATGGAGACGCTGCGCCGCTTCGGCTTCACCGAACTCCGTCCGGGCCAGATGGTGCTGGTGCGCTGGGGTCACGGCTCGAAGGGCTGTATGGCGGCGGAGTTGCGCCCCGACGGTCAGCCGGGCCTCCCGCCGACGCATTGACCGCGCAAGGGTCCGCAATTCAGAGAATTACGAGCGGGGCTGCCCTCTGGGCGGCCCCGCTTTTCGTTGTCGCCGCGCTGCTGGTCGTGCTGGCCGGGCCGGTCTGGGCGCGCATGCGCGTCGACAAGCTGTGGCTGGTCACCGCCGCGGGTCAGGAAACGCCGATCGACGTCGAGATGGCGGTGGACCCCAAGGAGAAGGAGCTCGGACTCATGTTCCGCACCGAGCTTGCCGACACCCGGGGAATGCTTTTCCCCTACGGCGCCCCGCAAGAGGTGACCATGTGGATGCACAACACCTACATCCCGCTCGACATGGTGTTCATCCGCGCCGACGGGACCGTGCATCGCATCGAGCGGGCCGCCGAGCCGCTATCGGACCGCATCATCAGCTCTGAAGGCCCCGTGTCGGCCGTGCTCGAGATGGCCGGCGGCGCGACCGAGCGGATTGGCTTGAAGCCCGGCGACCGCGTGCGTCATCCGCTGTTTGGCACCCCGTGAGCGTTTCAAGGCGCACGTCCTGCCCTTGACCTCATGGAAGCGAAGCGGCACACAAAGCGGCAGGCTCAAAGTCGGGGCATAGCTCAGCCTGGTAGAGCACTTGCTTTGGGAGCAAGGGGTCGCGAGTTCGAATCCCGCTGCCCCGACCATCGAGACCCGAACGCTTCGATGAAAGTGACGCTTAGATGATTGCCCGCATCTTCAAGCCGGCCCGCACCGCGATGCAGTCGGGGGAAGCCCGCACCAAGGAGTGGGTGCTGGAGTTCGCTCCCGCGAGCCCGCGCGAGATCGACCCGCTCATGGGATGGACAGGCTCGCGCGATATGAAAGCCGAGGTCGAGCTCGCCTTCGACAGCAAGGAGGAGGCGATCGCCTACGCCGAGCGCGAGGGCCTCGCCTACCAGGTGTTCGAGCCGCTGCCGCGCCGGCAGATCCGCAAGTCCTACGCCGACAACTTCAAGTACGGCCGCATCGGTAGCTGGACGCACTGAGGCGTCGGCGTCGAGCCTTCCTTGCGCTTCCCATGCAAGCGGTGTGCTGCACTCAGCCGGTGAACAGCACCAGCGCCTTCTCGACCGTGTTCCAGACGCCCCAGGCGAGCGGAATGCCGACGAGCAGCCAGAACAGCACGGCCTTGAAGTCGAGCCCGCCCATGCCGATGCCGAACGACCCCTTCGCGTGCGGGGTCGCCGACGAGGCGTGCTTTGCCTGCTCGGCGACGACGTCCGCTTCGCTCATGTGCCATTTGTGATCGACAGGGCGCACCAGAAGATTGGCGACGAAGCCCGCAACCAAGAGCCCCGCCAGCGTATAGAAGATCGGCCCATAAATCTGGTCGGGTGCGATGCCGGAGGCCTGGCGCGTGTCGTGCATGTAGTTGACGATGACGGGTCCGACAATGCCCGCCGTCGACCACGCCGTTAGCAGGCGGCCGTGGATGGCGCCCACGAACTGGGTGCCGAACATGTCGGCGAGGTAGGCGGGAATGGTTGCGAAACCGCCTCCATACATGGACGCGATGATGCAGATCGCACCGACGAACAGCGCGAGGATTTTCCAGTCCGCCGCGAACGAGGCCAGCACATAGAGCGCGGCGCCGAGTGTGAAGAAGATGAAATAAGTTGTCTTGCGTCCGAGGTGGTCGGAGGACGACGCCCAGGCGATGCGGCCGAAAATGTTGAACAGCGAGATGAGTCCGACAAAGCCGGCACCGACGGCCGCAGCTTTTGCGGCCAGCGCCACGTCCTTCTTGATGTCGAGGTAGCCGAGCGCGGACTGCCCGATGAGCTGGCCGCCGAAGGTCTCCTGCAGCATGGGCGAGGCCGCGCCGATGATGCCGATGCCAGCCGAGACGTTGAGGCAGAGGATGAGCCACAACAGCCAGAACTGCGGCGTCTTGTGCGCGTCCTTGAGGTGCACGTTGTTGGAGGTGATCATGCGGTTGCCGTTGGCCGGCGGCGTCCACCCTTCGGGCTGCCAGCCCGGTGGCGGCAGCCGGTAGCCGAAGGCGCCGATCAGCATGAACGCGAAATAGATCGCAGCCATGGCGATGAACGTTTGCCAGACGCCGACGTCGCTCGCGGTGCGGAAGCCGGTCCAGGCGATGGTGTGCGCGAGCCCCGTGAAGGGCACGGCGAACGTGTAGGCGCCGCC
>Ga0187819_10000583_pt1 | contig 18329 bp, 14 predicted proteins | sample NC_wetland_sal_i_15_FD_132411 | JGI IMG/M metagenome (GOLD analysis project Ga0187819, IMG submission 132411) | Wetland sediment microbial communities from Neuse River Estuary, North Carolina, USA - SO4_4 | ecosystem: Environmental > Aquatic > Freshwater > Wetlands > Sediment | place: USA...
ATCAACCCGTACCCGCCCGATTCGTAGCCTGTGCTCATCGGGTACCACGCGTAGAAGTTGATGCCTTTGGCTCCCCGCGCTAGCGCGCTCCAGGTCCAGACACGCAAGTCGGCGGGAGTGACGGTCGCGCTCACGTTCAAAGCCACGGTGCCGAATCCACCTTGCAGTTCGCCGATCCACCAGCCGCGGCCGTTCTCTGAATACCCGGCTGAGCGCGTGAAATCCAGCAGGGCTCCTCGCCACGCCGGGTCGCGTCCCACAGCGCTCGAATGCTTCGGATAGAACGACGTGCCCCAGTAATCCACCTGGTGCGGCATCAGCCAGTCATCGGGCGTGCCGTCGCCGCTGCGGGGCGAAGTGAACAGGTTGGGCGCGTCGGCGTGGCTGGTAGCGACCCGATCGGGCGCCGCACGCTTGACGGCATCGAACTTCATCCGCAGGTCTTCGGCCAGTTTCTCGGTGATGAAGTTGCGCCAGTCGATGTAATCCGTGTACGAAAGGATGGTGCTCAGCCGGTTGGGCTGCACTTCGTCCCAGGAAGCGAATCGGCGGTACCAGGCGCGGTTCAGCTCATCCAGCGTACCGTATTTCTTTTCCAGCCACTTGCGAAAGCGCGCGACGGAGCTGGGACAGTAACAGAATTCCGCATTCGGCAGATACGTGGCCTCGGCCCAGTTGATCACATGCGGCTCGCTCCACAGGTCCCAGCCGAGAAACGCCGGACTCTTGCGCGCGTGCTCGGCCAGCGCCATGAAGAACGAGAGTTCAGCCTGACGCACTCCGGGGTGGTCGAAGCAATAGCCCGGCGCGGATTCAGACCGCATGACGGCGCCACTGATATCGACGAACGCCGCATCGGGATATTTGCGGCCCACCCAGTCCGGCGCGGCGTCCATGTAGGTCTGGATGAGCAGCTTCATTCCTTCCTGGCCGGCGAGTTCGAGCAGCACATCGATGGTATCGAAGCGGTAGGTTCCTTCCTGTGGCTCGCCCGACGCCCAATCCATCCAGCAGCGGACCGTATTAAAGCCGAGGCTCTTGATGGCGCGGAGATCCCCGCGCCAGATTTCTTTTTTCGTTTGCGGATCGGGCTCGAGCATCGGCGCGCGCGCTTTGCCGCCTCCGTACCAGACGGCCATGGGGAAGAAGTCGGATTGCGCGAGGAGCGGAACGGCCACAAAGAACGACGCGGCGACGCGGAGACGTCCGGAACGGACCCGAAAGCGTGGCAGGGACACGGCGAATTTGAACATTGGAGATATCCTAAAACGGTTGGGCTTCCGACGGTAATTCGTCGTACGTTGAGGCATGCGCAGACGCGAGTTTCTGGCGACACCTATGGCGTTGGCAGCGAGTTCAAATACGTTGGGCATCAAGGCTCTCGCCTTCGATGTCTTTGGCACGGTTGTGGACTGGCGCGGCTCGATTATTCGTGAAGGCACGGAATGGGCACGAAAGAAGGGTCTGCAGGTCGATTGGGAGAAGTTCGCGGACCGCTGGCGCGCCGGCTACCTGCCTGCGATGGACAAAGTGCGCAAGAGCGCGCTGCCGTGGATGAAACTCGACGCGCTCCACCGGATGATTCTGGATGAACTGCTCGGCGAATTCCAAATCACGGGCTTGAGCGAAGAGGAGAAGGAGTCCTGGAACCAGGTTTGGCATCGTCTGGCGCCGTGGCCGGATTCCGTTCCAGGCTTGGCGCGCCTGAAGCAAAAGTGTGTCCTCGCTACGCTCTCGAATGGCAATGTTTCGCTGCTGGTAGACATGGCGAAACATGCAGGCTTGCCGTGGGATGTTGTCCTATCGGCAGAGTTGTTCCATCATTACAAACCGGACCGGGAGGTCTACCTCGGCGCCGCCGATCTGCTCGGCTGCAAGCCGGGCGAAGTGATGATGGTTGCGGCCCACGTTGGAGACTTGAAAGCAGCACGGGCCTGTGGCCTCCACACCGGCTTCATCCCGCGTCCGAATGAGTATGGGCCGTCAGGCAAGGCGGACACGCCTGGCGATGAACCATTTGATGTGACAGCCCTCGATCTGCTGGACCTGGCTCAAAAGTTGTAGCTGCTTGCAACCGAACCTCTCAGCCTTCCCACGGATTGAAGACTAGCGCGCCCGTTTGGGCGATATCGCCGGTGTTTCTCGTTACAAGCGTAAGATTGTGGTGAATTGCCATCGCCGCAAGCAGTCCATCGATTACGGGCATCGCCGCTCCACGCATTGCCGCTTTGCCCGCGATAATGCCCCAACGTTCCGCCACAGCCTCGTCCACCGTCAGAATTCGACCCGCGAATCGCAGGCGCAGATCTGATTCCAGCCAAGCTTCCAGTTGCGCCCGGCGTGCCGCGTGCGGCAGTGCTTCGATGCCCTTCCTAATCTCGCCCAGAGTGAGAACGCTTAGATACAGCAGATTCTCGTCGGTCGCCTCCACCCACATAACCACACGCGGTTCTGGCCGCGGCTTGATCAGTTCCGAGATGATGTTGGTGTCGAGAAGAAAGCCGCTCACAGCTCAACAGAACGGCCGTAATCGGGTTGGCGTTCGAGATCCAGGTTTGCGTTGGTCAGTGGTGATTTTGCGAAAAACTCCACCAAATTCCCGGATTGCTTTTTCCGCCGGGTCAGGCGTTCGAATTCTTCCGCAGTCACCACCACCACCGCCTCCTTGCCCCCACGGGTAATCCATTGTGGACCCTGCGCGCGGGCCAGCCGGAAGACCTCACTGAACCGGGCTTTGGCGGTCTGGAGCTGCCAGCTTTCGGTCGAGGCCCGAGCTTTCTTACGTGCCGTTTTCATGGCTCCCTTCGCGCTTTATCTAAACTAGTCAGACTAGTCTGATCATACGCAATCACCGGCCCTCTTGTCAAGCGCCGTCAACGGCTTCCCCCTTCTTCACCGCCTGGAGATCGATTCCCAGGGCCTGGCATTTCTTGTACAAGTGGCTCCGCTCCAGCCCCAGGGCTTTGGCCGTCTCCGTCATGCGGTAGCTGTGGCGCTTGAGTTCGGCGAGCAGCACCTCGCGCTCGAAACCGTCAACGCGCTCCGCAAGCGAACCGGTGGCGGGCGCTCCCAGGGAAGCGACGGAAGCTGCCGCCTGTGCCGGCAGTGTGGCTTCCACTGTGGCGGCATCCACCTGATCTCCTGAAAGCAGCAGTAATCGCTCGACGATGTTTCGTAACTCGCGCACGTTACCCGGCCAGGAATACTTCTTCAGCGCTTCCAACGCTTCTGCCGTGAATACCAGCGTCTTCCAACCGTTTTGATCCGCGATCTGGCGCGCGAAGTGTTCCACCAGCACGGGGATGTCTTCCAGCCGCTCGCGCAGCGGAGGCAAAGCGATGGGAAACACGAAGATCCGGTGATAGAGATCCTGGCGAAAGGTTCCGCGCTTCACCAGGTCCTCGAGATTGCGATGCGTCGCCACCACCACCCGGACGTTCACCGTTACCGGCCGGTCGCCGCCCACGCGCTCGATCTCATTCTCTTCGAGCACGCGGAGCAGCTTGGTCTGCATCACCGGCGGCATGTCCCCGATCTCATCCAAGAACAGCGTGCCGTGCTGCGCTTGCTCGAACTTGCCTACGTGGCGCGAGGCCGCGCCGGTGAATGCGCCTTTCTCATGGCCGAACAGCTCGGATTCGATCAACTCCGCGGGCACCGCCGCGCAATTGAGCGTGACAAACGGCCCGGCCGCACGCGGGCTGCGAGCGTGCACCGTGCGCGCAATCAGCTCTTTGCCCGTACCCGTCTCGCCCAAGATGCAGACGCGTGTCTCGCTAGCCGCCACGCGCTCCACCTGCGCCATCACGCGCCGCATGGCTTCGCTTTTCCAAATGATCTCGTGCTTGCCCACGCGCTGGCGAAGCTGCCGGTTTTCTTCCTCCAGGCGTCGAAGTTTCAGGACGTTTTCAACCGTCAGTAGCAGCTTGTCGGTAGAGAGCGGTTTCTCCAGAAAATCCACGGCTCCCAGCCGAGTCGCACGCACCGCCATCTCGATGTTGGCTTGCCCGGAGATCATCACCACTGGCGCCGGGATGCCGAGCACTTTGAAATCTTCGAGCAGCGAGAGGCCGTCTTTTCCCGGCATTACGACGTCCGAGAAGATCATGTCGAACGGTTGCGATTTCACCAGCTCCATGGCCCGGGCGGCGTTGTCGCAGACGGTGGCTTCGTGGCCTGCTAGGCGGAACGCGCGCGCCAACGAAGCCAGCGTGTTGGCATCGTCATCGACAATCAGCAGGTGTGCCATATCAGGCGCGGGCCGCGCTCGCCGGGCGTGTTACGGGCAGCTCGATGCGGAAGGTGGCGCCGCGGCTTGGAACGCTCTCCACGGAAATGGTGCCGCCGTGATCGCTCACCACCGACTGCACGATGGCCAGCCCCAATCCGGTGCCGTGCTGCTTGGTGGTGTAGTAGGGAGTGAACAGCCGGTCGCATTCTTCTTTGGTCAAGCCTTGGCCCGTATCGGAAACCTCGAGAAGCACGGTGCTATTGTACTGCCGCGTGGCAATGCGCAAGGTGCCGCCATTGGGCATGGCGTCCATGGCGTTGAGCGCCAGGTTTTGCAGGGCGCGCTTGATCTGCTCGGGATCGGCCTGAATGGACGGCAGGTGCGGTTCCAGATGAATTTCCGAATGAATGGCCGCGCTCGAAGCGAGCTGCGCGTCCAGCAGGCGCAGCACCGCGCGCACCAGCTCGTTCAAATCCACGGCTTGAAACTGCGGCGCGGGCATCTTCGCGAAGTCACTGAAGCGGCCGATGATGATCTTCAGATTGGCCAGTTCGGCCAGCAGCGTTTGCGTGCTCTCGCGAAACACTTCTTCGAACTGATCGGGATGCTCACGCTTGGCCCGGTCCAGATTTTCCACCGTGATCTGCAGGGGGAAAAGCGGATTCTTGAGTTCGTGGGCCAGCCTGCGGGCCAGCTCGCGCCACGCCGCCACACGCTCGGCTTGCACCAGCCGGTCGCGTTGCTCGGTGAGTTGGCACGTCATCTGGTTGAACGCCCGAGCCAGCTCGCCAATTTCGTCGCGCGAGTCCACCTCGACGCGAGCCTCCCAATTACCCCGCGCCACCTCGCGCGCGCCCGCGGCAAGCTGTTTCACCGGGTGCGTTACCCGCGCCGTGGCCCATCCGGCAAGCAACAGAGCCAGCAGAATGCCCGCGCCGCCGACCATCAACCCGACGTTGCGAATGAATCGGACCAGTGCGACCACCGGCGCGCGTGAGCTGCCGATCAGCAGCACTCCCAGCGGGCGTTTGTCGCGGCCATCGAGAGGGAGGGCATGAAAGGTTTCCTCGCTGGCTGCATCGGAAGCCCACCGGATCACATCGGCGCCCTCATGATTCTCGTGCCGGATCCGCTCGATCAGCGGCGCCAGCCTCTCCGCCTCGTGTGCCGTGGCGCCGGAAAGCGCCTGAGGGGAGAACGCCGTCTCCAGATTGCGATAGAGCAGCGCCCGCATGCCGGAGGGAAGCACGAGAGACGCGAGAAAGCTATCGCCTAAACGCCGGCCCGCCACTACGTAGAGGCGGCTATCGCTCTGCGCCGCCACGCGCACCGCTTCCAGCGCCAGCACGGATTCCTCGGCCAGATCCTCGCGCTTGAGAAATGCCGGCTGCGCCTTCCAGTCCACCGGCTCGAGAAGCCAGGGCTCTTTATAACCGAAACGTGCGGGCCATTGCGCTGAGGAAACGATGGTACCATCGCCCGCAACCAGCTCTAGAAAATCCAGGCCGTGCGAGCGAGCGAGGGCCTGCGCGTCGCCAACGTGTAACGAGTAATCGCGCTCCGGGCCGTTTACATCGATGGCGATACGTTCCGTAGTATCTGCTTCGGCAATCCGCTCCGCCGCGCGTGCCACCTCCTCGCCGCGCAGGTCGAACTCTTTGCGGAACTGCTGCACCAACGCCGCGGTGCGCTCCACATCCGACCGCTCGAATTCACGCCGCGTGGAGGTGGAGACAATCCCCACCACCATGGCTACCGCGGCAACGATCGTGGTCGCGAAGATGACCAGAATCCTCGTCCGGAACGTCACGGAGTCCTCGGTTCGAGCCACAGTTCGTCCAGGCGCCAATCTCCCCAGCGATGCGGCTGCCAATTTCTCACTCGCGAGCCGACGCCCAGAATTTCGGGTAAATGACAAAGCGGGATCACGCGGAAATCGTCGATGACCTTCCTTTCGACTTGGTATCTGGCTTCGGCCGTGACCGCCGATGGGTCGATCAACTCGTTAATGTGGAACACGGCTGCCAGATCGGCCAGCCCGTGCGCGGGATCCGGCGAGCGCAGAGAGATGCGCACGATCCGCATGTCAGCCTGGGCTCCCGGAGTAACCTGGATGAAAATGCCGGCCTCGCGCGTGTCCACGGCGATGCGCTCCGCAATGGATCGGGAGAGCGAGTCGGCCGGATCACACGAAAGCGTGGCCCGCAGCCCGGGCTTGGCGACGGTGGCCGCGGTCCGTTGAGCCCGTTCGATGTCGCGCGACGTAGGAAACAAAAATGCGTAGCCGGTGATCCATTGGGGCAGCAACGCGCCGCTGGCTTCTCCCTGCTTCTGTAACAGGACATCGTGAATGGCGGCGCGATCGACGGAGAGCGCCACGGCCTGACGGAAGGAAATGTTTTCGCCCGGCGCCCGCCCGCGTTCGAAGACCAGCGCGAGAAGTTCCGAGGGCGCGGAGGTCCACGTCCGCAAGCCCCGCTGCGCCGCCCGGCGCGCATCCTCGATGCTCAGCTCGACCACATCCGCCTTCCCGAGTTCCAGGTCGGCGGCTTGATCCCTGTAAGCACGGAACATGCGCAACTCGATTGCATCCAGAAACGGCCGGCCTCCCCAATAGTCCTCATTCGCGGCCAGCACAGCGCGGCGCCCCGCCTGCCATTCGGTGATGTGATAGGGGCCCGTGCCACTGGTCACGCCGTCGGCGCCGCGCCGCAGGATAGCAAAATGCGCATCGGCCAGGGTCGCAGGCAGGTCGGGAGCAGGAGTCTCTTGCCGGATGATGACGCTCGCGCCCTCGCTGGAGATCGCCACATTGGCTCCGAGTTTGAGGCTCGCCGCCACGGCGGCAGCGTTGACGGGCGATCCGTCATGAAATTTCACGCCGGGCCGCAACTGGAATTCCCAGCGCCGGTTTTCCGGATCGTGCTGCCAGGCGATGGCTAAGGCGGGCCGGGGTTGTCCGTGCTCGTCCAGCCGGACCAGCCGGTCATACACCCATGGAACCAGGGCGGGCGGCCATTCGCCGGGATCGGTGAGCGCGATGGCCTCATGAATCTCGACAATCGCCGTACCGCCGTAGTGGGGGCGGGTTTCGGCAGGCGCGCTCGCGCGAAAGCCGGTCAAACTAATGAGCGCAAGTAATTGCCAGGCGAAACGCCGCATATCGGCCGCTGTTCAAGTCATGGGAGACGGCGAAAGCTACGCCGGGCTCGGCCGCCGGCCAAAGCGCGGTCACCGGGCCGGGGAAGGGAAGCGCGTCGCCCACCCGCTGCGGCGAGCCGCCAACCATCTCATACGCCACCACGGAATCTGCGGTAGCGCCGTCACCGGAAGCCGTAGCCAGCACTTGTGAACGGGCTCCGCATTCGCTACCAATTCCCGCGATGTCGCTTCCCCACCCGGTCCATCCGCCGGCGCCTTGGAGCGCGGCGTTGTACAAATGAACCTGCCCGTCCACCCCGGCAAACGCCCACATTCCTTCTCTGCCGGATTGCACTGCGGCGGCGGAAAAGTAAGCCGGAAAGCTCTTGGTTGATCCGTTGGGGGTTACCACGCGCCCGTCGAAGAAGTTGCGCCCCGGCGCGAACTGCGCGAAGCCCAGCATGCCCGGACCCGCGCCCACCGGCCACAAAAATTCATCACGGCAACTGATCCCCAGGCCGCTGGACGCGTTTCCGATACAAGTGAGTCCTGGCAAATACGCCTGGTATGTTTCGCCTTCGGTCATCAGACGTCCTCGAAGATCGCGGGGCCAGGGCCGCGCCGCTGGAATGCGCACACTCAACTTGCGCTGCCATCCGTTGGCGGCATTTTCGTAAACCGACACAGCCTCGGAATCCAATACGAGCAAGTCCCGTCCCAGCGGAGCCAGATCAAGGATTCGCTGGTCCTCTTGCATGATGAGCGTTTTCGCGATCGACAGCGGCGGCGCCGCGGTCCTCGCCTGGGGTTTGGGTCTCGTCTCCATGGCCGTGTCGGTTTTATCGGGGTGGCGGATCTCGGCCACCCAAACGAACTCGCGCAGATTTTCTGAGAAGGTCACGGCCACTTGCACCGCGTCCGGCGGTTGCCCGGCCAACGTCACACCCAGCGCTCGCAATTCGCGCTCCAGCGCCGTCTGTGCGCCATTTACGTCGGAAGAGCTCATGGCGGAGAGGTTACGAAATGAGAGCACCGCGTCCTCGCGGGGTTTCATGCTGGCGGCAATTTTCTGCGCCAATCCGTGGGCCTGCTCGTCGTAAGCCTCGGCCCAGACGGTTGCCGAGGCTAAAACAAGAATTGCCGGAAGGAAAATCCTGGGGCGGGTGCCCACCATCGGGTACGTGCGTCATGATAGCACACGAGGCTTACCCGGCCCCCGTTCACTTGCGAGAGGCTGCTTTGGCCGGCAAGGCACGGACCACGCCCGCGAGGCACCAGCGCGCCATCAGGAACGCGATGGGAAATACGGCCGCAACCACCGCGCCAAGCAGAACCGTGTTCATCAGGTCTTCCATAATTCACCCCCGTTACTACTGGCCGCTTCCGCCCGCCATCGCCAGACCGGAATGCGAAATCCCGAAGATTTGGTTGATCTCGGCATCGCGCTCGCCATGCAACTCCACAACATCTCCCACCGAGACTCGGGCGAACAGATCCTCGACGTCGAGATTCCGCATGCGGACACAACCGTGAGAGGCGCTTTTTCCAATGCTGCGCGGGTTGTTCGTTCCGTGAATCCCGTAGCCTTTTCGGCTGAGCCCCAGCCACCGCGTGCCCACCGGGTTGTTTTTCCCCGGCCCGACTACAGCTTTCGGTCCATACCAGGTAGGATTGGCCACCCGCTGCGCAATCTTATATGTGCCGCTGGGCGTCGGGCTGGCGGCCGCGCCCACGGCAGTCTGGTAGATTTTCACCACGCGTCCGTTTTCCATGAGTGCCAGTTTGCGGTCAGGAATGCTGACCACGATGCGGCGCTGCGGCTGGCTATCCTGCGCGCTAGGCCGTGTGTCCGCCTGCTTTTCCTGGCAGAGCGCCTCCGCTGTGGCCACCAGCGCCACAGCCATTAGCGGCCTGAGGTTTCGGATCGTCTTTTGGTTGGGTCTCATTTTGTGTCCTCCGTCTCTCACGCCGCTCAGAAGGGCAGGCCGGTCACCAGGGCCTAAATAGCTGATTTGATTGCCCATAGCGTTCTAGTCGCGTGTTCGGGCAGACACGTCTGTGGACAGCGGCACCCAGATCCATCCACGGGGGCCTAAGGGTTTCGTCCAATTGTTCAACCGGGTTCTCCACCCTACGCTGGTTAAAGGAGCTGTATGTTACGGGGCGCCATCATTTGTCCAGATCCGAAACTGCTTGCGCAGCTTCAAGAGGCGCTGGCGGAAACGCATCGCGCGGCCATCGTAAGGATCGTCGACCATTACCTCGAGGGAGTGGACCTGGTTCGGTTTCTCCGGGCCACGGCTCCGGAAATCGTTTTCCTGAGTGTGGCCTCGAGCCGGAAGGCGCTGGAATTGGCGGGGCGCATCGAGGCCCAGACGCCGGGCACGCAGATTGTCGCCGTGGATCGTGAGGTCAATCCGGCTTCCCTGGTCGAGACCATGCGTGCAGGAATCCGCGAGTTTCTTGCGCCGCCCTTTGAAATCGACGTCCTCCAGCAGTCGCTCCAGAGACTGGAGCAGATCCTGGAGCGCAGACCGGCGAGTATGGAGTCCACGGATCTGGTGCTGGCTTTCATCCCGGCCAAGGCCGGCGTGGGGTGTTCCACCATCGCCCTGAACACGAGCATTGCGTTGTCCCGGCTTCGGGACACCAAAACCCTGCTCGCGGATTTTGATCTGAACTGCGGCATGATTGACTTCATGCTGCAAACCGAATCCAAGTACTCGATTGCGGCCGCAGTGGAAAATGCGCACCAAATGGACGAAGGTCTGTGGGACAAGCTGATCACGAGCCGCGGCGATTTGGATGTCATTCCCGCCGGCAGGACGGCGCCCGGTTTCCGCATCGACTCGATGCAGATTCGTTACCTGTTGGAATTTGCCCGCCGCAACTACAAGGTGATTTGTACGGATCTCTCCGGCATTTTGGAAAAGTATTCCATCGAAATCCTGCACGAGGCTCGAGAGATCTTCCTGGTTTGCACACCGGAGGTGCCGAGTCTGCACCTGGCGCGCGAAAAGCTGCGTTTTTTCCGAACGCTGGATCTGGACGGTCGCGTAAAGATTCTCCTCAACCGGGCGCAGAAGCGCAGCTTGATCCCCATTTCCGAGATTGAGAAGGTCCTGGGTATGCCGGTGTTCCTGAGCTTTCCCAACGATTACGTCGGTGTCCACAAGGCGCTGACGGCCGGAAAGCAGGTTAACCCGGCTTCGGAACTAGGGAAGGGTTTTCAAAATCTGGCGGAGGCCATTCGCCACCCCGAAAAACCAAGCGAGCAACCCGGTTTCTTGGAACTGCTTCGTTCCCGCAAGAAGCCGGCGCCGCAATCGGGCCCGTCGGGTTTGCTGGCCTCGTAGCCTCCCCCGGCGGTCTTGACCGGCGCCATTCAAACGCGGACGCTCTCCGGAGCCAGTTGGCCGCTTCCCCACTTCAACAGGCTGGTGCACGGGCGAGTGATCGGGTCGTCGTAGTGGTTCGGGCTGACGCGCAGTGCGTACCCCAGCCGGCCGGTCTGCAGCGGCACGACGTCTTTCGCGAAAACAGCGACGGAGCCGTTCTTCTCCACCGCGGGCAACACCATCACCTCGGTGTCCTCCAAGGCACCGCTCGCCGCCACGCGTCCCATCACCAGTTCGACCCGCACATCGTCCGGATCGAGCCCGCCCAGCTCCACGACGGCACGCACAGGGACGGTCACGCCGCTGGTCACCGGGCCTGTGGGAGCCGGTCCCGTCTCCACAAAACGCACACGCTCCCAGGCGTTGCGCACCTTGGAATTCCACTTCACCCGCTGGCGAGCGTTCTCGAATCGGCTGTTCAACTGCGCCATAAAGGCTAAATACGCCGGATGGTACAGCTCCCGGTCGTACTCATGCAGCATTCTCCGGCAGTCGTACCTTGGGCTCAGATACCGGATGGATTGCTTCACGCGCCGCATCCACTCCGAGGCGCCATGATCCCGGCGCTCGTAGAACATGGGCACAATTTCGTTCTCCAGCAGGTAATAAATCGCGCTGGCGTGCATGCCGTCCTGCTCTTCGGAATACGGTTCGCGATCCCCGATGGCCCAGCCACCGGACTCTTCGTAGGCTTCATCGAACCAGCCGTCGAGAATGCTGAGATTCAACACGCCGTTCAACGCGGCCTTCATGCCGCTGGTGCCGCAGGCTTCCTCGCCGCGCCGCGGGTTGTTGAGCCAAAGGTCGACCCCTTGCACCAGTTCGCGGGCCACCTTCATGTCATAGTCCTCGATGAACACGATGTACTTCCACAACTCGGGATCGCGTGAATACTGCACTACATCGCGGATCTGTGATTTTCCCGGATGGTCCTTGGGGTGCGCCTTTCCGGCGATGACGATCTGTACCGGCCGATCCTTGTCGCACAGAATGCGCTTGAGCCGCTCGGGGTCGCGGAAGATCAGGTTGGCGCGCTTGTAGGTGGCGAAGCGCCGCGCGAATCCGATGGTAAATACGCTGGGATCGAGCACCTCGGAGGAATGGCGCAGCTCGCTCGAAGCTGCTTTGCGGCGGAAGGCGGAGGCGGTCTGCCGCTCGCGAATAAAATTGATCAGCCGCCGCTTTCGGCGCCGGTGCACTTCCAGCAGTTCCTCATCGGGTATCTCGTTCACCAGTTCCCAGGTTTTTGGATTATCGCTGTGCTCGCGCCAGTCCGGTTCCAGGTACTGGTCGTAGAGATCGGCGAGGTCGCGGTTCAACCAGCTCGGCAAGTGAACGCCATTGGTAACCGAGGTGAGCGGAACCTCCCACACAGGAAGGTCAGGCCACAAGTCGTGCCACATCTCCTGGGCCACGCGACGGTGCAAACGACTGACCGCATTGCGGTAACTGGAGGTGTTCAGCGCCAGCACGGCCATCGAAAAGCGCTCGCCCAGATCCAGTGCGTTGCGCCGGCCCAGCGACATGAACTGGTTGAACTCGATTCCCGCTTCGTGGCAGTAGCCGCCGAAATAATAATGCATCATGCCGGCGTCGAACAGATCGATGCCCGCGGGCACGGGGGTGTGTGTGGTGAACACGTTGTTGACCCGCGAGGCTTCCAGGGCCTCCTCGAAGGCGAGCTTCTGCTCGTCCATGAGGCAGCGGATCCGCTCCACCGCCAGAAAGGCGGAGTGCCCTTCGTTCATGTGGTAGACGGTCGGCTGGAGATGCATGGCGCGCAAAGCTCGCAGGCCGCCGATTCCCAGCACGATCTCCTGCCGAATCCGGGTGTCCATATCGCCGCCGTAAAGCTGATCCGTGATTTCGCGGTCCTGCGGCAGACGATTCTCCGGGATATTGGTGTCCAGCAGAAACAATTGCGTGCGGCCCACATCCATCCGCCACACCTGTATCGCGACGGGGCCGGTCGGCAGTTTCACGCTGACCTTCAGTTCCTGGCCGGAAGCGTCCCGCACGGGCTGAGTGGGCAGAGTGTAGAAGTCGTTATCGCTATAACGTTCTTGCTGCCACCCGTCGGCATTCAGAAACTGACGGAAGTAACCCTTTTGGTAAAGCAGCCCGATGCCGACCAAAGGCAGGTCAATATCGCTCGCGGATTTGAGATGATCGCCGGAGAGAATGCCCAGGCCGCCGGAATAGATGGGCAGGCATTCGGTCAATCCGTATTCGGCCGAGAAGTAGGCGATGACTTTGCCTTCGGTGTAATCCCGGCCATCCTGCATGTGGCTGTCGTAACGCTGGCAGGCCTGCGCATAATGCGCCAGGTAACGCGGGTCCGCGGCGGCGCGTTCCAGAGCTTCTTGCGACACCCGGCCCAGCATCACCACCGGGTTGTAGCCGGAGTCTTTCCACAAGCCAGGATCCAGGCGGCGGAACAGCGCACGAATGGAGGGTTCCCAACTCCAGAGGATGTTATAGGCCAGCTCAGTCATTCGCGAAAGGGCCGTCGGAATCGCGGGCCGGACCAGAAACTCGCGAACGGGCTGAATTTGAAAGGGCATCTCTTATATCTTTTCATCATAAAGCCAAATGCCGCGCTGAGGGACAAAAGGGGCCTAGTACCTGAAGAAAAGCATTGCGGTAAATCGTGTTACAAACCTTCGCGCCTTCGCTTCACTTCTCGTCGGGCGCGAAGGCCAGCAGAACGTTGCCCGGCATCCCGGTGAGTTGACTGTAGCCGGAGTTCACGTAAAGCATACCCTCGGCAATGGTGGGACCCGTGGCATTGAGCGAGCCTCCGTTGGCCTTTACGCCGTTGCAGGTATCGTATTCACGCGCTGTATCAAAATCCCAAACCAGTTTTCCGTCCGCGGTGCTGAAAGCGCGTAAATGGCCGTCGAGTGAACCTGAAAAAACAACGCCGGGAATCACAGTTACTGGCGCCATTTGCGCCGCGCTGCAACCGGATTTGCCCAGGCACCCGGGCTTCGGCGGGGCCGCGTACCAAAGCTTTTCGCCGCTCGAGATCCCAACCGCGAAGAGGCCGCCGCCTTGCTCCGGCTGCCCTCCTGCAAAATCCGAGAGCGCCGCATAGACGGCTTGCTCATCGGCCGCCGGTCCCCACTCGATGCCCCCGAGCGGGCCGCCTTTCCCCAGCCGGGCCTGCCAAACGATCTTCCCCTGTGCATCCGGATCGATGGCGTGGAGCACCCCGGACTTCTGCCCCGCCAGCAGCAGCCGCCGGCCGGGCGCGATGGTGCGCAGGATTGGAGAGGAGCCGAAGTCGACATCCGGGCCGCTGTGCTCCGGACAGTTGGATCGTTTGGGGCTGAGGCAGTTGAAGTTCCAGCCGTCAGCTTCCGTCATCTGGCGGGCCCATTGCAGGCTGCCGGTTTCGAGATCCAACGACAAGATGGCATCGCTCGAAGAAACCGGCGGATCGGAGTAAGCGTTGCCGGTTGCCACGTACAGGGCCCTCCGCTCCACGTCGATGGTGGGTGAAGACCAGATGGCGGCGCCGGCTGGTCCCATCAGTTGCACGCCCGCGCTGTTCAAGCGAGTGGCTTTCGGCGGGTCGGGGATGGCGTAAGTTTTCCAGACCAGCTTGCCGGTTTCGGCGTCCAGAGCTGCAACGCTGCCGCGAAACGTGCAACAGGGATACTTCGGAGATCCGCCGCCCACTTCTTCGGTAGAGGAAACGGGAACGTAGAGGCGGCCGGCATACAATTTGGGCGCGCCGGTTATGCGCGCGTAAGGATGCTCTTCAACCCGCATCTTCCATACCAGCGAACCCGTCGCGGCATCCAGCCGGTAGGCGTTGGCCTGGACGTCGCCGAAGTAAACAGCGCGCAGCGATGAATCCACCGAGACGGCAGTGCGCACTTGAGAGGACGCTTTGTATGTCCAGTAGATGCAGCCCGTGCGCGTGTCGAGCGAGTAGACCGTGCCGTCCTCGCTGCCAAGAAACAGGCGGCCGCCGGCAATCGCAGGCTGGCCGAAAACAGATTTACCGTTAGGGAATCCGAACGCCCACTTTAGCTTCAGCGCGGACACCTGCTGCACGGTCAAGCCCGGCGATGGTTGGAATCGGGTGTTAGCCAAGTCTAAGCCCCAGCCATTCCAGCCGATCGCGGCGCTCATTTTGGGGGGAGCAGCGGCGCAGAAGCCCGTGCGCGGCTCGGCGGTGGCGACGATGGGCGAAAGAAACTCCGCGATGGCACGGCGCTCCACGAGCGTGAGCGCGGCCCCCTGTGCCTTCATGTTGCCGGTTTCCAGAGCGGCGAGAATGGCCGGGCGTGGCACGCGAGCGAGCACGTCGCGCAAGGGCGCACGTGTGCTGCTATCGGGGCGATGGCAGGATGCGCAGTGTTCTTCAAACAATGCGGCGCCGTCTTGAGCGAATGCGCCGCAGGCGATCAGAAACAGAGCAAGGGCCCGCATCAGAGGGAGGATAACACGGCGCCGCCGGCGAGCCGGAAGTTGTATAGTGAGGTTAACATTGCGTTTTTTAATCCTGCTCGCATGCACTTTTTCCGCGGCTCTCGCGGAAGCCCCCCCGCGAGTGCTCGCCGTTGACGTCGATTCCGTCGTGCATCCGGTCACGGTGGAGATCGTTTCGCGGGCGCTCGATCAAGCGGTGCAGGAACATTGCCAACTGGTGCTGATCCGGCTGAATACGCCGGGCGGACTCATGGAAGCCATGCGCGAGACCATTCAGAAGATCGTCGCGTCGCCCGTGCCGGTAGTGACTTATGTGACTCCGAGCGGTGGCCGCGCGGCCTCAGCCGGTTTTTTTCTGCTCGAAGCCGGCGATATTGCGGCCATGGCGCCCGGCACCAACACCGGCGCGGCGCACCCTGTCCTTTTCGGGTCGGAGATGGACCCGATCATGAAGCAGAAAGTTGAAAACGATGCCGCGGCCTCGCTCCGCAGCCTGGTGGCCAAGCGGGGCCGCAACAGTGATCTCGCCCAGAAAGCCGTCCTCGAGAGCAAATCGTTTACGGAGAAAGAAGCGCTCGATAATCACTTGATCGAGCTGATCGCTACCAACGAGCAAGATCTCATGCGTCAGCTCGACGGCCGCGAGGTCACGCGCTTCGATGGGCATAAGCAGGTTCTGCACCTCGGCGGTGTCGAGATCGTCGCGTACGAGAAAAACCTGCGCCAGCGCGTGCTTTCGGCCATCAGCGATCCGAATATTGCGCTCATCTTGCTGGTGCTGGGCGCGCTGGGCATCTATGCGGAGTTCTCCAGCCCGGGCCTGATTTTTCCCGGCGTCGCGGGCGCGATCCTGGTGCTGTTAGGTCTTTCCGCACTGTCCATGCTTCCCATCAATTGGCTGGGCGCCGCGCTGCTGATCCTGGCGTTTACGTTTTTTGTTCTCGAAGCCAAATTCGCCGCGCACGGCGTGCTGGCCTTGGGAGGCGCAGTTGCTATGATCCTAGGCGCGGTAATCCTGATCAACAGCCCGCTTCCCGAAATGCGTATCCACCTTTCCACCGCCGTCGCCGTGACCCTTCCTTTTGCCCTCATTACAGTGTTTCTGGTGTCGCTGGTGGTACGTGCGCGGACATCGAAAGTGGTTACGGGAAGCGAGGGAATGATCGGTCAGGTTGGCGTGGCGATCGGCGACCTGGCGCCGGATGGCCGTGTCTTCGTGCGTGGAGAATATTGGAATGCGGTCGCAACGTCACCGCTCAAAGCCGGTGAGCGTGTGCGTGTTACGGCCGTCGACCACCTGAATCTGACCGTGGAGCCTTTCGGAAATCAAACGGGAGCCTGACCTATGCCATTCGACGTTTCGACTTTGCTGATCACGCTGATCATCATCATTTACCTGCTGTCTTCCATCAAGATCCTGGCTGAGTACGAGCGCGGCATCATCTTCCGGCTCGGCCGTGTGCTGCCCAAGCCCAAAGGCCCCGGCATCATCCTGGTCTTCGCGCCCATCGACCGCATCGTGCGCGTATCTCTACGGATCGATACTCTGGAAGTTCCGCCGCAGGACGTGGTCACACGCGACAACGTTACGGTGAAAGTGAACGCCGTGATCTTTTTCCGTGTGATCGACCCGTCACTGGCCATCATCGAGGTCGCGAATTTTCTGTATGCCACATCGCAGCTCGCACAGACTACGCTGCGCAGCGTGTTAGGCGAAGTGGAGCTCGACGAATTGCTGAGCCAGCGCGAGAAGCTGAACGTACGGCTGCAAGCTATTCTCGACCAGCACACGTCTCCCTGGGGGGTGAAGGTGACGATGGTGGAGGTGAAGCAGGTGGATCTCGCCGAGCAGATGATTCGCGCTATCGCTCGCCAGGCCGAGGCCGAGCGCGAGCGTCGCGCCAAGATCATCAATGCGGAGGGCGAGTATAGCGCGGCGAACAAGCTCGCGATGGCTGCGGAAGTGATCCAGAAGCAACCCGCGGCGCTCCAGTTACGCTACCTGCAGACATTGATCGATATTGGTACAGAGAAAAATACGACTATTGTATTCCCCCTTCCAATCGATATACTTTCTAATTTAGGGAGTGCTTTGCAGCGGATAGCCGGTGGAGAAGCAACCCCTCCGGTCAAAACTTAACTTAGGTCAACATTCGTGCCCGAAACTGCTATGAGCAAAACCGAGGGCGAATACGAGCTGGTGCTGGGTAACCGGCAACTGCTGAGCGCCTTCTTCATCATCGTCATTCTGTTCGGCGTGTTCTTTACCATGGGCTACGTGGTGGGGCGAAACTCGGCGCCCACGGCTGCGGCCTCGCCCATGCCCGCGCCGGTCGCGAGTCAACGTCCCGAAGCTCCGTCCTCTGCGGCTGCGCAATCGCCGGCGTCACCCTCGCAAACGGCGGCCGCTCCCGCTGAATCTTCAGCGCCGCCGCCCGTGGCGGAGACCAAACCCCCGGTCGAGACAAAACCGGTAACGCCAGCCAAGCACGAAGTGCCTCCGCCGAAAGTGGAGACTCGGGTTGAGCCCGTGGCTCCGGCTCGCACAAGCGCTCGTGCCGCGAGCGCCTCAGGCGCAGTAGCGGTAACTCCTGGGCCAGGGAACATGTATCTGCAGGTGGCGGCGGCGGCACAGCCGCAGGCGGGTGTGGTCGTCGACACTCTCAAGCAGAAGGGTTTCCCCGCGCTACTGGCGCAAGGACCCAACGCCACGCTCTTCCGGGTCATGGTGGGGCCGTTCGCCGATGCGGCATCCCTGGGTAAGGCCAAGGCAGGCCTCGAGAACGCGGGCTTCCACCCGCTGGTGCGAAAATAGACGGGAACAGGCATTCCTGCCTGCGCAGAATCTGGTGTCCGACACCCTGCTGGTTCAGATTGATGCCCCGAGTCCGCGCTTGCCTGCTTGGGCGCGTAAGAGCCGCACGCATTTCGAATCTCTGCACTTGCTCAAAACCGATTTTCGCCGGCTGAACCTGCATACGGTGTGTGAGTCTGCGCGCTGTCCCAATATTCACGAGTGCTTTCATCGCGGCGCTGCCACCTTCATGATTCTCGGTAATCTGTGCACGCGGGGATGCGGGTTCTGCTCCGTGCCCAAGGGTTCGCCTGCCAGGCAG
>Ga0187819_10000585_pt1 | contig 18309 bp, 18 predicted proteins | sample NC_wetland_sal_i_15_FD_132411 | JGI IMG/M metagenome (GOLD analysis project Ga0187819, IMG submission 132411) | Wetland sediment microbial communities from Neuse River Estuary, North Carolina, USA - SO4_4 | ecosystem: Environmental > Aquatic > Freshwater > Wetlands > Sediment | place: USA...
GAGAAATCCCAGGCTGTACTCGCCACCGAAGCCGACATAGCCACCGCAGTACGTCGTATCCAATGTTTCACTATAGTTGAAATTCTGCGTACCCCGTCCGCATAGGCTATTGTCCTGGTCGATGCCGCGGATGTCCGCTCCGACGAGGAAATAGTCGTTGCGCAAAAGGTTTGGCCGCACCTGGACCGGTTCGGGGTTACCAAACTTCGTCTCGGCCTGGCCGCCCCAATAGTCGACATTGCGGTCGGTGTTGGTCACGAACGATCCGAAACGAGGGGATGAGTTGGTGGGGATCGATCACCACGCAGTTGTTCCCATTGCAATTGGTGCGATCGCTGCCCTCCACATTGGTGAAGAAGCCGTTGACCGAGCCGGTCACGCGATAGCCGTTCCAAAAGCCAAGCGGGGTGTCGATGGCGCCGCTGAAGCCGCCGCCGTAGTCGCAAATTCGCTGTTGGTCTGCCGATGGAAGGAGCCGGAGGAATCCACACCGGTGAATTTGATGTCGGGGAGCAACAGATATTGGAGGCCGCCACCGAAGGTTATCGTCGTGCCGCCCACCGTCATGGCGGCGCTGTCTTGCGCCCGGGCAATGCCGGCTGACGCGGCAACGACAAGTGTAATGGCGGCGATCAGTCGCGCGAATCGATGCATGGAAGGCCCCCATGACTCCAAGTCGAAACACGATAGCAGGCGAGTCTCCTCCAAGCTGTTAACTAATGGTCCGGCCAAGAGATTTTTGGCCTCCGTGGCACGAAGGTAACAGCTACGTCTGGTCTAGCCGAGTAGGCCTCGGGCTTCCGCCAGCTTGCGCAAGGAGGTCTCGGGACGCGCCCCGATATGGCCGATCACCTCGGCTGCCGCCAGGCTGCCGAGGCGGCCGCAGGTCTGAAGCGGAAGCCCACGGGTGAGGCCAAAGAGGAAGCCCGCGGCATAGAGATCCCCCGCGCCGGTCACGTCCACCAATTCGCGCACACGCTCGGGCGCCACGGGGATCGTCTCGCCATCGGCCACGATCACCGAGCCCTCCTCCGAGCGGGTGAGCACGGCGAGCGCGCAATCGGCGAGCGCGGTGTCGGCTGCCTCAGCGAAGCTGTTCACCTCATAGAGGCTGGTGATCTCCTTTTCGTTGGCAAAGACGATGTCGGTTCCCTCGCGGATCAGCTTCAAGAAATCGGCGCGATGGCGATCGACGCAGAAGGCGTCGGACAGGGTCAGGGCGACCTTGGCGCCGGACTTCCGAGCGAGCCGTGCCGCCTCCTTGAAGGCCTCCTTGGCCTCCTCCCGATCGAACAGATAGCCCTCGAGATAGACGATCTTGGCGGCCTCGATGAGTGAGGCATCGATATGGGCCGGGGCGAAGTCAACGCTCACCCCGAGAAACGTGTTCATGGTGCGCTCGCCGTCAGGGGTCACGAAGATGAGGCAGCGCGCCGTGGGCTCGCCGTCTTCGGAGGGTGGGGTGTCGTAGGCGACCCCAAGAGAGCGGATATCGTGGCGGAAGATGCCACCGAATTGGTCGGCAGCGACCCTGCCGATGAAGCCGCATTTCGCCCCAAAGGAGGCGAGCCCGGCGATGGTGTTGGCCGCGGATCCGCCAGAGCGCTCGATGGCCGGCCCCATGGCCTCATACAGGCGTCCGGCTTCGCTTGCGGGGATGAGGCGCATGAAGCCCTTGGCGAGGTCATGCTTGGAGAGGAAGGCGTCGTCGCAGCGGGCAATGATATCGACGATGGCGTTGCCGATGCCCACCACATCGTAGGTGCGCATAAGAGCGCGTTCCGCACGGGTGCGACCAGCATGAGTGCGTTCCGCCATGACTGCGCCACCCCCCTTTTCGCAAACGTCCGGTCTGGTAATGGCCGAGGCGACCACTATATTCGCCGCCGCCGGAGTTGAAACACGCCATGCTCGCCGCCGCAATTCAAGCCTTCAGGCAGCTGTTTACGCCGCCCTTCCGCGCCGTGCTGCTGAAATGCGTCGGCTTCACCATCGGCCTCCTGATCCTTTTAATCATCGCGATCGAGGCGATGTTCGGCCATTACATCGATTGGCCGCACTGGATCGAAACCACCGTGGAATGGCTCGGCGGCTTGGCGCTGGTGGTGGGCTCCATCTTTTTGATTCCGCCGGTGACCTCGCTCATGGCCGGCCTCTTTCTCGACGACATCGCCAATGAGGTGGAGCGCGTCTACTACCCTTCCGACCCGCCGGGGCGAGAACTGCCGGCGCTTGCCGCCATCGGCGTCGGCCTGAAATTCTTCGTGGTGGTGCTGGGGGTGAACCTGATCGCGCTGTTCCTGCTGCTCGTGCCAGGTATCAATCTCATCGCTTTCTATGTCGGTAACGGCTATCTGTTGGGCCGCGAATATTTCGAGATGGTGGCCTTGCGACACCTGCCACTGGAAGAAGCGGGGCGCCTACGTAAGGCGAACATGGTTTATGTCTCCCTTTGCGGCCTGATTATCGCGGGCCTCGCTTCGGTGCCGATCCTGAACCTGCTGACGCCGCTCTTCGCCACGGCCTTCATGGTGCACATCTACAAGTCGCTCGCGCGCCGCGCCGGGGTAATGCGCATTTCCGCTCCAGTGGCGACACGGACGTAACGGTGAGCGATATCCCGCACAGTCGGGCAGGGACCCCTCATCTCGTTGGACCCCGCACCTGTCACGGTAAAATAGCCGACAAAATAACTTTCCGCGCAGGCGTCAGCTTGGCGCAGGCGTCTTCGGCTCGTAGATGCAGATGTCGTTGATAAGGCAGCGCCAGCAGTCTGGCTTCCGCGCCTTGCACACATAGCGGCCATGCAGGATCAGCCAGTGATGACAGTTGTGCTTGTAGCGCTCGGGCACGACCCGATCGAGAGTGAGCTCGACCTCGAGCGGGTTCTTGCCGGGGGCGAGGCCCGTGCGGTTCGCCACCCTGAAGAGATGGGTGTCGACGGCGATGGTTGCCTGGCCGAAAGCGACGTTGAGCACCACGTTGGCGGTCTTGCGGCCAACACCAGGGAGCGTCACGAGCGCCTCGCGATTGTCTGGCACCTCGCCGTGAAACTCCTCGACGAGCTTGCGGGAGAGCGCGATCAGGTTCTTGGCCTTGCTTCGGTAAAGTCCGATGGTCTTGATCTTGTCGGTGAGCTTTGTCTCGCCAAGCTTGATCAGCTTCTCTGGCGTATCCGCCGCCTTGAACAGGTCGGGCGTCGCCTTGTTCACCGAGGCGTCGGTCGCTTGCGCCGACAGCACCACGGCAACGAGAAGGGTGAAGGGATCGGCATAGCGAAGCTCGGTCTTGGGATGCGGGTCGACGGCGTTAAACCGCCGGAAAATCTCGTCGACTTGCGTTTGCATAAGCAGCGAGCCCGGCGCCCTGCCGCTCGATTTCCCACGCCGCTTTGCGTTGGCGGGCATGCGCTTGGCGGTTTTCGGTTGAACCCCCATCTTCCCTTGACTACCAATGCCTCTCAAGACGGATGAGACGAGCTATGACAGAGCTCTCCGCGAGCCCACAAGCAGAAACGAGCTTCGCCGCCATTCTGACGCCCCACCGGTCGCTCGGGCCGAAGGGCTTCGCGGTGCTGATGAGCGCGGTCTGCATGGTGAGCTTCGGCACGGGTCTCCTGTTCTATCTGATTGGCGCCTGGCCGGTCGTGGGCTTCATGGGCCTCGACGTGGCTCTGATCTATATCGTCTTCAAGCTCAATTATCGGGCCGCGCGACTCTACGAGACGGTGGACCTCACGCCAAACACGCTGACCGTGACGCGCGTGCAGCCCTCTGGCAAGGCGGAGTCCTGGAGCTTCAATCCCTATTGGGTGCGGCTCAGGCTCGAAGACCGTATCGGCCGATCGAGCGAGCTGTCTGTTGCGTCGCACGGCAAGCGCCTGGTATTTGCGACCTTCCTCACGGACCCTGAACGCGAAGATTTCGCCCAAGCGCTATCTGCGGCGCTTTCCACGAACAAGGCGCCAGGAGCGGCTTAATCCACGAAACAGATGCGCGCTAAGCCGCGAGGTCCCGCTTCTCGGCGACCGATCCGTCGGCGCGCAGTCGGTAGATGAGCGGCCTGCCGGTGCCGATGTTGAGCTCCATCACCTGCTCGGGGCTCAAGCGGTCGAGCTGCATGACGAGCGCGCGCAAGGAATTGCCGTGGCCAACGAGGATCACGCTCTTGCCGGCTTGGAGCTCCGGGACAATGCGCTTGGAAAAGAAGGGAAGAACGCGCGCCGCGGTGTCCTTGAGGCTCTCTCCGCGGGGCGGGGCGATGTCGTAGGAGCGCTGCCAGAGATGCACCTGCTCGTCGCCCCAGCGCTTGCGCGCCTCGTCCTTGTTCAGTCCTACGAGGTCGCCGTAGTGACGCTCGTTGAGCGCGGCATCGGTGACGATGGGAACGTCGTCCGGGCCGAGTTCGCCAAGGATGATTTTCAGCGTGTTCTGCGCTCGCTTGAGCAGGCTGGTAAAGGCGATGTCGAGATGCGCGCCCTCGGCCTTGAGCATGGCGCCGGCGCGATGGGCTTCCGCTACGCCTTCCTCGGTCAGATCGACGTCCTGCCAGCCGGTGAACATGTTGAGCCGGTTCCACTCACTCTCGCCGTGGCGGACGAGAACGAGGACGTTCTTCATCGCAGGTAGTTCTTTGCCTTGGCGGAGCGACATCCCTGGACCGCTCTTGCTGGCCGCCTTGACGGCCCCTGCTTTCGATGTGGAGGAAGGGCGCAACAACGCTCTCTAGGCCTCGATCCTTGGCTCCGTTTCAGCCCTTTCCGGCGCGAGAGGCGGGAATTTAGGGGCAGCTCCCATATTTTGCCAACTGATGAACCAGAAACCGGTTTCTGCCGCAAGAGTCACAGGCCGATGACGTCCTGCATCGAATAAAGCCCTGGACCTTGGCCGCGTGCCCAGAGCGCCGCCCTGATCGCGCCATTCGCAAAAATCCCGCGGTCGGTGGCGATATGGACAAGCTCGATGCGCTCGCCGGGGCCAGCGAAAATCACCTTGTGCTCGCCGACCACGTCGCCGCCGCGCAAGACGGCGAAGCCGATATCCCCCTCGCGGCGCGGGCCGACATCGCCATCGCGGACGCGGACGTTGTGGTCCTTCAGCGCAACGCCACGGCCCGCCGCGGCAGCCTCGCCGAGCAGGAGCGCGGTGCCGGAGGGTGCGTCGCGCTTGCGGCGGTGGTGCAGCTCGAGGATCTCGATGTCGAACTCAGGCCCAAGGGTACGCGCCACTCTCGCGGTGAGCCCGGCGAGCAGATTGATGCCAAGGCTCATATTGCCGGCCTTGACTATTGAGGCGTGCCGGGCGGCGGCTTCGATCTTGGCCTGATCGTCGACGTTGAGCCCCGTCGTGCCAATGACATGGACGATGCGCGCTTGCGCCGCGAGCCCGGCAAAGGCGACCGTCGCGTTTGGCGTGGTGAAATCGAGCACGCCGTGAACCTCGGCGAAGACCGGTAGCGGATCGTCGGTGATGGGGATGCCGAGGGGCCCGAGCCCCGCCACCTCGCCCAAGTCATGGCCGACCGCAGGCGAGCCCTTCGCCTCGATGCCGGCGGCTAGCACGCACCCTTCCGTCGCCGCTACGGCCCGGGCAAGCGTCTGCCCCATGCGGCCGGCGGCGCCAAGCACTGCGAGCTTCATGTCGGACATGGCCAAGAAACCGCGACAAGGGCCTAGACGGTTGACGCGCGGGGTCCGTTTCGTCACCCGCGCGCCTTCGACCTTCTAGGCCGTGGCTCGCTTTGTCACAAGCCACATTGGCAGTCGGGGTTACCCTCTTTCCGAAGAGGCACTCTGCGCCGCGTAGGAGAGTGGCAAACCGCCGATTGCCGCGATTTTGTTTCAATTCACACGAAGAATTGAGTTCCCTGCGGCGGCGCAACCGCTGGTTCACACGTCGCTTGAAGGTCCAAACTGGCAACTGCGAGGCTGCCTTTGCCTCTCGGGAACTCATCATGCTCAAAACTGCGCGTGCGATCTGTCAGTCCCGTTGCCTCAAGGCGAGCTTTGACGTTGAGATCGCGGGTGTCGCCACGGCGGTGCCCCGGAACAAGCTCTTGCAGGCCGATGCGGCGCGCCGCGCCAAGCGCCTTTTCCCCGAGCTTGCCGACTATGAGAGCCTCTTTCGCAATACCGGAATCGAGACGCGTTACGCTTGCCAGCCTCCCGAATGGTATGAGCAGGAGCATGGCTGGGAAGAGCGGACCGAAATCTTCTTGCACCATGCGCTCGACCTGCTCGAGGAGGTGGCAAAAGGCGCGATCCGTGTCGCCGGCATCGAGCTCAAGGATATCGGCGCCATTGTCGTCAACACCATTACCGGCCTTGCCATACCAAGCCTCGATGCGAAACTGATGAACCGGCTCGATCTGCCTGCTTCGGTCGAGCGGTTGCCGGTCTTCGGGCTTGGCTGCGGCGGCGGGGTTGCCGGGCTTACGCGAGCTGCCCGCTACGCGCATGCGATGCGGGGAGCACACGTCCTGTTTCTCGCCATCGATCTTTGCAGCCTCTGCCTTCGCGTCAACGATTCGAGCATGGCGATGTTCGTGTCGGCGGCGCTGTTCGGCGATGGCGCTGCGGGCGTCGTTCTCCGCAACACGCAGGGCGCGCGACGAGCGGCAGGCGGGCGCGGGCGGATCCTTGCCGCGCGGGATAATTTCTGGCGCAAACTGAGCACATCATGGGTTGGGACATCAGGCATGACGGCTTCGGGGTGGTGTTGAGCCCGGAGCTGCCGCAGTTTTTGCGCCGGCATCTCAGACCGGCCGTGCAGGATTTTCTCGAGGCAAGCGGCATGAGCCTTGGCGAGTTCAACGGCTTCCTGTTCCATCCGGGAGGCGCCAAGGTGCTTAAGACCGTGCAGGGTGTGCTCGACCTTCGGCGCGACGATCTCGCTTATTCTTGGGCGGTATTGCGCGATTTCGGCAACATGTCATCGCCCACCGCCCTGTTTACCCTTGACCAGGCGCTCAAAGCGGGCGCGAGCGGGCCGCATCTGATGGCCGCATTCGGCCCGGGTTTCTCCGCCTATTTCCTCGCAGTCCAGCTCTGAGCGCTGCGGCGTGCGCTGAGCGCCTCGTCTTCAAGTCTGATCTTGTAGTTTAGCACGGTCCACCAGAGCGGCGTCATGATCGCGGCCAGCGCGAGCGCGCCGAACGCCAAAGGCAGCACGAAGGTCTCGACGATGGTGACCGCGTAATTCGGATGGGGCAGGTAGCGATAGGGCCCACGAGCCACGAGCGGCGCATTAGGGAGCGTGATGACGCGGTGAGTCCAGAAGCGGCCGAGACTACCGATCACCCAATAACGTACGATCTGCAGCACGAGATAGTAGGCAATGAGCGGCCAAAGGATGATGGCGTCGGGCGGTATGAGGAAGAACAGCGAGGCGAGCCAGGCGAGGTGCGTTGCGGCGACGACCGGATAGAACGCGCTCCCCGCTTCTCGCCCGCCCTCGGCGAGCAGGGCTTTCGTGTTCTTCGCCGAGTAGAGCTCTTCGAGCCCGCGCTGGGAAAGCACCAAGAGGGCTGCAATTTGCGGCGCGCCGATGAGATCGAGTAGGGGCAAGGAAGCTTCAGCGGTCAGATTTTGCGATCGGCAACTGCTTGAATTCAGTTCCAGGCGAACGCCACTTTGCGCAGCGAGACGTCGCCGAACCGCTCAGCGCCTTCAGCCACAGGTTTGCCGCCGAGGCTGAGATAGAAAGCGCAAGCACTGTCATTGTCGGTGAGCGCCCAAACGAGGAGTCCCCGGAGGCGGAGGTCGGCGAGCCGTTGCCGTGCCCGATCGAACAGCTTCTCGCCGAGGCCGAGGCCCTGATAGACCGGATGGAGATAAAGCTCGAAGATCTCGCCTTGAAAAAGCGTGCGCCCTGAGCGGCAGCGTCCATAGGTGACATAGCCCGACGCGGCGCCATCGAAATCGAGCACGAGCAGCGGACGCCGTTCGGCCAGCGCGTCTTTCCACCAGCGCTCGCCGCGGCGGGCAATCATGCGTTCAAGCGAGAGATGCGGAATGATCCCGCGATAGGCGCCGCGCCAAGCTTCGGCATAAACGTCGGCCAAGGCAGTCGCATCCTTTGGCCTTGCCGGCCTGATGTGCACAACGTCGGTCTCCATACGCCGAGCCTAGCGCAGACGCGAGCCGATGTGCAGGGGGAACGCGCGCTTCTCACAACAGAGATGACGCGGTAGATGATGAGCGCGATGCTTGCACTGTCGCTTCAGGACAACGCGTGCGGAGCAGTGCGGGAGACAACGAAAAAGCGAGCCGGAGAGTCCACTCGCTTTTCTGATTCAACCCGTGCAGAGGTCGCGGGCATCGCGTCGCGACCAGCGAGGCGTGGCTTAGTAGCGCGAGATAAGAATGACCGAGAAGTCCTTGTCGAGCTTGATGTCCATGGTGCCCATCTTGCACTTGGCATCGTCGACTCGTAGATGCCCTGCTCTTCCTTCTTGTAACCCTCAGTAACCCTCGGCGTCGGTGCAGCCGAGCTCGCCGAGCGTGGCCTTGTTCTTGGCCATGTCGGCCTCCGGCACCTTGTCGTCGTCATCGGCAGAAGGCGAGTAAGAGCGCGATCGCGAAAGCTGTCATCATGGGGAAAATCCTCCAAGCGGTGTTTACTTATAGGGAGAAACTACCCGGCAATCGTTTCAGGTATTGATCAAGCTCAATATGATATGATTTGGGAGACGAACTGCACTTCAATAGGAAGAATGGCAGTCTGATCGGGAAGGTTAGGCAATCTCCATTGCCGCCTTTTGGCGTACTGCTTTCTTGCGGTCGTTAGAATCGAGGTAACGCTTGCGCAATCTGATGGATTTTGGGGTCACTTCAACGAGCTCATCGTCCTGGATGTAGGCGATCGCCCGCTCGAGCGTCATGCGGATGGGAGGCGTCAGGCGGATGGCCTCGTCCTTCGACGTGGTGCGGATGTTGGTGAGCTTCTTGCCCTTGAGCACATTGACCTCGAGGTCGTTGTCGCGGGTATGCTCGCCCACGATCATGCCGGCATAAACGCGTACGCCGGGGTCGATCATCATCGGCCCGCGGTCCTCGAGGTTCCACAAGGCGTAGGCCACCGCGTCGCCAGCCTCGGTGGAGATCAGCACGCCGTTCCGCCGCCCCTGGATCTCACCCTTGTAAGGCGCATAGGCATGGAATAGCCGGTTCATGATTCCGGTGCCGCGCGTATCGGTGAGAAGCTCGCCCTGGTAACCGATGAGCCCGCGCGTGGGCACGTAGAAGACGAGCCGCTGCCGGCCACCGCCGGAGGGACGCATCTCCACTAGCTCCGCCCTTCGCTCGGAGAGTTTCTGCACCACGATACCCGAATGCTCGGCATCGAGGTCGATGACCACCTCGTCGATCGGCTCGAGCAGCTCGCCCTGCTCGTTACGACGGAGCAGTACCTTGGGCCGCGATACGCTGAGCTCGAAGCCTTCCCGCCGCATGGTCTCGATCAGGATGCCGAGCTGCAATTCGCCGCGGCCGGCGACCTCCATGGAATCCCGTTCCTCGGACTCGGTGACGCGAAGCGCCACATTGCCCTCCGCCTCGCGCAGCAGCCGGTCGCGAATCATGCGGCTCGTTACCTTGTCGCCTTCGGTGCCGGCGAGCGGCGAGTCGTTGACGCGGAAAGTCATCGAGAGTGTGGGAGGGTCGATGGGCTGGGCCGGCAATGGCTCGGTGACCTCGGGCGCTGCGATGGTATGCGCGACCGTGGCGTTGGGCAGGCCAGCGAGGGAGACAATGTCGCCGGCAAAGGCCTCATTGAGCCCGACCCGCTCAAGACCACGGAATGCGAGTACCTTGGACACGCGGCCCTGCTCGACCAGCCTGCCGTCATGGTCGAGAACCTTGACCATCTCGTTCGGCGCGATGGTGCCAGAGGTGATGCGGCCGGTGACGACGCGACCAAGATAGGGATTGGCCTCGAGGATGGTGCCGAGCAGGCGGAACGGCCCCGCCTCGACGTGCGGTGGCGCCACATGGCGAAGCACGAGATCGAACAGAGGCTGCATGCGCGCGTCTTTCGGTCCCTCAGGGCTCGCAGCCATCCAGCCCTCCTTGGCCGAGCCGTAGAGGATCGGGAAGTCAAGCTGCTCGTTGGAGGCGTCGAGGCTGGCGAAAAGATCGAACACCTCGTTCACAACCTCTACGGGACGCGCGTCTGGGCGGTCGACCTTGTTGATGACGACGATGGGCTTGAGCCCCATCTTCAGCGCCTTCGACACCACGAATTTGGTCTGAGGCAGCGGACCCTCTGCCGCGTCGACCAGCACCAATGCGCCATCGACCATGTTGAGAATGCGCTCCACCTCCCCGCCGAAATCGGCGTGACCCGGCGTGTCAACGATATTGATGTGCGTGCCCTGCCAGACGACTGAGGTCACCTTGGCGAGGATGGTGATGCCGCGCTCGCGCTCGAGTTCGTTCGAATCGAGCACGCGCTCGGCCACGCGCTGGTTCTCGCGGAAGGCGCCGGATTGCTGCAGAAGCCGGTCGACGAGGGTGGTCTTTCCATGATCGACATGGGCGATGATGGCGATGTTGCGAAGTTGCATGGGGGTCCGGAATGTCGAACGCGGGCCTGAAGGGCCCGCGGTTCATATGGCCTTGCATATATCGTTCGTATTACGAAGGTGCAATGGTCCCCGACGCTTGCGCCAATTTGCAGCTGCCTCGTTCTGGCGCAATTGGCGGATTGTCCCGGAAAACACCTTGAATACGGGGCCTTCAGCAGCCATAGAAAAGCCCTAGCAGTTGCATCAGACTATCCGCGAACAAGCCCGGCGTTGATACCGGGCCTAGCTCTCTCCCGGAGGATCACGGCGCTGCAGCGTTGATTCAAGGGACGGCCAAACCTTAAGAAGGGGCGTTTTCAAGCCCTGTCCGGGACAATTTCAAGTTCAAGCGAGGCATCATGTGCGGCTTGGCAGGTGTGATCGACCTCAAAGGTCGACGGGAGCCGGATCGGGCTTTAGTCGCGCGCATGGGCGTGGCGCTCACCCATCGCGGACCCGACGATGCCGGCACCCTCTTTGCGCCGGGGATTGGCGCGGCGCACCAGCGGCTCAGCATCGTCGGACTGAATAACGGTCAGCAGCCGATCTTCAACGAGGATCGCACTGTCGCGGTTCTCTGCAATGGTGAGTTCTTCGACTACCCGGAGCGCAAGGCCGAGCTTCAAGCCCGCGGTCACATCTTCCGCGGCGGCAGCGATTGTGAGCTGATCGTGCATCTCTATGAGGAGCACGGGGAGGATCTGTTCGAGCATTTGAAGGGCCAATTTGCCTTCGCACTGTTCGACTTCGCAAAGCGGATCGTGTTCTTGGCGCGGGATCGCGTCGGCATCTGCCCCCTCCACTGGTCGCGGCAGGGCGACTTCGTTTATTTCGGCTCCGAGATCAAGGCGCTGCTCGCCTCCGGCGGAGTGCCGGCGGTAACCGACGTTCGGGGCCTCGATCACCTCTTCACCTTCTTTGCCATCGGCTCCCGCCGCACGCTGTTCGAAGGCGTGCAGTCGATCCTGCCGGGCCACTATCTCAAGATCGCTTTCCTGCCGGACGGCCGAGCCGCCACTCCTGTGGAGCGCCGTTATTGGGACCTCGATTTTCCGGATTGGGGAGACGAGCAGGATGCCGCAGATCCCTCCGCCCTGATCGATGAATTCGAGGCCACGTTCCAAAGAGCCGTTGAAATCAGGCTCAGGGCCGACGTGCCCGTGGTCGGTTATTTGAGCGGCGGGGTCGATTCGGCCTACGTGCTTGCCACGGCCGCGAGGGTCGCTGGCCGGCCGCTGCCGAGCTTCACCATTCAGGTGCCAGACCCGGGATTCGACGAGGCGTCGAACGCCGGCGTTGCGTCGCGCCATATCGGTTGCGCCGCGACCGTGGTCGAAGCGGGACCGGGCGCTATCACCGACACCTATGCCGAGCTGATCAGAGCCGCCGAGAGCCCGGTGCTCGACACCTCATGCGCCGCGCTGCTCAAACTTTCGCGCGAGGTGCATGCGCAGGGTTTTAAGAGCGTGCTTACGGGCGAGGGCGCTGACGAGGGCTTTGCCGGTTATGTCTGGTTCAAGATCAGGGAGGCAGCGCGCAGCCTCGATATCGGCGATGCGTTCCGTCCGAGCACCAGCATCAGCCGCGTGGCGCGGAAATGGGCGGCGCCCAAGCTGAGCTTTACCGAGCTTGCCCGCATCGATGGCATAATCGCCGGACCTCACGCCCAATCCGTCATGTACAATCTCGTGGCGAGGTCGCGCGACCGCTACTACAGCGGCGAACTCAAAGAGCGGCTTGGCTCGTTCGTTGCCTACCAGGATCTCGCCCTCGACCTCGAGCGGATGCGCCACTGGCATCCGCTGAACCGCTCGCTTTATCTCGGCTACAAGATCCAGCTCGCCGGACTTCTGCTGAACCAGAAGGGCGACCGTGTGGCCATGGCCAACAGCGTCGAGACGCGCTACCCCTTCCTTGACGAAGAGGTGGTCGCGTTTGCCGCGCGCCTCCACCCGAAATGGAAGCTGCACGGCTGGCTCAAGGACAAGTATCTGTTGCGCAAGGCGGCAGAGCGCGTGCTCCCCAAGGAGGTCGCTTGGCGCAGCAAGGCCATGTTCCGGGCGCCGCTTGCCGAGAGCTTCCTCGCGAATCCGCGGCCTTTCGTGCGCGATCTGGTCAGCCCCGACTCCTTGGCGCGCACCGGTTATTTCGATGCGGCAAACGTGCAGCGCGACTGTGCGCTGTTGGCCAAGGGAGAGGGCCGGCTCGGCACCTTCGCGAGCCTGGGCCTTGGCGGTGTTGTGGCCACGCAGCTCTGGCATCACTTCTATCTCGGCGGCGGATTGTGCGATCTGCCTTATGTTGCGCATCAGGCCGCCGCTGAACCCGCGGCGGCGAAGAAGCCCGCGACCACACTCGCCGTGGCTTGATCAGCGCGATCAGCGCTTCCCACTGACCTGAGTAAGACTGCGCAACCGAGCGAGGCTTTCCTCGGCGATCGCTCGCGTCAGATCCTCGGCATTCATGTCGCGGCCGAGCGCGCGGGCTTCGCCGGACCAGAACGACGAAAAATCTGCCGACCCTTTCGCCTCGGCCTTGGTGCGCAGCGGGAGCGAGTCCTGGGTGGCAAGGGGAAAGGCTGGTGCCTCCGAGGCGATCGGACCTTGCTCCTTGATGAAGCGATTGAGGATCGCGCGCGCCGGGCGTCCCGTGAGCACGTTGGTGATGACGGTTGCGGGCTCGGGCTTCTTGAGCGCCGCGCGATGCAGCTCGGAGATATGAGCTTCCGGGGCACGAAGATAGGCGGTGCCGATCTGTACGCCGGCCGCGCCAAGGGCAAACGCGGCGGCGACCCCACGCGCATCGGCGATGCCGCCGGCGGCGATGACCGGAACCGGCACCGCGTCGACGATCTGCGGCACGAGCGCAAAGGTCCCGATCTGCGTGTCGACATCGGTCTCGATGAACATGCCGCGGTGGCCGCCAGCCTCGGCGCCCTGGGCAATGACGACATCGGCGCCGTTCTCATAGAGCCAGCGCGCTTCCCTGACGCTCGTCGCCGAGCTCAACACCCTGCAGCCGGCGGCTTTGACGCGCTGAAGCAGGTCCAGAGCCGGCAAGCCGAAATGAAAGCTCGTGACCTCAGGTCTAAGCTCCTCGACGAGGCTGCAAGTGTCCTCGCCGAAGGGCACAAGCCCTGCGTTGAGTGGGAGCGCCGGCGGCGCGGCGCCAAGCTCGGCGTAGTAAGGTGCAAGACATTTGAGCCAGGCCCGCTCGCGCGCCACGTCGCTGTCAGGCGCCACATGGCAGAAGAAGTTGAGATTGATGGGTCGGTCGGTGTGTGACCTGATCTCGGTCACGCCGGAGCGGATTTTGTCGGCGGCGAGCATGGCGCAAGGGAGCGAGCCGAGCCCTCCGGCCTTCGCCACCGCGACTGCCATCTCGACGCCTGTCGCCGCGGCCATTGGCGCCTGCACTATGGGGACCTCGATGCCGAAGAGATCGAGCAGGCGCGTGTCAGGCCACATGGTCCGCCCCGAGTGGTTAGCGGTTGCGTTTGCCAAGCAGCCGCAGGCGGAGCGCGTTGAGCTTGATGAAGCCTTCCGCGTCCTTCTGGTCGTAGGCGCCGGCGTCATCCTCGAAGGTGACGATCTTGCTCGCATAGAGCGATTTCGGACTCGACCGGCCGATCACCGAGACGTTGCCCTTGTAGAGCTTGAGCGTCACCTCGCCTTCCACATGCTCCTGGCTCTTGTCGATCAGCGCCTGAAGCATCTCCCGCTCCGGCGAGAACCAGAAGCCGTAATAGATCAGCTCCGCATAGCGCGGCATCAGCGAGTCCTTCAGATGCATGGCTTCGCGGTCGAGCGTTAGCGATTCCATGGCGCGGTGCGCGGCGAGCAGAATGGTGCCGCCTGGCGTTTCGTAGACGCCGCGGGACTTCATGCCGACATAGCGGTTCTCCACGAGATCGACGCGGCCGATTCCGTTGTCGCGGCCAAGCTCGTTCAACCGCGTCAGCAGCTGAGCCGGCGAAAGCGTCTTACCGTCGATAGACACTGCATCGCCTTTCGCGAAGCCGATGGTCATCACCGTCGGTTTGTCGGGTGCGTGCTCTGGCGCGATGGTGCGCTGATAGACGTAAGGCGGCGGCGCTTGCGCGGGGTCTTCCAGCACCTTTCCTTCGGAGGATGAGTGCAGCAGGTTCGCGTCCACCGAGAAGGGCGCTTCGCCGCGCTTGTCCTTGGCCACTGGGATCTGGTGCTTCTCGGCAAACTCTATCAGGTCGCTTCTCGACTTGAACGACCATTCCCGCCAGGGGGCGATCACCCTGATGTCAGGGTTGAGCGCGTAATAGGTGAGCTCGAAGCGCACCTGGTCGTTGCCCTTCCCCGTGGCGCCATGGGCCACGGCGTCGGCGCCGGTGGCCTTGGCGATCTCGATCTGGCGTTTGGCGATCAGCGGCCTGGCGATGGAGGTGCCGAGAAGATACACGCCCTCATAGAGCGCGTTCGCCCGGAACATGGGAAAGACGAAGTCCCGCACGAACTCCTCGCGCAAATCCTCGACGAAGATCTCCTTGATGCCTAGCATCTCCGCCTTCTTGCGCGCCGGCGCAAGCTCCTCGTCCTGACCGAGATCGGCGGTGAAGGTCACGACCTCGCACCCATAGGTCTCCTGCAGCCATTTCAGGATGATCGAGGTGTCGAGCCCGCCGGAATAAGCGAGCACCACCTTTTTGACGGCGGTTGCCATGGAATGGCCTCTTGGGGGGACGCGCCCCGGCAATGTATCGCGGGGGACTATAGGCAGGAGAGGCGTCCGCGCAAGAGGCGGGCACGCGCGCTCGCCGCTTACCGGTTGTTAAGGCAACTCACCGATAGTGATTCTCGTGACCCCTCCGGGTCACATCTCCAGGACGAGTAAAGTGTTGCGTCTCAGGGACCGGCCCCACACAAAAGGGGACCGGTCCCACCTGGTCTTCCTTTCCGCGATAAGATCTAGCGCCCGCTCGTTCACGACGGGAGGGCGATCCTGCACGCTTCCAGCAAGCGGGAACCAGCCCTATCCACCGCACGTTTTTCTGCTAATCAGCGACTGTAAAGGAGCAGGAGCCATGCCCTACAGCAATGACGCCGAACTGCCCGACAGCGTGAAGGACAATCTGCCGAATCACGCGCAGGACATCTATCGCGAAGCATTCAATAGCGCCTGGGAGGAATACAAAGACGCATCCAAGCGCCGCGGGAACGAATCGCGGGAAGAGGTCGCCCATAAGGTAGCTTGGGCGGCGGTAAAGCAGAAATACGAGAAGGTCGGCAACGAGTGGCGCGCGAAGGATTAGCCGCGTCTCACGCCCCGCGTCCAGCCAACAGCCAATAGACGCTGCCGCCGACGAATCCGGCGGCAGCGAAGATTGTCATATATTGGCCAGCGGGCAAGGCCGCCAGCGAATCGGTTGGCGGGGAGGCGAGCAGGGGAATCGCGGTAAGCGCCGCGCCGCTGGCAAGCACGTAATACATCCAGGAGCGAATGCGCAGCGCCTCGCCCACGATCGCGGCGATGGCGGCGGGCAATGCCGTGAGCGCCGGGGTCACGGTGCCCACAAACAGCACGATGCCGAACCAGTTGGCGCCCATGGCGAGGACGGGATCGTTGGGTGCCGCGGCGCGGAGCTCATCGCCCACCCACAGCGCGCCGAGCACGAACAAGACGCCAAGCGCAACGGCGACGGCGACGATGAAGGCGGTTGCCGCCCAAAGGGCGCGGAAAATGGTGCGGACAATCACTCTTGGCCTCGTGCGACAAGGTCTCGCGCTGCGAAGGCGCGCACTATAAGACAAGACTCTCGCATCTCAGCGGACATCGTCATGAGCGCGATCGAGTTCTGGTACGAGTTTGGCAGCACCTATTCCTATCCCGCCGCCATGCGCATCGAGCCGCTGGCGGCGGAGGCGGGGATTAGCTTGCGCTGGCGGCCATTCCTGCTCGGCACGATCTTCCAGACGCTCGGGTGGAATGACTCGCCCTTCAACATCTTTCCTGCCAAGGGACGCTATATGTGGCGCGATCTCGAGCGCGTCTGCGCCGCCGAAGGCCTGCCGCTGAAACTGCCGCCGGTGAAGTTTCCGCAGAATGGGCTGAAGGCGGCGCGGCTCGCGCTCGTTGGTGAAGTGGTGGGCTGGACGCCGGCCTTCACCCGGGCGGTGTTCGCCGCCAACTATGCCGAACAGAAGGACATCAGCGAGGATGCGACTCTCGGCGCGATCCTCACCGGGCTCGGCGTTGATGCGAAGGCGGCCTTTGCGACAGCGAATGCGCCGGAGAACAAGGATGCGCTCCGCCGGCAGACTGAGAAGGCGGCTTCACGCGGCCTGTTCGGCGCGCCGTCCTTTACCATCGGTGATGAGCTGTTCTGGGGTAATGACCGCCTGGAAGCCGCGCTTGCCTGGGCGAAGCGTGCCTAAGTAGGAAGAGCCAGCCGCTCGCTGGCGCGCAGCTTGACGCTTGCGCTTTTCAGTTGCCCGCAGGCCGCCATGATGTCGCGGCCGCGAGGGCTTCGCACCGGGCTCGCATAGCCTGCGCGATTTACCACCTCGCCGAACTTCTCGATTTGCTCCCAGTCCGAGCATTCGTACGGCGCACTTGGCCAGGGATTGAACGGGATCAAATTAATCTTGGCCGGGATCTTGGCGAGCAGCCGCACCAGCTCCTTGGCGTCGGCAATCGAATCATTGACGCCCTTCAGCATCACATATTCGAATGTGATGCGCTTGGCGTTGGAGAGACCCGGATAGGCGCGGCAGGCGTCGAGCAGGTCCTTGATTGGCCACTTCTTGTTAATGGGCACGAGCTGATCGCGCAGCTCGTCGCGCACCGCGTGCAGCGAGATCGCAAGCATGGTGCCCGCCTCGGTGCCCCAGCGGGGGATCTCCGGCACCACGCCAGAGGTGGAAAGCGTGATGCGGCGCTTGGAAACGGAAAGACCTTCGCCATCGGCGGCGATCGCCATTGCGTCCCGCACATGGTCGAAATTGTAAAGTGGCTCGCCCATGCCCATGAGCACGACATTGGTGATCTTGCGCTCCGTGTCGGGAATACCGCGCGGGTCTTCCGCCGCAGCGCCAGGCCAGTCGCCAAGACGATCGCGCGCGATCATGATCTGACCAACGATTTCGGCCGGCGTTAAATTGCGCACGAGCTTCTGCGTTCCGGTATGGCAGAAGCTGCAGGTGAGCGTGCAGCCGACTTGGCTCGAAATGCACAGCGTGCCACGATCCTCTTCCGGGATGTAGACCGTCTCAACTTCTTTGCCGTCTCGTAAGCGGAGCAGCCATTTGCGTGTTCCGTCGGACGACACCTGCTCCGTGACGATCTCAGGCCGGTCAAGGGTGAAGGCTCCAGCGAGCTCGGCGCGGAACTCCTTGGCGATGTTGGTCATGCGCGCAAAGTCGGTCGCGCCTCGCACATAGAGCCAGTTCCACAGCTGGCCGACGCGCATACGCGCTTGGCGCTCCGGCACGCCGAGCTGCTCAAGCTTTGCAGCAAGCTCCAACCGATCGAGCCCGATCAGCGGCTCGCGGCCATCCGCCTGCTGGGGCGGAGCTTTCTTAGCAAGGGACAATGCGCACATGGCCTAACGGTTAGCCGGCGGCAAACGCTGGCCTCACCGTCATATCATGCAGGCGGGGCGCCTTGCCAAGGCCGGGAGACTCGGAAAATCGGAAGGCCAAAACCGGTTTTTCGAACCTTAATTGTGGTTGTTGTCGTCGCTGCCACCCATCACTTCGTCTGCGGCGGTCAATA
>Ga0187819_10000586_pt1 | contig 18285 bp, 18 predicted proteins | sample NC_wetland_sal_i_15_FD_132411 | JGI IMG/M metagenome (GOLD analysis project Ga0187819, IMG submission 132411) | Wetland sediment microbial communities from Neuse River Estuary, North Carolina, USA - SO4_4 | ecosystem: Environmental > Aquatic > Freshwater > Wetlands > Sediment | place: USA...
ACACTGGCAACACCCGAGCCGGGCTTTGCCCAGCTGGGCAGCCAAAGCCGGCTGTCCCACGTAAGAACGGTGAGATTTAGAGGCCGGCTTCGATGCGGGAGCGGGGATCGAGGAAGTCGCGCAGGGCATCGCCGATAAAATTGAAGGACAGGACGGCCAGCATCACCGCCATCGCTGGGAAAATCACGAGATGGGGGGCGTCGAAGAGGTGGGCGCGGCCATCGTTGAGCATGGTGCCCCAGCTTGCCGTTGGCGGGGGAACGCCTAGACCGAGGAAGCTCATGGTGGCCTCGGCGAGGATGGCGCCGGCCATGCCGATGGCGGCTTGCACGATGATGGGCTGAATAATGTTGGGCAAGATGTGGCGAACGATCACTCGTAAATCGCTGGCCCCGAGGGCGCGGGCGGCTTCAACAAATTCGCGCTCGCGGGCGGCTAGAACCTGGGCGCGGACCAGGCGGGCGTAGCCGACCCAGCCTCCGAGAGAGAGAGCTAACACCAAATTGAAAATGCCCGGGCCGCGGAAGGCGACGAAGGCGATGGCCAATAGAATTCCTGGGAAAGAGAGGAAGGCGTTCATCACAACGACATTGACGAAGCGATCGATGCGGCCGCCGTAGTAGCCGGCGATGGATCCTACGATGAGGCCCAAGGCTAGCGAAGCCGCAACTACGCAACTGCCGACCAGCATGGAAATGCGCGAGCCGTAGATAAGGCGGGAGAGGATGTCGCGGCCGAGTTCGTCGGTGCCGCACCAGTGGGTTGGGGATGGTCCGGCAAGACGCGCTGGCAGATCGATGTGGGCGGGGTCTTGCGGGGCGATCCAGGGGGCGAACAGGGCGCAGATCACGAAAATCGTAACCAACGCGATGCCAATTGCGGCCAGTGGATTACCTTGTGCAGCACGGCGAAATGAAATCGCTGTCGTCGACATACGGAGATTAAATTGCCAACCGGTCTTGTGGCCGCTCGAAAATTGTGTTGTGATTATAGAAAACTATCGGCGCGGGCCAGAGCACATGGTCGGCGTAAATTACCACCTCTAGCTTACATCCTGAGGAGAAAAATCATGAGCAAAGTTTCGTATATTCCCAAAGACTATAACTCGGTCACACCATACCTGGTCGTCCGGGATGCAGCCCGGGCCATTGACTATTACAAGAAAGTCTTCGGAGCGACTGAAACTGTTCGAATGGCTGGCCCGGACGGCAAGATCGGGCACGCCGAACTGAAAATTGGCAACTCGCACATCATGCTGGCCGACGAAAATCCCAGCATGGGACCGGGGCACACCAGCGCCGCCACCGTCGGCGGAAGCCCGGTGAGCCTGTATGTATACCTTCCCGACGTCGATAGCGTGGTCAAGCGCGCGGCGGCGGAGGGGGCGAAAATCCTGAAACCGGTTCAGGACCAATTCTACGGAGATCGCAACGGCTTCATTCAGGATCCGTTTGGACATCTGTGGGGCATCGCCACGCACGTGGAAGATGTCTCGCCCCAGGAGATGAAAGAACGGATGAAGAAAGTGATGCAGGCGGCGTAGGTTGGTTTGGACGAGAGGCGGGGCTGGGATGCCCCGCCTTAGACTTTCAAACCAGCCAGCGTCCAACGTTTGAGTTGCTTCTCGCGGTCAATGGCTTTGAGCACTTCGTCGAACGACTCAAAATAGACCAGACAATGGCAGCGGTATTTCTTACTGAAACCATCCGCCCGGTCGTTCTTGTGTTCATAGAGGCGCCGATCTAAGTTGTTGGTCACTCCCGATGTAGATCACACGTGATTTGCTGGCGACGATGTAGACGTTGTAGACGCCGTAGGTGTAGTCCTTCATGGAAACTCCAACCAGCAGGTCCCTCCACTCCGCATTGCGATTGATACACCCAATCGCAATGCTCCGGTCGGGATGACAGAGTTTTCTTGATGCCTCATTGTCGTATCCTCGGGTTCGCTACCGAGTACAGCAAATCGGTCAGGAAATTTACGGCGATGTAGGTTAGGCCGATGGCGAGGATGCATCCTTGGACCAGGTAGTAGTCGCGGTTGCCGATGGCTTGGATGGTGAGGCGGCCGATGCCGGGCCAAGAGAAGATGGTTTCGGTTACGATGGCGCCGGCTAGCAGGGCGCCGAATTGGAGGCCGAGGACCGTGATTACCGGGATCATGGCGTTGCGCAGGGCATGGCGGTAGACTACCGTGCGCTCCGGAAGGCCTTTGGCGCGGGCGGTGCGGATGTAGTCCTGGCTTAGTTCTTCGAGCATGGAGGTGCGGACCATGCGGGTTAGGATGGCGGCCAGGGCGCCGCCCATGGTGATGGCTGGTAGGACTAGATGGGCCACGGTGCCTGAGCCTGAGACTGGGAGTAGTCCGAGCTTAATGGCTAAGAACAAGATGAGGATGGGGCCTAGGGCGAAGTTTGGGAAGGACAGTCCGAAGAGGCTGATCACGCTTAGCAGGCGGTCATCCCAGCGGTTGCGTCTTTGGGCGGAGCGGACGCCAGCGGGAATCGAGAGCAGCACGGCGACTAGCAAAGCAGCGAGGGTCAATTGCAATGTGTATGGATAGCGTTGGGCAATGAGCGTTCCGACGTTTTGGTTGAAGCGCAACGACGGGCCCAGATCGCCGTGGAGCACTCCTTTCCAGTAATGGAGGTACTGCTGGCCAAGCGGAACATCGAGACCGTATGCGTGACGGGTGGCTTGGATGTCGGTGGCGGGGGCACCTTCGCCCAGCATTTGCAGGACGGGGTCGCCGGGGACGAGGTGGATGAGAAGGAATACCAGGGAGACGACGAGCCAGACTACCGGGAGCGTGTACAGCAGGCGAAGGGCAAGGTAGCGGAGCATTTAGTCGTTGGTCGTTCGTCGTTGGTCGTTGGGTTTGCGCAAAAACAGGTACTCCGCCATGGATGTTATCTACCACAGAGACACAGAGTCACAGAATCTTTTTCTAAGATTTCTGTGTGGCTCTGTGTCCCTGTGGTAAAGACGGTTTCTGGTTCTCGCACTAATCCCCCGCCTTGCCCACTGCAGCGGGTTGCAATTTCTCAATTTGTACTTTGGCGATGCGGTGGCCTTCCATTTCTTCGACGGTGAAGCGGTGGCCCTCGTAGTCAAAGGCATCGCCAACCCGGGGAATCTTCTGCAGGCGGGCCAGCACGAATCCAGCCAGGGTTTCGAAGCCGCTGTCGCGAGGGAGTGATAGTTGATACTGCGATTCGAGGTCACGAATCCCGAACGAGCCTTCGAGGAGCAGCGCGATCTTGCCCGTGAGCTCAGGTTGCTCGGGGGGAGGCGCGTCGAACTCGTCTTCAATCTCGCCGACCAACTGCTCAAGAATGTCCTCGACGGTAATGACGCCGGCGGTTGAGCCGAACTCGTCGACCACGACTGCGAGGTGGCGTTTGCGATCTTTGAACTCTTCCAGCAGTTCTGTCAGCACCTTGGTTTCGGGCACGACGAGGACGTCGTGCATGATCTGGCCGACTCGGGTCGCGGAAGATCTGGACGCAACAGGCTGGGTAAGGCGTAGGCGCGCCCAGCGCATGAGATCCTTGGAATAGAGGACTCCGATGATGTGCTCGGGGCCGCGCTGTGGGTCGTAGACGGGGATGCGGGAATGCTGTTCTTCGACGACGCGAGCTAAAGCTTCGTCGAGGGAGAGGTCGCCGGGCAGGGAGAAAATGTCAGGCCGGGGGACCATCACTTCGCGAACCGTGATGCTTTCCAGCTCCAGGGCGTGGTGGATCATCTCTTCCTGAAATGGCGGAATTTGGCCGAATTGACGGCTGGCGGTAACGATGAGCTTGAGCTCATCGGGAGAATGGATGGGGCCCTGCCGAACCTTGCGCGAGCCGAATATACGCAATACGGAGCCGGCGGCCGCGCTCATCGCAAAAATAAAGGGCCGGGTCAAAGTGAGCCAAAATTCCATTGGAGCAGCGACCGCCAGCGCTACCTGTTCGCCGCGCTGCAATGCCAGAGACTTCGGAACCAGTTCGCCGAGAATTACGTGCAGGCAGGTGATGAGGATGATGGCGATGGCGATGGCAATTCCATGGGCGTAGATGGTTACATGAGAAGTAGCTTGGCCGAGAAGCCCTTCGACGATGCGGGCGAGCAATGGTTCGCCGACCCATCCCAAGGTCAGGCTTACTACCGTGATTCCCAGCTGAACACCGTTGACCACTTCGTCGAGATTGCGGTGCAGCTTTTGGACAATGCGGGCGCTGATGCGGCGGGCTTCGATCAGCTGCTGGATGCGGGTTTCGCGAATGCTAACCAGAGCGAATTCGGCCGCGGCAAAGAAGGCGTTGGCTGCGACCAGGAGCAAAATCAAGAACACCCGGATCAGCACAAATGCTAACATGGATGCTGCAATTCTAACATTTCAAAGGTAGTATGGCATTCCCGCGAGGGTAAAGAGGTTGTAAGATAGGCGGTAGCTTTGGGAGCGGTGCATCGCGGTTGGTCTCTGGATGATTCACCTTCGCGTGCGTGGAATTTGACATTAATCTCTGCTTCCATTTCTGAAGTTTCCCGGTCTAAAGCAACGGTGTGATCACGGGTCGGCTTAAAGAGGCTGAGTACGCGAGGAACAAAACCCGGACCACCATCGTAAATAACCATAGAAGACATGATCGAGCGTAGGAGGCGGATGTGAACGGCAACAGCAATGGTAAAAAGAAGCGGCGCAAACGGATCATCATTGGCGGCATCATTGCAGCGGTTCTTTTGGTGTTTGCGGGCGCGCTTTTCGCCTTTACCCGCGGCGGCACCAAGATTGATCCCACGAAACTGGCAAAGGTTGAGAAAGGCGATTTGGCCAAGAGCGTCGTGGCGACAGGCAAGGTCACCCCGATTACCAAAGTCGAGGTCAAGTCCAAAGCCAGTGGCATCGTGAAGAAGCTCTTTGTGGAGTACGGGGACACGGTCAAAAAAGGGCAACTCCTGGCTCAGTTAGACAAGGTAGAGATTGAAGCACAAGTGGACCAGTCTCGGGCGGCGTTGCAGGCAGCTCAGGCCAATCTGGCCAGTTCGCAGGCAGACTTCGAGCGCGCCCAGGTGGATGCCGAGGGACCCGACGTGCCTTTGCTGAAGCGGGCCTACGATCGGGCCGTGGGAATGGCAAAGGACGGCGTGGTTTCCGAATCGGCGCTGGACGACGCGCAGAAGAACTACCAGATGGCGTTGAACAAACAGAATGTCGCCAAGGCACAAGTCACGGTTTTGAAAGCGAAAATCGCGCAGGCACAGGCGGAAATGGCGCGGGATCAGGCGAATCTCAAGCAACTGGAAGAGCAGCTTAGCTATACCGATATTGTTTCGCCCATCGATGGCATCGTGCTTTCGCGTGACGTTGAAATGGGCGACGCCGTCAGTTCCATCCTGGTGCTGGGTTCCTCCGCAACCTTGGTCATGACCTTGGGCGATACCAGTGAAGTTTACGTGAAGGGCAAGGTGGACGAGAGCGATATCGGGAAGGTTTATCTGGGACAGCCGGCACGGATCAAAGTGGAATCTTTTAAGGACAAGACCTTCAACGGAAAGGTGACCAAGATCTCGCCCATGGGAGTGGAAAAGGATAACGTGACTACCTTCGAGGTGCGCGTCTCCATCAATAATCCCGGCGGCGAATTGAAGGCGGAGATGACGGCGAACGCAGAAATCATTCTGGAAGAGCATAAGAATGTTCTGCAGATTCCGGAAGGCGCGATTATTTACGACAAAGACAAGAAAGCCTCGGTCGAGATTCCTTCTCCTAAAGCGAAAGACGGGAAGACGAAACTCGCGGTCAATATTGGCATCTCCAATGGCGCTAAGACCGAGGTTCTTAGTGGCTTGAAGGAAGGCGATCAGGTGGTGTTGCAGTAAGGGCTTGGCTCCAGGCCGCGAATAGTCCGATCCGCGTGTAATTTACGAGGAGCGAACGCGACGAGGAGTCTGGGTTCTTGCCGGCCGCGCTAAGAACCCGGATCTCTCGCTTCATTCGGGATGACAAAACTCGCTATTTTCCGGCGCGAAACATTTCCTTGCGGACGGTAAGCTTTTCGACCAAATCCTCTCGCACCCGATAACCGGTGCCGGGATTATCGCGAATCAGAATTCTGCCTTGCGGCGTGACCTCGACCTCAGGTTCGATAATGTCTTCCTTCCAGTAACGTTTAGATGCGGACACATCTCCTGGCAGACGGAAGTTGTGCAGCGTGGAAAGCGCGATATTGTGCGCACGGCCCACTCCCGACTCGAGCATGCCCCCGCACCACACCGGAATGTTGCGGGACGCGCACACATCATGAACTTTGGTGGCTTCTGTAAACCCACCCACTCGGCCAACCTTGATATTGATAATCCGGCAAGCGCCTAGATCCAGGGCCTTGGCTGCATCGCGGGCGTGACGGATGGATTCATCGAGACAAATCGCAGTGCGCAGCTCTTGCTGAAGACAAGCGTGGTAATAGATGTCGTCGTGCCACAACGGCTGCTCGATCATGAGTAGATTGAATTGGTCGAACTTGCGAAGGTGTTCGCGGTCGTCCAGAGTATAAGCGGAGTTGGCGTCGCAACTGAGCACGATCTCAGGCCAGCGCGAGCGGATGCGCTCCAGCACGTTTAAATCCCAGCCCGGCTTCACTTTCACCTTGATGCGCCGATATCCCGCGGCCAACTCGGTCTGAATCTTCTCCAGTAATTGTTCGACAGAATCCTGAATGCCAATGGAAACGCCGCAGGGAATTTCGCGCAGCGTACCGCCAAGCAGCTTCCACAGCGGCATTTGTTTCTGTTGGGCTTCCGCGTCCCACAGCGCGTTTTCGACCGCGGCCTTGGCCATCTCATGGCCCCGCACTCTCGCCATGAAAGGCACGCTCTCTCGTGCCTCCGACAGAGTCCTGCCCAAGACCGCTGGAGCGAGGTAGTGCTTAATCGTGGCCCAGGCGCTTTCCGTCCATTCGCTGCTGTAGTATGGGTCCTCGCCAGCCACGCACTCTCCCCAGCCGTTGATACCATCGCAATGAGCCGTCAGCAGAAGGATTCGCCGGCTTGTCGTACGCTTGAAGCTGGTCTCGAAAAAGTGGACGAGCGGCATCTGAATTTCGCGGAGGGTGATGGCTTCAATTTTCATAAATGGCAAAATTTATTCACTACGATCAAAGGCGCTTTAGCGCAGAGAAGAAGGCAAGAGCCTATAAACAGCAGGTTCCTCGACTGCGTTCCCTCCTCCGCGAGCCTAGGCCGGAACTTCGCTCGGAACGAAAGCAACTGTCTCAAAGCTCAATAGGCGTCGGATACATCCACTTCTCCTCCCACCGTCCCAGCAAAAAACTACCGCTTCCCTGCGCGTCGCGCCCATAGCCTAGCACCGCTAGTCCGTTGTCAAATGCTTCTACGAATTGTTGTCGATTGCGATCCTGCACGCCTTTCGCCAGACTTCGAGTGGTCGGCGAGGCCTTCCAATCGTAAATCTGAGCCGGAACGGAAATCGTAGCTGAGGTTTCGACCCGCGGCTTCTCTCCCCCTTCCAGCAACGTTTGGACCCGCTTCGACTTCAGCCACCACTCGGCCACCAACCGGTCCGTGGGCAGACCGCCCTGCAACGGCGAAGAGGTAATTCCGTACTGATTGACAGTGTAGCGGCGCGCAATGGCGCCCAGCTTCGCGATATTCAGATATGCATTCTTGATCTCGAGTGGATCAAAGGTCCACTCGATCAATTCGAAACCGCGGGCCAGCGCCTCATCCCGCTGGAACAGCTTGATCCGGCGGCCCAGACCGGCATTCTGATGCTGCTTACGAACGGCCAGCATGTGCGAGTGCAGGTACGAGTGCCCACCGCGAAAGCCCGGTATGGAGAGGCCAAAGCCTACAATTTCATTGCCCGCAAATGCCCCGATCACTTGCCCACCGACTTTCTCCGCTACCACGAACATCCGCAACGGCACCAGGTCAGCGTCGGAAAAATTCCAAACCTCTTGCTGCAAGGCGACGCAAGCCCGCATTTCATCGAGCTGATGACATTTGCGGATGACGATTGAATCCTCGCTCACTTTGCTTCCTGCTCTTGATGCTTGGCCCGCTGCCACAAGGATTCGAGTTCTTCCATCGAAGCTTGCTGGGCAGAACGCCCCGAGGTTCGCAACTGCTCCTCCATCCACTGAAAACGGCGCTTGAATTTGCGGTTGGTTTTCTTCAACGCCGACTCCGGATCAACTGAAAGATAGCGCGCGATGTTTACCAGCACAAAGAAAAGATCGCCCACCTCGGCTTCCAGTCGCCGCCGGAGCTCTTCGCTGATCGGCTGGCGGCCGGCTCCGGCAACGCCCCGTCCTTGAGGCTGTGGGCCAGGCGCGGGAAATTCCTTGAGCTGTTCTTTTAGCTCTTCCGTTTCTTCGCAAAGCTTTTCAAAGAGTCCCTCAATGTTCGCCCAATCAAAACCCACGTGCGCCGCGCGTGAGCTGAGCTTGTGAGCTTCGAGCAATGCCGGCATCGCGGCGGAAACCCCAGCCAAGACCGACTCTGGCGAACCCTCTGTAGTCGCCGACTTTCCCCCGCCTGCTTCTAGCCGCTTCTTCTTTTCTTCGGCTTTGAGCGCTTCCCAGTTGCGCAACACGTCGGACGAAGTCTCGGCCTTTACATCTCCAAAAACATGAGGATGACGGTCGACAAGTTTATGGCATAGCCGGTCGATCACTTCATCGATCGAAAACGTGTTTTGCTCTTTTGCCATCTGCGCATAGAACAGAACCTGCAGCAGCAAATCGCCGAGTTCACCGCTCAATTCGTTCCAGTCGCGGTTGTCAATGGCTTCGAGGACTTCATAAGTCTCTTCAAGCGTATAAGGCTTGATGGAGTCAAAGGTCTGTTCGCGGTCCCAGGGGCATCCCCCGGGACCACGCAGGCGGGCCATGATAGAAACCGCTCGTTCAAAGCGCTCACCAGTAGTTGTCATGGGACAATCACTGTAAATGAGGCACATGCGCGTGAGCAATGATGCACTTCACACGGCAAGAATCACGTAGCCTCGGACGCCTTGTCCGGGGCAAGGCAAATGGAGGACGGCCGGGACGGCCGGCATCCATCAGGAACCAGGTCGGCAATGTTAAAACCCACCCGGACGAGGCGTCCGGGCCTGCGTATTTATAGCGGGATTACTGAGTCAACCTTTCCACCGCATCGAAACTAACGTTATCTTTTCTATGAACACGAAAATGGACGAGACTACAAGCGACCTCTAGCTCCTATGGCTGCGCATCTAAATTCCGACATGAATCCGCCCCCTCCACTGGAGCACGAGCGGTTCCACGTGATTGTGATTGGCGGCGGAATTAATGGAGTCGCCATTGCACGGGAATGTGCCCGCGCCGGACGGCGTACGCTTCTGCTCGAGCAACACGATTTCGCCGCCGGCACAACCAGCCGTTCGACCCGTATCATTCACGGAGGCTTGCGCTACCTCGAACACGGTGACATCGCGCAGGTGCGCGAGTCATTGCGCGAGCGACAATGGTTGCTTCAGCGCTATCCGCATCTGGTCCAACCCCTGCAGTTCCTGCTGGCCCTGGACAAGAAGAGTCGCCGCAGCGCATTCGCGGTGCGCACGGGATTGTGGCTCTATCGGAAGATGGGATGCGCCAGCCTGGGAGTGGATGAAGGCCACGCCGAGCAACATCGGCTCGAGAGTTTGCTGGACGCAGGCAAGCGTTTCTCCATCTTTAGCTTCGACGACGCGCAATGTGAGTTTCCCGAGCGCCTGGTTGCGGAATGGCTGGTGGACGCGATCGAGGCAGGGGCGGTGGCGCGCAACCACACCCAGGTTTTGGCCGTGGAGATCCGCAATGGGCGCGCTACTGGGGCGCTGCTGCGGGATCAACTCAGCGGGACAGAACAGCGAGTTCAGGCCACGTGGATCATTAATGCCACCGGCCCTTGGGCGGACAGCATCTGCCAAATTTCGAGCATTCAAATGCCGCACCCACTGGTCGGCGGGGTCCGCGGATCACACATCGTGTTGCCAAAATTCGCGGGCGCTCCCGAGGCGGCCGTCTACACCGAAGCTGTCGACGGCCGTCCGATCTTTGTCATCCCTTGGAACGAACAAGTGCTTGTGGGAACGACCGAAGTCCCCGACGGGAGCGACCCAGGACGGGTGCAGCCTTCCGAAGATGAAGTCGAGTATCTGCTGCGGTCTTTGCTCCATTTGTTTCCCCAGGCCCATGCATCGCGGGACGCAATCCACTACGCCTTCGCCGGTGTACGCCCACTTCCCTTTTCCCCCAGGAAAAATCCATCAGCGGTGAGCCGGAAACATTATCTCCGCGATCATACTGCGGACGGCGCCGCACAAATGATCTCCGTGATCGGAGGAAAATTGACCACCGCCGGCAGCCTGGCGCGCGAGTGTGCAGCAAAGATCGGCGTGAAAATTAGCCCGCCCACTCTCGCTATTGCTTCCGAGGACGCTATCGATCCCACCCTGGACCATTGGATCGCCGAAGTCGCGGAGGCGGGCTCGATTACTGGCGACGCGGCCCGCGGCATCGCGCAATGGTACGGAAAGCGCGCTCTGGCTGTCGCTCGCAAGGCACGCGGCAGCGCAGAAATGCTCGCTCCACTGTGTCCACACACAACCCATATCGCGGCGGAAGCGGTGGACGCGTTCAGCCATGAGTGTGCATGTACGCTAGCAGATGTCTTGCTGCGGCGGGTCCCGGTGGCGCTGGGCGCTTGCTGGTCATCGTCGTGCAGTTGGCAGGCTGCAACCCGCATCGGCGCGGTGATGGGATGGAGCGAGGAGCGTGTCGCGTCGGAGTTTGAAGCATTCGAGACAGAGCGAAATGGCTTTCTGCAGAAAGCGTCCCAGGCAAGACCTATCCTCGCAGCCAACCCATAGGTCCTTCCCGACTCCGTCTTTACCTTGTGGGCAGGGGTTCCCTCTTCGGCTCGCGGAATGTCTTGACCAGCAACTCCGTCCTGTCGGAGATGATGCCATCAACTCCCCAATCAGCAAGCTCGAGCATTGCCCTCGGATCATTCACCGTCCAGGTAAACAATTTCCTGTCTGCCCTGTGCACCTCCTGCACCAATTCCGGTGTGACCAGCGAGTAATGAGGAATCACGTACTGAACTCCGCTTTCGCGCCAACCCACAAGCTCTTCTGGCTGGTCGCAAATGATCCCATCTTGAACCTTTCCGCTGCGAGTCTTCAGTTCCATCCTTACTTCGGGGAGGAAGGAAGAAACTACGTAGTCTTCTTCCACCCTGAATTCACGCAGTAAGGTGAGCACTTTCGATTCAAGACCCGGGACCTTTAGTTCTATATCGAGAAATGCCCGCTGGCAGTAGCGCTTGAGTACGTCCTCAAGAACAGGGAGGTGAAGTAATTGATCGGAAGTTGCCTCGCCGACGCTGATTCCATTGACCTTAGGGTCGTGGCAAATTACGGACCGTCCGCAGGCAGTCAGGCGCACATCGAACTCAAAACCGTCGCAGCCGTGTTCAAGCGCAAGATCGAAAGACGCAAACGTATTTTCCGGAACCGATGTATGCGCACGAGCGCCGCGATGACCGAGTAGCAGGGGAGGATCGGGCATCGGGCTGATTCTACGCCCGATTATGCGCGGCTGCGCACACAAAAGTACGCTCCAAAGAAAAATTCCCAAAACTTTACGTTAGGTGATGATTCTTGCAACACTTTTCGTTGCGAATGGCCTTAGTCCAGATCGAAATCGCGGATGGGTTTGCCGGTGTCCGGAGATTCTTTGGCTTTCTTGACCGCTTCCTGAAACTTCTTTTCCAGCAGGTCTCCGGCGTGTTTCTGGGCTTCCACCGATTGGCGGAAGATGGACTCGCGGCGGCTGTCCTGCTCTTTCATGGCCTTGGCGGCTGCCTCGAAATCATTGAACATTTTAGGCTTGACGGCGGCGGTGTGGGCAATCACCCCCTTGGCCGTGGGATCGACCTTCAGCACCGCGCTGCAGCACGGGCAGGTTATGTCGAAAGCTGATGGATTCTCCGCCATGCCAGAATGATAGCGCAAATGCGCCTCGTTGATCGAGAAACTCAGTGGGGCTGGATCTTGATGGGAAAGATATGGAAGATGGATAGCATCTCCCAGCCCAGCAGAATCACCGAAGTAACCGTTACTGTGATTGCCAAGATCTCGCCGAAGTTCAGGTTCGACCGGCGAGGCTCGAAACGCCGGGCGACTAATCCAAGAATGTTGAGGGTCGCAAAGCCAAAAACCAGTACCCAAAGGATGTTGTAGACGTTGTCCTTCTTACTGGAAAACTCGGAAAACTGGAGCGCGAAGAGCAGCAACGATTGCAGGCCAACCAAGCTCGGCCCCATCCAAGTGCGAGAGGTAAGACGCGCGAGCGTAGTGGCAAAGGACAAGACCATAGACTTGGGTGGCCGCTATTCTGGCGAAGATCCGGCCACTCCCGAGAAGCACGATATTAACCTTTTGCTCCGTGAAAGTCAGCGTCAAAGCTGGGTTACTGTTCTGCGTCGGGCGAACGCTGCTTTATAATAGAAAGATTCCGTATCCCCTCCGAAGCCGCTAGAGGACCCTGCGGCCTGGAAGCCGGGCAAAACGAGGTTCCCCCGGGGCGGTGCGGTCGTTTTGGTGCTCCCTACTGATGTCGACGGAAACCATCGTTGTTCGCGGTGCGCGAGTTCATAACCTCAAGAACATAGATTTTGAGATTCCGCACAACTCGTTGACGGTCGTGACTGGTGTCTCCGGATCGGGCAAGTCATCGCTCGCCTTCGACACGGTTTATGCGGAGGGCCAGCGCCGGTATGTGGAATCGCTTTCCGCCTACGCGCGCCAGTTTCTGGAGCGAATTGAGAAGCCGGATGCCGACGTAATCGATGGCATTGCGCCCGCCGTTGCTATCCGGCAGAAAAATACTACCCGCAACCCTCGTTCCACGGTCGGCACTGCGACCGAGATCTACGATTATCTACGCCTGCTCTTTGCCCGCGTCGGCCGTACTTATTGCTTGCAGTGTGGTCAGGAGGTTAAGAAAGACACGGTCGATGAAGTTGCAGATGCCCTCATGAAGCTGGCCGAAGGCACGCGGCTGAATGTGCTGTTCCCGCTGCAGAAGGTGAGTCTGCAAACAGCGCCGGATGCATCTTCCGCGGGCCGGAAGCGAAGAGGCAAGAAGAAGACGAAACCAGAAGCCGGTAACCTTCCTTCTGATCAACTCAAGGGCCGTCTGCTCGATCTCCGCACGCGAGGGTTCAACCGTCTCTACCAAAGTGGGCAGATCTTCGAGTTTTCCACGCCCGAGTCACTTTTGAACATTAACTTCGCCGAGCCAGTTTTTGTGCTGGTGGATCGCCTGGCGGTATCTGCGGACTCCCGCGCCCGGATCGTGGATGCGATTGAGATCAGCTATCGCGAGTCGGGCGAAGTCATCTTCGAGACGGCCCCCAGCGAAGGACAGGTTTCGGAACGATTGCGCTTCTCCCAGCGTTTCGAATGCAAGGCTTGCAATATTCGTTACGAGGAGCCCGAGCCACGATTGTTCTCCTTCAACAATCCGTATGGCGCGTGCCCGCGTTGCCAAGGATTCGGAAACACCATCGACTTCGACCTGGACCTTGTAATTCCCGACAAATCTCTGACTCTGAACCAGGGCGCCATCGAGCCTTGGACCAAGCCCAAATACCGCGCCCTGTTTACCGACCTGAAGCGCTTCGCCCGCGAGGCGGACATCCCCATGGATGTGCCCTGGAACGACCTGGATCGCGAGCAGCAGCAACTGATCATTAATGGCGAAGGCCGCTTTCTCGGAGTGCGTGGTTTCTTTAATTACCTGGAGCGGAAGAAATACAAGCTGCACGTCCGCGTCTTCCTGAGCCGCTATCGCGGATATTCCGTCTGCTCCACCTGCAGCGGAGCGCGGCTGCGTGTGGAGGCGCGGCAGGTGAAGATCAATAGTAAGAACATCTGCGATATATGCTGCATGACGGTCGAAGCTGCGTCGAAGTTCTTCGAAGGGGTTGAATTAACCGAGCAGGAAGCAGGAATCGCCGAGCGCTTGCTGCAAGAAATTCGCGAACGCCTGCGATTTCTGAATGAAGTGGGGCTGGAATATCTGACGCTCGACCGGCTAGCCTCGACGCTGTCGGGGGGCGAGGCGCAACGGATTCAGCTTGCCACCTCGCTTGGCTCGCGTCTCGTGGGAACGCTATATGTGCTGGATGAGCCGTCGATCGGATTGCACAGCCGCGACACGCATCGCCTCATCAAGATTCTGCACAACCTGCGCGACCTGGGCAACACGATTCTGGTGGTCGAGCACGATCGCGATGTCATGCAGGCTTCCGACACCATTCTCGATCTCGGACCCGGCGCCGGAGAAAATGGCGGCAAGGTGATCGCGGCGGGAACCTTCGACCAGATACAGAAAATGCCGGGGTCCCTTACCGGACGATATCTCTCGGAAGAGCTGCAGATTCAAATTCCAAGTTCTCGCCGCAAACCCGGACCGCAGCAAATCAAAATTTATGGGGCTCGCGCTCATAACTTGAAAAAGATCGACCTCGAGGTCCCGCTGCGAATGTTGGTGGCCATCACCGGCGTCTCCGGCTCCGGAAAATCGACTCTTCTGCACGACGTTCTGTATCAGGCATTGTCCGCCGCGAAGAAGCAACCCAACGGGATTCCCGCCGCTGCCCCTTCCTGGGACCGAGTGGAAGGCGCGGAATTCATCGATGAAGTTGTGCTGGTGGATCAATCGCCCATCGGACGCACTCCGCGTTCCAACCCGGTGACTTATATCAAGGCCTTCGACGGCATCCGCGACCTGTTTGCTTCCCTGCCCGAGGCCAAGAAGCGTGGCTTCACGGCCGGGCATTTTTCCTTCAACATTCCCGGTGGACGCTGCGAGACCTGCCAGGGCGACGGCACGGTAACGGTAGAAATGCAGTTTCTCGCAGACGTAGAGCTCATCTGCGAGGAGTGCAAGGGCGCCCGCTACAAGCCGCAAGTGCTGGAGGTTCGTTACCGCGGTAAAAATATCCACGAGGCGTTGAATCTCACGGTAAAGGAAGCGTTGCAGTTCTTTGCCAATGCCCCCAAGATCGTGGAGAAGCTGCGCGTGCTGGAGGAAGTAGGTCTCGGCTACTTGCGGCTGGGACAGTCGGCCACGACGCTCTCAGGCGGCGAGGCGCAGCGGATGAAGTTGGCGGCGCACCTGCAGCCTGCAACGCGAGAAGCAAGCCGAGGGCGAAATTCCGAAGGCCAACAACGCCGCAGACAGCACATCCTTTATATTTTTGATGAGCCGACCACCGGCTTACACTTCGACGACATCAGCAAACTACTCTCCGCCTTCCGCCGTCTAATTGATGCAGGAGGCTCGATTTTGGTGATCGAGCACAATCTCGAAGTGATCAAGACCGCGGATTGGATCATCGATCTCGGTCCCGAAGGCGGGGAGCGCGGCGGCCATATTGTCGGTTCAGGTCCGCCAGAAGCTATCGCCAAGTTGCCGAAGTCCTACACGGGAAAATTTCTGGCCAGTGTGTTGAACGGGAACGGATCGCCGGGGAATGGGGCGTCGCGGAATGGGGGCAAGTAAGCCAATCTGCATTGCGCTGCTCGTTCTGGGGTTCCACCTCGGCGCGGACGCTTTCGCCCAAAGCACTGGCCAAACCGTGCGTCATCACAAAGTAGTTGAGCAGAATTCGTCCTTCCCCCCCGAATTAACACAAGCCGAGAGTGCGATCGAGAAACACGACTACGCTTCTGCCGAGCCGCTGCTGAAAAAAGTGGTCGCCGCCGATCCCAACAACTTTCAGGCCTGGTTTGATTTGGGATTTGTCTACAACCGACTGGACAACACGACCGAGTCCATCGCGGCATATCGCAAATCGGTGGCCGCGCAGCCAGAGGTCTTCGAGTCCAATTTGAATCTCGGGCTCATGCTGGCGAAAACTGGCCAACCCGATGCCGAACAATTTCTGCGCGCCGCCACTACGCTGAAGCCTACTGCCAATGTGGATGAAGGTCATGCGCGGGCGTGGTTATCGTTGGCTCATGTGCTGGAGAACAGCAAGCCTGATGAAGCCATCGAAGCCTATAAGCAGGCCGCTACACTCGAGCCCAACGATCCGGAGCCTCGCCTCTCGGCCGGCTTATTATTGGAGAAGGAAAATCAGTTTGCCGAGGCGGAGCAAGAATATAAGCAAGCGTTACTTCTCGACCCAAATTCCAGCGATGCTCTGACTGGCCTGGCGAACATTTACATGCACGGACAACGTTTTGCCGATGCCGATCCCATCTTGCGCAAGCTCATCGTGATGCATCCGGAAAATGTGCCAGCCCGGGTGCAACTCGCCCGCGTCCTGGTCGTCCTCGGGAAAAATGACGATGCGATCACCGAACTGCAGTCGGCACTAAAACTCGATCCCGGGAACTCCGGTGTGCAAAGCGATCTCGCGGACCAGTACGTCAAAAGTAAAAAGTATGATCTCGCTGAGGCACAATATCGCTCATTGCTCGCCGCAAATCCGAATGACGCAGAGCTGCACCATGGACTGGGCGTGGTGTTTCTGAAGCAGCGAAAGTTTCCTGAGGCGCAACAGGAGTTGCTGATCGCAGTGAAAATTAAGCCCGACTTTGGCGCTGCGTATGGCGATCTAGCGGCTGCTGCGGATGAGAACAAAAACTACGAACTTGCGATCAAGGCGGCGGACGCGCGCGCCAAGTTTCTGCCCGAGATTCCCGTCAGTTATTTTCTTCGCGCCACCGCCTACGATCACCTGCGTGACTATAAAATGGCTGCCCAGCAGTATCATCGCTTTCTTGAGGTCGCGAACGGAGAGTATCCTGACCAGGAGTGGCAAGCTCGCCATCGGCTGATTGCGATCGAGCCGAAGAAATAAACGCCATGCGTTTGCAAACAACAATCGTCGCGGTGCTTTTGGCGGCGTCATCTCTGGCTCTTGCCTACAAGACCGAAACTCTGCAGGAGCTCATCGCCCGGGCAGAATCAGCAAAGATCGAGGATCGTCCTGCCTTGTGCCTCGAGATCTCCGAGCGCCAGCTCAAATCCGCCGACGAGTTGTATACTGCCGGCAAAGCCGATGAAGGTCGCGCCGCGGTGCAGGACGTGGTCACCTATTCGGAAAAAGCGCACGATGCCGCTATCCAATCCGGCAAGAAAGTTAAGAACCTGGAAATCGCTTTTAGAAAAATGGCTGCCAAGCTTCGCGACCTCAAACGCAGTCTGAACTTTGATGATCAAGCGCCGGTGCAAGCCGCCGCGGATCGCCTGGAAAACTTGCGCACCGACCTCTTATCCCACATGTTTGGCAAGGGAAAATGATTTCGACCACGAGCAAGCTTGCACGCCTTGTTGTGGCGTTGTCGTTGCTCTCGACGGTGTGGGCGCAGCGCCGCCGCGACCCGCTGAATCCGGTGGAACAGGATAAGCTACGCGACGCTGCCCAGGAACCGAGTGAGCGGCTCAAGCTCTACATCGAATTTTCGCGTACCCGGCTGGCCTCTCTTGAGCAGATACGCACTGATCCCAAAGTCACCGACCGCGGTCAGCAAACTCGCGCTCGCCTGCAGGATTTTCTCGATGTCTACGACGAGATGAACGACAACATTGATACCTTCGTGGAGCGGAAGTCGGATTTGCGAAAGCCTTTAAAGGCAATCATCGAAGCCGATACCGAGTTTCAAGCCAAGCTCCGGGCTGTGAAAAGTTCAGCCGACGCCAACAAAGATGAGGCAAAGCAATACGATTTTCTGTTGACTAGCGTACTGGATACCATCGACAGCAGTGTGCAAGACCACCGCCAATTGCTGAGCGAACAAGAAGAAGCATTCAAACACAAGAAAAAATAAAACCTGCCCGTGCTAATCTAACCGCAGCGTGAGTGACAGAATCCTTCACATCTTCCAGGAAACTTATCGTGAGCTGCGCCCGCGCGCAGCCATGCCCGAGCTTGCGGTGGAATTCTTTGCCTTCGCGAACATCAACAATACGATCCGCCTGCGGGAGGGAAGGCTGTTGGTTCGTCTTTCCGATTTGCTCGAGGGTGCACCAGACCCGGTGTTGCGGGCCATCGCGCATATTCTTCTGGCCAAGATGTATCGCAAGCCGATCGAGCGAGTGCATGCCACCCGGTATCGCCGCCATATCTCCGGTCAAGACCTTGCTAAGAAGGCCCACCTCGTACGCCAGATGCGTGGACGCAAGCGAATCGATAGTGCCCAGGGCCGAATCTACAACCTGGAAAATATCTTCGAAGATCTGAACCAGCG
>Ga0187819_10000588_pt1 | contig 18240 bp, 15 predicted proteins | sample NC_wetland_sal_i_15_FD_132411 | JGI IMG/M metagenome (GOLD analysis project Ga0187819, IMG submission 132411) | Wetland sediment microbial communities from Neuse River Estuary, North Carolina, USA - SO4_4 | ecosystem: Environmental > Aquatic > Freshwater > Wetlands > Sediment | place: USA...
CGGAATTCAAGGTCATGCATGACAAGGGCAACGAAGAAAACGTGTTTGACCGCGTCGATTACAAGCTCTCCACCGCCGATTCGAACGGACTCTTTCACGGTTTCGGCGACCATGCCGAGAACTCCTTCTCGGTGGATGGCCAGCCGATCACGGATCAGCAGAGCAAAGTTTTCTCGAATCAGATTCCTCTTGGATCGATTCAATCACTCGAAGTCATCCAGGGCGCACCACCGGCCGAATACGGTGACAAAACGAGTCTCGTTATCAATGTGACGACGCGCTCGGGCCTAGGCGTCACCACGCCACATGGCAGCGTAACTGCTTCGTACGGCTCGTTTGGGACCGCCCAGGGCGGATTCGATCTGGTGTACGGCGGCCAAAAGTGGGGCAACTACATTTCGGCCGATGGCCTCAACACTGGCCGCTTCCTCGATCCGCCGGAATTCAAGGTCATGCATGACAAGGGCAACGAAGAAAACGTGTTTGACCGCGTCGATTACAAGCTCTCCACCGCCGATTCGCTTCAGTTGAATCTCGAGTACACGCGGTCCTGGTTTCAAAATCCGAATTCCTACGATCAGCAGGATGCTACCGCATGGTACGGCTTCACGAGAGGCAATCCGCTGTTGGCGGTCAATGATAACAGCATCGGGCCCAACGGGCTCCCCGTGGGTCCGGCCGACCAGCGCTCTCAGATCCAAACGCTCAACATAGCGCCCACCTGGACGCGGCTGATCAGCTCTAACACGGTTCTCACCGTTGGGGGCTGGGCTCGCCGCGATGCTTATAACTATTATCCGAGCGGCAATCCCTTCGCCGATCTTGGCGCCCCCAGCCTGCAGAGAGAAACGATCAGCCAATACCGCACTCTGCTGAACGGGGGCGGGCGCGTGGCCCTCTCCTACGTGAAAGGCATTCACAACGTGAAGGCCGGAATCAATTACATGCAGACGTTCTTGACCGAGAACGACAAGTTCGGAATCGTCGATCCGACCGTTAACGCCCCCTGCCTGGACGCAACGGGGTCGTTCGCCGTCCAGGGATTCACTGATCCTGGGCAGTGTGCAGCAGCCGGAGACCAAGCGAATACTGGCCAAGCTCCGATTCCAGCTCTGTATCCGGCGTTCAACCCAATCCTTCTGCCTTACGATCTGACTCGCGGAGGAACACTCTTTCCGTTCAACGGCCACACGGATGTAAAAGAGCTCGCGCTATATGTGGAGGACACCATCACGAAAGGCAGTTGGTCGGTTAATCTGGGGATTCGCGGTGACTTGTACAAGGGCATCACATCCGCGAGCCAAGCCGAACCGCGCCTGGGCGTTGCCTACAACGTCAAACCGAGCAACACCGTTCTGCGCCTTTCTTACGCGCGAACTTTGGAAACGCCGTTCAACGAAAATCTCGTCCTCTCCAGTACCGGCTGTAACTTTGACGTTATTGCGGCGATCGTTCCCTGCGTGCCGTCATCGGTTACTCCCGGTTTCCGCAACGAATTCCACGCCGGGCTCCAGCAAGCTTTCGGCCGCTATCTCGTTATCGATGGCGAGTACGTCTGGAAGTACACACACAACGGCTACGACTTCGGGATCTTTGGCAATACACCGATCTTTTTCCCTATCGAGTGGCACAACTCCAAGATCCCGGGTTACGCGATCCGCGCCAGCGTGCCCAACTTCCACGGCTTCACAGGGTTTGTTGACTTCTCGGGCATCGCCGCACGCTTCTTCACGCCCCAAGTCGGTGGATTAGGCACCATCCCTGCGGTCTCGGGCAGCGGATTCGTGCCTTTCCGAATCGACCACGACGAAGCGTTTAATCAAACGACTCACGTCCAGTACCAGCCCTGGAAACTGGGACCGTGGCTCGGGTTCAATTGGCGGTACGATAGCGGCCTGGTCGCGGGCGCTTCGCCCTGCTTCGGCATCAACCCGAACAACACTTGCCCCGGCTCAGTAGCCATCGGCGGTGTGCCGGAAGTGAGTATGGTGGTGGCCAACGCCGGAGGCGTGCCGATGTCAGCCGATCAGGAATTCCAGGCCGGGTTTATATGCAATGAAGTGCACGCAACGCCGACCATGCCACTGCCTTTCAACTGCCCAGCCTCCTCGTTTGCCTCGACGCTTATCAGCGTGCCGGCGCCTAACAAGGAAGACGACGACCACAATCCACCCCGCATCGCGTCGCGCAACCTGTTCGACATTGCGGTTGGCGATGACAACTTGTTCCGCGGTGATCGCTACCACTGGAGCCTCCGCCTGACGGCGATCAACGTGACGAACAAAACCGCTCTTTACAATTTTCTTTCGACCTTTAGCGGCACACACTATGTGACACCTCGCGCGCTGACTGCGGAGGTCGGGTTCCACTTCTAAGAACAGTCCGCTGCCGGCTAAGTGACCGGCAGTTCCGACGCTCATCGAGCCTGAAAGGATTGGGAAGAATCAGGCTCGGTGAAGCCTCTGTCCTCGGGTGGCAGGTGCGGCGCAGTTCTTGTTGACACTGATTATCAAGTAGTGTACCGTTTTTGCGCTTATTGCAACTCAGTTTCAAGTAGAGAACGCAGCCCCTTTTCCCTATGAGCATGTCGCTAAAACGATGCAGCGCAGTCATATGCGCGATTATTGCCGCAGCGATTGTTCTCCTGCAGCCGGCGCGCGCACAGGAAACTCCCTATTTCGTGACCTACTCGCACCATATGGAGGAACCCGGCAATCTTGAAGTCGAATTCAATCCCGTCTTCGGCACGCAACGCGGAGGCAACAGCTACCTGGCCGGAACGACGGAGTTCGAGTACGGAGTGAAGGCTTGGTGGACCTCCGAGTTTTATCTCGACGGGCAATCGACGTTCGGGGACGGCACGCTCTTCAGCGGGTTCCGCTGGGAAAACCGTTTTCGCCCGCTGATGCGGGAGCACTGGATCAATCCTGTGGTGTATCTGGAATATGAAAACGTGAACGAAGCGGACAAGGCGATGATCGAGGTGGTCGGCTTCGATGAGGAAGCGGACTACGCACCGCCCAATTCGGCGCTGCGGCAAGCCCACAATCACGAACTCGAAGGGAAATTGATCCTCTCGAGTGATTTCAAAGGGTGGAACATCTCCGAGAATTTCATCGCCGAGCGGAACTTGGGCCACGATCCGTACGAATTCGGTTACGCGGTTGGCGCGAGCCGGCCGCTAGCCTTGGCCGCGTCGGCGCGGCCATGCAATTTTTGCGCCGAGAATTTCCTGGCGGGTGCGGAATTCTATGGCGGCCTCGGGACAACCTGGAATGCCACTACATCGGGGACCTCGCACTACGGCGTTGCGATCTTCGGGTGGCAACTTCCCAACGGCGCCACACTGCGCATATCTCCCGGCTTCGGCCTGAACGACAACAGCCATCGATTCATACTGCGCTGGGGCATTTCGTACGAGATTCCGAGCATCGGAACTCGCTTACGGAGACTCTTCGAATGAGCCGCCCGCAAACGCTTGTGCCAGCGGTGCTGCTGATTGCATCTTTTGCATCTATAGCCGCGGCCTCTCATTCTTCAAGAAGATGGGAAACCGATCCCCGCGGCGTGTTGATCGCGATCGCCAGGGCGCCCGAGAAAGAGCGGGCGCGGCGGAATCCGTACGCGGAGCAACGGGACGCGGTTCTTGCGGGTGCAAAGCTGTTTCGGGAGCACTGCGCAGAATGTCACGGCTCGGACGGCTGGGGAAGCCGGCACGCTGCGAATCTTCACGCAGCCGACGTGCAGGGCGCGACGCCCGGCGAATTGGAGTGGCTGCTGCGGAACGGCAATATTGCGCGAGGCATGCCCTCGTGGTCCGGGCTTCCCGAGCCGAGGCGTTGGCAGATTGTCTCCTACCTCAAGACCATGCACTGAAGTTGCCGATAGCGCTGAAGTGCGAATGGTGCATTGTCCAGCCGTTTCAGGTTCGCTGCGATACAATGCGCGGGTGCAACTGTGACCGCGAACAAGCATTTCAAGCCGTTTTATGAAGAGCTGACGGCGTGATGGATTCGTGGATGGCTCGGGCGATCGAGCTTTCGATTCAGAACGTGCATTCGGGCGGAGGTCCGTTCGGGGCGGTGATCGTGCGAAGTGGGACGATTGTTGCGGAGGGCACGAACCGAGTCACGTCGACGAACGACCCCACCGCTCATGCTGAAATCGTGGCCCTTCGCGCTGCGTGTCAGAAACTGCGCACGTTTGATCTGAAGGATTGCGATATTTATGTGAGTTGCGAGCCTTGTCCGATGTGCCTGGGCGCAATTTATTGGGCGCGGTTGGCGCGGATTTATTTCGCGGGGCTTGCGTCGGACGCGTCGAGCGCGGGATTCGATGATTCGTTTATCTATCGCGAAATCGAGCAGCGCCATGCGGACCGCAAGATTCCGATGATCCCGATGATGCGCGAGCAGGCCCTGGAAGCATTTCGCGTCTGGGCTGCGAAAGCGGACAAAGTCCCGTATTGAGTCTCCCGGATTGATATTGAGGCGGCGATGGCGATCCAACTTGGTGAAAACCGTTACGGCGAATCAGGCGTGCGATTGTTGCGGGTGGTGAAGCAGGAAGGGCGCCATGACATCAAGGAAATGACGCTGGACATTCGGTTCGAAGGCGATTTCGAGGAAGCGCACGCAAGAGGGGAGAACCGCTCGATTCTTCCGGCCGACACGATGAAGAACACGGTCTACATATTGGCGCGGCAGTATCCAGTCGAAGCGATCGAGGAGTTTTGCCTGCACATGGCCGATCATTTCCTGACCTACAATCCGCAGGTCACGCGCGTGCTGGTGGGCGCGTCGGAAACGCTGTGGACGCGCGTGCCGCTGGGCGCGAAGCCGCATCCGTCGACGTTCGTGCGCGCGGGAGAAGAGAAGCGCACGGCGACGCTGGATGGAACGCGGGAGGAAACGACGATTCGGTCGGGTATCGACAATCTCGTGGTGTTGAAGACGACAAATTTCGCGTTCGAGGATTTCAGGCGCGATCCATACACGACGTTAAAGGACAGCCGGAATCTCCTGCTCTCGGCGGTGATTCGCGCGGACTGGCTGTACGAGAGCGAAGACATCGAGTTTGGCCCGATCTGGCACGGGGTCCGCAAGACGCTGCTGGAGAATTTCGCGGAGCACGACAGCCGTTCGTTGCAAAACACGCTGTTTGCGATGGGCGAAGCGGTGCTGAGCACGTTCGACAACATAAAGGAAATCCACATCTCGCTAATGGACAAGGACTGCCGGCTGGCTGACCTCGAGCCGTTTGGCATGGACAATCCTGCGGAAGTTTTTTTGCTGTCCGATGAGCAGCACGGACTCATCGAAGCAAAAGTGCGAAAGACGCAGTGACGAGTGACGAGAAAAAGCAAACCTCAAAACAACGGATCACCACAGAGGACACGGAGAAAGACGGAGAGCACAGAGGAAGACGGGACAAGCCGGCATCCACATTGCGTCAGAAGGGCTATTGCGATAATTTTGATTTCAGTAGCGCCTCCGGAAAGGGTGAATGCCTCCCAAAATCCTGATTGTTGATGACGAATCCGCGTCGCGAGCCGCGCTTGAGGTGCTGTTGAGGCGTGAGGGATTTGAGGTGCACGACGCGTCGGATGGAGCCACGGCGCTGGCGGAGTGTACGTCGTTTCGCCCCGACCTCATTTTGCTGGATGTGCTGATGCCGGGGATGAGCGGATTCGAAGTGTGCAAGCGAATCAAGGCGACGCCAGAAACGCGCCTGACGCCGGTTGTGCTGATCACGGGGCTTTCGGCGACCGAGGACAGGATCAAGGGAATCAACTCCGGGGCCGACGATTTTCTGAGCAAGCCGATTGAGTTCAACGAACTGCTGGCACGCACGCGTTCGCTGATCAAGCTGAAGCAGTACACGGATGAAATGGAGAATGCGGAGTCGGTGATCTTCAGCCTGGCGCTGAGTATCGAGGCGCGCGATCCGTACACGCGCGGGCACTGCGACCGACTGGCAGAAATGTCGGTTCGGCTCGGCGAAAGGCTCGGCATTCCGGAAGAACACATCAAAGCGCTGCGGCGCGGAGGGATCGTTCACGATATCGGGAAGGTCGTTGTGCCGGATGCGGTGCTGCTGAAGCCGGGGCCGCTTTCGCCGGAAGAGATCGAAGTCATACGCAAACATCCGATCGTGGGCGAGCGGATCTGTTCGCCGCTAAGAGTTTTGCGCCTGGTGCTGCCCATCATACGTCACCATCACGAGCGGTACGATGGGTCAGGTTATCCGGACCATCTCAGCGGGGATGAAATTCCGCTGACGGCGCGGATCATGCAGCTTGCGGACGTCTACGATGCGCTGACCACGGATCGGCCGTACCGCAAAGCGGATCCGCCCGGAGTTGCGCTGCAGATTATGGCGGATGAGGCAAAACAGGGCTGGTGGGATCGCGATCTGCTGGACGCGTTTCGGGAAGTGATCCGGAATGGTTACCCGCGCGATGAGAACCGTCAGCAGCCGGTGCCGATTCGTTCGTCGCCCGCGTAGATGACGAAGCGGCGGTCGCGCAAGAAGCCGACAAGGGTCAAGTGAAGTTCGCGGGCGAGTCGCACGGCGAGGCTGGACGGCGCGGAAACAGATGCGACGATTGGCACGCCCGCGACGATGGCCTTCTGCACGATTTCGAAACCGCCGCGGCCGCTGACCAAGAGGATCGAGTCGCGCAGCGGAATTCGGTTGTCGAGCAAGGCCCAGCCGATGACTTTGTCGACCGCGTTGTGACGGCCAATATCCTCGCGCACGACTAGCAATTTCCCGTTTGCATCAACGAGCGCCGCAGCATGAAGTGCGCCCGTGTGGCCGAAGACAGCTTGTGATTTGCGCAGGGAGTCGGGCAGAGCGATCAGGGTTTGCGCACTGATTTTGAAATCCGGATTGGGAGGATGAAGCGCTGTCGAACGGACCGAATCGATGGAAGCTTTGCCGCAAATGCCGCAGCTCGAAGCAGCGAAGAAGTTTCGGCGGAGTTTGTCGGGATCGGGCGCGAAGCCGGGGGCGAGTTCAACCCGAACGAGGTTGCCGCGATTGGCTTCGGAGCGGCCCTGGTTTTCTTCAAGGCGCAGAATCTGCTCGCGGCGTTGCAGGAGGCCTTCCGTGAACAAGAAACCTGCGGCAAGCTCGGCATCATGGCCGGGAGTGCGCATGGTCACGCTGAGGGGCTCATTGCCGATGCGGATTTCGAGAGGTTCCTCGGCAGCGAGGCAGTCCTGCTTGCGGTGGACTTTGCCGTCATTCCATTCGGAGACTTGGGTCAGGTCGATGCTGCGTGGTTGTCGTGGCACGCCTCAACTCCCAGATGCGAAATGGGAGGCACCGGAACATCAAGAATACAGTAGATCGCGAGCGATCGGTGGAAAAGAGCGGCGGGGCGCTGGCAAATTGGGATTGGTCGCGATAGAATCGCCTTCCAAGTACGAGGGCCGGCTAGTCTCCCATGTCAATTGCGATTTCGTTACCCACAGGTGTTACAGCCAAGATAACAGGCCTTGAAATCTGGATGAACAAGGCCCTCGAAGGACTGGACGACCTGCGTCCGGACTGGGATCCGGATGACGTGCACGACACGCGCGTCGCGCTGCGACGCTGCCGAACGATGGCCGAAGCGCTGCGTGAAGTGAATCCCGATCCGGGCTGGCGCAAGCTGAAGAAAGCCACGAAGGGGGTGTTCCACTCGCTGGGCGACCTTCGGGACGCGCAGATCGAGCGGGAATGGGTGAGGAAACTGGGAGCGCCAGGGGATTCGGTGCGCAAGCACATGCTGGGACTGTTGTCGCGGCGCGAGAAGGGGTGCCGGGCAACCGCAGAAGACGCGCTGGACAATTTCGACCGCAAACTTTGGCGCAAGCTCACTCGCAAGCTACCCGAGAAATCGAGGTTTTTCCCTCTCGACAGCGTGGTGTTTCAGCGGCAAGCGCTGTTGCGGCTCAACGAGGCTGCCGCGCTCCATCAGAAGGCGCGGAAGCATCCGAGCAGTGTGGCGTGGCACCGAACGCGGATCGGAATCAAACGGTTCCGCTACGTGGTGGAGAATTTCCTTCCGCACCGATATGAGGCTTGGGCGAACGACCTGAAGCAAATGCAGGATCTGCTCGGGGAGGTTCACGACCTGGATGTTTTGCGCGCGAACATCAAGAAAGAATCTTCGAATCTACCTCCGCCGGAAGCGGCGATGTGGTTCGAGAAGATCGCGGCGGAGCGCAAAGCCCGGCTGGCCGAGTTCCGCGCCAAGACTTCCGACAAGAATTCGCCCTGGCTGGTCTGGCGCTCCGGGTTTCAGTGGGGACACGCGTTGATCGCCGCGGCGATTCCCCAGCCGCGCGAAGCCGCCTACGCGAGTTGACGCAGGACCTTCGGCGTCAAAATCCATTGCAAACACCAGGCGCTGTGCGTTCCGGAGTGCTCGAGGCAAGCGACTCCCGCTTTTTTCATCTCGGTGAACACGCCTCTTGCTCCGGTCAACTGGGCGATGAGCTGGTCGACATGTGGCGCGTGGCCGAAGCACATCACTTCCTTGCCTTTCAGGTGGGATATTTCCCTCACGATGTCGGCTGGATTCGCGGCAGGCTTCAGCGCGTCACTCACGCGGATTTTTGATGTGGCGAACCCAAGCGCCTCCGCGAAAATTTCCGCAGTTTGCGCGGCGCGCACAAACGGGCTAGTAATCAAAGTGTCCGGCTTCACCCCAAGTTCTTTCAATCCCAGAGCTGCAGCGCGCGTTTTCTGAACGCCCTTAGCGGCAAGCGGCCGTTCGGGTTCCGGCGGCGCTTTGGGATCAGTCTTATCGACGGCGATGCCGTGGCGGACGATGTAGAGGATCATGATTTAGGCGACCTTTTCCTTTCTCTGGGCGCGCCGGAACTCCGGCTTGAGATGGAACTCCTTCTCGAATAGTTCAGCCTTTCTCTGCAACCCGGCGAGGTCGAGACGCGTGCCATCCGCGGCGTGAACGACGAAAATGGCGCGGTGGCCGGCGATTTGGACGTCGACGCCGTGAACACGCTGGGCGTGTTCGGATTCGAGTTTTTCCGCGATGCGTAAAAGGGAGCTAAGCACCCGGACCTGGCGGCGGTGCGGGCCGTCAAGAACCGCGTAGGAGGCGTGGTCCAACTGCGGCTCGGATTTGGAATTATGATAGCGGACGAGAGCGGCTACAACATCGCTCTGCCAGCCGCGCAGGCCGTGGGTGTCGCTGTTGCGAATCAGGTATTCGCCATGGCGGTAATGAGCTTTGCGGTTGATGAAATGGCCGATATCGTGGAGCAGCGCGCCGATCTCGAGCAGTAAGCGCATTTCGGGCCCCATCTCGTGCAGGGGGCGAAGCTGGTCGAAAACGGAAAGAGCGAGACGCGCGACTTGCTCGGCGTGCTGGAGGTTCGCGTCGAGCTTACGCGCGAACCAGCGCGCGTTGGCCAGCATTTCGGCGGCGCGTTTTTCTTCCTCTTCGGATATTGCCGTCGAATACTGTTCGGCGACTAGGTCGAGCAGAATTCCCTCGCGCACGCCCACGCCGGGAACCAGCAAGGTGGGCACATCGAGCCACTTGGCCACCGTGCTTATGATGACAGCGGCGATGGCGATCACTTCCGCGCGGTCCTGGCGGATGCGGAAGGCGTGCATGCGGCCGGGAACGTCGAGCTTCAGCAAGCGCCAGGTCTGATCGTGAAGGAGACGCAAGTTGAGCGAAGGACTACGCCCGAAGTTCGGGCCGGGAGCGATGCGGACGAGGGCTTCGGCGTTTCCGCCGCAGGCGACGGCGATCGAACGGCGCAGGGAAGGCGGCGAAGGGATAGCGCTGCGCAGCAATGAAAGCACATGATGCTTCAGGCGAGTTCTCAGGTCCTCACCGATTATTCCTTGGATTCCATACGTTTCCATCAGGCGAATAGTGCCCAAAGGCAAGGCGATGCGGCTTTCGAGCTCGCCGCGATGAAAGAAATTCAGTTCCAGGCTGCCGCCGCCCAAGTCGAAAATCAAGCGCGGCTGGATCTGTTCGCCCAGAGCCCAGCGCACAGCGGCACAGACCAGGCGGGCCTCTTCGGCGCTGCTAATCACTTCGAGGTCGATTCCGGCTTTGCGGCGGATGCGGGTCATGAGTTCGCGGTAGTTGCGGGCCTCGCGAGCTGCGGCGGTGGCTACGGCACGGTAAGCGGTGACGTGATAGCGATCCATGCGATCGCGGAAGTAGCGGAAGGCGCGAGCGGCGCGGGCAATCGTATCGTCATCGAGGTGTCGGCGGGTGAAGGCGTTGTGGCCAAGACGGACGGCGGCACGCTCGTTGTCGAGAATCTGGATGCGATGAGGAGAAGTGGCGCGCGCGATCACGATGCGGATCGCGTTCGAACCAGCGTCAATCGCAGCTAGTTGGACCGGTGCGGCCACTTATCGCCACAGTTGCGACAATGCATGCGAGGGATGGTAATGCGTGTTGCGAATGCCGAGTTGCGCGGCAATTCGCTTGCGCAGCATCCGATTCACTTCGGACACGCTTCCCTCGCCGTCTACCTCGACGAAGCCGTGCCGATTCGACAAGTACTCGAATTCACGCTTGATCAAGGACTGGTAGCGAATGAACGATTGAAACAGATCGTTCGAAAGTGACATGTCGCGACCGGATTCCCAGTAACTGATGGAGTGCGCTTTCTTGAACTCGCGATCGAAGGCAATCTCCGGGCGCACGTTCAACCAGAAAGTCAAATCGGGCCGCAGAGCCATTTCGTAAATGCCGTGGAGGTAATCGCGCCCGATGCCGCGCACGGCGGCACGGGCGATCAAAGTGAAGATGTAGCGGTCGGCGAGCACCACCAGGCCCGATCGCAAAGCCGGAAGAATCCGGCGCTCAAGCTGATCGTAAAAATCAGTGCCGTACATCAGCGCGAGGGTCATGCGCGTGACCGCGTTTTCTTCGAGCAGGCCGTCGATATCTTCACCGACAAGGAAGGAGCGGCGCAGGCCCATGGTTTGCACGGCGAAACCTTCGCCTTCAAGCCATTCGGTCAAGAGCGCGACTTGCGTCGACCTTCCCGATCCGTCGCTACCTTCGAGGACGATCAGGGAGCCGCCGAGTTCTTCGAGATTCACGCCCGGAAGCGGAATGCCGTAAAAGCGCGAAGCAGGCTCGCCCCGGCCATTCGTGCCTTTCCGCTGGCCTTCGGAAGGCCGGCCGTTGCTTCCGTTGCCCTGTGCGTTTTTATTCTTTTTCGTCATTCTCCTTTTTCTTGTTCTTGGGCGCGAACTGCGTAAGAGCGACACGCTCGGCAACAATCTGCCGCATCTGCTTCTGCAACCGGTTCACGCGAACGGTGCCATCCATCAGAACGAAATGGTCGGTCTCCACCATCTGGTCGTAATTGCTCAAGATTCGTTCCTGGAAAATCCGGAAGCTTTCGGCGCGATCGAGGGAAAGACCGAGGTCCATTCCGGCTTCGTAGTATTTCAGCTTGGGACGCCCGGCCACAATGCGGTTCACCGCGACATCGAGAGGCGCGCGGAAATAGAAAGTGATGTCGGGAATCGGCGCGAAACTGTAAAGATTGCGCAGCCACTTCGGCGAGCAGCCTCGCGCCGCATCGCGAGCGAAAGCCGTGTAGATGTAGCGATCGGCCAGCACGAGATAGCCGCCGTGCAGAAGCGGCAAGATCTGGCGCTCGCAGCGATCGGCGAAATCCGCGGCATGCAACAGCGAGAATGTGACCGCGGTAAGCAGGCGGCGCTGTTTTCCACGGCGCGTGGCCGATTTGACCAAAGGCGAGGAGTTCCACTCGGTAAAGTGAATCCTGTAGCCGCCTATCTCCAGCCAGCGCTTCAAAAGATAGAGTTGTGTGCTTTTGCCGGAGCCGTCGGTGCCCTCGACGACAATCAGCGCGCCCGGATAGGGCCGCTTTGCCGGCGCCTTCTCCGGACCTGGTTCCGCGAGCGTTGGCGTTGATATTTCGGGGGTTATTGTGGCCATGCCTGATGCCCGTTCAAACCGCTATCATACTTTCGCGCTTTTGAATGCGCCATGAAAAAGATGTTACTCGCAAATGAACGAGAGTGGCAAATCGCCCACTGGATGCGACTTTTGGCTTGTGTGCTGTAGACTTTTTGTTTGGTACATTTTATGCCCGCGCCTGAGGATCTGGCGAAGAAGGAAGGCGAATCATTCATGTCGAACTTCACGAAGGAACTGAGGGTGAAACCAGGAAAGAAAGTTGATCTCTCGAAGTACGATCCCGATGAGACGCTGGGCTGGAAAAAGGTCGGCAAGATGGATGCCAGCCTGGAGAAGACGCTCGCGCGCATGGACAATCTTCAATACCGGTTATCTGCTGAGCGCAAGCGGGCTCTTCTCGTGGTTCTGCAGGCTTTGGATGCGGGCGGGAAGGACGGCACGATCCGCCACGTGATGTCGGGGATGAATCCTCAATCGTGCAAGGTGACGTCATTCAAAGTTCCTACGGCCGAAGAGGCGGCGCACGATTTCTTGTGGAGAATTCATAAAGCAGTTCCCGCGCACGGCGACGTGGGCATCTTCAATCGTTCGCATTACGAAGACGTGCTTGTTGTTCGCGTGCACAAGCTGGTGCCCAAGGAGGTGTGGTCGGAGCGCTACGATCAGATCAACGAATTCGAGTCGCTACTGGCGCAAAACGGCGTTCGCATTCTCAAGTTTTTCCTGCACATCAGCAAGGAAGAGCAACGGAAGCGGTTTTTGGTGCGCATCGATGATCCCAATCACCAGTGGAAAGTCTCCGAAGCGGATTTCGAGGAGCGGAAATTCTGGGACGACTACACAGCCGCCTACGAACACGCGATCGAGAAATGCAGCACGGAGGACGCGCCGTGGTTCGTCATCCCCGCGAATAAGAAATGGTTTCGCAACCTCGCCGTTTCGCACATCATCACGGAGACCCTCGAAGATATGGACCCGAAATTCCCCAAGCCCACGGTCGACATTACGAAGATCAAGTTTTCGTGAAGCATTCGCCTCGCTGGCGCGAGCGGTTTTCGCCTTCCTATCGTTTGCAGCTTGGGAAGAGGCTGGGGCGGAAGTCTTGCAAAAAGGGTGATTTCTGCATAGGCTCTGCGAGTTATCGCTTCGCCCAGCGCTTATGAATAACGAAGCGGTCTTTCCGCGCAATTTCCTGAAATCCTATCCGCAGGCCACGCGGGCGGAGGGGTGTTTCATCTACACGGCTGAAGGGCGGCGGTATCTGGACGCGTCGGGCGGCGCGGCGGTGGTGACCATCGGACACGGCGTGGAAGAAGTCGCGCGCGCTATGGCCGAGCAGGCTGCGCGGCTCGCCTACGTTCACTCGTCGCAATTTCACACAGCGGTCGTCGAGAAACTTGCGGAGCGGATTCTCGCGCTTGCACCTGAGCCGATGCGGCGGAATGGGCGCGTCTACTTCACCTCGGGCGGCTCGGAGGCGACGGAAACAGCGATCAAGCTCGCGCGCCAATACTGGCTGGAGCGCGGCAAACCGAAACGCGCGCGCGTGATTGCGCGGCGGCAGAGCTACCACGGCGCGACGATTGGTGCACTGTCGCTTTCGGGCAACGTCCGTCGCCGCGAACCTTTTGCTCCATTGCTTGCGGAATGGGGACACATCGCGCCCTGCTACTGCTATCGATGCCCGTTCGAACTGCGTTATCCGGAATGTAATGTGGATTGCGCCGACGACCTCGACCGGCTTCTCGCGTGCGATGGCGCGGATGATGTCGCTGCGTTCATCTTCGAGCCGGTTCCCGGCGCGACGCTCGGCGCCGCAGCGCCGCCGGATGGTTACGTCCAGCGCATTGCCGAGATTTGCCGCCGCCGGGACATTCTACTCATCGCTGACGAAATCATGACGGGCATGGGCCGCACGGGAAAACCTTTCGCCGTTCAGCATTGGGGCGTTGCGCCGGATATGATTTTGGTCGGGAAGGGAATTGCGAGCGGTTACGCGCCACTCGGCGGAGTTATTGTGACTGGGCAAGTGGTCGAGGCGTTGTCAGGCGGCTCGGGCGCTTTCCTTCACGGGTTCACCTACAGCTTCCATCCCGTTGCTGCGGCGGCGGGAAATGCGGTGCTGGATTACATCGAGCGCGAACATCTTTTCGAGCGCGTCGAGTCTGCCGGCCAGGGATTGCGCGCCGCGCTTGAAGCGCTCAAGCGCTTTTCTGTTGTGGGCGATGTTCGCGGCATGGGGCTGCTTTGTGGCATCGAGCTGGTCCGCGATGCAGCGACGCGCGAACCGTTTCCACCCGATGCGCGGATCGCCCCGCGTCTCGCCGAAGACATTTTCGAATTGGGAGCGATGACCTACCCGATTCAAGGCTGCGCCGACGGGCAGCGCGGCGACCACATTCTGCTCGCGCCGCCGTTCACCATCACTTCGGGCATGATCCAGATGCTTGGCTCCGCGCTCGAGCACGCCGTCGCTGAGTTCGAAAAGACTCACCGGGCAAGTACCGGAGGTTCTTCTGCGCTCGTCTGAACAGATTCGCGTGCTCGCTTCGCTTCTCCTGACATCTGCATCACTGATTGGCTCATTCGGTTTGCTCGGCGCTCGCGCGGATCGCGGCGTAGCCGGGTTCTCGCCGCAAACCGCAGAAAAGGAGAAGCAGGTCGAACAGCAATATCTCTCGCTGACGTCGCGCGATCAAATCCGGACTTTCCACCGCTATCTTACCGCGGAGCCGCATCCCGCGGGTTCGCAGCGCAACGATGATCTGGCGCAGTGGGTGGCCGATCGATGGCGGGAGCAGGGCCTCGAAGATGTCACGGTTCACGAATACGACGTGCTGAATTCGCGCCCGCGTGAAATTTCACTCGAAATGGTCGAGCCCGCGCATTTTCGCGCGAGTCTTCGCGAGGATCCGTACGACGTCGATCCGGACACAAAGAATCCGAACGTCGACGGCGCGTACCTCGGATATTCGACGTCGGGCGAGGTGACTGCGCCTGTGGTATACGCGCACAGCGGCAATCCGGACGATTACGCGTACCTGGCGAAGCGCGGCATCGACGTGCGCGGCAAGATCGCTCTGGTCCGCTATTCGAACCCGTACAGCTATCGCGGATTCAAGGCGCTCACGGCGCAGCGGCTTGGTGCGGCGGCAATTCTGATTTACTCCGATCCCGCGGAAGACGGGTACAAACGCGGCGAAGTTTATCCCAGCGGGCCGTGGGGCCCGGAAAGCCACATCCAGCGCGGCGCAATCACTTACGATTTTCTCGAGCCCGGCGATCCGTTGACGCCTGGGTACGCGTCCGTGCCCGGCGCGACACGAATAGCGCCGGAGGACGCTGTTTCGCTCCCCAAAATTGTTGGCGTGCCGCTTTCCTGGCGCGACGCAAAGCCGCTGCTCGAACATCTCGACGGGCCGGTTGCGCCGCAATCGTGGCAAGGTGGATTGCCGCTGAAGTATCGGCTCGGCGGGAAGCGCGTTCGTGTGCATCTCAAGGTCGATATGGACACGAGCGTGCAGCCGTATTACGTCAGCGAAGCGTGGATTCGCGGCTCGGAATCGCCTGACGAATGGGTGATCCTCGGCAACCATCGCGACGCGTGGGTGTTCGGCGGAGTCGATCCATCGAGCGGCACCGCTTCGATGCTGGAATTGACACGGAATCTTGGCGAACTGTTGCGCAAAGGCATGAGACCGAAGCGCACGCTGGTGATCTGCAGTTGGGACGGCGAAGAATACGCGCTGACCGGCTCGACGGAATGGGGCGAGCAGTACGCAGATGAGCTGAAGCGTAAAGCTGTCGCGTACCTGAACGTGGATGAGGCAACTTCCGGCAAGGATTTCGAAGGGGATGCGGTTGGCTCGCTTGCGCCGTTGATGGTGGACGTCAGCCACGAATTGCGCACGCCCTCGGGCAAGAGCCTCTACGAGGAATGGAAAATCTCGCGGCAGGCGGAAGTCCGCAAAGCGGGCCCTCTGAATGATTCTGACCTGCCCAATACTCGGATTGGCAGCGGCTCGGATCACACCGTCTTCCTGAATTTCCTCGGCATACCTACTGTTGGATTGACGTTCGCCGGTCCCTACGGCGTTTACCATTCCATGTACGACGATTTTTATTGGGTGAATCACTTCGGCGATCCGGGGTATCACTATCACGCGCTCATCACGCAGCTTTGGGGCGTTATGGCGCTGCGACTCGCGAATGCCGATATCCTTGCTTACGATTTCGAATCGTACGGCGCGACGATCGGCAGTTTTCTGAATGACCTCGAGGAAGCCACGCACCTGGGCAACAAGATATCCCTCGATTCTCTGCGACGCGACATCGCCGATTTCGAATCCGCGGGCGACGGGCTGAACCAGTCCATCGCGCGCGCGATTGGCTCTGGCCGGCTCGACCCCTCGTCTGCAGAGCAGATCAACGCGCAATTGATGCAAGTCGAGCGCAATTGGTGCAATCCTGCCGGCATTCCGGGCCGTCCGTGGTGGAAGCACTCACTCTACGGCGCGCGCTACACATACGCGCATCTGGAACTCCCTGGCTTGACGGAGGCGGCGGAAGCGGGCGATTGGAATCGCGCGGCAGAACAAGCCAAGATCCTCGAGGACGAGCTCACGAAGAACTCGGCTCTGCTCCGGAAAATCCGTCGCCAGCTCGATTCCATTTCGGGGCCTCACAATCCATGAAGAACGTGAATGAACGCGGGCCCAGGAGTTTTGCTGTGTTGGCCTTGCTTGCTGCGGTGTTTGTGCCGACGATCGGGAGTGCGCAGACGGCTCCGCGCGCACGCGACCTTGGTGTTCCCTTCGAAGGCGCTCCCGGCGCGCTAAATGCCATCACAGACGTGAAAGGCATCGAGGTTGGCTATCGCACGCTGATATCCGGAGAAAGGAAGCTGCAAGCCGGCGTTGGCCCGGTGCGAACAGGTGTCACAGCAATTTTCCCGCGCGGCAAAACAGCGGTCGATCCTGCGTTCGCCGGATGGTTCACGGAAAACGGCAACGGCGAAATGACGGGCACGACATGGGTCGAAGAATCAGGATTTCTCTACGGCCCGGTGATGATCACGAACACGCACAGCGTTGGCGTCGTGCGCGATGCGGTGATTGCCTGGCAGCTCAAGCACGGGACGCCGATTCCGGTCGACGACTGGTGGTCGCTTCCCGTTGTCGCAGAGACGTGGGACGGCGAGTTGAATGACATCAACGGCTTCCACGTAAAGCGCGAGGACGCGTTTGCGGCGATGCAGGACGCGCATGCTGGACCGATCGCCGAGGGAAACGTGGGCGGCGGCACAGGCATGATTTGTTTCGAGTTCAAGGGCGGCACAGGAACGTCGTCGCGCAAGCTGCCCGACAGGCTGGGCGGCTACACGGTTGGCGTGCTCGTGCAATGCAATTTCGGGACGCGCGAGTTGTTGCGCATCGCAGGAGTTCCCGTGGGGCGCGAAATTCCGAAGAGTCCGCATCGCGAGGACACCGGCTCGATCATTGTAGTGGTTGCCACCGATGCACCGCTGTTGCCGCATCAAATGAAACGCATTGCGCGCCGCGTCACGCTCGGGCTGGGCCGCCTCGGAAGCATCTCCGGCAACGGTTCCGGCGACATTTTCATCGCATTCTCGACGGCCAATGCGGGGGCGGGACTCGCGCAGAAAACCACTGCGGTGCAAATGCTGCCGAACGAGCAAATGAATGCGCTGTTCGAAGCAACGGTGCAAGCTACGGAAGAAGCGGTGGTGAACGCAATGATCGGGGCCCAGACGATGACCGGAATCAACGGCTACACGGTCGAAGCGTTGCCACACGACCAGCTTCGCGCGGTCCTAAAGAAGTACAATCGTCTTGTAGAAAGGCATTGAGCGGTGCTTGGTACTCAATGCGCAGCTTAAGCTGCCGCATTGACACACAAGTAGTTCCTGCAGTCGGCCAAGGAATCCGGGCTAGAATTTCCTTAGGCGTCGAGAGGCTAATTCCATGCGTGGTTTTGTGCTCGGGATCATCTTCACGTTGCTGGTGCTAGCCGCGGGGATCGACTGGTACGCGAAAACGGGGCGGGTAGACTTCGAGGCGGACCAGCCCCCATCGAAGCTTGAGACGCGGTTCGCTATGAGCGCCGTGGATGCGTCGACTGACCGTCACGCCGCGGACGTGAAAAATCCGATACCGCCAACCGAAGAAAACATTGTAGCGGGCGCGCAGATCTATTTGAATCACTGCGCGGGATGTCACGGCACTCCGTCGAATCCTGACAGCCAATTTGCGAGTTCGTTCAATCCTCCG
>Ga0187819_10000589_pt1 | contig 18231 bp, 19 predicted proteins | sample NC_wetland_sal_i_15_FD_132411 | JGI IMG/M metagenome (GOLD analysis project Ga0187819, IMG submission 132411) | Wetland sediment microbial communities from Neuse River Estuary, North Carolina, USA - SO4_4 | ecosystem: Environmental > Aquatic > Freshwater > Wetlands > Sediment | place: USA...
AAGGATGTCGTGAGCGGCCAGACAACTCCACTCGTGGTCTCGAAGGTAGGCATCGACGCCGACGTTTTCGGATTCGCGGGTCGACAGCCCGGGCTCTACGGCGCGATTGCGGTGTTGACCGCGGTGGTGGCAGGATGGCTAGCGAACCTGCCGTTCAGAAGCGCCTGATCCTTGCAGAGGAGCAGAGGATGGGCCCTATAGAAGAAATCGCGCATCCGCGGGTCTTTCTCGTGGTGGTCGACGAATCCGAAGAGCTCCGGACTTCCTTACACTACGCTGCGCGCCGCGCTGCCCACACGGGCGGACGGATCGCGCTGCTTTATGTGATCGAACCATCGGAGCTGCAGCATTGGGTTTCGATCGAGAACCTAGCCCGCGAGGAACGGCGCGAGGAAGCCGAGCAGCTAGTGCAGCGCCTATGCGAGGAGATCGTGCCGGTCGCCGGGACGATGCCAATCGTTTATATCCGCGAGGGCCGCCGCCGCGATGAGCTGCTGGCCTTGATCGCCGAGGAGCCGAGCATCTCGATCCTGGTGCTCGCGGCCGGAACCGGTCCGGAAGGACCGGGACCGTTAATCACCTACCTGACCGGTAAACCCGCCGCTCGGCTTCGTATCCCGATCACGATCGTCCCTGGCGGCCTCACCCTGGAGCAGCTCGACGCCGTCAGTTAAGGCGGGCGGGCGCGGAGCGCTCCGCTGCCTACCCAGGTTGTAATGCTCGTAAAGGGAGCCGAGGGTTGATTCGGCGCGGCGAACCCCCATGCTAAAGGCTGATCGTTTCTCGGAGCCATCGATGTTTATCCAGACCGAGCAGACCCCGAACCCGGCGACCCTGAAATTTCTACCGGGACGCACGGTCATGGCCTCGGGAACCGCGAATTTCACCGAACCCGAAGCCGCGGCTCGGACTTCACCGCTGGCGGAGCGGCTGTTTTCGCTTCCGCAAGTAAGGGGAGTTTTCCTTGGTGCGGACTTCATCACGGTGACGAAAGACGGTGATGGCGATTGGTACCAGTTGAAGCCGGCAATTCTCGCGGTGATCATGGAACATTTTACCGCGGGCCGACCAATGCTGGTGGCAGCGGCTTCCAGCGGGGTAGCGGAAGCGAGCGAGGAAGACGAAGACGAAGTTGTTTCCCAGATCAAGGAATTGATTGAGACACGCGTGCGCCCGGCTGTTGCGCAAGACGGCGGCGATATTATCTTTCACGATTACGAAGACGGTGTCGTTTATCTCCACATGCAGGGTTCTTGCTCAGGGTGCCCGAGTTCGACTGCGACCCTGAAGGCCGGGATCGAAAACATGCTTCGGCACTACATCCCCGAGGTTGTGGAGGTGCGCGCGGTTTGAGTGGTCGCACTCGGCGCCTTTCCGTAGCACGAGATCGGCATCCACTCCATTTGGTGTCACCGGTCAGGTTTTGATGAACCCGCTGCGGGACGAATCTGCGGTGGCGGCAGCAGCAGCCCATCATCGCGATAGGGGCACGATCTTGGGCGGAGGGCGACGGCCCATGATCAGAGGGTGAGGGTCGCACCGAAGCCGGTCGTCTTAGCGCTCGATTCGGCAGGGTTGGCTTGCTCGGTTGTGGTTGCCACCGGTGAGACTGTGCTCGGTGCAGAGCGGCTTCAGACGGTGCATGGCCAAGCGGAGCGGCTGTTGCCGATGGTCGACGCCGTGATGCGCAGGGCGCGGTTGTCGGCATCGGCGCTCGACGTCATAGGAACGACGATCGGACCCGGCAGTTTCACCGGCGTCCGCGTCGGCCTTGCAGCCGCGCACGGGATAGCGCTCGCTACGCATGCGCGGCTGATCGGGGTGACCGGCTTCGAAGCTGTGGCTGCTAGTGTGGCGGCGCCCGCTCACGGCCGCGGCTCCGGCTTCCTCCTGGTTGCTCTCGAAAGCCGCCGTGAGGATCTTTACATCCAGCTCTTTGACCACATCCTTGGTCCGGTTCGGGAGCCAACAACGATGATGCCGGCGGCGCTCGACGAAGTGTTGTATGATTTCATCGGCTCGGCACCTCTGCTCGTCGCGGGCGATGCGGCGCAACGCGCGGCGAACGCGCTCTCACGACGTCCCGGTACGAAGGTTGCCGAAGGATCTGCGCCCGACGCAGCCGGCGTCTTGCAAGCGGTGCTCCGTTGCTGGCGGACGGGCGAGCAGGCCGCCAAGCCGCTACCGCTTTACCTGCGCCCGCCGGACGTCACCTTTTCGACTGTGGGCAAAAAGGGCGGCCGGTGAGCCACCGTTTGGAGCCCGTTTCGCGGGTCATGGCCGGTCCGCTATCGATGCTGCACCGCGCCTGCTTCCCCGAAGATCCATGGAACCTTTCGGCGATTGCCGAAATAATGGGCATTGCCGGGTTTTTCGGCCGAATTGCCTGGGAAGGCCAGATGCCGGACGGGTTCGCCTTGGCCCTCGACCTTCGCAAGGAATGCGAAATCTTATCGCTCGGCGTCTCGCCCGACAGGCGACGAATAGGGATCGGCTCGGCGCTTCTAGATTCGATATGCTTCGAGGCGCGGCTGCGCGGTGCCGAATACATCGTCCTCGAGGTGGCGGTGGACAACAGCGCGGCGCTTGCCCTCTACGCCAAACGAGGCTTTATGCCGGTCGGTCGCCGCCCGGATTACTACCGGCAGGCGAGTCGTCAGGTCGACGCCCGCCTGCTTCGCCTTGCACTCTCAAGCCCGACAATGCCCTCTTGAGTTCGCCAAGGCTTGCGCTTTCCTCTCGCCTTGTTGGAAGCCGCGAGCGACTGTTCTTGCGTTCGCGCGCACGATTTGAAGATATCGAACCTAGACCGGATTGCTTCGTCGCGGAGTGTTAATTATATTTGGAGATCATACTCAGAGCGGGATCCTCAAATGAACAACTCCGACCAGAACAGCGATTTGCTGGCGCTTACGACCGAAATCGTCGCTGCGCACGTTTCCAACAATACGGTATCGGTGGGAGATCTGCCACAGCTGATCAACCAGGTATATAGTTCGCTGGCTAATATCGGGAGCGTACCATCACCCCCCACAGAACGCCCGCAGCCGGCGGTCCCGGTCAAGAAGTCCGTCTATCCAGATTACATCGTGTGCCTGGAGGACGGAAAGAAACTGAAAATGCTGAAGCGGCATCTGAAGACTGCTTACAACATGACGCCCGAGGCTTATCGTGAGCGCTGGGGGCTGGCAACAGACTATCCGATGGTTGCCCCCAACTATGCGCGTCAACGCAGCCGGCTCGCGAAGGAAATTGGTCTCGGAACCCGGGCGCGGCGCCCGCGGGCCTAATTACTACCGACGCTGTGCGAGGGCGTTGCGGGGTCGGGGCGGCTCAGCCTTCAACTGGACTACCATCGTTCAAGACATAGGCTCGTCTGCCGTTTTCGGATATAATGAATGGTAAGAGCTATGCCACGATGGAGACGCGATGATCTCGCGGTTGGAGCGGCTCTGCCTTGACAAGGGTCTGAAGATGACCGAGCAGCGCCGGGTGATCGCCCGTGTGCTGTCGGAATCCGCCGATCACCCCGACGTCGAGCAGGTCTACAGGCGCGCTACGGCGATTGATCCACGCATCAGCATCGCTACGGTCTATCGGACGGTGCGATTGTTTGAAGAGGCGAGTATTCTGGCACGGCACGATTTCGGCGATGGGCGCTCCCGCTACGAGGAAATGCCGCGCGCTCACCACGACCATTTGATCGACTTGCATTCCGGTAGGGTAATCGAATTCCGAAATGAGGAGATCGAAAGACTCCAGGAAATCGTCGCTGATGAACTTGGCTACGAACTCGTCGGTCATCGGCTTGAACTCTACGCGGTGCCGCGTGGCGCTAAGAAGCGGGCCGGTACGGAATGATGCACAAGCGTGGTTTGAGACATACTCCGCCGCCGCAGGCGGTCTCGACTCGTCTGGCGACGGACCCCCCCGGTGCACGTTAAGGTCCGATGAGGGCGAGCGGCGTGGTCGATGGGACTGCGATGGCGCAGCGGGTCCTGGCGATCGAATCTCCGCTTCCGATCGGCGGCACGACGGCACATGCTCGACGCCGTGTCGTCGACATCCGATCGGGTCCGTTGCAAGTACGCCTGGCGGAGACGGCTGCGGACATCGATGCGGCGCAGGCCCTGCGTTACAGGATATTTTACGAAACCTTGAGAGCGCGGCCGCTGCCCGAGATGCTTCGGCGGCGGCGCGATTTCGATCGCTTCGACGATGACTGCGATCACCTCCTTGTTCTCGACCACGGCCGCGGGAACGGCCGAGGCACAGTCGTTGGAACCTACCGGCTGCTTCGGCGGGAGGCGGCGCGGCGTCTCGGCGGCTTCTATTCTGCGAACGAGTACGACATCGCGCCGCTCGTCGCCCACGGGGGGGAAATCCTTGAGCTCGGCCGTTCGTGCGTCGATCCCGCCTATCGCCAGCGACCGGCGATGCAGCTGCTCTGGAGCGGAATTGCGGCCTATGTGTTTTATCACGACGTCACTCTGATGTTCGGTTGCGCGAGCCTATCCGGTACCGATCCCGACGCGCACGCGACGCTGCTCTCTTACCTGCACTACTACCATCTGGCACCCCCTGCCTTACGGCCGCACGCTCTCAGTGAACGCCACGTTGACATGCGCCGGCTCGCGGTCGGCGCGATCAATCCGGGGCAAGCGCTGGCTGCGCTGCCACCCCTCATAAAGGGGTATTTGCGCCTTGGCGGGTTCGTCGGTGACGGTGCTGTGATCGACGAACAGTTCAACACCACCGATGTTTGCATCTTGGTCAAGACCGACCTCGTCACCGAGAAATACTCGCGTCACTACGAACGGAAATCGAAAGATATATGCGCGGTCTGACCATATGAGCTCTTCCACGCTGAGGATCGCGCGTCTCGCGCTCTATTTCGCCTGGACACTGAGCCTGATGCCGGTGCAATGGGCTGGATTGGCTTTAGGTTGCCGATGGGCGGGCACGCTACCGGTTTTCTATCACCGCTGGTGTTGTCGAATGCTCGGGTTTCGCGTGCATCTGATCGGAAGGCCTACCGTCGAGCGCCCCGTGCTCTTCGCGGCAAATCACGTCTCTTACACGGATATCACAATTCTCGGCTCCCTTATTCCCGGTTCGTTCATCGCCAAAGCCGAGGTGGCCAATTGGCCGTTCTTCGGGTGGCTCGCCAAATTGCAGCGCACAATCTTTGTCGATCGCCAAATTCTCAAAGCCGCATCCCAACGTGACGCCATATGCGAAAGGCTGGTCGCCGGGGATGCGCTGATCCTGTTTCCGGAAGGAACGAGTGGGGATGGCAATCGGCCGCTCCCGTTCAAGACCGCGCTGTTCGGTGCCGCCGAGAAAAGAGGAAACGTCGGACCCGTGGTCGTTCAGCCGGTTTCTCTTGCCTATACGCGGCTCGATGGCATCCCGATCGGCCGGTCTTTTCGCCCGTTCTTCTCCTGGTACGGGGCGATGGGTCTGGTACCCCATCTGTGGCGAATGATCGGACTGGGCATGGTCGAGGTGGTGGTCCAATTCCATCCGCCGACCTTCCTCGCCGATTGCGGCTCGCGCAAGGCGCTGGCCGGATACTGCTATGCGCGGATTGCCGGCGGAATGGCGGGCGCGCTCTTCGGTCGGCCACAGCCGGCGCCAATGCCGCCGGGTCCCCTGGTGGGGAGGGAATTCTCGACCTCGACCCCGAAGGCGGCGGCCTGATCATGCAAGAGTCGCGCAACGGAGGAGGCGTGCGGGCCGTGACCAAGCGGGTGTTTATCAAGACCTACGGCTGCCAGATGAACGTCTATGATTCCGCGCGAGTGACGGAACTCCTAGCGCCGCACGGCTTTCTTCCGGTGAACGCGCCGGACGATGTGGATCTAGTCATCTTTAACACCTGCCACATTCGCGAAAAGGCGGCTGAGAAAGTGTATGGCGAGCTCGGCAAGATCCGTCGGCTGAAGATCGCGAAAGCACGGCGCGGCGGTGACATGATCGTAGCGGTGGGCGGTTGCGTCGCTCAGGCTGAGGGTGCCGAGATGCTCCGCCGAGCGCCGTTCGTCGACATCGTATTCGGTCCACAGAGTTATCATCGCCTGCCGGAATTGATCGCCCGGGCGTCGGGCAAGAGCGGCGTCGGGGTCCTCGACACAGACTTCCCTGCCGAACCCAAATTTGACTACCTGCCCGAGGGTGCAGGGGTACAAGAGGTGACCGCCTTCCTTACGGTCCAGGAGGGGTGCGACAAGTTTTGCAGCTTCTGCGTGGTACCCTATACGCGCGGCGCTGAATATTCGCGCTCGGTGGTCCAGGTCTTAGCCGAGGCGCGTCACGCCGTCGGCTCCGGGGTGCGCGAGATCACTCTTCTCGGCCAAAACGTGAATGCCTATCACGGGGAGGGTCCCAGTGGCAGAGACTGGGGTCTCGGCGATCTTATACGTGCGCTGGCCGAACTACCCGGCCTCGACCGGATTCGCTACACAACCTCGCATCCGCGTGACGTCGATGACGGGCTTATCGCGGCCCATCGCGACGTGCCGCAGCTGATGCCGTTCGTGCACCTCCCTGTTCAAAGCGGGGCGGACCACGTCCTTGCCGCGATGAACCGGCGGCACACCGCAAATGACTACCGGCGGATCATCGACCGCCTGCGCTCGGCCCGATCCGATCTCGCGCTTTCCTCGGATCTCATTGTTGGTTTTCCGGGCGAGAGCGACGAGGATTTTCAAGCCACGCTCGATCTCGTCTCAGAGATCGGGTTTGCCCAAGCGTTCTCCTTCAAATATTCGCCGCGGCCCGGTACACCTGCAGCATCGGCTCCCGGCCAAGTTCCGGAAACGGTGAAATCCGATCGGCTCGCTGTCTTGCAGCAGCTCCTGGAAAGGCAACAGCGTGAATTCAACCAGGCATATATCGGACGAGTCTTGTCCGTCCTCCTAGAGAAGCCGGGCCGGCACAACGGACAGCTCGTCGGACGCAGCCCGTATCTCCAAAGCGTCCACGTCGCGGCAGTCGCTCGACGGATCGGCGAGATCGTCCCCGTGTCGATTTCAGGCGCGAGTGCCAAGAGCCTCTCGGGCTCAATCGCGGAGGCGGTTGCGGCATGACAGCTCTCGCCTCGGAGATGCTCGGTGTCGAGTTGCTCGAAGAGCGCACCCAGCTGGAATTCGACGACAACTTGCTGCTCCCTCTGCTTTACGGCGAACGCGATCAGCACCTCGGCCGGATTGAACGGCAGCTCGGCGTTTCAGTTGTTACCCGCGGGAACCGACTCGCGATCTCGGGCACGGCGTCGGCGACCGGGACGGCTCATCTTGCCTTGTCGCAGCTCTATAATCGTCTCAAGCGTGGCCAGGAGGTGGATTTGCCCGCGGTCGAAGCAGCAATTCGGCTCGCCGCCGCTGAGTTCGCCGACAAGAGCCCGGGTCTGCGCCAGGATGACGCAGCGTTCCGAACCCGCAAGCGGCGCATCGCAGCGCGTTCGCTCAGGCAGACCATGTATATCAAGGCGCTGCGCGAGAACGAGCTCGTCTTCGGGCTCGGCCCCGCCGGTACCGGCAAGACCTACCTGGCGGTGGCGGCAGCGGTTGACTTACTGATGACCGGAGGCGTCGAGCGCATCATCCTCTCTCGGCCCGCGGTGGAAGCAGGCGAGCGGCTGGGTTTTCTTCCCGGTGACCTGCGCGACAAAGTCGATCCGTATCTGAGACCGATCTTCGACGCGCTCAACGACATGCTGCCGGCCGATCAACTCGCCAAGCGGCTCAGCAGCGGCGAGATCGAGGTGGCGCCCATCGCCTTTATGCGAGGACGCACGCTATCGCACGCATTCGTGATCCTCGACGAGGCGCAGAACACCACGCCGGTACAGATGAAAATGTTCCTGACCAGGCTCGGGGAAGCCTCGCGGATGGTCGTGACCGGCGATCCGACCCAAGTGGATCTGCCTGCGGGAGCCCGGTCGGGCCTCGCCGAGGCGTTGGAGACCCTGCGCGACGTCGACGGGATCGCCATTATGCGGTTCACCGACGAGGATGTTGTGCGACATGAACTCGTCGCCCGTATTGTGCGCGCCTACGAGGCGCGAGAACGGGCCGCGCGCTCCGACGAACCGTAATGAAATCCGTCGCGTCGATCGATATCGCCTCACCCAATATCAACTGGAAACGGGTTTGTCCGGGCGCCGAACGGCTAGCCCGTGATGCTGCTCGGGCGGCACTGTTTGACGGCATCGCCGCGACTGGGCTCGCGTCGCCGGCGCGGATTGAGCTCGGCATCATGCTCGCCGACGACGCCCAGCAGCGCAAGCTCAATCGCAGCTACCGCGGGCGGGACGTTCCAACCAATGTGCTCGCATTTCCGGCCTGGGAGCCGGGGACGCACGCCGCGCCAGATGCGCCATTGTTGCTCGGCGACGTTGTGCTCGCCTTCGAGACGGTGGCTCGCGAGTCAGACGAACAGGGTAAGCCGTTCGCTGATCATTTCCGTCATCTGATTGTGCACGGAGTTCTTCATCTGCTCGGCTGCGATCATCGAACGGAGGCCGAAGCGGCCATAATGGAGCGCCTGGAAACTTTGATATTGGCCAACCTGGGGGTTCCGGATCCCTATCGCGACACTATGACGTCAATCGAACTCGAACGTGTTTACCCATGAGTGATCCCGACCCGCCCGAGGGTGACGGCCAACAGGAGCCCGATCGGTCGTTTGCTCGTTTGCGTCACTTCTTTCGGCTGATCCGGCGTCCGCGCAATGGCGAGAGCTTGCGCGAGACCATCGACGAAATGATCGAGGAGCCGTTCGCCGACGGTCCCCACCCGCTGAGCGCGCATGAACGCGTCCTCATCGGCAATATTCTCAAAGTTCACGACCGGACCGCTGCGGACGTCATGGTTCCGCGCGCCGACATCGTCGCGCTCGATGTCGAGACGCCTTTCGTCGAGGTCGTCAAATGTATGGTCGAGCAAGGCCATTCACGGGTTCCCGTCTATCGCGAAACACTCGACGATGTGATCGGCTTCGTCCACGTCAAGGATATGCTCGGCCCCGCCGCGGAACGACGCCAGACAAAGCTCTCGCCGATGCTGCGCAAGGTGTTGTTCGCAGCCCCCTCGCTGCTGATCCTCGACCTTCTCGTCCAGATGCGGCAGGCGCGCACTCATATCGCCATGGTGGTCGACGAGTTTGGCGGGATCGATGGGCTGGTGACGATCGAAGATCTGATCGAGGAGATTGTCGGCGAGATTGAGGACGAGCACGACGTGGCCGACGGGCCCAGCCTGACCCAGCGCGCCGATGGTACGTTGATCGCCGACGCGCGCACTCCGATCGAAGTACTGGAGGAGCATCAAGGTACCCGTCTGCGCCCGACCGGAGAGCAGGAAGAGGTCGACACGCTGGGCGGGCTGGTTTCCAGCCTAGCCGGTCGGGTTCCGAAGCGCGGCGAGGTTATCGCACACCCGTCGGGGATCGAGTTCGAAGTGCTCGATGCCGATCCGCGCCGAGTCAAGCGCCTGCGCGTGCGCAGCCCACCGGCAATGACGGGCGGGCGAGATGCAGCTGGTGTCTGAGGTTTCGGTCTTTCGCGTCCGACCGGGATCGCGCCTCCTCGCGCCGCTCTGCCGTTTGGCCCACGAACTCGCCGCGTCGCGCGGTTGGCGACGCTACGGGCTCGCAGCTTTGCTGGGAGTTTGCGCAGCAGCGACGCTGCCACCCGTGGATTTGACCCCGTTGGTCGCCCTGGCCTTTCCCGGGCTTCTCTGGCTCGATGAAGGTAGTACTGGTCTTGGCGCCTCTTTCGGCTTGGGCTATGCCTTCGGTTTCGGGTTTTTCCTCGCGGGGCTCTATTGGATCACCTACGCGCTTTTTGTCGATATCGGCACCTTCTGGTGGCTCGTGCCGATCGCCGCTGTGGGGCTGCCGGCAGGGTTCGCGCTCTATGCCGGCCTCGCGTTGCTCGCCACGAATATTGCGACCAAACATCTGCGATTGCCGGGAACCGCTCGGATTTTCGCATTTGCGTTGGCTTGGACCGCCGCCGAATGGATCCGCGGCAACGCATTTACCGGGCTCCCTTGGAACCTGATTGGATCCGCATGGTCCGGTGGGTTTCCGGGTGCTATTGCGGTGCTGCAGAGCGTCGCTTGGGTCGGCATTTATGGATTGAGCTTTGTGACGGTCCTCGCCGCCTCGTTACCAGCCCTGCTCGGGGCATCATCTCTGGTCCCGATTTCAGCCCGCCGGCGCTGGGCTCCGGCGATCGCGGCGGCGCTTTTGCTACTCATCCCCGGTGTCGCGGGAGCGGTTCGTCTGGAAATGTCGCCGACCGTTGCCAGCGGGATCTGGCTGCGGCTCGTCCAGCCCTCGATTCCCCAGACGATGAAATGGGAACCCGGTGCTGTCGAAGCAGATTTCCGGCGATTGCTCGATTTGAGCGCCGCGCCCGCAGCCCATCCGATCGCCGCCGTAGTTTGGCCCGAGGCCGCAGTACCTTTCTTTCTTGAACGGGATGCGCCGCATCGCCACGAGATCGCCGCCATCGTACCTAAGCGGGGTTATCTCATCACCGGTGCGCTACGTGCAAATCCCCCACCTAGCCCGGTGGTCCAGGTATGGAACAGCATCGACGTCGTGAACGCCGACGATGACGTTGTCACCCACTACGACAAAGCGCACCTGGTCCCGTTCGGCGAATACATCCCGCTGCGGCATGTCCTGCCGTTCAAAAAAATCACGGCCGGCACCCTCGATCTTAGTGCCGGCCCTGGTCCTCGCACGATCGCGCTACCGGGGCTCCCCCCCTTTGCCGCGGCAATTTGCTACGAGGCCATTTTCCCAGGTTCGATCGTCGACGAAGAAGAGCGCCCAGCCTGGATCCTGAACGTAACCAACGACGCATGGTACGGGCATAGCTCGGGACCGTATCAACATCTCGCCAGCGCCCGGACCCGCACCGTCGAAGAAGGGTTACCGATGGTGCGCGTAGCCAACAACGGAATAAGCGCGGTGATCGATGCGGCCGGGCGGGTCCGGGCGCGGATCAATCTTGATACCGTCGGCTATGCAGATGTCGCGCTTCCGGCCGCAGGTCGCCGCACGCTCTATGCCCGCGTTGGCGACTGGACTCTGGTCGTACTCCTTCTACTCGGCGCGCTCCCGGTTGCAATGCGGCTCCGCTGAAGGCTATGCCGCTTTCCCTCTCGGGGCCCGCTCGCGGATACCGATCGAGTGCAGAAAGGGTTTCTTTTTGTGTTGCGCCGGGTTGTCGATCCCGTACGATGGTGTACTCTATCACCTTGATCTGCTGCCTTTGCGAGGGTGATCGACCGAAGATGGCGATGCAGCAACAGACCCGACGGCCGGGTCGCCGGAAGGGTGACAAGCCGAATCCGATCGACATTCATGTTGGTTCTCGCGTGCGATTGCGTCGCAACATGCTCGGTCTGAGCCAAGAAAAGCTCGGCGAGGCGATAGGCTTGACCTTTCAGCAGGTCCAAAAATACGAGCGCGGCGCCAATCGCATCGGAGCCAGCCGATTGCATGATCTGAGCCGCGTCCTGGACGTCCCCGTGTCATTCTTCTTCGACGACATGGATCCGGTGCGTGCGCCGGCAATCCCCGCAGGCTTTGCCGAACCTGCTGCAGAAGCGTTCGATTCCGACCCTTTGCGGCGGCGTGAGACGGTTGAGCTTGTTAGCGCCTATTATAAGATCGACGATCCGGCCTTGCGCCGTCGCTTGTTCGAGCTCGCCAGAGCACTGGCCGGCGGGGTCGAACGGCCGGAGGCGAAATAACGATTTCCGACAACCGCGCCGCTGCTGGAACGCCAGAATCGGACTTGATGGTCACCCTGTAAGGTTGCATCAACGGCGGTCTGCTTGGTCACAACTTGAACTTTTCAGGAAAGGCAATCTCTTGGCCAACCGTGATTTTGTATTCACCAGTGAGTCCGTGTCGGAAGGCCATCCCGACAAGATTTGCGATCGCATCTCCGATGCGATCGTCGATACTTTTCTTGCGGCAGAACCCCAGGCGCGCTGCGGCGTCGAGACGCTGGTCACCACCAATCGAGTGGTTCTGGCCGGAGAAGTTCGCGGTCCGGCTTCGATCACCGGCGAAAAGCTGATCGAGGTGGCACGGAACGCCATCCGTGACATCGGCTATGAGCAAGAGAATTTTCATTGGGCGCACGCCGCGATCAAGTGCTTCATCCACGGTCAGTCGACCGACATCGCGCAGGGCGTCGATGCCTCGGGCAACAAGGACGAGGGTGCCGGCGATCAGGGTATGATGTTTGGTTATGCCTGCACCGAGACACCCGAACTGATGCCGGCGCCGATATTCTACGCGCATGCGATCCTACGGTCGCTTTCTAAAGCGCGGCACGCGGGAGACACACCTTTGCTTGGCCCCGATTCGAAGAGCCAGGTGACGCTGCAGTATGTCGAGGGCAGGCCAGTACGGGCGACCAAGATCGTCGTCTCGATCCAGCATTCCGACCGGATCGAGCGAGAGGAGGTGCGTGAGATCGTGCGGCCGCACGTCCTCGATGTTTTGCCCAGAGACTGGATGTGCGACGACGAGCATTTTCTCGTCAACCCGACCGGCCGCTTTGTTATCGGCGGTCCTCACGGTGACGCCGGCGTCACGGGCCGTAAGATCATCGTCGACACCTACGGTGGCGCGGCACCGCACGGCGGCGGCGCGTTTTCCGGCAAGGATCCAACAAAGGTCGATCGATCGGCGGCCTATGCCGCACGCTATCTCGCAAAAAACGTCGTCGGCGCGGGACTTGCCGAGCGCTGTACGATCCAGGTTGCGTACGCGATCGGCGTTGCTAAGCCGCTGTCGTTCTATGTCAACACCAACGGTGCAGTTGATGAGCAAAAGCTGGCTGCGGTGCTGCAAGAACTGATGGATATGTCGCCCCGCGGAATCCGAACGCATCTTGGCTTGAACCGACCGATCTACGCGCGGACGGCGGCCTATGGCCATTTCGGCCGACCCCCCGAGCCTGACGGCAGCTTCTCTTGGGAGAAGCTCGATCTTGCGGACGAGCTCCGGCGCGCCTTCTGAACTTCCTTGATTTGGAGTCGGTACGCCGCCCGCCGGTCTTCGGGCGCCGCCGCGGGCGGGCGCTTCGGCCGGGAAGAAAGGTCCTGATCGGCGAAGTGCTGCCGCGGCACATCTTAACCATGCCGCCGACGGGCCAGCTGGAACTCCGTAGCGCACTCGGTTCTCCAGGACGCCCGGTTTGGCTCGAGATCGGTTTCGGCGGGGGCGAGCATCTTGCCGTTCAGGCCGAGCGTCATCCTGCGATCAGCTTCATCGGCTGCGAGGTATTCGAGCCCGGCATCGTCAGGCTGCTAGTACAGATCGAGCGCCGTCACCTCGACAACATCCGGGTTTTTGCCGACGACGCGCGGGTCTTGATCGCGGCGCTGCCGCGATCATCGATCGATCGCGTCTTTATCCTATTTCCTGACCCTTGGCCAAAGCGGCGCCATGAAAAGCGCCGCATGCTCTCTCACGAAATCCTCGACGCCTTGGCGGTAATCATGACGGACGGAGCCGAACTCCGCCTCGCGACGGACGATCACAATTACCTCTGCTGGATGCTCGAACGAGTTACCGACCATCCGGCTTTCGAATGGCTGGCGCGAGGTCCTTGCGATTGGCGCGAACGCCCGGAAGACTGGCCGCCGACGCGCTACGAGGAGAAGGCACGCGCCGCGGGCCGTGCCCCGAGCTTTCTCCGAGCGAGGCGGCGGTATCGGAGATAACGACGCCGCCCTTGCGACATGGGCATGTCCATTATATTTATCGACAGTCTCACAGATGCGCCCATCAGATCGCTCCGCTGGGCCTATATTCCGGCGGAAGACGGCTGTTCTGGGAGGTGAGACTGGCAACGGCATGTGCCAGCCCACATCGGCCAAAATATGCTCGTGTTGCTAAATCTCCCGAGGAGGTCCGCGGTTCTTGGTTGACACGAAAAACATCGCTCAGATGATCGAGCCGTCGCTCACAGGCATTGGCTATCGTCTCGTCCGGGTAGTTATGACAAGTGGACGCCGCGCGACGCTGCAGGTAATGGTTGAGCGGCTTGATAATTTGCCGATCACTCTCGATGATTGTGCACAAATCAGCCACTCCGTCTCCGCCTTGCTTGATGTCGCCGACCCGGTCGCGGGCACCTACACGCTAGAGATCAGTTCCCCGGGCATAGACCGCCCATTAGTTCGTACAGAGGATTATGACCGCTTTAGCGGTTTCGAGGCTAAGATCGAGCTCGCGATACCGCTCAGCGGACGCAGGCGGTTCCGTGGGCGCCTCCTGGGAACCTCGGAGGGCACAGTTCGTCTTCTTACTGAGGCGGGCGAAACGCGATTGCCGCTCGATGCTGTGGCGCGGGCCAAGCTCGTCTTCACCGATGATCTGATCGCGCGGCGCGACACAAGCCTTCGGGACCCCCATCCGCCGCGGGCCGCATCCCGATCCCGAACTCACTGACGCACGAAATCTGAGAACATCATGGACACGACCGTCACTTACGCCCGCCCAGAACTGCTGCAAGTCGCTGATGCTGTCGCTCGCGACAAAGGCATCGACCGCGACGAAGTCCTGGAAGCGATGGAGCAGGCGATCCAGAAGGCCGGCCGCTCTAAATACGGCCAGGAGTACGACATTCGTGCAGAAATTGATCGCCGTAACGGCGAGATCCGGCTGCTTCGCTTCCGCGAAGTTGCAGAGGCAGTCGAGAATGAGGCGACCCAAATTGCCCATGCCGAGGCGCAGCGGTTGAACCCGGAGGCCGAGATCGGGGATTTCATTACCGATCCGCTGCCGCCGATCGATTTCGGGCGCATCGCTGCGCAGACGGCAAAGCAGGTCATCGTCCAGAAGGTGCGCGATGCGGAGCGCCAGCGGCAGTTCCTTGAGTTCAAGGATCGGGTGAGCGAGATTGTCAATGGGCTGGTCAAGCGCGTCGAGTTTGGCAACGTCGTCGTCGATCTCGGCCGCGCCGAGGCGATGCTGCGCAGGGACGAGTTGTTGCCGCGGGAAAGCTTCCGTCAGGGTGAGCGTGTCCGCGCCTACATCTATGATGTGCGCCAGGAATTGCGCGGCCCGCAGATCTTCCTGTCGCGTACCCATCCGCAGTTCATGGCTAAATTATTCGCCCAAGAAGTGCCGGAGATCTATGACGGCATCATCGAGATCAAAGCGGTCGCTCGGGATCCCGGCAGCCGCGCAAAAATCGCGGTGATCTCGCGCGACAGTGGGATTGATCCGGTGGGCGCTTGCGTCGGCATGCGCGGAAGCCGTGTTCAGGCCGTTGTGGGCGAATTACAGGGTGAAAAAATCGACATCGTTCCCTGGTCGCCGGACCCGGCCACTTTCGTCGTCAATGCACTAGCGCCAGCCGAAGTGGCCAAAGTAGTAATGGATGAGGAGCAACGGCGTATCGAAGTCGTTGTACCCGACGATCAACTGAGTTTAGCGATCGGGCGACGGGGCCAGAACGTTCGTCTTGCTTCGCAACTTACCGGCTGGGATATCGATATCCTGACCGAGGCCGAGGAGTCGGAGCGGCGGACCGAAGAATTCCGCAGCCGCAGTCAGATGTTCATTGATGCTCTCGACATCGACGATGTTATTGCCCATCTACTGGTGACCGAGGGGTTCACCTCGCTCGAAGAGGTGGCCTATGTGCCGCTGGAAGATCTCGCCGACATCGAGGGTTTCGACACCGAGGTGGCAACCGAGCTGCAAGAGCGGGCGCGCAGCTCGCTCGAACGGCGGGATCGCCAATACCGGGAGCGGCGTCGAGAACTCGGCGTCAGCGACGAGCTTGCTTCGCTCGAGCGGTTGACACCCGGCATGCTAGTCGCGCTCGGCGAGAACAAGATAATGACCCTCGACGATTTCGCCGGCCTCGCCGGGGACGAGCTTGTCGAGCTTCTCGCAGGGTCCGACAAGGTCGCGGTTAATCTCGACCTTGAGGAAGCCAATGCCCTGATCATGCGAGCGCGGGCACACTGGTACGCTGATGAAGCCGAGGAATCTACAAAATCCGAACCGGAGTAGGCGTCACGAGCGGTCGCGATAGGGCCAGGGCGGTTCGGCGCAACGCGGGAAAGCGCACCGCCGGATCGCAGCGTCGGTGCATCGCCACGGGCGAGATCCACGACCGGTCGAGCCTGCTACGCTTTGTCGTAGGACCGAACGATGAGCTCGTTCCCGATGTAGCGTCCCGTCTGCCCGGACGGGGTTTGTGGTTGACCGCCCGACGCGATATACTCGAGGGGGCAATAGCACGACGGCTCTTCGCACGCTCGGCGCACCGACCGGTAACAATGCCGCCTGGGTTCGCGGATCACGTCGAGGCTTTGTTGGTGCAACGTTGCTTGGACGCGATCGGTCTCGCCCGCCGGGCTGGTCTCGCAGTTGCCGGGTTCGAGAAGGTCCGAGATGCCGAGCTTACTGGGAAAGCTGCGCTGCTCCTCCTCGCACTCGATGGGGCGGAAGGCGGGCGCCGGAAGATTCGGGCCTTCGGGCGCAGCCTCCCGGTTGCGATCGTACTGACCGCGGTGGAAATGGGCGCGATCTTTGGTCGCGATCGTGTGGTAAACATAGCGATCGGAGAAGGCCAGGTGAGCGGCCGGCTGTTCGCCATTATAGAGAAACTAGCCGGCTTTCGCCCGGATGCGTTGGTTTATCGAGGGGTGGAACCAGCTCCGGACCGGTCGGCGCGGCAACACGGTGGCATTGGATCGAGATGAGCGACGCGAATGAGCAAGAGCAGAAGCGGCCCCTGACTCTCGCCCGCACCGGGGGCAGGCTGGAGCTCCGCAAGAATGCGGAGATGGGGCAGGTGCGTCAGAGCTTCTCGCACGGGCGCTCAAAGACAGTCACGGTCGAAGTCCGCAAAAAGCGTACGATCGGGTCGTCACTCGAACCTGGTCGAGCTGAAGCCTCGATCGGTGTGACAAGTGAGCAAGCTTTGGCGCGGCCGGCAACGCTGGAGCCGACGCGCCGGCCTGTGGCGATCCCTCGTGCACTGACCGCAGAAGAAAAGGCTGGGCGCGTGCGTGCAGTGCACGATGCTCGCAAGGCCGACGAAGAAGCACGCCGACGCGCCGCTCTTGCCGAAGCTGACCGGCGCCGTCAGGAGGAAGAGCAAGCGGCCGAGGCGGCGCGGCGCCGGGCCGAGGAGGAAGCGCGGAGAAAAGCCGAAGAAGAAGAGGGCCGCCGCCATGCCGAAGCGGAAGCGCGCAAGCGATCCGAAGAAGAGGCGCAGCGGCGCAAAGACGAAGAATCGCGGCGCGAGGTCGCCGAACGCGCTGGGAAGGCGGCCGCAGCGAAAGTCGCCGCGCTTGCCGCGGCGGGCAAGGTCAGCATTTCCCTCGAAGAGGAGGAAGAAGAGCCGGCGACGGCGCCGCGGCGGGGGACCAGGCCGGAAGCCAAGAAACCGGTGGTGCCCGCTCGCCGCGAAGAGGTGCGTCGCCGGACCGGAAAAATCACGGTCACCCGTGCACTCGCCGACGACGAAGGAGAGCGCATGCGCAGCCTGGCTTCGGTCCGCCGGGCCCGGGAGCGTGAGCGACAGCGCCTGCATCAGGGCGAGCAGGAGCAGATCAAGGTCGTGCGCGAGGTCGTCGTCCCGGAGACGATCACCGTGCAGGAGCTGGCAAACCGCATGGCCGAGCGCGGCGCGGATGTGATCAAGGCACTGATGCGTATGGGGGTGATGGCAACGATTAATCAGACCATCGATGCCGACACCGCTGAACTCGTCGTGAGCGAATTCGGGCACCGCCTGCGGCGGGTCTCCGAGGCCGATGTCGAGATGGGGCTGCGCGGCGAAGAGGATCTTCCGCTGACGCTCGAGCCGCGCGCGCCGGTCGTAACCGTAATGGGTCATGTCGACCACGGTAAGACCTCTCTCCTCGACGCGTTGCGCGAGACCGACGTGGCGGCTGGCGAAGCCGGCGGCATCACGCAACATATCGGTGCCTATCGCGTCAGCCTGAAGAGCGGTAAGCAGATCACGTTTATCGACACGCCGGGTCATCAGGCCTTTACCGCGATGCGCGCGCGCGGCGCCAATGTCACCGACATCGTGGTGCTGGTCGTGGCAGCTGACGACGGCATCATGGAGCAGACGGTCGAGGCGATCCGCCACGCCAAAGCGGCGCAGGCGCCGATGATCGTTGCCATCAATAAGATCGACAAGCCGGACGCGAG
>Ga0187819_10000590_pt1 | contig 18215 bp, 21 predicted proteins | sample NC_wetland_sal_i_15_FD_132411 | JGI IMG/M metagenome (GOLD analysis project Ga0187819, IMG submission 132411) | Wetland sediment microbial communities from Neuse River Estuary, North Carolina, USA - SO4_4 | ecosystem: Environmental > Aquatic > Freshwater > Wetlands > Sediment | place: USA...
AAAGTCTGACTGACGTGGAAGCAGCACCGCTGCTCTGCGCCGGAATTACGACCTTCAACGCGCTGCGGCACAGTGGCGCGCTGCCCGACGACCTTGTTGCGGTGCAGGGCATTGGCGGCCTGGGTCACCTCGGAATTCAATTCGCGAACAAGTTTGGATATAAGGTTGCCGCAGTCGGCCGCGGATCCGAAAACGCGCCGCTGGCGAAGAAACTGGGAGCCAGCGTGTACATCGACAGCAAAGCGACGAACGCCGCCGAGGAATTGCAAAAATTGGGCGGCGCGCAGGTCATCCTGGCGACGGCCCCAAGCTCGAAAGCGATGTCCGAGCTGTTCAACGGACTGGGGCCGAACGGCAAGCTCATGGTGATCGGCGCCGCCTTTGATCCCATAGAAGTCTCGCCGATACAGCTCATTTCAGGGAGCCGCTCCATACAAGGCTGGGCTGCGGGAACACCAACCGACTCCGAGGATACGCTGAAGTTCGCCGAATTGACCGACGTGCGTCCCATGATCGAAATCTACCCGCTCGAGAAAGCAGCGGAGGGCTACGCCCGCATGATGAGCGGGAAAGCCGAATTCCGCGTCGTCCTTACCATGTAACTGCCGCAGGCCATAGCGCCAGACCGGGTAAGCAATGCCACGAATCGTGATCGTAGGAGGGGGATTTGGCGGGTTGGCGGCCGCCAAGGCTCTCAGGCGGACGCCCGCGACTGTTACGAAGCTTCGCGCCGCTGCCTCCAGCATATAACTGAATCGAGAAACAAAAGAGAAATTATCCCACGCAAAACAAGACATCGACCCCGCGCCTTGCTGTCGCCTGCACGTCAGCCTATTTTCGCAGCATAAGACACCCGCCATTGTAAGGCTTCGTCGCGTTTCCCTCCCTTCGGATTGCAGCGATTGCTCACAGCTTGGCCGGATGGTCGATCGGGCCAGGTGAATCCCCCCAATAGTGGTATGCCAAGTCTTCCCTAGAGTGGTACCGAAAAACCATTCCATCTCGTGATGTTTTCTTCTTTGGACTCCGGCAAAGTGTCGGGCAGTGAGGCGGGGAATTTACCGAGCTTCACGGCTGAATTCGCGTGACAAATGAGGAGGGCAAAACCTTGGCCACAAGACTGAACGGTTTGATGAACGCTGACGCCGCCCCAATTGCTTGCTCTACGCAACCCTGTGAGGCGGAACTTGTAGAGGCGGCAAAAAGAGGGCATCAAGCCGCCTTCGGAGAACTTTTTGCGCGCCATTCCAAGAGGGTCTACCGCGCGACGCTTCGTATCACGAAAAATCACGAGGACGCGGAAGACGCGGCGCAGGAATCCTTTCTGAACGCGATGGTTCACCTCGGGAGCTTCGACGGCAGGTCGAGCTTTTCCACGTGGCTCACGCGCATCGCCATCAATTCCGCCCTGATGAAGCTGCGCAAGAATCGCACGTGCCCTGAAATCTCGAGGGACGAGCAAGCCGACACGCACGAGGACTTTGTGCCATTCGACCCCGTGGACCCTTGCCCGGACCCCGAGGAGCAATTCGCGCAGCGGCAGAGGGAAGAGATCGTGACCGGAGCAGTTCGCAATTTGCGTCCTGCCTTGCAGCAGGTGATTGAAATGCGGCGCCTTCGGGAATTTTCCATGAAGGAAACGGCGCGGACTCTGCGCATCTCCATTCCGGCGGCCAAGAGCCGCCTCTTTCACGCCAGGGTCGCGTTGCGCCGCATGCCATCCTTGAGGTCCGTGGCCGGGCGCCGTTCACGCCGGGCGGCCTGAAGTTTCTGAGAACAGGCCAATTTCATTTTCAATGGCAAGGGCAAAGCAATTCGCAGGACGGTCGAAAATTTCAAAGGGAGGCAGAGCCATGGCAAAGAATGGGACGGCAAGTGTGGAAATTTCAGTGAAGGGCTCTTTTGAACCAATGGGAGATCTCGATCGCGCCGGGGCCGCGGAAATCGCGAGCAGCCTGCGTACCTTGCTCGCTGATGTTTTCGCGCTCTATATGAAGACCAAGAATTTTCACTGGCACATGAGCGGAATTCATTTCCGGGACTACCACCTGCTGCTCGATGAGCACGCCGAGCAGATTTTCGCGATGACCGACGACATCGCCGAGCGCGCGCGCAAGATTGGCGAAACCACGCTGCGTTCGATCGGCGAAATCGCCAGGCTTCAGCGGATCAAGGACAACGACAAAGAATCATTGAGCCCCAAGGAAATGCTGGCTGACTTGTGGATGAACAATAGGGAACTAGCTCGTTTCCTGCGGCTGTCGCACGAGGTTTGCGAGGAACATAACGACGTGGCCACCGCCAGTTTGATCGAAACCTGGATCGACGAGACGGAGCGGCGGGTCTGGTTCCTGTCGGAAATCGTACGCTGCCTCTAGCGAAAGAAGTTTTTTATTCAACGCGGCTTCATCAATCAGCGGGCCCACGGAAAAGAAGCGGGAAATGTACCTGACGGGAAACCGGGACGAACAAGCAACGGGCAATCACAAAAAGGAGAACATCAAATGCCGACGATTACAATGAAAGACGGAACGCAGATTTTTTACAAGGATTGGGGCACGGGGCAGCCGATCGTCTTTTCGCATGGCTGGCCGCTGACGGCGGACGAATGGGACGGGCAGATGCTCTTTTTCGGTCAGCGGGGCTATCGCGTGATCGCCCCCGACCGGCGAGGCCACGGACGCTCCAGTCAGACGTGGGGCGGGAACGAAATGGACACCTACGCGGACGATTTGGCGGCTCTCTTTGAAGCGCTCGACCTCAAGGACGCAATCCTGGTTGGACACTCGACGGGCGGCGGCGAGGTGGCGCGCTATCTGGGCCGCTACGGCTCGAAGCGCGTCGCCAAGGCTGCGCTGATCAGTGCTGTGCCCCCGCTCATGCTGAAAACGAATAAGAATCCGACCGGAATGCCCCTCGCGGTGTTCGACGGATTTCGCGCGGCGCTGGCAGCCAACCGGCCGCAGTTTTACAAGGACATGACGCTCCCGTTTTACGGCTACAACCGTCCCGGCGCGAAGATTTCCGAAGGCATTCGGGAACACTGGTGGATGCAAGGCATGATGGGCTCCGTCAAGGCCCATTACGACTGCATCAAGGCCTTCTCGGAAACCGACTTCACGGAAGATTTGAAGAAGATCGAAATCCCCGTGCTGGTAATGCATGGCGAAGACGATCAGGTTGTGCCCATCGCGGCCGCGGGCCCGCTCTCCGCAAAGATCCTGAAGAACGCCACGCTGAAGACTTATCCGGGGTTTCCGCATGGCATGCCCACGACGGAAGCGGACCGCATTAATGCGGACCTTCTGACATTCTTTCAAGCACAGCGAAAAGCGGCGGCATAGCCGTTGCGCAGCCCGGCCCTCGATTTTCGCCGCGGGGGCCGGGCCGTTGCACGTTGTGGAAGCAGGCAGGCTCACCCATCCGGTGGGACCATGGCCGCCCTGAAAGACTCGGGAGATTGGGTGCCCGAGGAAAAGCCGAAAGAGACGACTGACGCGCTCATGAAGTTCCTGTGAAAGATAACGTAACGTATTCGTCGTCGAGGAAAGGTAGTTCACGTTTAGAGAATGGAGGTTGCCTAGATGCTGAGGCGGCTCATGTTCGGCGCACTGATTGGTTTCTACAGCGCGGAGCCGATCAAGTCTGAATTCGCCCCCCTCCTGGGGGCAATTCTTCGGGCCTTGTCGCATATGGTCTGCCTGATGTATGCGTTTCCTCTCGTGGATCTAACTCCGCTATCTCAGGAGGCAGCCATTTCATCAATGTTCGGTTGCATCGAAGAGGATGCTTCGCGTCGTGATACAAGAGGCCAGAACGAATGAAAGCGGTGCGAGTTCTTCAATACGGATCCCCAGATGTAATCCAATATGCCGAAATACCTCGCCCTGAGCCAGCGAACGGCCAGCTGCGAGTTCGGGTGAAGGCGGCCGGTGTAGGTCCCTGGGATGCCCTCGTTCGTGAAGGAAAGAGCGGAGTCCCGCAGACGTTGCCGCTGACCTTGGGATCCGACATCGCGGGGATTGTCGACGTAACCCGTGCTAACGTGTCAGGCTTTAACGTGGGAGACGAAGTTTATGGCGTAACGAACGAGCAGTTCACGGGCGGCTACGCCGAGTACGCCCTCGCCTCTGCAGGGATGATGGCGCGGAAACCCAAAGTCCTGAGTTTCATCGAGGCTGCCTCTGCTCCCGTGGTGGCTGTTGCGGCTTGGCAGATGCTCTTCGAATACGCGCATGCCGCGGCTGGGCAACAAGTGCTCGTGCAGGGCGGTGCGGGCAACGTGGGTGCCTATGCCGTTCAGCTGGCAAAGAACGCGGGACTCGATGTGATTGCGACCGCATCCTCGAGAGACATGGAATATGTGCGGTCAATCGGTGCAAGCACGGTTGTGGATTTTCACCACACCCGATTCGAGGACGTCGTTGCAGGGGTTGACGTGGTCCTCGACACGGTGGGCGGAGAGACCCGTGAGCGGTCCATGCGTATTTTGAAACCAGGTGGAATGTTAGTCTCCGTCGTCTCGACACCGATTCCCAAGGAGTCAGGAGCGGAGGACGGGGCCAAGGCGGTTTTCTTCATCGCGGAAGTAACTACGGCTCGGTTGAACAAAATCTCAGAGCTTTTCGACAGTGGAAAGCTGGCTCCGCAGGTCGGGACCGTGCTACCACTGCAAGACGCGCGCACTGCACATGAAATGTTAGCCGGAGCTGCTCATGCGCGGGGCAAGATCGTTTTGAACGTTGCAGCGTGAAAATGCCATTCGATGTGAACCTTCAGGGTCCGCCTCAACTTCCGCCGCGGGCTGGCGAGAGGGAGAATCTGGACCTTGATGTGGAGAGGTGAAGTCGTGAGGGTGTGGCGATCATTGGCGTGGCTGGTGGGAGTCTTCGCCGTTGCGTTTGTAGGCGTTCAATTCGTCCGCCCAACGCTCACGAACCCGCCAGTCACCGCGGACCTGAACGCGCCCGCTGATGTGAAACAAACCCTTAAGACCTCCTGTTACAACTGCCACTCCAATGAAACTAGGCTCCCCTGGTTTGACCGAATTGTTCCCGCGTACTGGATTGCAGCGCGCGACGTGAAACAGGGGCGCGCCCGTGTGAATTTTTCAGAGATCGGCGCACTGCCCGTCGCCCAGCAGAAAGCGATGCTTTTCGAATCGATCAGCCAGATTGAACTTGGGGCCATGCCACTGCCAGCGTACGCGCGGGTGCACCCCGATTCCGTGATCCAGCCTGAGCAGCTGCGAACATTGAAATCATATCTCGCCCCCGCGGCGCCCCTTCAGCCCTCCACCGAACCCGAGGTCATCGCGGCTGACGCTCAATATGAGAAATGGATTCAAACGGGTGGCGCAGCCCCTGCGGTTTCCCCCGCTCCGAACGGGATTGCCTTCCTGCCGGATTACAAGAACTGGAAAGCGATCAGCAGCACGGAGCGTTTTGACAATCAAACCGTGAGGCAAATCCTGGGCAATGACATTGCCGTTCGAGCGATCGCCGAAGATCACATCAACCCTTGGCCTGACGGCGCGGCTTTCGCGAAGATTGCGTGGTTCGAGCAAGTGGACGGGAAGGGGTCGATCCGGCCGGGCGCGTTCTACCAGGTGGAATTCATGATCCGCGACGCCAAAAAATATTCCCGAACCCTTGGCTGGGGATGGGCTCGATGGCGGGGCGCGGAACTGACGCCGTACGGCAAGGACGCGAATTTCACGAACGAATGCGTCGGCTGCCACAGACCTTTGGCGGGCACAAATTACGTCTTCACGATGCCCATCCGGGGCCAATCATGAGAGCTTCGATAAGAGCAATCTGTTTTTTCTGCATAGCGCTGGCCGTGTGCGCGGCAGGCTGTGTGGGAGATTCCTCGCGAACTGCGGCAACATTCAATCAGGGCGCGGCACTTGTTGGAGAGCTTCCCGCGAATCCCCTCGCGTGGCGGGTGATTACCAGCGCAGTTCAGCCGAGCGATGGAACAATGTCCACGCTCTATGGCAACGACGTAGCGGTGGACTACGCGAGGACGCATTCCCAGCGCGATTTTCCCGCAGGCTCTGTGGTTTCGCTGGTGACCTGGACGCAGGTGGAAGATTCCCGCTGGTTTGGCGCGAAGATCCCGAGCCAGGTGAAATCCGTGGAATTCGTGACCGTGAGCGCTGGAGGGAACGGAGACCCTCAATACTCCTACGAGGTGTACACCGGCAACCCTTTGAAGAAGGCGCCATCTCAGGTATATGGCGCGCCAGCGGAGCGGATTGCCTATTTGCTTTCGAGCCGAGCCGCCGTGATGCCGTAGCGTTTCGACGGACGCCATTGACCGTGAATCTTTCCCTGATTTGAATTTCGGACCAGCGACAGGGATTTGAAGGAAGCAATCGAAGAAGTACACTCACCTCAGCCCGTTGCCCGAGAAAGGAAGGACGCCATGACAAACATTCGCAAGGAAACCGACAGCCTCGGCGAAGTGGATGTTCCCGCCGACAAGCTCTGGGGCGCGCAGACGCAGCGCTCGCTGCAATACTTCAGCATCGGCGAGGACCTGATTCCCAGTGAAATGATCGCCGCTTACGCGATCCTGAAGAAGGCCGCCGCCAATGCCAACCATGAAGGCAAGCGGCTCGACGACAACCGCTTTGAATTGATCGTGCAAGGCTGCGATGAAATTCTCGCCGGTCAGCATCAGGACATGTTTCCGCTGCACGTGTGGATGACGGGCAGCGGCACTCAATTCAACATGAACGTGAACGAAGTAATCTCCAATCGCTGCTGTCAGCTGGCCGGGACTCCGCTGGGGAGCAAGTCTCCCGTTCATCCCAACGACCACGTCAACATGTCGCAATCCTCCAACGACACGTTTCCATCCGCGATGAACATCGCGGCGGCGGTCAGCGTGAAGCAAAGGCTAATCCCCGCGGTGAAAGCGCTGCACGATGCTATCGCTACGAAGGTCGAAGAGTGGAAAGACATCGTCAAGATCGGTCGCACGCACATGCAGGACGCCACGCCGCTCACTCTTGGGGAGGAATGGTCGGGTTACGAGGGAATGCTGACGGACAATCTCGAACGAATCGAAGATGCGCTGAAGGGAGTCTATCGTCTCGCGCTCGGTGGCACAGTGGTGGGCACAGGTATTAATGCGGCGCCCGGGTTCGGCGAGGCGGCTGCGACAGAGATCGCAAAGCTGACCGGGTTGCCCTTCGTGAGCGCGCCGAACAAGTATGCGGTGGAGGGTGCGCACGACGCGCTCGTACAACTCTCGGCCACAATGCGCACGCTCGCCGTGTCGCTTTACAAGATCGCCAACGATATCCGGCTGATGTCCTGCGGCCCGCGAGCGGGATTCGCGGAACTGTGGATTCCGGAGAACGAACCGGGCTCGTCGATCATGCCAGGCAAGGTGAACCCGACGCAGACCGAAGCGCTGACGATGATCGCCGTGCAAGTGATGGCCAATGACGTAGCAGTGGGATTCGGTGGAGCCGGCGGTTATCTTGAAATGAATGTATACAAGCCCCTGATTATTTTCAACGTCATGCACTCCATCACGATCCTGGCCGATGGGTGCACGAACTTCCGCAAGTTTCTGATCGAGGGAACCAAGCCCAACCTGAAGAAGATCAATGAATACGTTGAGCGGTCGCTGATGCTGGTGACGGCGCTCTCGCCGCTCATTGGCTACGACAAGGCCTCGAAGATCGCGCATTACGCGATGGACAACGACCTCACGCTCAAGGCTGCCGCGCTGAAGCTCGGCTTTGTGACCGAGGCTGAATTCGATCGTGTCGTCGATCCGAGAAAAATGGTCAACGCCTACGGAGCATCTGGCAAGTAAAGGAAAGTTTCAGAGCCTGCCTCGAATGAATTAGGAACGGACGGTAAGGAACATGACCAGCACTGCCAAACACGGAATCGAACTGCTTCGCCATCCATCGCTTAACAAATCGACGGCCTCCACTGAGGCTGAAAAGCAAGCACTCGGCCCAGTTGGGTTCCTGACTGGTGAAACAGAGGCGGAGGACCTGTAGCTGCAACGCGTAATGATGCAGCTCGGGCACAAGAACACGGACCTCAACCGCTACATCTATCTCATCAACCTGGCCGACCCCAACGAAGTGCTGCGGGCCGGCGCGGCGGCTTAGATAAGAGCGCCCGGGAAGCATGGATCAGTCTTAAGTCAATCGATGCTAGGAGCGCATCGGGCTGCATAGCGGTTATGTCAGAAAACCATCACAATGATACTTGGTTTTCGTTGGGGCTTGCCTTCGTTGGCGGGTATTGCGATGCTGCGGGCTATGTCCTTGCGAAGACTTTTACAGGTCACATAACGGGGGCTCTGGTGCTGGCCGCGATCGACTTAGCCGCTCGAGATTGGCAGCCTTTTTTGCGGAACATTTTAGCGATTACTCTTTTCCTCGCCGGAGGCGGCTTGATCCTGATCTCCGAACAATTCATCGGGAGTACACCGTCCCGGTTTCTGCTTTCCATCGTGATGGCAGTGGAGCTAGTTTTGATTTCAGGCGCGTATTTCGCTCTGTCCTCTGAATTGACCGTGAAGGTTGGACTATTCGTATGCTGCCTCTCACTCGCACTGGGCCTTCAAAATGGAGCCTTTACCAAGGCGGGAGGCATCAGCGTCCACACCACGTACCTCACGGGTTTGATTACCGCCCTGTTTGAAACCGAAGCCGAAAAACAAAACCGTAAAACGGCGGCAGCTAGTACGCCGTCGTCCGGTCAAAAAGCAAAACTCCTCGCGGAAATCTGGCTCGCTTTCGTAGTTGGTGCTACGGTTGGAGCCGCAATCGTGCTATGGATTGGAGCCCGAGGACTGGCTGGGGCCGCGCTCCCGTTACTGGCAATGGTTATTGGGCAAACCGTTCCAGGAAGGGCCGAGGCGAAACCTTAAATCGAGGCGCGGCCGTGAGGGCGTGGTCTCAGGATTTATGTCAATACAGAAGTGCACGACCAAAACTTGTCGTTCAATTCAAAAGGAGGAATGAAATGGCTGAACCCAAATCTGTTGCAAGCGAAAATGAAATTTCCCGTGACAGGCTTGCGGAGCTGTTGAACGAGGACCTGGCCCGCGAATATCAAGCCATCATCGCTTACGTCGTGTATTCCCAGGTTCTCAGCGGCGCGCAATACATGGATATCGCGGCGCAGCTCGAAATCCACGCCAAGCAGGAACTCGATCACGCCCTGATCCTCTCCCGGCAGATCGACTATCTTGGCAAAATGCCCGTGGTCGTTCCCAAGCCGGTGCGCACATCCAAAGATGCAAAAGACATGCTGCGCTACGACCTCGACAATGAAAACGAAACCATTCGCAATTATCGCGACCGCATCCGCCAATGCGAAACGCTCGGCGAGTACGCCATGGCGGAGCAAATTCGCCAGATCCTTATGCAGGAGCAGGATCATCAAATCGATTTGGCTACCGCGCTAGGTGAAGAAGTTCCAGACGTAGGCGGCGGCCCAAAAGCGCGCGCACTGCGCAAACGCAGCTGACGCCGCTGGCGTCGCCATGGGATCAGAAGTAGTAGGTCATGCGGGGCACCCCGGCACGGCACGTGAGGGGTGCCCACATGGATTTCAGGTGTTTGCTGGAAGTTCAGTCCCGAACCTCCTTCACTCAGGAGACCATGCATGAAGGACCAGAATCGATCACAAAGCCCGAACTTCGCCGGGGTGGCAATGATCGCCGCCGCGATTGGCGCGATTGCGGTCGGCGCGTTCGCAATCGGCGCGCTGGCCATTGAGCGGCTCGCGATCCGCCGACTCGTCATCGATAGCGCCAAGCTAAAATCCCTCGAGATTCAGGTCCTTACGGTGAAGCAGCTCCATGCCGCCGAAATCGTCGTGAGCGACTCGCTACAGTTGCCGGGAGCCGATGTCAATCCGAAGATCTCATCATGACCGATGGCGCTCGGACTGCGCCGTGCATGGAATGAGGACGCCAGCAGCCACAGTAAGCTGATTCGGATTTAGGAGGCGAAATGCCGGATATTCTCGGACTGCACCATGTGACCGCAATTGCGGGCGACCCTCAACGAAACATTGATTTTTACGCGGGCGTTCTGGGATTGCGGCTGGTGAAGCTGACTGTCAATTACGATGATCCAACGACCTATCACATCTACTACGGAGATGGGCAGGGACACCCGGGAACGATTATGACTTTCTTTCCCTGGCCCGGCGCAATGGCTGGGCGCATAGGCACGGGACAATTGACCGTCACAACCTTTGCCGTGCCTGAAAAATCCCTCGGGTTTTGGAAGGAGCGCCTGACGAAACATGGGAGACCCATTCAGGAAACGAGATCGGATTTCGACGAAAGCATATTGTTCTTCACCGACCCGGACGGGCTCCAGCTCGAACTGGTCGCAACCCCGCACGCAAACTCGGATCGCGCCTGGAACCGCGGCCCGGTGCCGATGGATTTCGCCATCCGCGGCTTCCATCACGTGACGCTTTCGGAAAACGGCTACGAACGGACCGCATCCCTTCTCACGAAAACACTTGGTTTCAAACGTGTTCAGGAAAAGGGCGCGCGGTTTCGCTACGCCGCGAGTGACGGCCTGCCGGGAACGATGGTGGACCTGATCTGCGCGCCCGAGGGGCGTCCCGGCCGGGTCGCCGTGGGCACCGTCCATCACGTCGCGTGGCGCACCCCTACGAATGAGCAACAAGTGAAGTGGCGGGACGTGGTGCGAGACTTGCAATACAACGTCACGCCGATTATCGACAGAACTTACTTTCATTCCATCTACTTTCGCGAGCCGGGCGGCGTCCTTTTTGAAATCGCGACGGATCCCCCGGGCTTTGCTGTCGACGAACCCGCGGACACGATCGGCTCCTCGCTCATCCTTCCAGCGTGGCTCGAAACCGAACGCAACGAGCTGGAACGAATCCTTCCGCCGGTCCGGCTGCCAAAATTAGTGGGAGGACGAGCTGATGCCGCCCGCTGACGATTTGGGATTCGTTCACAAATTCATCCCTGCCAAGCCAGGTGGATCTCATCCTGTCACGCTCCTGATGCTTCACGGCACTGGAGGCGATGAGAACGACCTCTTGCCCCTAGGGAATGAACTCTGGCCCGGGGCCGCGCTCCTTGGGGTGCGGGGCAAAGTACTGGAGAACGGCATGCCCCGGTTTTTTCGCAGGATAATGGAAGGCGTGTTTGACATCGAAGATCTGAAGTTCCGCACCGAAGAACTGGCGCAATTCATCATAGCTGCTTCAGAGCGATACGATTTTCGCACGGAGAAATTGATTGCCGTCGGCTATTCCAACGGAGCGAATATTGCAGCAAGCCTGATTCTGCTCCACCCTCACTATTTGGCGGCCGCCGTGCTTTTCCGCGCCATGGTGCCCTACACGCCCGAGATCATCCGGGATTTCAGAAACCTGCCCGTCTTCCTTGGCGCCGGCGAGCGCGACCCGATTGTCCCGCGAAACCAGCCCGAGGAGCTGGCGGGGATCCTCGAGAGCGGCGGCGCTGACGTAACGCTTTTCTGGCATCGAGGCGGGCATGAACTTGGCAACGACGACATCGAAGCCGCCAAAACGTGGTTGTCTGAAGTAAAGTTCCGCAAGCGCGCCGAGGCGTGACCTCGGGTGCGACCTTGCAATTCGTCATACTTTGGTCCGGGCCGCAACCGCGATTCGGTCTTCTTCCGAATAAATGACGAATCGCTGGCCGCGCAGAAAGCCGACGAGCGTCAACCCAAGTTCACGCGCGAGTTGCACGGCGAGACTCGAAGGCGCGGACACCGACGCCAGGAGCGGAATGCCGGCGACGAGCGCCTTTTGCACGATCTCGAATCCGCCCCGGCCGCTGACGAGCAAGACATGCCCGCCAAGGGGCACGCGGCCCTCCAGAAACGCCCAACCGATTACCTTATCCACGGCGTTATGTCTTCCGATGTCTTCGCGCAAGACAATTAGTTCGCCGGCCGCGTCAAAAAGCGCAGCCGCATGCAGGCCGCCTGTGCGGCCAAAGGCCGCCTGCGCGGTGCGCATCTTCTCCGGAAGTTGACAAAGCATTTCGGGATCGAACAAAGTTGCGGCTTCGGGGCGGCGCAGGCCGCGCCGCCGAAGTTGCGTAATGGACGCCTTGCCGCAGACTCCGCACGCCGACCCCGCGGAAAATCTGCGGGCCGGGCTGCCAGCGCCGAGGCGCACACCGGAATCGAGAGTCACGCGCACGAGATTGCGTTGCGGGTCGGTATCCTCGGGCAGCCGCATGGAAACAAGGTCTTTTCGGCGAGTGATGACGCCGTCGGTAAAAAGAAAGCCGGCGACGAGTTCCTCGTCGTTTCCGGGCGTGCGCAGTGTGACGCCCAGCGAGTGCCGTCCCGCGCGCATCTCGAGCGGCTCTTCGGCGGCCAGATAGTCTTCGACGCGCAGGGCCTTGCCGTGCTCCCACTGCGTGACCTGGGTAAGCTCGACGCTGCGGCTTTTTTGAGTCATGCAATACGGGGTACTTGAACCCGCTCCCGCTAGGTAGCAGGAATCTGCGCCATTTAGAAGCAAAGATGCTAACAGACTGGCATTCGAATTGACGCAATCGCCTTGCGCTACGTACAACTCAATCGGTCCCCGCTGCCACTGCGGGCACCCCAGCTTGCTCCTTTGACGGACGCCGCGCAATGAGCGGGAGGACGACCGACACCAGCATCACAATCGCGATCACATTAATGGCCGGACCGTAGCTGCCCGTATCTTGCCGAACTCTGGCGATCATGATCGGAGAAGGAATCGCGCCCAATCCCCAGGCCAGCAGAATCCAGCCATAAATCCCTCCCATGTATTTTGCGCCGAAGAAATCAGCTGTAAAGGAGGGCATGGTGCCAAAACCGCCGCCGTAACACAATCCAATCACGGCAAACGCGACGGTAAACAGAGTTACATCCTTGATATGAGGAAGCGCAAAAAAGATCGCCATTTGAATGACATAGAGCAGGAGATACACGCGAGCGCGGCCTATGTGGTCTGAGATCCATGCCCAGAAGACGCGTCCGAGCCCGTTGCAAATCGAGATCACCCCCACCATTCCTGCGGCCTGGAGAACCGTCATGCCGACAAGTTGCTGCGCCATCGGAGAAGCCTGGCTGATGATCATGATCCCCGCTGAAACGTTGAGGAACAGGAGCAGGAAGAGAAGGTAAAACTGCCAGGTTCCCATCGCTTCGCGGACAGTAAAAGTGTACGGAGTAGCCGCTTTGGCTACTGCTGTGCGCGGTTGCCAGCCAGCCGGAAGCCAGCCCTCTGGGGGATTTGCATAGAATTGCGCGGTCAGTACGACGACAATCAGGTAGACAATGCCGAGCGTCGAAAACGTCGCCGGAATACCGTGATGAGTGATTTCCCACGCCGCGAAGGGGCTCATGATCAGCGCGCCGAATCCATATCCGCAAACGGCGACGCCAGTCATCAGGCCGCGCATGTCCGGGAACCACTTCACCAGCGTAGCCACGGGGCAAATGTAACCCATGCCCATGCCAAGGCCGGTGATGACGCCGTAGCCGACGTAGAGGCCAAGGAGAGAATGGCGCGACGCGGCGAAGCCCGCTACCAGGTATCCGATGCCGTAGAGAATTCCGGCGACTGTGGCCACCTTCCTTGGGCCCACGCGGTCGAGCCAAAGGCCCCCGATCACAGTGCCGAATCCAAGAAAAACAATCGCCAAAGTGAAGTTCAACGAAACGTCGGTGAGCCGCCAATGCTCTGCCGCAATAATCGGTTTGACGAACACGCTCCACCCGTACACGGCGCCAAGGCAGATCTGCATGATCACTGCCGCCACGGCAATAACCCAGCGTTTCGAGTCTTGCATTGCTCCTCCTCTCAAATTGTCACTTCTTCGATTGAGAATTGGCCGCCGACAAAAATTCGCGTCCCCAGATTTGAAGCAGGCCGTTTACGACCACTATGCCGCGGAGCAAGTCCTTGTTGCGAAATTCATTCAGAGTGGAAAGGAGGCCGGGAGAATCCTGCGCCCGTGCCTTGGCGTTTTTCATGGCCTCGGGAAGTGCGTGAACGAAGCCCTCGAAGAGATCGGGATCGAATTCCCCCAGCATTTTCACGAGCAGCAAAAGATTGCGAATGATACGCACCGATTCGGGAGTCCGCGTCGCATCGACAGCGGTCTGCAAGACCTTATCGCCCGAACCCAGCAGGCCGCGCAGCAGTTCCAGCGTTCCGGAATCGTGAAGTCCTTGCAGCACTTCGTATCCGGCGAGCAGCGCTTTCGCGTGCTCAGCCGGCGCGCTTTCCAGCCGGGATAGCAATTCCTCGCGTGAATCGCGCGCAGGAAGTTCCAATGGGATTGGCTTGGCCATGGTTCTTACTCCTTATGTTTCTAGCTCCGCCGGATTTGAACGAGCTGGCTTCCTGGACTTCGATAGTCCGGCCGCTTCCATTTGCGTTCGACTTCGACACCTTGTTGCGGCGTGGGATGACCGAAACGATGGTTGATGCGCGGCAGCGGGCTGTCGCCGATTTCGCCAAGGACTTCCATTTGCACGCTCGCCTCTTTGTAAGCGGGCGTGTGCGTCGTCGGATCGGTGCGGCTGCTGGTCAGGCGGTTCACCGGACTCTCGGTCGAGTTCATCGGCATATAGAGTTCGTGTCCTCGCACTCGCTCCGTGACCAGTGCGCGCACGCGAACCTTTCCATATCGCGAGGTGAGCTGCACCCATGAGCCGCTCTGAACGCCGCGTTCCCGGGCAAGCTCCGGTGAGATTTCCACAAAGGTATCCGGTGTTTTTTCCTGTATGCCTTTCACTCGATAGGTCAGGTTGCCTTCGTGAAAGTGTTCGAGGAGGCGGCCGTTGTTCAAATGCAGATCGAATTGCGTGTTGGGCGTGTCCTGCGGGCCGGTCCATGACAAAGGGAACAACTTGGCCTTGCCGCCAGGCAGTGCGAATTCCTTGGTGTAATGCAAGGGCTGGTCGGTTCCATCCGCCGCTATGGGCCATTGCAGGGACTTGTATCCCTCGAGCCGCTCATAGTTCACGCCCGCGAACATTGGCGTCAGCGATGCGATTTCGCTCATGACTTCCGAGGGATGCCGGTATTTCCAATTGGCGCCGAGGCGATTGGCAACATCTTGAATGATTTTCCAGTCGGGCCGGCAGCCCGGAAGGGGATCGAACACCTGGTAGAGCCGCTGGACGCGCCGCTCGGTGCTGGTGAACGTCCCTTCCTTTTCGAGACTCGGGCAGCCGGGCAGAACCACGTTGGCGAAGCGGCAGGTGACACTGAAAAAGATGTCTTGCACAACAAAGAAATCCAGTTTGGAAAACGCATCGGCCACGTAGTTTGCGTTGGAATCGACGATGGCCATTTCCTCGCCGATCAGATAAAGGGATTTCAGTTTGCCCTGATTGATCGCGTCGACCATTTCGTGATTGTCGAGACCTTTGGTGGAGGGCAGCTTGATTTTCCACGCGGCCTCGAATCGCGCGCGAATTTCGGGATCGTTCACGGACTGGTAGCCGGGCAAGTTGTTGGGCATCGAGCCGTTGTCGCTCGCGCCCTGCACGTTGTTGTGGCCGCGCAAAGGGTAGGAGCCCGTGCCGGGGCGCATATAATTTCCGGTCACGAGTAGGAGATTGGAGATCGCCGTCGAGGTGTCGGAGCCCTGGCTCTGCTGTGTCACGCCCATGGCCCAAAGCGCGCAAACGTTGTTGGCCTCCGCGATCATCTGCGCAACCTTCTTCAGTGTTTCCACGGGAAGGCCGCAGGTCCGCGAAGCGAAATCCAAAGTGAAAGGCGCGAGGCTCTTCTTGTATTCCTCGAGTCCGTTCACCCATTGCCGCAAAAACTCTGTCTTGGCCAAACCGTTTTCCAGGATATAGAGCGTGACCGCCGAGAGCCATACCAGGTCGGTTCCCGGCTTGGGGTGCAGGAAAACGTCGGCGCGGCGCGCCATTTCGTGTTCGCGCAGATCGGCGACGATAAGTTTTTGCCCGCGAAGCTTATGCGCGCGCTTCACGCGCGTTGCGAGAACCGGATGGCTTTCCGCCGTGTTGCTTCCGACGATCAGCACGAGCCCCGCGCTCTCAATGTCGTGAATGGATCCCGAATCGCCGCCGTAGCCTACCGTGCGGAAGAGGCCAATCGTGGCGGGCGCCTGGCAATAGCGGGAGCAATTGTCGATATTATTTGTGCCGGCGACTGCTCGAGCCAGTTTCTGCATGAGGAAACTTTCCTCGTTCGTGCATTTCGAGGAAGAGATGAAGGCCAGCGCGTCTGGTCCGTTCGCTGTTTTGATTTCGGTGAGTTTGCGCGCAACGAGGTCAAGGGCTTCGTTCCAGCTGGCTTCGCGGAACTTGTCACCCTCCCGGATGAGCGGCTTCGTCAAGCGATCCTTATCGTTGACATAGTCCCATCCAAACTTTCCTTTAACGCAGGTGGAGATGCCGTTCGCTGGGCCTTCCGTCGGCTCAACCTTCAAGATGTGCCGGTCCTTGGTCCACATGTCGAAGCTGCAGCCGACGCCGCAGTAGGTGCAAACCGTTTTCGTGCGGCGGATGCGCGACTCGCGCATGGCCGCTTCTGCTTCGGACATTCGCATGATGCCGCCGAAGCCGGTCTCCGGTTCGATGTCCTTGACCACATCGATCATGCCGTCGAGCACGGGCTTCGAAAGTCCGGTCAAAAATCCGGCATGTCCCAGCATCGATTTTTCCATCAGCGCGTTGCACGGGCAGACGGTAATGCAGTGGCCGCAGGACACACAGCTGGACAATCCGATGGTTGAGCCTCCATCCCAAAGTACACGCGGGTGAGGATCCTCCCAATTGATGGAGAGCGTCTCGTTCACCTGAACGTTCTGGCAGGCCTCCACACAGCGGCCGCACAGGATGCACTGGCTGGGATCGTAGCGGTAAAAGGGATTGGTGTTGTCGACGTCATAGGGCTTGGGCCGGAAGGGAATCTGCTGGTGCTCGACGCCCAGTAGCTTTGTGGTGTTGTGCACCGTGCAGTTGCCGTTGTTGTTGTCGCAGACGGTGCAATAAAGCAGATGATTGCCGAGGATCCGGTCAAAGGCTTCCCGCCGCGCCGATTCGGCTGCGGCCGCCGTCGTTGAGACCTTCATTCCATTCGTGACCGTGGTTGCGCACGCGCGGACAAGCTTGCCGTCGATTTCCACGAGGCAGGTGTCGCAGGTCTGGATGGGGCCGAGTTGCGGGTGGTAGCAAACCTGGGCCAGCTTGACGCCCGCGCGGTTGATCAGATCGACCAGCCGTTCGCCTTCGATCGCCTTATGCTCCATGCCGTCGATGACGACAGGAAGAGTGGCGGAACTTCTTACCGGCACAATTTCGTTTGCTTTTCCGTTTAAAATTGTAGAAGTTTGCATGGCAGGCATACTCCCCAACACTTGCTATGGCAAAGAAAGGTGAAAGTCAAGTTAAACGCTGTTCATATTCACAGCCTCATGTAAAACGCCTCGGCGCGATAAAAAGATGCACCTTCGCCCCTCCAGACGATCTCCAAGTTAGATGCGAGGGTGTGAGGAAAAGGGGGAATAAAATGACAAGCCAGCCTCAGGTCAGTTTAGTGCCACCATTTACCCGCGAGACGGCCATCGAAAAGGTGCGCAGAGCGGAAGACGCCTGGAATTCGCGCGATCCGCAGCGCGTTTCACTGGCATACACGGTCGACAGCCGGTGGCGCAACCGTACGGAATTCATCAACGGCAGGGAGGAGATCATTCAATTCCTGACGCGCAAGTGGAACCGCGAATTGGACTACCGACTGGTCAAGGAATTGTGGGCTTTCGACGGAGCGAGGATTGCCGTGCGCTTCGCTTACGAGTGGCACGACGACTCCGGCCAATACTATCGTTCCTTCGGAAACGAGAACTGGGAGTTCAATGCCGAAGGCGTGATGCATCACCGCTATGCCAGCATCAACGATCTGCCAATCCGGCCCTCCGAACGTCTTTTCCTTTGGCCGCTTGGGCGGCGGCCGGATGAACACGCGGGGCTCAGCGATTTGGGCCTGTGAATCGCGCCCATACGCCAAGAAACCGCAGCGGCAGAAACCCGCATGAAATGAAATCTTGCGGGCTCCTGCCGCTGTGAATCGCGCGAAATTTCTTGGGCTAATTGCCGGACATCATCATGCCGGGCGCCATGGCCAAATCGTTCTTGATGACCGCGCCTCCCTTCATCACAAATTTCACTCGCTGCATCT
>Ga0187819_10000591_pt1 | contig 18191 bp, 12 predicted proteins | sample NC_wetland_sal_i_15_FD_132411 | JGI IMG/M metagenome (GOLD analysis project Ga0187819, IMG submission 132411) | Wetland sediment microbial communities from Neuse River Estuary, North Carolina, USA - SO4_4 | ecosystem: Environmental > Aquatic > Freshwater > Wetlands > Sediment | place: USA...
ATTTTGTTTGGCGATGCCCGCGCGGTCATTAAGGTGGATTGCGCCGAATTCCAACACTCTCATGAAATTGCGAAGCTAATTGGGTCCCCTCCAGGATATCTGGGCCATCGGGAGACGCATCCGTTGATAACGCAGGAAGCGCTAGCGGCCAGCCACCGTGGTGACCTCAAGTTGAGTTTTCTGCTGTTTGACGAGATTGAGAAGGCCAGCGACGCGCTCTGGCAGTTGCTCCTGGGAATGCTCGACAAGGCCACGCTCACTCTCGGCGACAATCGCCGCGTCGACCTTTCGCAAACGGTAATCTTCCTGACTTCGAACCTCGGGGGCGGAGAAATCACCGAACTGATGCATGGTGGCATGGGCTTTATTCAGCCGAAAAACAAGCCCGACGCCGGGCTGGATCAAAAAGTGGAGCGCACAGCGGTGGAAGCGGCGCGCCGCAAGTTTTCCCCGGAGTTCATGAATCGCCTCGACAAGGTCGTAGTTTTCCACCCCCTGCAGCGCAAGCAGCTTGCGCAAGTGTTGGACATTGAGTTGTCGATGGTTCAGCAGCGAGTGTTAGACGCCGTAAAGGGGCAGTTCTTGTTCACAGTCGGCCCAACGGCCCGCGACTTCTTGCTGAAAGAGGGGACTGACCAGCGTTATGGTGCACGCCACCTCAAGCGCGCTATCGAGCGCCATGTGGTCTTCCCTTTTGCCAATCTGCTGGCCACCGATCAGGTTCGTTCGGGCGACCTGATTAGCATCAGCTGCAAGCCCCAGCAAAATCGCCTTACCTTTGCACGAGGAAGCGAAAACGTGGCGCTGCCCGCTCGCCGCCTCAAACCGGTTCAACCAGCATACTCCTCGCAAGCCTGTGCCGAGCGGCCCGTGGAAGTCCCTTTAGCACCGTTTTCTCCTGAACCTGCTCCGCGTTTCGCCCCGTAGTTTCCTCGTGTTGCCCCTCCCCTCGAGGAGCCCAGGCCGATGGGTCTGGGCTTCTCGCCTTTGCCCTATCGTCTCCAGCTCAACAGGCGAGCTCCATCCACGGTACAGCCGGAAAGCAACACAATCGTAGTAGTGTCGTTTTCTTTAATAGACACCGTGAACCCCAAGTTGGAAAACAGCAGCAGGCAGTAGCAACAGAGCGTCCCACCGCTCTTAGGGCAGTCGCGGGATGAGACGATGGAGCTGTCAGCGTCAATTCGCGTGAAAATGTAAGCCTCCTGCCCGCCACAACGCCCGAAAAAAGCGAATGCGGGTTACGGCTTTCGCAACTCGCAAGACTTGCGAATTCGCAGAACTTGCGGGCATTCCCATCAGACAAACCATTTGTTTTCAGTAAGTTGGAAATGGCTACCACATTGCACCAATAAGTTGCGGCGAGAGCAGTTTCGCAGTTCTCGCACTCGAGGTTGAAATGACGTACGAAGTTCATGGTCAAGCAGCAGCCGCACCGTTCCCCGGAAGAACGGCTGTGCACTGGGAAACGACAAATCTTCAGGTTTGGAATGCACGAGAAGGCACCACGGAACAGCAAGAACTAGTCTATGAGGTTAGTTGGATCCAAGAGCTCGGTACGTGGCGCCGATTCCTAACGTCACGGCGCAAAGTGCATAGCGGATGCCAGGAACTATCATGCTGAGGATTAAGAGGGCGGCGAACGGAAAGATCGTATTCAGCTTAAGCGGACGTATAGAACCGGAAGATATCGACGAGTTGCGGAGGCTGTTCGGTCTCGAGTCTTCTACGCTTCAGATCGCGCTGAACCTCAAGGAACTTGTACTGGTGAATGGCGAGGGAGTGGAATTCTTGGGCAGATGCGAAGCCGCTGGCATGGCTCTCGAAAACTGTCCGGCCTACGTTCGTAAGTGGATCGACCAACAGAGGAGTCAGAGCAAATGAGCACAGCAATTACCAACGCATTAGTGAACGACCAGCCCGGAGTGCCATTCGCCAGGCTCGAAGCCGAGCAGCTATACCTCGAATCCAAAATTCCCTCTAAGTACTGCTTTGAAGGCATTATCGGCAAGAGCTCGGCCATTCAGAAGGTCCTGGAACAAGTCGCAATCGTTGCCCCTACCAATTCCACCGTTCTGCTTCACGGCGAGACTGGCACCGGGAAGGAACTCATCGCGCGGGCGATTCACGAACTTAGCCCTCGGCACAACCGCAATCTGGTGAAGGTCAATTGCGCAGCGATTCCGGCTGGCCTGCTGGAGAGCGAACTCTTCGGACACGAACGAGGGGCGTTCACCGGCGCCCTGATGCAGAAAAAAGGCAGATTCGAGCTTGCGGATGGGGGCTCGCTATTTCTGGATGAGATCGGCGACATCAGCCTGGAACTGCAGCCGAAATTGTTGCGCGCGGTGCAGGAGCAGGAGTTCGAACGCCTCGGAAGCGCACGGACGATCGAAGTCGATGTGCGCATGATTGCCGCGACTCATCGCGATCTTCCAACCATGATTCGGGAAGGAAAATTTCGCGAGGACCTGTTTTACCGGCTTAACGTGTTTCCGATTGAGATTCCCCCGCTTCGCGAACGGCGCGACGACATTCCGCTCCTGGTGAACTATTTTGTGTCGACGCTATCCCGGCGCATGGGAAAACAGATTGAGTCCATCCCCGAGCAGGCCATGGAGGCTCTGAGGAATCATGCTTGGAGAGGCAATATTCGGGAACTGGCAAACTTTATCGAACGCGCCGTCATTCTCTCGCAGGGCGAAGAACTAGAAGCACCCATTACAGAGTTGAAAGCGTCCCACTCGCGCCAAATCGCCCCAGTCCCAACGTTCGAAAATGCAGAGCGTGCCGCGATCATCGATGCGCTAAAAGCTGCATCAGGTCAGATCGCGGGCAAAGGTGGTGCCGCCGAACGGTTGGCATTGAAGCGCACCACTCTCCAGAACAAGATGCGCAAGCTAAACATCAGTCGTGCTGAATATTCCATCTGGGGTCCTCGGGAGGCGTTATGTCAGTAATTCTGGTTCTCCTACGCAAGTGGAATGCGTGGTATCGCGTGCTGCGTTACCGCAAGGGATTCAACTTCGTCGATTCCGCGCGCTGTGGCCTGTGGCTGGCGCGTGGCTGAGTCGAGACCCGGATGAATAACAAGCCAAACGCGACACTGTTTTCTTTGATCCAGCGGGTGATGACGCGTGCTCGCCACGAAGAGAGGAGACGGACAGGCTTTTTGGAATCCCCCTCACGCGGTACGAGCCGAAGATATTCGTGGTTGCGCTGCGGTACGCACCTGTAAGGGAAGATGCAAAAGATATTGTCCGGCAAAACTTCCCAAAGGGCTTCATCCGTTTGCACAGGTTTGAAGGCAAATCCTCATTCTTTGCCTGCAGGAGTAAAACATGAGCTCGGCTTCGAATTCTGTGACGTACGTGGACTGATACCGAGAGAACATGCCGATGAGTGTCACCGCCTATCGCGGTGACGAGCAACGCGGGCGCAAAGGCGATTACCAGGAACCCTCTTTTCTAGAGACGATCATCGAGCTCAGCAGCAGGCTCACGCGAAGGCTGAGAAGCAGCAGAAGTTTCGGCGACTCAAGAAAGGGTTTAGTGCCTGTATGAAGTTCGCGAAGTAATTACGACGACATAAGTCGGTATGAACGCTATCGGCGAGAAACGGGAACGTTGCAAAGGATTCGAATACCCTAGCCGTTTGTTTTAGGTCGAACCAAGACAACAATGGATCGGGGGGCTACTTGATATATCGACTGATGCAGCGGCAAACCTTGCTCTGAGAAATCGTCGGGACTCGGCAAGCTGGTATCTACAATCCTTAGCCAATCCTGAGGCGCACCCTCCTGGATCTGGAACTGCAGCTCTTGCCAGAATGCATTGATCATCACGTAGATGTCGTCATCTGCCTGGGATGCGCCATGCAGACAAAACGCCAGGCTTCGTGAATCTGGCGACAGATCGACCACGGGGCCAACGCCGTACCAGGAAATGTCCTCGCGCCAGAATCTGCTGCGACAGAGAGAAGGATGCGATTTTCGGAACGCAATCATGCTTTTAAAGAATCGAAAAATGTCTTGATTCGCCTGCAGCTGGCTCCAGTCAAGCCAACTGATTTCGTTGTCCTGATTATACGGATTGTTGTTGCCAAATTGTGTGTTCAGGAACTCATCGCCCGACCGGAACATCGGGATGCCATTCGAGAGCAGAAGCAGACAGCAGAAGTTCTTAGCCTGTTTCCGGCGCAGTGCCAGAACCACTTCTGGAACGCCCTCGTCTCCTTCGTGTCCGCAATTCCAACTGATATTCTCGTCCATTCCGTCCTGATTGTTCTGGCCGTTTTTCCAGTTGTTTTTCTGATTATAGGAAACCAGATCGTACAACGTGAAACCGTCATGGGCATCGATGTAGTTCACGGTTTGATAGGCATGATAGGCATCGGCGCGGCTATCCGGAAACAGATCGTTGCTGCCATAAATGCGGCTCATCAAGTCCGGGATCATGCCCGCGTCACCCCTCACAAAACGGCGGACATCATCACGAAACCGCGCGTTCCATTGGAGCCACGTCAGCCCCGGAAATCCGCGTCCGAGTTGATACGCGCCGGTGTCCCAAGGTTCAGCGATCAACTTCAATAGGCTCAACTCCGGATCGGCGGCAATTTCACTGAAAATTGGAGCATCTCCCCAATTGAGCGATCCATCGGCATTACGGCTAAACACGGATGCCAGGTCGAAGCGGAACCCATCAATGTGCATCTCGTTTTTCCAATACCGCAGGCTGTCCATAACCAGTTTGCGCACGTGCGGCTGGCTGAAGTTCAGCGTATTACCCGTGCCGGAATAATTCGCGTAAGGATTACCGGGTGCGGAGGATGGCATGTAATAACCTGCGCCATCAAACCCTTTGAAACTGTAGAGGGGGCCTCGATGGTCGCCCTCACACGTATGGTTATAAACAACGTCGATCACTACGGCGATTCCTGCTTTGTGAAGGGCCTTGACCATTCCTTTGAATTCGAGATGCTGCCCATCGTCATTGCGCGTACACCCATACTGGGCATGCGGCGAGAAAAAGTTCAAAGGCATGTAACCCCAATAATCCCCTTCGTGAGGATCGCTCTGAAATACAGGCATCAATTCGACGACCGTTACCCCGAGCTCCTTCAAATACGGAATCTTGTCCGCTAGTCCGGAGTACGTGCCGGCACGCGAAGGATGTACGCCAGAATTCGGGTTTTTCGTGAAGCCCCTTACATGGAGCTCGTAGATGATTGCTTCGGATTCGGGGCGAGGTGCAACATCTCCGGACCAATCGAACTCGACAGTATGCCCGGTCAGCACTCCCAGCGGCGCTTTTCCCGGATTGGGGCCGGGCACCGTGGCCGGCTTGCGGTCAAACTCTGGAGGGAAGAAAACACATTGGGCATAGGGGTCGAGCAAAATTTTCTGAGGATCGAAGGTGTGAAGTTCAGAAATAACCTGCCCCGAGACCGAGTACGCATAATAACTAGCGCCGCGCATTTCGTTGAGGGGTAGTCTGCAGTGCCAGATTCGTCCCGACTTGTTGAGGACGAAATCGAATGGGAATGTGAGAATCGGATTTGCCAGTTCCTCGGCACAATAGAGAAACAGAGTGACCCTCTCCGCATGCTCCGCATACACTGCAAAATTAAACGCCTGCTCCTCTTCGATCCAGGTTGCGCCGAGTGGCAATGGAGATCCTTCGGTTTGTGTCCACCGGCGTTTTTGCGGCGAGACTCCCGACCGATCTTCGCCGAATGCACAGTCCTTGTCAGCAGATTTGTGAATCGGGTTGCTCACGTGTAATGACCTGGTCTTGTGCTTTGAGTTGAGCTGCTCGTTCTCATAATTCGGCGCCTCCCGCCTTCACCGCCTGAGCATTTGAACCCACGTTCGAGCAACGTTTCGACCTCTCCGTCAATTCACGCAGCCATTCGAAAGCGGTTGTGGACAGCATCTCCTCCGTGACGCGCCAGCGCCAGTTTCCACCCGTACGACCAGGTACGTTCATTCGGCTTCCAACGCCGAGGTCTAATACATCCTGCAACGGTGCAACGCTCAAGGCCGCCGCCGAAGACCATGCCAGCTCGACGAGCGCCGGTGCTGCTTCGGCACTGTTTTTGAGCTGGCGCTTGAGGTAGCTCGATAGAGTGTCTTTCTGGGAATCGGGAAACTGTTCATACCACTCGCGAGTTGGCGGGTTGTCATGCGTGCCGGTGTAGGCCACGGTATTACTGACAAAATTGTGCGGAAGATACGGATTGTCACCGTGACCATCGAACGCGAACTGTAGGACTCGTGTGCCTGGCAATTGAAATTGTTCGCGCAGCAGTGCTACGTCCGGAGTGATGGTGCCCAGGTCCTCAGCGATAAATGGCACGCGCCCCAGTTCTCGCCGGATCGAGTAGAAAAAGTTGGCTCCTGGGCCTGGCACCCATTCGCCGGACTGCGCTGTCTTGGCCCCGGTTGGGACGTGCCACGCAGCGGCGAACCCCCGGAAGTGATCCAGACGAATCACGTCTACGTGAGCCAGCAGCGTACGAACTCTATCGATGCACCACCGGTAACCCGTAGAACGAAGCGCATCCCAGTTGTAAACCGGATTGCCCCATAGCTGTCCCTGCGCGCTGAAATAATCGGGAGGGACGCCAGCGACGAATCGCGGCCGCCGCCTCTCATCGAGCACGAAAAACTCCGGATTTGCCCAAACATCGCTGGAATCCGGTGAGACAAAGAACGGAAGGTCGCCAATGAGGCTCACGCCTTTCGCATGCGCGTATTCCTTGAGCTGATCGGCTTGTCGGAGCAGCACAAATTGTTCGAAGCGAAAGCGATCGATTTCTCTGGCCAACTCTCGGCTCGCCTTCGCTAAGGGAGCAGGCTTTCGCTGGATCAAATCCTCTGGCCACTCGAGGTAATAGGAACCGTCAAACTTGTTCTTGAGTGCCCGAAAAAGCGCATAGTCCTCCAGCCAGGTTTCCTGTGTTGCGCAGAATTCCTCATAAGCAGCACGGAGATCGCTGCGCTCACCGGAAATGAATTTCGTCCATGCCTTTTCGAGCAGCTTCTCTTTGAAAGGGATGACGGAATCGTAGTCGACCAGATCGGAAGGAAACTCGGATGCGCAGTCACCCGCCTTAAGCAGTCCGTCCGAGATGAGGCACTCGGGGCTGATGAGCAAACCATTGCCTGCGAAGGAAGATAGTGATTGGTATGGAGAATTTCCATAACCGGTGGGGCCGAGCGGCAAAGCCTGCCACCATCCCTGTCCCGCGTCGTGGATTCGATCGATCCAAGAAAACGCGGATGGCCCGAGATCGCCGATACCGTACGGCGAGGGCAGAGAGGTAACATGCAGCAGTATGCCGCAGCTCCGGTATTCGGACGGAAACGGTGGAACTATGCTCGTTCTATGAGTGGTGCTCATTACCGACCTGCTGTTGACGAACGTAAAGCATTGCTCACGATTTTCTGCGCCTCAGTCACAATGCCGTTCAAGTGCTGATCGCTCCGGAAGCTCTCTGCATAAATTTTGTAGATGTTCTCGGTCCCCGAGGGCCGGGCTGCGAACCAGCCGGTTTTCGTTACGACTTTCAGGCCACCAATGGGGGCGTTGTTGCCCGGCGCCCGCGTCAGCTTGGCCGTGATCGGCTCTCCTGCAAGATCGGACTCTTTCACTGCATCTGGCGACAGCTTGTACAATTTGCTTTTCTGCTCTGGGGAGGCCGGAGCATCGATGCGCGTGTAGTAAGCATTCCCGAACTCCGCCTTCAGTTCGCGGTAGTGCTCACCTGGATCCTTGGCGGTGCGAGCTGTAATCTCCGCTGCAAGAAGATCCATGATGGGGCCGTCCTTGTCGGTGGTCCAGACCGTGCCGTTGAGGCGCAGAAAACTCGCTCCAGCGCTCTCCTCGCCACCGAAACAGTAGGAACCTGCGAACAGGCCCGGTACAAACCACTTGAAGCCGACGGGCACTTCGCGCAAATCCCGGCCGAGCTTTCTGACGACGTTATCGATCATGCTGCTGCTCACCAGCGTCTTGCCTACCGCAGCATCCTTCCGCCATCCTGGCCGATGCGTGAGCAAGTACCGTATCGCGACTGCGAGGTAATGGTTCGGGTTCATCAGACCAGCTGAAGGGGTGACAATTCCGTGTCGGTCCGAATCTGGATCGTTCGCGAAAGCAACTTGGTATTCATTTTTCAAGCCGACGAGTCTCGCCATCGCATAAGAACTGGAACAATCCATGCGGATCTTTCCGTCATGGTCTACGGTCATAAACGAGAAGGTGGGGTCAATCACGGGATTGACGACCGCGATCTCCAGCCCGTAAATCGCGTTGATCGGCTCCCAATATGGCCGAGCGGCACCACCCAAGGGATCCACGGCAAGCCGTAAGTTTGCGCTGCGAATGGCCTCCATATCGACAACGTTCTTGAGATCACGAACGTATGGCAACATCAAGTCTTCTTCGTGCGTAGTGGATGCCGCCAAAGCTTTGTTGAAGGCTAATCGTTTCACTCCAGCGTTCCCGGTGCGCAATAACCCGTTTGCCCTCGTTTCCACCCAGTGCGTCACATCGGTATCGGCAGGCCCTCCGTTCGGCGGGTTGTACTTGAAACCCCCATCCTCTGGCGGATTGTGCGATGGCGTAATCACAATGCCATCCGCGAAATGTTCTTTGCGATCGCGATTAAACACAAGAATGGCGCGTGAAATGACCGGCGTAGGTGTCACGCCGTCGTTTTGCTGAATGACAGTCTCAACGTTGTTCGCCGCTAGAACCTCAAGGGCGGTGCGCTGTGCGGGACTGGACAGCGCGTGGGTATCTTTGCCCATATAAAGAGGACCGTCGGTTCCTTGCGAGCGCCGGTAATCGCAAATTGCCTGTGTAATGGCGAGGATGTGGGCTTCCGTGAACGTGCCTTGCAAAGGGGAGCCGCGGTGTCCGCTCGTGCCGAAGCTGACAAACTGGTTGGGGTCTTGCAAGTCCGGGCAACGCTCGAAATACTCTTTCTCCAAACGAGCGACATCCACGAGCAACTCCTTCGGAGCCGGCTTGCCAGCGAGTGGCGAAAGCGAGCTTCGATGTGCTGCAGCTTCTGCTGACGGTGTTTCTACGGTATTGGACATGGTTCTGCCTTCCAGACGTCGCGAGCATATTCGGCAATGGTGCGGTCGCTCGAAAATTTTCCAGAACTGGCTACGTTCAGGATGGCTTTGCGCGCCCACGCACCCGGATTTGCATATAGCGCGCCGGCGGCTTCTTGTGCCCGGCAATACGAGGCGAGGTCCGCCAAGTGCATGTAGTAATCGCCGTGTGTCAGAAGCGTTTCGCGTAGGGGAGCGAAAACCCCCGGTTCATTTCGGCTGAAATAATCGGAGAAAATGAGATCCAGCGCCGCTCGTGTCTCCGGCTCACTATCATAGTGCCAGTGCGGGTCATACCACGCGCGGCTGTTCTCCACTTGCTCTGCGGTGAGGCCGAACAGGAAGAAATTCTCTTCGCCGGCTTCCTCGGCCATCTCGATCGTCGCGCCATCGCGGGTTCCGACCGTCAAGGCTCCATTCATCATGAACTTCATATTGCTCGTTCCGCTAGCTTCGTATCCAGCGGTAGAGATTTGGTTCGATACATCGCTCGCTGGAATCAGACGCTCGGCAAGCGACACGTTGTACTCAGGCAGGAAAACAACGTTGATTTTGCCGCGTGTTACTGGGTCGCCGTCGATGGTCGACGCGAGGTTGTTGATGAATTTGATGATGAGCTTCGCGAGATGATAGGCGGGCGCCGCCTTTCCGGCAAAGAAAAACGTGCGTGGCACAATTTCGAGATTGTGGTTGGCGCGGAGCCGGTTATACATCACGACAATCCTCAACGCGTTCAGCAGTTGTCGCTTGTATTCGTGGATGCGTTTGATCTGGCAGTCGAAGATTGTGTCTGGGTCCACCTGTTGTCCCGACGTTGACTTCAGCCAATCAGCGAATCGTGCCTTGGCTTCACGCTTCGAGGCGAGAAATGCATCGCGAAAGCCGTTGTCATCAGCGAGTTCTCTCAATGCTCTCAGCTCGCTCAGGTCAGTGATCCAGCGCTCGCCAATAGCATCCGAAATCGCGCTGGCTAGTTTGGGATTGGCTTGCAGCAACCAACGCCGAGGAGTCACCCCATTGGTCTTATTGCTGAAGCGCTCCGGGTACATCTCCGCCAGATCACTCACGGTGGTCGTGCGCAAGAGTTTCGAGTGAATTGCCGCCACGCCATTCGTACTGTGCGACCCAACAATTGCCAGGTTGGCCATGCGGATTTTGCGTTGGCCGTTCTCTTCGACAAGGCTGACGCGAGATACGCGATCGTCATAGCCAGGGAAGCGGCGGCGAACCTCGTCCAGAAGACGCCGGTTGATCTCGTAGATGATCTCCAAATGGCGCGGAATAAACATCTCGAATAAATCTGCGGGCCACTTCTCAAGCGCTTCCGGCAGCAACGTGTGATTTGTGTAAGCGAGCGTTCTCTTGGTCAAATCCCACGCTAGGTCCCATCCCAACTGAGCGTCATCCAGCAAGATTCGCATCAGCTCAGCAACTGCCAACGACGGATGCGTGTCGTTGAGCTGGATTGCCGCCCTCTCGGGCAGCTCCTCCCAGTTCTTATTGGATCGTCGGAACCGACGCACGATGTCCGCGAGTGAGCACGCCACCAGGAAGTATTCCTGGATGAATCGTAGTCCTTGCCCAATTGTCGTTGAGTCGTCGGGATACAGCACGCGCGTGAGCGACTCCGCCTCAAGCGTGTCCCCCAGGGCTCCCACAAAATCACCGGTACCAAATTCCTGGAAATCGAAGTAGTTCGGTGCAGCTGCCGCCCACAGCCGGAGCGTGTTGATGGTTTTTCCTCCGTAGCCTACGACAGGTCGGTCAAACGGAATGCCGATCAGGGTTGATGGCCGTCCAGGTACAACCTGAATGCTGCCCCCGATCAGTTTGAACGAGCATCCTAGCTTCACCTCCACCATTTCCGGAGGCCGCACTACCTCCCAGGGGTCACCCATGCGGATCCAATTGTCTGGATGTTCCTTTTGCCATCCATCCTCAATGGATTGCTTGAACATGCCGTACTCATAGCGCAGACCGTATCCCGTGGCCGGGAGTTGCATGGTGGCCATGGACTCTAGGAAGCACGCTGCCAGGCGCCCCAGACCTCCGTTACCGAGACCCGCATCGGGTTCCTGCTCCAGTAGTTCGAGCCAATCGAGTCCTTTCTCCTTGACGGCCCTTTGAACCACTGGGTTTAACAACAGGTTGGTAATATTGTTTGACAGCGACCGGCCAATCAGAAATTCCATAGAAAGGTAGTAAACGCGTTTGGCGTTTGTCTTCGCATAGGTGCTTCTGGTTAGCGTCCAACGCTGGGCGAGGACGTCTCGAATCGAATGGGAAACCGCCTCGAAACGTTCTCGCGCCGTCGCGACCTGCGGGTCGATTACGCGGTCAAAGATCAAATGTCGATCGTAAAGTGCGTTTGGCGAACCGGAAAATGCAATCGGGCCACACCCATACTGTCTGAGAAGTTCTGACAGACGCGATTCTTCTGGCGTTCTCGGGGGAACCGGAACACCTTCCTCGGTCTTAACAACGTTTGTGCTCATTGGAGGTCCTTTTGGTCTGAGTTATCTGAAATCCGTACCGTCCAACATCCAAAACCCTCAATTTCTCGCTGAGCGATTGGGGCGACTCACGCGGCCACGTGATGATCGTCATTCCAAAGCCGGATCACCGGCTGGGAAAGCTTGTGCTCATAGCCGAGCGCGCTGAGGCTCGCCGTGGTCACGAGAAAGTACTTGCCCGCGGATCCCGGACCGAGCGCCAGCCAGCGGGCGGCAAGAACTCGAATGAAGTGTCCGCTGGAAAAGAGCAATACGTTCCCCCGAACTGCCCTGACACGCTGGACGACGCGATCCGCCCGTTCGCCTACTTGTGCTGGCGATTCGCCTCCCGGGCAACCGTCCCGGAACAGTTGCCAGTCTAGGCGCTCCGCAAGGATGTCAGCCGAGCGAAGTCCTTCATATTGACCGTAGTTCCATTCCACCAGGTCAGGATCGATTTCGGCCACCGCGCCAAACCCGGCCAGTTCACAGGTTCGGGCCGCGCGCTGCAACGGGCTGGTAAACACCCCGGCAAATGTCATGCCCTTGAGGCGCTCTCCGAGCCGCCGGGCGTTGCGCTCGCCATTTGGAGTCAGAGGTAAGTCGGTAAGGCCAGTATGCTGGCCCGAGAGACTCCATGCCGTTTCGCCGTGACGTGCCACATACAACACTGGAAGTACTTCGCTCATGCTGGTTCTATCCTTTTTCTGACTTAATTAATGCCCGATTCGCTTGCCGCTCTCTCACCTTGTCGAAGGGACTCTTTCTGGGTAACACTTGCGTTTGTTGTCCCCGCTGGTGTGTTTGCCTGCGCCAGCTTCCAACATTCTTTAGCGATAGCCCAATCTTCCTCCGCCCGAATCACAAGGACACGTACACTTGAATCTGGGGCAGAGATGTCTTGATCGAGAGAAGGCCGCGCATTCGTCTTACTGTCGAGTTTGAGCCCGAGAAATTCCAATCCGCTACAAGCCGCAGCTCGCACTTCAGGAGAGTTTTCGCCTACCCCGGCGGTGAACACCAGTGCATCGATTCCTCCCGATACGGCGGCCATGCCGCCAATCGCCGCTTGCAGACGGTGCACGTAGATGTCGAAGGCCAACTTCGCTCTCTCGTAACCGTTTTGAATGCCAGCAAGGATGTCGCGCATGTCACTCGAAAGGCCCGAGATACCGAGTAAGCCCGATTTTTGGTTCAGCACCTCGTCGATATCCTGGCCATCCAATTGGCCCTGGCGCATCAGGAAAGTCAGAATTCCGGGATCCACCGACCCGCAACGTGTCCCCATCATCAGACCTTCCAACGGTGTGAAGCCCATGGTCGTATCAATGCTCTGGCCGTCGCGGATCGCGGTGACTGAACAACCGTTCCCAAGGTGGCAACTCACAATTCTTAGAGCTTTCACGTCCGCTCCGAGCATCTGCGCCGCCCGCTCGGCACAGTACTGATGATTGATCCCGTGGAATCCGTAGCGGCGAATCCCGCTCTCAAACCACTCATAAGGACCAGGATAAATCGCCGCGGATAGTGGTATTTGGCTGTGAAACGCGGTATCGAAGACGGCCACTTGGGTAACTGCGCCAAGAAGATCCTCGACTATCTTCATGCCTTCCACTTCGGCGCGAATGTGCAGTGGCGCGAAAGCCGAGACGCTCTCAATGGCCGCTCGCACTTTGTCCGTGATTACCACGGGGTTCTTAAAATGCGCGCCGCCATGGACCACACGGTGTCCTACCGCGTCGATCTCCAAAGTAGAGGCGATGGCACGCGCATTCCCATCACGCGCGGTGCGCAGCAAGTGCCGAATAACTTGCTCGCGCGAGGAAACCGGCACCTCTTCTTCGAACGTAACCCGCTGTGAATTTTTAACGATGATCGCCGCGGTATCGCCACTCCATTCGATCTTCCCCTGCCACAAAGGAGTGGGGGGACGATCCGGGACCATCTCGCCAATTTCGTACAAGCAGGCCTTCTGGCTGCTGGAACCCGAGTTGAGTACGAGAATTTTCACGGGACCGTTTCTCACGCCACTTTTTGGGTCATCTGGGAGAGCGCATAGTCTTCCAGGTGGCGAGCGTCGCTGTTGAATTTGCGGATGCCCTCGGCAAGTTTTTCCGTCGCCATCGCGTCCTCGTTATGCATCCAGCGGAAGGTCTTCTCGTCCAGGTGAATGCGTTCTTCCTTGCTGGCCTGCGCTTTTGCCGGATCGAGCTTACGCTCCAAAGTGCCCTCGGCCTGCTCCAACTGGTCAAGAAGGTCTGGACTGATGGTGAGCAAATCGGATCCGGCCAGGCGGACGATCTGATTCACATTCCGGAAACTTGCGCCCATCACCTGGGTCTTGTAACCGAATTTCTTGTAGTAATTGTAGATGCGAGTGACGGACGCAACGCCGGGATCCTGGTCCGCTGGAATCTCCGCCCCGCCGCGCTCTTTCTTGTACCAATCGTAAATGCGGCCAACGAAAGGCGAAATCAAGGTTACTCCGGCCTCGGCGCACGCAACCGCTTGAGCAAAACTGAACAGAAGTGTGAGATTGCAGTGGATGCCTTCCTTCTCCAGAAGTTCGGCTGCCCGGATGCCCTCCCAAGTGCTGGCGATCTTGATCAGGATGCGTTCGCGCGCCACGCCCTTCTTCTCATAAAGTGAAATGAGCTTGCGCGCCTTGGCGATCGTCGCCTCGGTATCGAAGCTCAAGCTCGCGGCGACCTCCGTGGAGACACGGCCGGGTACCACTTTGAGAATTTCACTTCCGAACGAAACGAAAAGCCGATCAATGAACTCTTCCGCCATCTCTTCGTGGCGGCCGCCGCGCTTGAGGGCAAGTTCGGCAGACTCTTCCACCAAATGCCTGTAGATCGGCATCTGGGCTGCGTGAAAAAGAAGCGAAGGATTGGTGGTAGCGTCCTGCGGCCGGTGCCGGGCAATGGCCTCAATATCACCGGTATCCGCTACAACGGTCGTATACTTCTTCAGGGATTCAAACAATGTCATTGTTCTCTCCTATCGTTGAGCTCTGAGCACGCTGTTGAGCAATCTGAGTCTTCGCCGCAGCCACAATTCTCTCTGCGCTAAATCCGAACTTCTTCAACAACTGCTTAAGAGGTGCCGAGGCTCCAAAGGATTCGATACAAACGTTGTGCCCCTCGGAGCCGGTGTATTTGCTCCAGCCAAAATCCGATGCTTCCTCGACGGACACTCGTGCCTTCACGTGTGGGGGCAGAACAGCGTCCCGGTAATTCCGATCCTGATCATCAAACAATTCCCATGACGGCATGCTGACCACGCGCGCGCGCACGCCCTCCTTGCTTAGTTGCTCGTAAGCTTCCAGGCAGAGAGCTACCTCGCTGCCGGTGGCGATGAGGATGACCTCAGGCTCGCCGCCCGGGGCATCCGCGAGAATGTAGGCCCCGCGAGCCAGTCCCGAGGCCGGCGCGTACTTCGTCCGGTCGATTGTCGGTACGGCTTGTCGAGTGAGCACCAACACCGCCGGCTCGTGATGCAGCTGTAGAATGACCTTCCAGGCCTCTCTCACCTCATTCGCGTCCGCGGGCCGGATCACAATCAGGCCGGGCATGGACCGCATGTGGGCAAGCTGTTCGATGGGCTGGTGGGTGGGGCCGTCCTCGCCAACTCCAATGGAGTCGTGAGTGAACACATAAATCACGGGGAGCTCCATCAAGGCGCTCAAGCGCATGGAGCCCCGCATGTAATCAACGAAAATGAAAAATCCCGAGCCGAAGGGCCTGACTTTCACCAGGCTCAGTCCATTCAATATCGCGCCCATGGCGTGTTCACGGATTCCGAAGTGAAAATTGCGTCCGGCATAGTTCTCCGCCGAGAAATCGCCGGCGCCCTCTTGCGTAATACGAGTCTTGGTGGAGGGTGCGAGATCTGCGGATCCTCCGATCAACCAGGGAATGTTCTTGGCGGCCGCGTTCAGCACTTTAGCCGAGGACTCGCGAGTCGCCAGTCCTTTCGGGTCCGCAGGAAATTCAGGCAATTCGCGGTCCCAACCCTCCGGGAGCTGCCGGTGCTGCATGCGGAATAGTTCTTCGGCGAGCTCGGGATACTGCTTGCGATACTCCCCGATTCGCGCGAACCACGCATCGCGTAACTGCTTGCCGCGCTTTCCAATGCCTTGACGGAAATGGTCGTAGACGCCTTCCGGCACAAAGAATTTCTTGTCTTCCGGCCAGCCGTAGTTTCGCTTCGCGAGCCGGACTTCCTCCTCGCCAAGAGGTTCGCCGTGCGCTCCGCTGGTGTCTTGTTTGTGAGGCGCGCCGTAACCGATGTGGCTGTCCACGATGATGAGTGTGGGGCGATCCTTGGTGCTATGAAAAGTGCGGAACGCACGGGCCAGCATCTCGAGGTCGTTTGCGTCTCCGACCCGCGTCACGTTCCAGCCGTAACCGATGAAACGCGTGGCCACGTCTTCCGTAAACGCCAGGGAAGTGTTGCCTTCGATCGTGATGTGGTTGTTGTCGTAGATCCAGCAGAGATTCGAAAGTTTCAGATGTCCGGCAAGAGAGGCAGCCTCGCTGGAGATGCCTTCCATCATGCATCCATCTCCGCAAAGCGCGTAGACGTTGAAGTCGAAGAGACCCTCGAACCCTGGGCGGTTGTAACGCGCGGCCAGCCACTGCCGGGCAATGGCTATGCCTACGCTGGTGGCGACGCCTTGGCCGAGTGGTCCTGTAGTGGTCTCCACTCCTGACGTCCAGCGGTACTCCGGATGTCCCGGACAACGGCTATCCAATTGACGGAAAGACTTGATGGCGTCCAGCGGAACTGATACTTCGCCGAGTGTCTCGTAGTCTTTGCTGACAGCGCGAACTTCGGTCAAGTGCAGCAGGGAATAGAGCAACATGGACGCGTGCCCAATCGACAGGACGAAGCGGTCACGGTTCGGCCACACGGGATCTTGGGGATCGAAGCGAAGGAACTGCTGCCAAAGACAATAAGCCACCGGCGCCAAGGCCATGGGAGTCCCGGGATGCCCCGAATTAGCTGCCTGAACCCCATCCATGGAGAGTGTACGAATGGCGTTGACACAGGTCAGATCCATTGTTTGCAGCACGGGAGAACTGAGGGAAACAGTTGCTATGCTCATTTGAGAATCAGAATCCTTTCGCCGCCTCTATTCGGCGGTCCACTTTGCACCAAACAAATCCAAGGTGGCCGTTTCACTCGTGCGCAGCTATCCCTTACATTCGATCCAGTTAGGCTGACTGTTGGGGCCATCTCCATCCAGTGATCTCGGGGCTGTCGATGCCATGCTTGTAGGCGTAGGCCCGGCAAGCGATCTGCGCGTTGCGGAATTTCTCCTTAGCGTGGCCCCCGATGTTCTGCAACCGCGGGAGGCGGTCAATGGCATCAATAGCCAGACTGAAACGGTCAATCTCGTTGTTGATCGCCAACTCCATCGGCGTGTTGATGTTGCCTTTCTCTTTGTATCCCCGCACGTGAAGAGTCTTGTTCGTGCGGCCGTAGGTCAGGCGGTGAATCAGCCACGGATATCCGTGGAAATTGAAAATAATCGGCTTGTCCGTGGTGAACAGCGAATCGAAATCCGCATCCGTTAACCCGTGCGGATGTTCGGTGCTCGGCTGCAGCTTGAACAGGTCGACCACGTTAATGAAACGAATCTTCAGGTCAGGGAATTCTTCGCGCAGCAACACCGTTGCGGCGAGGGCTTCCTGCGTCGGGATGTCTCCGGCGGAAGCCATTACCAAGTCGGGTTCGCTGCCCTGGTCGTTGCTGGCCCAGTCCCAGATGCCGATGCCCTTGGTGCAGTGCTCGATCGCAGCATTCATGTTCAGGTACTGCAGGTGCAGCTGCTTGTCGGAAACAATCACGTTGATGTAGTTCTCGCTCCGCAGACAGTGATTGGCAACCGACAGCAGGCAGTTGACGTCGGGCGGAAGGTAAATACGCGTGACCGCAGCACTCTTGTTCAGCACCACGTCCAGGAACCCGGGATCCTGGTGCGTGAAACCGTTGTGGTCCTGCCGCCAAACCGTCGAAGTGATCAGCAGGTTCAGCGAGGCGATCTTCTGACGCCAGGACAGATGGTTGCAGATGGACAGCCACTTGGCGTGCTGGTTGAACATGGAATCGATGACGTGGATAAAGGCCTCGTAGGAGGAGAAGAAGCCATTGCGCCCGGTGAGCAGATAGCCCTCGAGCATGCCTTCCATGGTGTGCTCGCTGAGCATTTCGATAACGCGTCCGTCAGTCGCCAGTTCGCTGCCATCCTCGTCTTCAGGGAAGTATTCAGCGATCCAGAATTTCTTGGCTGCCTGGTAGACCGCTTGCAGTTTGTTCGAGGTGTTTTCGTCCGGGCCGAACACGCGGAAGTTAGTCATGTTCGACTTCATCACATCGCGCAGGAAGTTCCCCAGTGGCGGCACATTCTCAGCTTCGATGCTTCCAGGCCGATCCACCTTCAGCGCGTAGTTGCAGAAGTTAGGCAAACGCAGCGCCTTCTTGAGGACTCCTCCATTGGCATGCGGGTTGGCGCTCATGCGGCGGTTCCCGGTGGGCGCGAGTTCCTTGAGCTCCGGAACCAG
>Ga0187819_10000592_pt1 | contig 18191 bp, 12 predicted proteins | sample NC_wetland_sal_i_15_FD_132411 | JGI IMG/M metagenome (GOLD analysis project Ga0187819, IMG submission 132411) | Wetland sediment microbial communities from Neuse River Estuary, North Carolina, USA - SO4_4 | ecosystem: Environmental > Aquatic > Freshwater > Wetlands > Sediment | place: USA...
TCGCGGCCCGCCTTGCTCGACGATGCCGACACGGTGCATGCCGAGGCGGCGCGCGAAATGGTGCAGCGCCACGACTGGGTAACACTGTACGTCAACGGCATCCGCTATCTGGAAAAAGCTCCGCTGATGTATTGGGGTGTGGCCACCAGCTACACGCTGTTCGGTGTCAGCGAGTGGAGCACGCGCCTTCCGCTCATGCTGGGCGTGCTGGCGATGATTCTCTCCACCTACGGCTTGGGACGCTGGGCCTTGGGCGGTGAAGGCGGATTCGATTCCGGGCTGGTGCTGGCAACCGCGCTCGGACCGTTTCTTTTCACACGCTTTCTGATTCCGGATGTGCCGGTGGGGCTCTGGCTGACGCTGACGTTTTGGCTTTTTCTGGTGTCGTTGGAACAACAGAAGCCGGAGCAAGCGAAGCCCGCGCGCTGGGTTTGCTGGGGGCTCGCCGCCGTCTGTGCGCTCAACGTGCTGACCAAGGGGCTGATCGGGCTAGTGTTCCCGGCGGGAGCGATCGGGCTTTACCTGCTGCTGACGGGGAATTTGCGGCACCTGCTCAAACTGCGCTTGCTTTCGAGCGCGGCCGTCTTTTTCGCGATCGCCGCGCCCTGGCACATTCTGGCGGCGCTGCGAAATCCGGCGCAGGGCAACGTTCCCGGATTCCTGTGGTTCTACTTCGTCAATGAACACATCCTGCGTTTTCTGAACAAGCGCGTGCCGCGCGACTACGACACGGTTCCGCTGCTGTTGTTCTGGGCGTTGCTGGTTCTGTGGCTGATTCCGTGGACTGTGTTTCTTCCGCAGTCGCTGCGGGAAGTGCCGCGGCGGTGGCGCGAGTTCCGCACGCAGATGACGCGGCGGCAGCGGGCATATCTTTTATTTTTCTTGTGGAACGTGGTGATCGTGGGCTTCTTTAGCCTCTCGACGCGGCAGGAATACTACACGATCCCGGCGATTCCGGGGATGGCGCTGCTCGTGGGCGGATGGCTGCAACGGGAGAGAGCTTCCGCCGCCGACAGCCGGGAACGGCGCAGCGGGCGGATTTCGTCGACCCTGTTGCTCGTGGCCGGCGTCATCGTCGCGGTGGTTGGTTTAGCCCTGCTCATGTTCTCGAAGACGCCGGCTCCGGGCACGGATCTCTCGGACCTGCTGCGGAAACATCCGCAAGACTACGCGCTTTCGTTCGGGCATTTTCTCGACTTGACCCCGCAGGCAATGGGGGCATTCCGCGTGCCGTTGTTTGGATTCTCGCTCGCATTTCTGCTGGGAACGCTCGCCAACTGGATTCTGCGGCGTCGCGGCCGGGCGGGAGCGGGGAATGCGTCGCTGGCGGCGATGATGGTGGTTCTGCTGGCGTGCGTGCGGATTGCATTCGGCATTTTTTCTCCGATTCTTTCGTCGAAGGATCTGGCGATGGCGATTCGCGAACAGTACCGGCCCGGCGATCAGATCGTGGTGATCGGGCTGTATGAAAATGCGTCGTCGCTGAATTTCTACACCGGCATCCCGCTGCACAGTTTGCGCGCGCCGGGCGGAAATATGTGGTACGGTACGCAGTTCCCTGGGGCGCCACGGGTCTTTGAAACGCAGGCTTCGTTTGTCGAGATGTGGAAGGGTCCGCAGCGCGTTTTTTTGTGGGCGGAAGAAGATGATCCACCGGCGCTCCAAGGATTGGCGCGGTATGAAGTCGCGCGGCGCGGGGGCAAGATTATTTTCGCCAATCGGCCGTCGCCTTTGCGGTGATCAGTTCGCTGGCGTTCGACTGACAGCGCCTGAAGGCGCGTTCCCAGAGCAGAACTCGGCATCGCTAAAGCGATGCCCTGATACGAACCGCTCTTGTTTATGGGGAAATCCTGCTTAGGCGGCCGTCTTTCAGGCCGAACACCTCGCCTCGCCAGTGGATGCGGTTGCCCATAAAACCTGCGGCCCAGACGAGCGGCGCGACCATGTCTCGCAGCGGCAGCAAGACAATATTGCGGAAAATCTGGCGGTCGTGGAGCACCACCGCCGCAGCGACGAATCCGACAGCCAGCCGCGCGGCGAACGTCAGCGCGAATAGTCCCCACGCCCACGCCGCCCCTCTGGCAGCCAGCAGCGTCACGAGTGCCCAGGGCAGGCCGAAGGTGAACAGCAGTCCGGCGTATCCCCAGCGGCGCGCATCCCGAATGGTCCGCGACCAACGCAGTTGATGTTGGAAAAACTGCCGCAGAGTGTAAGCTGGCAGGAATGTCGTGACCGTCGCGGCGCTGAGTTCGACTTTCTTCCCCGTTGCTGCGATGCGGCGTCCGAGTTCATAGTCGTCGGCCAAATAGTCGAGCAGGGGTTCGAACCCGCCGATGGCTTCCAGGTCGCTACGGCGAAAGGCCAGCGTGGAGCCCAATCCAAAGTGCAATCCTTTCTCGAGAAACCTAGCGCTCAAAACGCCTGGTACGAAGTCGGTGCCGATGCCTAAGGCTTCCAGACGCGATCCCAAGGTCGGGGCGGCGGCACCGCGGTAGAGGCAGGTCACCATTCCCGCCGACGCGTCCCCGAGCGGCGCGATCGCTTCCCGCAAATAGCCGGGGGGCACGCGGATGTCGCTGTCATTCACGAGGAGTATTTCGTGGCGTGCGGCGGGTAACATCTGCACCAGATTGCTGACTTTGATATTGGCTCCGAGAACGCGATCGCAGACGATCAGCTCAATCGGAAGGTTGGGATATTTTGACTGGAGCTTCCGCACCACTTCAATCGCTGGATCAGCGGGATCGCTGACGCCGAAGATTAATTGAAATTGCGGATAGTCCTGTTCGCAGTGGCTGCAAAAACTTTCCCAGATCTCGGGATCGACACCCTTCAAGGGCTTGAGAATGGAAACGGGAGGCAGGTTGCTTTCTGGCAGCGGAGGCTCGTTGAGTTTCTTGCGCCTGTCGTTGAGGAAACTGGCCAGCCCGAGCGCGGAGAGGAAATAGAAGAACAGACTGCCGGCAGTTCCGATTGCGGCGGCCGCTTCGAACAGTGCTCTCGGTGTAAGTGGCGAAGTCGGCAGCATCGATGTGTCTCATCATAAATCGAATGCATAGAGCTGGTATTTCCGGGACACGACACTGGCTCACCACGGACGCCGGAACGCAGAACTCAAGTCTGGCGGATACAATGGCGATATGCGAAGTGGCGAGGAGACCGCCCGGTGACGAATTCCGCGTCCCCGTCCCCATCGAAAGTCGCGCGCCGATGGACCGTGATTGCTTCCGGGCTCCTTCTCCTGGCTCTGGCCCTGGTCGTGATCTATACCGCGCCCAATGCGTTTCTCAGCCCCGTCGCTTTGGTGGTGGTGGCCGCCATCGGACTGGCCGCGCTGCTGCTTCAGGTTTGGTTTCGCCGGGATCTTCCAATTCATTCGCCCCTCTGGCTTAACACCCTCGGCATTCTCTGTGCCATGGCATCGCTGTTCGCGGATTACCTCCGAATGACGCGCCGCGCGCTCGATCTCGTGGCCTTTGCCGCCGTGGTGTGTTTCGGCATCAGCGGATCCCTCATCCTGCACGCCCTGCGGCGCCGAGTACAGACTCCGCAATCGACTGGGACGGAGTAGGTTCGTATCAGGGTATCGCTTCAGCGATACCGCAACTCTTCCGAAACCAAGCGCCCCTTTAGGGGCTGAATTCCCAGTTACAATGCCGCTATGCGTGTCACTTTGTTTGGAGCCTCCGGACTGCTCGGCCATGATCTAGTCCCGGCGCTGGCCGATGAGCAGCTCACCGCGTTTTCGGTCGAGGACGCCGATCTGCGCGACCACGCGCGCGTTCGCAACTTAGTTCGCGATTCCCGCCCGGAATGCATTCTTCTGCTCGCCGCCTACACCGACGTGGATGGCTGCGAGTCTAACCGCGACCTCGCCTTCGCCGTGAATTGCGACGGCGCCGTCAATGTGGCCGAGGCCGCCCGCGAAGCCGGATCGCGATTGCTGTTCGTGAGCACGGACTACGTTTTCGATGGCAGCAAACGTTCGCCTTACCAAACCGGCGATCCCAGAAATCCAACCAGCGTTTATGGAGAGAGCAAAGCCCGCGCCGAGGAACGGCTGCTCGAGATTCTGCCCGAAGTCTGCATCGCCCGCACTTCCTGGCTGTTCGGGCACGGCGGCAAGTGTTTCCCCGCAACCATTCTCAAGCTGGCGTCAACCCGTCCTGAGATTTCCGTGGTAAACGATCAGCGTGGCAGCCCGACGTTCACCTGCGATCTCGCATCCGCTCTGGTCAAGCTTTGCCGCGCCTCCGCGCACGGCATCGTGCACGTCACCAATTCCGGCAACTGCACCTGGTACGAGTTTGCCGCCGAAATCGTGCGCATGTCCGGATTGCCGGCCGCAGTCAAGCCCGTGACCACGGCCGAATTCCCGCGTCCAGCGCGCCGCCCCGCCTACTCCGTGCTATCGCCCGACAGTCTGCACGCCTACAACATCCACCTGCCAGAATGGCAGGATGCGTTGCGCCGCTATCTCGCGAGCGCGCCCGCGGGTTGTCGCTAGCCATCCAAAGGCGTCATATCCGATGCGATCCACTCCAACTCCGCCGCTGTCCACCCCCCGCTGCCGTGGTTTATCCTTGTTTTTCTTTCGAGGATCAACCGTGAACAAGCGACTCTGTTGGATTCCGCTAGCCGCGCTCTGTGTTTTGCTCTTCCCTTTCGCACTTTCCGCCCAGCCCTATGACCCGGCGATGTATCAGGACCTGCGCTGGCGCATGATCGGCCCATTTCGCGGCGGGCGCGCGGTAGCCATTTCCGGCGTTCCCGGCCAGCCGAATGTCTTTTACATGGCGCCGAACAACGGCGGAGTCTGGAAATCGACGGACTTCGGCCGCACCTGGAATGCGATCTTCGATGACCAGCCGACCGGCTCGATAGGAACGCTTGCCGTAGCACCATCGAACCCGAACACGATCTACGTCGGCAGCGGAGAAGGCCTGCGCCGCCCCGATCTTTCCGTGGGCGATGGTGTCTATAAATCGACCGATGCCGGCCGCACCTGGCAGCATCTGGGGCTGCGCGACGCGCAACAGATCTCATCCATCATCATCGACCCCAAGAATCCCAATCGCCTCTTCGTTGCCGCCCAGGGACATCCTTACGGCCCGAACCCCGAGCGCGGCATCTTCCGTTCGCTCGACGGCGGTCAGACGTTCCAAAAAGTTCTGTACAAAGACGAAAACGTCGGAGGCATGGACCTCGTTTTCGATCCCCATAATTCGCAGGTGATCTTCGCCAGTATGTGGTCCTCGCGCCGTCCGCCCTGGACCACCGGCGGCGGCTACACCGGACCGGGCAGTGGTCTCTACAAATCTACCGACGGCGGAAACACCTGGCGGCAACTCACCAAAGGATTGCCCGGCGCCGCCGAAGGCATCGGCCGCATCGGCCCTGCGGTTTCTCCCAGCGACCCCGGCCGCATGTATGCCTGGGTGAACGCGAAGAAAGCCAGCGGCATCTACCGCTCCGACGACGCCGGCGAAAGCTGGCAGCAGGTAAACGACGAAGAACGTGTCTGGGGACGAGGCGACGACTTCGGTTGCGTGCGCGTCGATCCGCGAAACAAAGATGTCATCTATGTGGCCAACACTTCGACCTACCGCTCCACTGACGCCGGCAAGAATTTCACGGCCATCAAAGGCGCTCCCGGAGGCGACGACTATCACACCATCTGGATCAATCCTGAAAATCCCGACATCATCGCCCTGGCCGCCGACCAGGGCGTGACCATCAGCGTCAACGGCGGCCAATCCTGGAGTTCCTGGTACAACCAGCCCACCGCGCAGTTCTATCACGTCATCACCGACAACCAGTTTCCCTACTGGGTCTATGGCGGCCAACAGGAAAGCGGCTCCGTCGGCACCTCCAGCCGCGGCGACTTCGGCCAGATCACCTTCCGCGACTGGACCACGGTCGGAACGGAAGAATACGGCTACGTCGCGCCCGATCCCCTGCATCCCAATCTGATTTACGGCGGCAAGGTAACAGCGTTCGATCGCAACACCGGCCAGACCCGCGATGTTTCGCCAGCCGTTCTGCGCACCGGACAGTATCGCTTCAATCGCACTGCGCCCTTGATTTTCTCGAGCGCCGATCCGCATGTGCTGTATCTAGGCTCGAATGTCCTGTTTGAAACCCGCGACGGCGGCAACAGTTGGCAGATCGTCAGCCCCGACCTGACACGCGAAGATCCGGGTGTGCCGGCGACGCTCGGTCCGTTTGTCGAGGCCGATCCCGCGAAGGGCAGGCATCGCGGCGTGATCTATTCGATTGCTCCATCGCCGAAAGACGCCAACCTGATCTGGGCCGGCACCGACGATGGCCTGATTCAGGTAACGCACGACAGCGGCAAGCACTGGCAGAACGTAACGCCTCCCGAATTGACTCCCTGGAGCAAGCTCGCGCAGATGGACGCGTCACATTTCGATACCGTGACCGCGTACGCCGCGGTGAACCGCTTCCGGCTCGACGACCTGCATCCGTATATCTACCGCACGCATGACGGCGGCAAGAGTTGGCAGAAGATCGTAAGCGGCCTGCCCGATAATGAGCCCGTCAACACGGTGCGGGAGGATCTCGAACGCAAGGGGTTACTTTTTGCCGGAACCGAACGCAGCGTGTACGTGTCGTGGGACGACGGCGACCACTGGCAGTCGTTGAAGATGAATCTGCCGCCGACTTCGATCCGCGATCTAGTCGTTCATCAGGACGATGTAGTCGTCGGAACCCACGGACGTTCGTTCTGGATCCTCGACAACATCACACCGCTGCGCCAGTTCAGCCCTGAGATTGCGCGCGCCCCCGCGCATCTTTTTACCCCGCAGTTCGCCTATCGCGTGCGCCGCAACAATAACACCGACACCCCTCTGCCGCCGGAAGAACCGGCCGGACAGAACCCGCCCGATGGCGCGATGATCGACTATTGGCTCAGGGACGCCGCTTCCGCGCCCGTCATTATAGAAATTAGCGATGAAAACGGGAAATCGATCCGTCGTTTCTCGAGCACGGACAAACCCGAGCCGGTCAACGAAAAAGATTTCGACGTTCCCATGTACTGGGCGCGCCCGTCGCGAACGCTATCGGCGGCGGCGGGGATGCACCGCTTCGTCTGGGATCTGACCTACCCTGTCCCTGAGGTATTGACACGCGACTACCCGATGTCGGCGATCTATCACGACACGCCGCTCTATCCGCTCGGCGCCACCGTGTTGCCCGGCGCATACAAAGTTGTGCTCACAGTTGGCGGCAAGAGGTACACCCAGCCGCTGAACATTCGCATGGATCCGCGGGTGAAGACCTTGCCGGAAGATCTGGCTCAGCATTTCGACCTCGACCGCAAAATTGCCGCCGCGCTTCACGACGATTACGAAGCTCTGCAACAGGTACGCAGCGTGCGGGCGCAGTTGAGGCCGCTCTCGGATCACGCAGTGGTGGCAAGAGCTGTCGCTGCATTCGACGCAAGAGCTGCGGCGATCGAGGGCGAGGAAGGCGGCTACGGTACCAGCTACCTCAGCACGCCCGAAGGCCGCAGCCTGGCTCGGCTGAACAACGGCTTCAACTCACTCGTCAGCGCTCTCGATACCGCCGACACCGCGCCGACAACGCAGCAAACCGCGACGTTCGTCGAACTGGAGAAGGCGTTGGAGGAGCAGTTGTCCGCGTGGGCTCAGCTCAAGTCGAAAGATATTCCAGAACTGATCCAAGAGCTGAAGAAAGCGGGATTGCCGGAGATCGATCTGCAAAAGCCCATACCAGGCGCAGCCGATTCGGCACAAACGACGTCCCGGGACCGCGACCAGGACGAGAACTAGGTTTGTGTGGCGCGGACACTCCTGTCCGCGAAAGGCCGAAGTCAATTGAGGATTTGAAGGGTGCCGGCACGCGGGCGGGGGCGCCCGCGCCACATTTACACTGGAAATTCTCGCTGCACGAACTCCATCGCCGCCTCGCGCGATGTGAGTCGGCCTTCCAGTTGGGCATCCTCGACTGCGGCCAGCATCTCTTTGAAGCGCGGGCCAGGCTCGTAACCAGCGTCAATCAGGTCGCGACCGGTAAGGAGCGGTTTGGGGCGAATCGCTTCGGGCGGGATCGAACGCAACTGCTCGCGTGAGTACTCATAGGAATCGAGCTGGCTGTGACTGGAAAGACAGTCGATACGGTGCAACTCCAGATGCTCGTCGAAGGCAGGCAAGCGAAGAAACTTTTTCAGCGTGGATTGGTTCATGCGCTCGACGTCGGCAAAGCGCATGTGATTCGCGACCAGCGCCAGAATCTGGTTAGTTTCGTCGGTCGAAAAGCGCAGGCGATGGCAGATTTCGGCGGCCATCTTTACGCCGACGTCCACGTGCCCATCGAAGCGGATGCGGTCGGGCGCGACGCGGAAGGTCGGCGGCTTGCCCACATCGTGCAGCAGCGCTCCCCAAGCTAGCGTCTTTGACACCAAGCCCGAAGCACCGGCCTGAAGTTTTTCCAGCAGAAGCAGCGTGTGTACGAACACGTCGCCTTCGGGATGGTATTGTGGCGACTGCTCCACTCCCTTCATGGCGGCGATTTCCGGCAGGACTTCTGGTAAGAGGCCGCTCGAATCCAGTAGTTGAAAGGCGCGTCGGGCGCGGCCTTCGGTGAGCATTTTGGTCAGCTCTTCGCGCACACGCTCACAGGAGACCTGGTGAATTTGAGGCGCCAACTTTTGAATTGCTGCGGTAGTTGCTGGCTCGATCGTGTAATCGAAGCGCGCGGCAAAACGCACGGCGCGGAGCATACGCAGTTTATCTTCGGCGAAGCGGCGTTCGGGATCGCCAATGGCGCGGATGATTCCGGCCGTCAGATCATCGCGGCCTCCGACGAAATCCAAAACCTCATTGGTTGGGGGATCCAGCATCAGGCCGTTGATGGTGAAATCGCGGCGCTGCACGTCTTCGCGCGGGTCTTTGCTGAAGCGAACTTCGTCAGGATGACGGCCATCGGAGTAGCCTACGTCCGAGCGGAACGTCGCAACCTCGACGGTCGCAGCGTGACGGGCGAGGGCGCCCGTCGCCCCATCGGATTCTGGCACTAGAACCACTCCGAATTGCTCGCCTACTGCGAAGGTCTGCGGAAAGATTTGCATGACCTGTTGCGGAGTCGCATCGGTGGCTACGTCGTAGTCAGCGGGCGCGCAGCCCAACAGCAGATCGCGGACGCATCCCCCGGCGAAGTAGGCCTGGTGTCCGTGCTCGCGCAGGATGCGAACGATTTCCGTCGCGTGTTGTTTGGCGTTCAGCATTCAGCATTCAGCCGTTAGCCATCAGCTAAAGCAACACCAACCGCAAGTCGTCTAAACTAGAAACTGATAGCTGATGGCTGAAAGCTGACAGCTAATTATGCCTGACGCGCACATCCTCGGCATTGAGAGCTCCTGCGATGAGACAGGCGCGGCCGTGGTGCGTTCGGGGCAGCGGATTCTGTCGAACGTGGTGGCTTCGCAGATCTCGACTCACCAGCCTTATGGCGGAGTGGTTCCGGAGTTGGCCTCGCGCGAGCACTTGCGCGCGATTGTTCCCGTGGTGCGCGCGGCACTGTCGGAAGCGGGACAGACTTATGAGTCCGTCGACGCCATCGCGGTCACGCAAGGTCCGGGACTGGCGGGCGCTCTGCTGGTCGGCATCAGCTTTGCCAAGGCGCTCGCTTTTGCGCTCGATAAACCGCTGATCGCCGTGAACCATCTTGAGGGACACATCCACGCCGTATTGCTCGAGCAGCAGCAGAGCGAAAATGGCGACCTTCATTTTCCGGTGCTGGCGCTGGTGGTCTCGGGCGGCCACACGCATCTTTATCTCGCCGAGGTGCAGGAAAATCTCTGGACCTACCGGAATGTCGGCCACACGCGCGACGACGCCGCCGGAGAGGCGTTCGATAAAGTCGCCAAGCTGCTCGCACTCGGCTATCCCGGGGGACCGATCATCGACCGGCTGGCGCCGCATGGCGATCCGCAGGCGGTCAAGTTCCAGATGGCGCAGATCAAGCATCGCGACCGGCGCGATTACAAGCAGGGAGATCGTGAACAAGCACGAGCCGAAGACGGGCGGCCGCAGTTCGATTTTTCCTACAGCGGAATCAAGACGGCGGTTCTGCGATACGTTGAGACCGAAAAGCTGAAGCCCGCGATTGAAGTTCGCCGCCGGGCGCTCGCGGAAATCGAGAAGCCTGGGCTCGACGACATTCGCGGATTCTGCGACCGGCAGACGCTCAGCCTGGTGGCTTCTTTCCAGCGTACGATGGTCCACGATCTGGTCGTGAAGACGCTGGCGGCGGCGCGCGAGTATGACGTTCGAACTCTGTTCGTCAGCGGCGGCGTGGCCGCCAATCGGGAACTGCGGGCGGCGTTTGAGCGCGAGGCTGGGATCGAGGGGCTTCCTGTTTTCTTTCCTTCGCGGGCGCTTTCCACTGACAATGCGGCCATGATCGCGGCGGCGGCCTTCCCGAAATTTATGCGCCGCGAATTTGTGGCGATGGATTTTTCGGCCGAGGCGGGAATGCGGCTGCGGTGAAACGTTGACCATACCGCGCGAAAAACCAGCCCTCAAGATTGTCATCCTGAGCGTAGCGGAGTCGAAGGACCCCTATCCTGTGAGCGCCCAATGAACGCGGAAGAGTTCTCCCCAAAAACGCCGATAGCATCTTGGTGCGAACTCCCCGCGGCAGCGCAGACAGCGCTTACATTGCAGGGGTCCTTCGACTTCGCGAATCCGTTCGCTACGCTCACGGGGTCGCTTCGCTCAGGATGACAATGGTAGTTTCACGGCGAACCACACGCGTGAATTATCGAAATCGTGACACTTCCCAGCTACAATGGATCGCGTGAAACCAACGATCTATGTAGTGGAGGACGACCCGGATATTTCCCGCCTGGTTCGCCATCATCTTGAAGGCGCGAGCTTCAGCGTGCGACTTTACTCGACCGGCAATCTGGTGGTGGCCGATGCCGAACGGCAGCGTCCGGCGCTGTTTCTCCTGGATATCATGGTGCCGGGAAAAGACGGGCTGGAACTGTGCCGCCAGATACGGCAGTCAGTGTCGCTGGCGCCGGTGCCGGTGATTTTCCTGACCGCGAAAAGCGGCGAGGCGGATCGCGTTTTGGGGCTGGAGTTGGGGGCCGACGATTACATCCCGAAGCCGTTTAGCCCGCGCGAACTGGTGGCTCGGGTGAAGGCGGTGCTGCGGCGTTTTGAGCGGCCGCTGCCGCCGCAGCCGACCAAGATTGACGACGTCCACATCGACCCCGGCGCGATGACGTTGACCGTTCGCGGGAAGCAGGTGCCGACTACGGCCACCGAATTCCGGCTGCTTGACCACTTCATGCGGCATGCGGGGCGCGTTTTCACTCGCGATCAGCTGCTCGACTCGGTCTGGCGGGATACGGCGTATGTCACGCCGCGCTCGGTGGACGTTTATGTGCGCCGCATACGGGAAAAGATCGAGCCCGATCCGGAGAACCCGCGTTACCTGAAAACGGTGCGGGGCGCGGGCTACCGCTTTGAGGTCGCGCGTTGAGAAGCCGCATCTTCGTTAAATTGATGGTTGTGTTTCTGCTGGTGATTGGCGTAACCGCGATCACGTTGCAGATGACCGTGCACGGGGTTTGGAAGCGCACCCTGCGCGCGCAGATCGAGCGCAACCTCACCCAGAAAACTTTGATGTTCGCCTATCGGGTGGAGGCGGACCGGCAACACTCCCTGGCCGTCATTGCCGCCCAGGAGGGCCAGGCGGCGGGAGCCCGCGCTACCGTCATCGATCCCACCGGCAAAGTGCTGGCGGATTCGGAAGCCGATGCCGAATCGATGGAGAATCACGCGCACCGCCCCGAGTTCGTTTCCGCCCTGGCCGGCAAGGTCGGAGTGGATGAACGCAAGAGCCATACCCTAGGCGTTCCTTTCTTGTATGTGGCGGCACCGGTCTCCGGAGGAGCCGTGCGCATGGCGTATCCGTTGGCCGAGATCGAAACTACGGATCGTCCGCTGGGGGTGGCCCTGTTCTGGGGATCGCTCAGCGCTTTCGTTTTCGCGATGCTGGTGGCCGGGTTCGCTTCCCATTATGTTGGCCGCCGTCTACAGCGGATCGTGACTTTTGCCGAGCGCGTGGCGGGCGGAGATTTGACCGCCAGAATTGCGTCCACGGCCACGGACGAAATCGGACAGGTAGCGGCGGCCCTCGATAAAACGGCGCGCCGCGTGGAAGAAAGCTACGCGCGCGTTCAAACTGGCCAGCGCGAGTTGGAAACCCTGCTTAACAGCATGCAGGACGCCGTGATCGCTGTCGATGGCGAGGGCCATGTGCAGTGGGCCAATCGCGGCTTGAAGCGTCTGCTGCTGCATGCGCCCCGCTTGAATGCGCCGTTGATCGACAGTGTCCGCGACCCGGACTTTCTGGCGGCGATTCAGGAAGCGGCGCGCGACCATGCGGTCAGGTCGGCGCGCTCGAACACCATCGTTTCCGGCCGCACCTTCGATGTCACTGCGGCGCCCATGCCCGGAGGCGGCGCCGTCGCCGTGCTCCGCGATCTGACCGAGACCGAGCGCATGGAAAAAAGCCGCCGCGATTTCATTGCCAACGTTTCCCATGAGCTGCGCACTCCGCTGACCTCCATCCAGGGATATACGGAGACGCTGCTCGATAGTCCTCTGGCCGACAATCACGTGCGCGAGTTCCTGGAAATCGTCCGCAAGAACGCGGCACGCATGTCGCGCCTTACCGAAGATCTGCTCACTCTAACCCGCGTGGAATCGGGAGAGCAGCGCTTCAGCATCCGGCAGGTCGGCACCGAAGAACTGCTGCAGGACGCGCTGGAAAGCTTTCAGGAAGTGGCGCGCTCGTATGGAGTCGAGCTGGCGATTGAAAACTCGGTCCCTGCCGGCCAGGTGAATGCGGACCGTGAAGCGATCCACCAGATTTTTTCCAATCTGATCGAGAACGCGTTCAAGTACGCGGCATCGGGGAAGAAAGTGATTCTCGGAGCCTGCGCGGCGGAGAGCGGCAGCGAATTCGTTGAATTTTTCGTTCGGGACTTCGGACCGGGAATTTCTTCCGAGCATCTGCCGCGTCTTTTTGAGCGTTTCTACCGCGTCGATAAAGCGCGCTCGCGGGAATCGGGGGGCACGGGGCTGGGACTGGCGATCGCCAAGCACATTGTTCTGGCGCACGGAGGAACGATTCGCGCCGAGAGCGAGCTTAACCACGGCTCGACGTTTTTGTTCACCTTGACGGCTGCCGCGCCGGATTCAGCGTAGATGCCAGTAAAGGGCAGTTTTCCAGGTAGGTCGTTAATCGATCCGCGTCCGGATTGCTCAATTCCGACCGTGAGCTCTTTGAGCGCGTCGAAAACTTGGGAGCCTACAGCATCCCGTCGGAAACCGGCCTTCTGACCCGTCTGATTTCAACGGGTCGGAGTGTCACTCCGCAGTTTGACGGGGAATCATGGCAAGAAAAAAGTGGCGCACTGCGCGGTGCGCCACTGTCAATGAGAGTTTTAATCCCTCCCGCTATTGCTGCAACTCGAAGTATCCGAGCGTTAACTGGTTGGGATCGGTTTCGATGGCCACGACTTTTGTGGTGTCAATCAGGTAGTACGTGAACGCATCCTGGTTCGTTGAGGTGGTGGCATCCAGGCCGGTCATGGTGCCAGTGAGGAACCCGCTGGGATCGACTGTCGAGAAGCCGTCTGTCAGGGGAAGGCCAGCCGTCTGCGCCCCGAACAGGACGTTCTGGTCGAAGGTTCCGGTTACAGCCGACACTCCGTCGGATGTGGCGGTTCCGACTGTATCAAACTCGGTGTACGGTCCGAGTGCGATGCCCGTGGTGCTCATGCCGTAGGCCCCGGAAAACGAAGAAGCCGTGAACGAACCGGCCCCGGTCTGCTTGTAGGCCAACCCGCCCAATACATCGCCGGCGTCCACTGTGATCACGGTACTGTGACCGTTTCCGTCCAAATAGGCTTGAGCATTGAAGCTGAAGGTTGCGCCATCCGTCAGGTTAGACAAGGTGACCCGCCCGGTTGAGTCAACCGTGTAGGTTCCGGTGAAGGCCGTGGGGGCCTGTGCTCCTGTGCCTGCAAGGTCGTTAAAGTTCAGCGTTCCGGTCGCGGTCGTGCCGTCTGCGTTGAAGCTCACGATACCCGCGACTTGCAAGTATCCACCAGGATTGGCTCCAACGGTCCCGAACACGGAGCTCGAACCGGAGACCGAGGCGGTGTTGAAGTTTCCGGTACTGGCCCCCTGGGCGAAGGCATATCCGCCGGTGGTGCCAAAGAAGGCATCGTTGGGGTCGGAACTGTTTTCCACCAGGCGGACTTTGTTCCCGTCAACGATGTAGCCCACCAGACCGATTCCTCCCACCCCGGAGGTGGACATCACCAGACTAATCTGAATCCGGCCAAATGCATCCGGCGCAGAGACTGTGCCGGAATCAATCGGCTGCGCCTGCAGCACGAAACCGCAGTCGCCCTGGTCAAAGACGCTGCCAGCCCCGGAAATGGTGCCGGACCCGTCCACATTGACCACGCCCCCGAAGCTGGCGGGACATGTGTTGGAATCAAACCCCGTCACGAAGAAGGCATAGCCCCCCCCTTGCGCAGCCGTGCTGGTTTGCAACTCGAGGCTTCCGCTGGAGCTTGCCCAAGCGTCGAACTCGGTGAGCAGAGCTTTGTTACCTGAAACCAGCCTGCCGTCGAGCGTTTCCGTACCGCCCACACCGATCGAGGTGTCCGCCGTAACCAAAGTGATCTGCAGGTCGCCATCGGCAGTCGTGGTCACGGCGCCGCCGGTGATGGCATCTGTCAGGGTAAGCAGGTTATAGTCAACGAAGTCCTGCTCGCCGCCGGTGATCGTCCCGCCAGCTACCTTGAAGGCGCCCGCCACGTAGTAGGGATTGCCCCAGGGGGAGCTGTCGTCATCCGTATCTTGCCCCGCGATTGAGAAAACATAGGTGCCGTCCGCCAGGGTGGTGGCAGCGGTGATCGTGACCGTCGCCGAAGCGGATTTTGTGGAATCGCTGGCCGATGTGGCTGTGATGGTCACCGACTTACCAGTGGGAATCTTGGAGGGTGCGGTGTAAGTGGTGGCAGTGCCGCTCGAGGTGGAAGTGGAGCTAAAACCGCCGCAGTCGGCACTTCCGCAGGTCACCGTCCAGGCGACTCCAGCATTGGCCGAGTCATTGGAGACCGTCGCGGTGAACGACTGGGTCGAGCTCTCTGCCAGGGAGGCCGGAGGCGTCCCGCTGAGGGTGACGCTGATGGGCCTGCGCGAACTGCCGCACGCGACCAGTGCGGCTGCCAGACTCAAGGCGATGAGGGAGAGAATCCATTGGCGGTACTTCATCGCGCACCTCCGTTCGTCAGCGCCTTCGCAGTTCTAGACCGGGAAGATGCCCTCCGCGACGAGGCTGGCAGAAGCAGGAACCCTTTGGGACTCCTGAGGGTGAGGGTGCGGCCGCCGAAGATGATCTGCCGGGCCAGCAGGTACTGCCGGCCGTGCAGCGTCTGTTCGGCGCCGACAACCTGGATCGGAAGGCCCATGTGCAGGGCTTCTCGCGTGTCTTTGGTCAGAAACGATCCGATGTGTACGTCAACCATCCCCTGCGGTCCAGCCACCATCAGATGAGTGCCGGCAGGACTGCCCAGAGGGTGACGGGTGAGCACTTCCTGAACGGTGCCGTTTAGTGTGGTCTCATGGGCAGCGTCGTAGCCGGGGCCAAACCCCCGCCCCGGTTGGGAGACTTGAGTTGGTTGGGCGCCAAGAGGAATGGCGACCATTGCCAGGCACAACGCGGCGCACAGCCCGCGAAGCAGCGATGAAATTTTGTTCATTTGGTAGTCTCCTGAAGCCGGCCAATATACTATGGCAAACCATTTGGGAACAGTGTTGTTCGCGGTACATCCCCAAAGCACTCATAGCCCGAGATCTGCCGGTCACTTGGCGAGCCGCCCGGCTACTCGGACGCTGAGCCGTTATCTGGCGGCCTCATTTAGTGACAACCAGAAATTCACCGCCTTGTAACCTCTTTCGCGACACCAGGAATTATGATTTTGCTGGGGTTATATGTCCCACGCTGGGTCGATTGCTCGCGTCCACCAGAGCAGATCCGGCATCCAAAGAGACAGGGTAGCTTTGCCTATGAGCACCGCCAGCGTAAGAACGCCTCCACCTGAGCCCTCGCACACGCGCCTGGCACAGCGAACGGTGGAAGCGTGCGAACTTGCGCGCCAGGCTGCGGCCATCGCGGCTGAGGGCATTGCCACTGGATCCATGTCGCGACTGAACGCCATCCGGCAGTGCGAAAAAGAACTTGATGCCATTGATGTGGAAATAGATATCGGCGTGACCTCAACCATCACCCGCGTCCCGGAGGCGGAGACCGGGCAACTGCTCGCGTGCATGAAAGTCATGATTGGACTGGAGCGCATTGGCGACCTGCTGTTGAGCTTTGCGACCAGCGCGCAAGCTGCGGGCGCCCGCATCGATTCGGAGGATGCGCGCGACTTGACCCACATGGCTACGGTTCTGGAGAAGATGCTGGCGGACGTCGGCCAGTCTTTCTCGCAAAAGGATGTCAAGAAAGCGATCGACGTGCTTCGCGCCGATGCCGAGATGGACCGCTTGCGCAATATCATCTTTCTGCGTCACATCGAAAATCCAGAGAACGTCGCGCATCACTCCAGCCTGCAGGTGATTTTCATGACGCAGTCTCTCGAACGCGCGGGCGACCATGCCAAGAATCTGGCCGAAGAAGTCTGCCATTTTGTCAGCGGACGCAGCATCCGCCACCTGCTGATGGCCTACGACAAGCCTAAAGAGCAGATGTTCATCGAATGGCTGCGGCACAAGGACGAAAAAGCGTAGTTAGTTTCGGGGCTACTTGGGGTAGGCGGTTCGGGCGGGTGGGCCACTTTAGCGGGAAAGTATAACCCGGGTTTATCTTGAACGTTGGCTGAAAACAAACTGGGGGTGCGCCACTTCTCGCGGTTTTCGAGAAGTGGCCTGCCGAACCCTCGACGCCTTTGACTGCGCGTCACGCGGCCGGAGGTCTTATCTTCATCTTGAGCACATCCCACTCGTTGACTCGTACTGGACCGGCCTCGCCCAGGAAGTAAGCGCGGAAACTGCTCCAGCGCCAGAGTTCCGGTGACGCCGCCAGACCGCGCTTCACCGGATTCCGATGCATGTAGCGGAGTTTTTCGGTGCGTTTATGTTCGGTCCATACGTTGAAATCATAGAACCGTTTCTGCCAGATGTGTTGCGGGATGTGGTCGAAGAGGGCAGCTTGGGCCGGATTTCGTCGTCGCCTCGCTTGCGCCAGAACGCGTCGCGCAAATCCAACTTTGAGAGCCTGCATCACGGTCGAAGGAGTCTTGACTTGCGGCTCGCTGATGAGAAGGTGAATATGTTCGGGCATGACCACGTAACCGGCGACGACGAACTGGTAGCGCCTGCGCACTTGCTCGAGCACGGTGAGAAACAGATCGCGGCGGCGCGGGGTGGCAAGCAAGAGCTGCCGCCGATAACAACTGCAGGTGATGAAATGAAGGTTCCCGGCGCCGTAGTAGCGCTTTAGATTGCGCCGCATGGCTAGAGAGTAGCGGCCTAGCGAGGTGGGCGCGGTGACGGCGCACACCGTCCGATCGTGATGAATAAATTCTCGCCGCGAACGGCCTCGCGTAAGGGCGCGCAAAAGCGGAGCTTAGCGAGCCGGCGGTTCGGGAGGGCCACTTCTCGAAAAGCGCGAGAAGTGGCGCACCCCCTTTTTCTTCTCTGCCAACACTTGGCGACCAACGTTATACTTACCCGCTGGAGATGCGGGCCACCCGCCGTGTAAGGAGTAAAGGGCAGAGGGTTCAGACAAAATGCAAAGGGTCTCGCGTGTCTTCATTGCGGTAAACCTGGCGATGCTAGTTGCGTTTGTGTTGGCTACAGGCTCACCTTTGCCTCTCGTGCGAGGGCGTGCATGGGTCAGTAATGCCATTGCTGATTGGTGGGTGGTTTCTACACTAGCCGTCGTATTATGTTTCTTGTGCTTCTGACAAATCGGCTTCGAGGCAAGGCCCGGAATGGGTTCTGGTTAGATGTGGTGTTCTTCATCGCTTGGCTCTGTGCCTTTGCCCTGGTCCTCGCAGTGGGAGTCGCAGGGTTCGCAGCATTCTGAAAGAGAACACACCA
>Ga0187819_10000594_pt1 | contig 18167 bp, 10 predicted proteins | sample NC_wetland_sal_i_15_FD_132411 | JGI IMG/M metagenome (GOLD analysis project Ga0187819, IMG submission 132411) | Wetland sediment microbial communities from Neuse River Estuary, North Carolina, USA - SO4_4 | ecosystem: Environmental > Aquatic > Freshwater > Wetlands > Sediment | place: USA...
ACGTCGATCGTCTTGTAGGTCTTCCCGTTGTAAATCGAAGATTCGCTATTTTGTGCCGAGTCCTGCCAATACAGGACGATGTGCCCCTTGTTGTTGATGCCGGTAGCGAGCGTAGCAGAGGCGCCGGGTACGTCCAGAGTTTTGTATTTCTTTCCGCTCAGCAGAAATCCGTGTATTGGGCCGTCGGAGTGGTAGTAGTAGCCGACAATCTGACCATCGTCGTTGATCCCGCTGGCTACCGAGGAGGTAGCTCCAGCGGGTCCCGGGATGTCCGTAAACTTGCCGTTCTGATAAACAAACCCCATCGTCGTAGTCTTGGAATTCTGGTAGTTGCCCACGATCGCGCCGCTGGAATTGATGTTCTTGCAAATCGTCGAGGAGCCCTTGGGGTGATTAATGTGGGTCCACTTACCGCCAACTACCAGAAAGCCGTGTGGGTTCCCTCCGGGTTTGGCAAGATATTGTCCAACCATCGCGCCCGCGTTATTAATGCCTCCCACGGTCGTGGTTAGCGCTCCCGGCACTCGGACCGTCTTGAACTTGAAAATCAATGTCGGCGCGGCGGCCGAAGTCGCCGCCATCATGAACGTCAGCATGAATCCCGCTAGCAGTAACGATTTGCAGATTTTCATCATTCTCTCCCTGGATCGGATTGTATTGTTACACTTGCGCCAAAGATTTCTCTCAGACTGAAAAGCGGGAGCATTGTACACCGGCTTTGGTACTTCACAACATCATGAAATGATTTGGCGGTCAGTAGGTTGCCTTGCAACCCTGATCGGGAGCACTAATCGTCACTACGAATCCCGGAATCAGCAGGAGCGACTTGCAGGTTTTCATTGATTTTCTCCTTCGGTAAGCAGTCGCGTCGATCAGCAGGAAGCTTTCTTCCCCGATACAAAAGCGGCAGCGACTGTACACCGATTCCGCATAGATGCGACACTGCGAAAGATTTTCACCTGCTGTGCGTGGAGTGAGCGGCGATACTGGCGACCGCCAGGCTTTTGTCGAGCAGAGTTGCTTGCGGCTACGGCCCCTGGTCGGGTGGCATTTGCATGCCGAGTTGCGTGGGCTGGCCCGGCTGGAAGCCTCGACTAGGCTTTTCAGAAATGTACAGCATGAATGACTTCGTTGAGAGTGCTTGGCTTTGCCAAACACTCCGCTGCCTCAGGATGACAAAATGCCACCTCGCCCCTAGCGCGGCTGCACTTCGACGGCGTCCGGCAGGTGCATGGAGCCTCGGCTGCTGCCGGGAACGGTTATGGTTTGTCCGTGCTGGGCGTAGTGGCCGATCACGCCGGGGCGGGACCAGTCGAGGTCCCAGCCGTTTTCGATGGCGACGATGCTATAGGTGCCGGGAATCACGCTTTGCAGGTTGAAGCTTCCGTCCTGATCGCTTTGGTCTCGGCGGAACAGGTCACCACGGGATTCGGGATCTTTGGGCACTAAGACGATCATCGCTCCGGACGTGGCTTTTCCGGCGCGCTTGGCAAATCCTTCGACGTTCACGGCGCCCCCGGCGAGCGAGAGCGTAACGGTGACCGACGAACCGGGGGCGATATTTAAGGTGTGTCCCGAGGTCACGCCGCTCTCGGATGTCATTTGCACGACCGAATACGCTTTCGCACGGCTCCCGGCCAGCACTTCATATTTTCCAGGGGCGAGATCGTTGAATTCGACCTCTCCTTTATCGTTCATCTCTCGCCAGGCCGCGATTCTCATTTTGCTGTTAAGCAGTGCGATCTCGATCTGCATTGGCAACTTCGCCTCGCCTAAGACTTGCACCGTGGCTTTCACATTGGCAGCAGCCTCGGCGGCGGGCACACTCAGCTCCTGCCCATCGCTCGTGAGATCAACTTCGTTAGATTCATTGCCGCGCCCAGTCCCTGGCATGCGAACGGAGTAGCGGCCAGGAGCGATTCCGCTGATCTCGAATACGCCGGGCGAGACTTGCTGCATGCCTCCGCTGTGGACGGGATCTTCTCCGTCGAACGATGGTCTTTGCAGTTGCGGCACGGTGACTCCATGTTCGCCGTTGTCCGGAACACGAAAGAGCAAATGCAGGGCGGGAACGGGATTGAGATGAATGTCCGCTTGCAAATGATCGCCCCCACGAATAGGGATCGGAGTAGCGTCGTCCGGCTCGGTGGAATCGCCGTAGTACGTGACCGGATATGCGGCATCCAGAGCGTGGTCGACAGAGGTGGAGGGATTTTCCGTGCCTGGTTGATTCGAAGAGACGGGATGAACCGCATACCATGGCGTCGCCGTGGCCGAGATGAAATAAGTGCCGGCGTCGAGCGAAGCGAATTCGTATGCGCCTTGATCGTCCGTGCGGGCCATGCGAAATCTTTGAATACGGCCTACGCCGCGGCGACGATTTTCACGGTACAGCGATACGTTAGCGTGGCGAACCGGATCTCCCAACTCGTCGAGAATCTTGCCGAAGAGCACGGCAGACGGGGCCAGCCGCAGAACGAGGTTTTCGGTATTGAGGTCGGCGCCGGTCACGATGGCGGTCGAGAACCCCTCGTGCTCGTCGTAGGCTGCGGTGATGAAACCTCGCTTCGCGCCTTGCAACGCGTACTTGCCCGCGCTGACTTGGAAGGCAAAGCGCCCGTCCTCAGAAGTAATCATGGACTGCACATTCTGCGGATGGTGGGCGTCCAGAATGGAGACGCGAGCCCGCCCCAAGGGGCTTCCGCCAATGGCGTTCACAATGCTTCCGGCGATTCGAAATGGCGCGGTCGAAGTTTGCGTTGGCATCGCGGCAGAGCTCTGGGCCGGGAAAACCGGCAGCGGGTAGAAGAATATCAACCCGCTCGCGAGCATCACAGATCTGCGAAATCTTGAAAAACGCATCATGGTTACTCGCTGCTCGAGATTAACTGCAGGTTCAAATGTTCCTTCTGTCCCGCCACCAAACGGATCAGCTGTCCCTTCGCGTCATAGGCACTCATGGCTTCGGGATTGCGGTATTCCAGGGTCTCTTGCGGATGATCGAAAGCCAGCACGCGATAAGTGCCGGGCGGCAGCTGCTGGGGACCGAACTTTCCGTCTTGAGGTACCCACACGTCTTTGAACTGTCCGCTACTATCAGGAAGCGGAATAAAGTACACATGTGTGGCTGCCTCGGGCGATGCAGGTGCAACGCCGTTCGGCGCACCGGCGGTGCCGCTGGTTCCGCTGAAGGATGCGGCTGCGCCTTGGATGGTGCCGTCGATTTCGGCTGCGGCATCGCGCATGGTGATTTCGATTGGAGCGCTCGATCCGCCCACGCCGACAACGAGTGGTTGATGCTGCAGGTCGGCGTTACCCGAAGTAATCGACGCCACGAATCCACGAGAGGTGTCGACTTTGACCCAGTAGCGGCCGGGCTGCGCACCGTCGATGGTGAGCGAGTCGTCCTCAGGCCCGGAAGGAGGACGCAGCGCAGCCATTGGCCTCTCGCCAAAATCATCTGCCGCTTCCAAACGTATACTAAGGTAGCGCCTCGGCCCCTGCGTGTTTCCTCTATCGAAGCCGTTACGGATGATCAGGCCCTGAGAGTTAGTGTCTTCGCTGACTGTAAATTCTTCCTTAACGTTCACGCTGATCGAGCCATTCGGGACCATGATCATGCGGGGTCCTTCAACTGCCGCGCCGTTCACGCTGATGTTCAACAACCCCGATGCTGCGTTCGGTCCATAGCTCCACGCCTCGAGAGTGTAGTTCCCGTTGGGCAAGCTGCCCTCAATCATGTGGTCCTCGTGGTTGTAGTCGAGGGCATAGCCGGGACCCCGATGACCCTGCACAGAAACGACGACATTGATCCCGGAGTCGGTTGGCACGTGAACGACAGCTACTTTGACTGGATAGTAGGCGTGCCGCACCACTGAAATATTTGCCTGGAAAATCTGGCCGGCGGCTAACTGAATCGTCTGCCCCGCGGAGAAGTCGGTTGCGTTTGGAAAGTATACAGGCGGATATCCGTAGAGTTGTCCATGCGAGTCGAATGTCAGAGGATCGCGATCCATCAGCTCCCGGGTCAGCAACTTGTAAGTGCCAGCGGAAAGTTCCGCAAAACGAAACTCGCCATTTGACTTGGACGAAGCTGAACCTGCGGGAAACCAACGCGCGCGGCCTTCCTGGACCTGGCGTCGATAGAGCTCCAGTTGAATCGTGTCGGAAGCTTCGGAGGTGGGAAGTGCGACCCGGCCTACCACAAGGGCTTCGGGCGTAAGCGAGATAATGATGCCCTTGCCTGCCGTCTCCGATTGAAGTGTCTGGATTCCATTTTGATCGTTCAGGAATCCGGGCTTTCGAGCCATCAGCTGGGTTGGACCATTCATTTGCCGGTATGAATAGGTAGAAGTGGAACAGACGCCGTCAACACAACTCGTACGTGTACCCGTACCGGAGAAGTTAGCCGAGGCGGATTCGCTCTCCTGGTTTTGGCCGCTTTCTGCCTGCGCGAAGGTGAATTCAAACCGTCCCTCACCGTCCGTCATCGTGGCAAAGTGATTGTCGGGAGAGTAGACAAGGGCGCGGGCGATCGGTTCGTGAGTCACGCCGTTAATCACCGTGCCACGAACACTACCTGCTGCTTTGTTTTCACCCTGGCTCCCCTGCGGCCAGGCCAGCCTTGCGCACCAGGCAAAAAGCAGTACGGCGAAAGCAACGGTTTGAATCAGAAGCCGCGGTTGAAGATGCTTGCCCATACAGAGCCAAAAAAAGAACAAGCTGCCCCGGGTTTGGTGTTCTACAGGATACTCCAGGTGTCGCTAAAGCCACACACTGTCTGTAGCCGAACACTGTCCCGACAAGTCCGACCTGACTAACCCGCTGATCTTCAACAATATAAGAATGGCCTGCGGACTGCTCCCTCGTTCTGCGTAAGCGCACGAGGAGGAGCACGCAATGCAAACCTTAATGACAACAATCACTGTGATCGCGGGGATGGGCTTTTCATTGGCGATCGCGATCCTGGTGGAAGAGTGGATTTTTGGAAAAGTGTTCGGGCTGTTCTTTGCGCGGCAGGCCGTGCCAGCCGAGTCTGGACAGGAGCGCTGAAGCGCAGAAGGGGGATGTATGTTGTTCTTGAAATACTTGCTCATGCTGGGCGGCATCGGAATGATCACGCTAGCCGCGGGAATTCTGGCTTATGACATTTACCTGGAGATGAAATACCGGCAGGCGGTTGCCGCGGCCGGTGCGGGTACATTGCCGCCGGCGCCACAGATGCGGTGGCGAACGTCGCTGGCGCTGGCCCTGCTGGCTTGGGGGCCAATCATATTGGCGCTGGGCATCGTGGTGGTGCCCAGCGGCATGGCCGCCGTTCGAGTCAGCCAGACCCGTGGAACGTTGCCGGGCGCGCTGTATCCGGGTTCGCACCTGGTCGTGCCTCTCGCAGAAAGCATTGTGCTCTTCGACACCCGCGACCAGTTGTTGACCACGGGCGCTTTGGAGAACGAGGGCAAGGCCGTCTCCGCCAAAGGCACAAAATCCGAGCCCCTGAACGTGCAGGCGAAAGAGGGGCTCACCCTTGGGCTCTCCATTACCGTGCGCTACCGGCTCGATCCCAAGCACTTGGATTACATTCAGAGCAACCTGCCACAGCCGGTCGAAAAAGAAATCGTGCCCGCGGTGGTGGCGAGCGCCTGGCGTGAACTGGTTCCCAACTACACCGTCCGCGAGGTGTTCGCCGCGAAGCGCGAGGAAGTGCGCAGGCGTGTGTCCGACGCCATCACCCAGAAACTGGCTGCGGATGGGATTATCGTGAAAGAAGTGATGCTACGCGATATCCAACTGCCCCCAGAATACGCGAAAGGCCTGGAGAGTCTGTTGCTGAAGGAACAGGAAAGCGATCGCATGGCGGTGCAGACCGACATCCAGCAAAAGCAAGTCAGGATCTCGGAACTGGAAGCCGAGGCCACAAAGGCTCAGGAGGTAAAGCGGGCGGAGGGAGAAGCCCAGGTGCGCGTGCTGCAGGCCAAAGCCGAGGCCGATGCCATGCAATATACGCTGCCGCTCAAGCAAAAGCAGATTGAACAATCGAAACTGGAAGCCGAAGCTCGCAAGGAGACCACGGTTAAAAATGCGGAGGCGCAGGCCGAGGCGAAGGTGATCGACAGCAAAGCCGAGATGGAGCGCCGCAAGTTGCTGGCGGAAGCGGAGGCCGATCGCATCCGCGTTACTGCGGCGGCGGATGCGGTGCGAATGCAGGGTGAAGGTGCAATCCTGAAACAAAATCCGCTGCTGATTAACAAGATCGTGGCCGAACGGCTGTCCGACAAGCTGCAAATCATGATGGTACCGGCCGATGGCAAGTTTTTCTTTGCCAACGACGTTCTACGCAGCATGAGCGTGGCAAACCACGCCAGTCAGGCGGAAGAGCCGGATCCGCAGCCGAAGTAGGGCTTGATAGCGCCGGCTGCCGGCAAGATGCCGGCGCTACAAAGTGTTCAGTACAGGGATATATGCCCGGCGCCAACCACAATGCGGTTTATAATTCGCCCATCCCGCACATGCGTGTTTCATCATCACGGTCTACACGGGTGGGCTGCCTTTTCGCGCTGATGTTGATGCGCGCGCCGATCCTCTTGGCGAGCGACTGGCTTATACCCGAACAGCAACTGGCACGAAAAATTGTCGGGGCTACGGGCCCGGGCGCGGTGGCGTTGGATGTGATGAATCGATCGTCTCTGTCCCACGCAGAGGTCGAAGAAATTCGCCGTGGGCTCTCGGCTGAACTTGGCGCCGTTGGAGTGCGCTTGGTAAATGCAGACCAGGCCGCCGTTACCGTGCGAGTTACGTTTTCTGAAAATTTGCAGAATTATGTCTGGGTCGCCGAGGTCCGTCAGGGAAACAACGAGGCTTCTGTCGTAATGGTTGCCATACCAAGGTCGAGTCCGGCCAATGTCGAACATTCGACGGCAGCGCTGACCATTCACAAAACGCTGCTGTGGATGGACGAAGACCGAATGCTGGACGTTGCCTTCGTAACCGGAAGTCCGCAACACATGATTGTGCTGGAGACCGGGAGCGTGGAGCTATTTAAATTGCAGGATGGGAGGTGGCAGCACGAAGGATCGCTGCCGGTGATGCACTCGCATACGCGGCCGCGCGACCTGCGCGGCCGATTGATTCTGCGAAAGGATCGCCTGTTCGACGCGTATTTGCCGGGGGTTTTCTGCCGAAGCTCCACAACTGCTCCTCTCGCCCTCACCTGTTACGAAAGCGATGATCCTTGGCCCTTGGGAACAGAGCAATCCGGATTGAGTGCATTCTTTTCTCCTTCAAGAAATTTCTTCACCGGAGTGCTATCCCCGGGCATCGAGAAGCAAACGACAGTGAAGGCTTTCTATACGGCTGCAATGCTGCCCCGAGATAAATATAAGCTGTGGATTTTTGCCACCGTCGACGGCCAGGTCCATTTGCTGGATGGCATCAGCGATCAAACCCCGGCAAAACTGAATTGGGGCAGCGACATCGCCAGCGTCCGCAGCGGTTGCGGGCTGGGTTGGCAGGTGTTGGTCACCGGCAATGGGGAGAGCGCCGCCGAAACCGTACGCGCTTTCGAAATTGCAGATCGAGAACCTGTTGCCGTGAGCCAGCCTGCGGAGTTCAACGGCAGCGTCACGGCGCTTTGGTCTGATTCGGACGGAACCGGCGCCATCGCGGTCTCACAGAATTCGGAAACGGGGAGATATGAGGCTTACCGGCTTTCCATTGCTTGCGGCCTGTAGTCTGCTTTGCGCTTTCAGCGCCAGCGCGGCCAGGCGACCGCACTACGGAGGGACTCTGCATGTCGAGATGCGGGCTGCTCCCACATCTTTGGACCCTGCGGATTCCGATCGGCCGGACTGGTTCGGATTCCGCAATCTGTCCAGCCTGATTTTCGAAACGCTTGTTTCATTGGACGAGCAGGGCAAGCCTGTACCGGCATTGGCGACTTCGTGGCAAGCTGAACCCGGCAACCAGCGTTGGCAGTTTCTTGTCCGGCATGGCATTTCTTTTCAGGATGGCACGCCGGTTACTGCAGATGTGGTCGCCGCTTCATTGCGCAGAACGAATCCTACATGGAAAGTATTTTCTGAAGGAGAAGCGGTGGTCGTTGAGCGTGATTCTGCGGCCGGCAATCTTCCTGCCGAACTGGCTTTGTGGCGTAATAGCATTGCCAAACGCGACAACGGAAAGATTGCCGGTACCGGGCCCTTCGCTGTTTCTCAGTGGGATCCGGGAAAAAAACTTTTGCTCACAGCACGTGACGATTATTGGAATGGTCGAACGTTTCTGGATACGATTGAAATCGAGATGAACAGAAACTTTCGCGAACAAATGATTTCATTCGACCTCGGAAAGGCGCAACTGATAGAGGTCGCAGCAGACCAAATACATCGCGCGAGGGCAGAGGGCCGCCACGTGGAGAGTTCAGCTCCGGTGGAACTGATTACGCTGGTGTTTGGCCACGATCCGCAGTCGCCGGATGACGGACGTCAGCGCCAGGCTCTCGCGCTCAGCATTGATCGTGAGTTGCTGAATACAGTTGTTGTGCAAGGTGGAGGAGAGCCAGCCGGTGGGCTTCTGCCGAATTGGATGACGGGTTACAGTTTTCTTTTTCCCGCCTCGATTAACCTGGAACTGGCGCGGCAGGTGCGCAGCGAGATTCCGCATACCACTTCGTGGACTCTGGGGTACGATCCGGCCGATTTCACCGCGCGCGCGATCGCCGAGAGGATCGTGCTCAATGCCCGCGATGCCGGCTTGCGGATGCAGACGACGAGCACAAATAGCGCCGATGTGCGGATTGTCCGCATTCCATTGATCTCGCTCGACCCTCAGATCGCTCTCGCCGAGGTGGCCGCGGGGTTGGGACTCGCACAGCCAAAAGTCACTTCCACTTCCATTGACGATCTCTATGCGGTCGAGAACAGGCTGCTGCAATCGCAACGCGTAATTCCTTTGCTCCATCTGCGTGCGGCGTACGCGGTGTCTAATACGGTGAAGAATTGGACGACGGCGCGCGATGGAAACTGGCGTCTGCCCGACGTCTGGCTGGGCGCGGAGAAACCATGAGGTTCCGGCGCAAACTGCTGGCCGTGTTCGCACTGACGGTTCTGGTATCGGTGGCGGCGGTTTCGTGGAGCATTTCGTTATTGGCCCGGAGAGCTTTCGAAAAAGCCAATGAGCAGCGCAGCGCCGCCTTGCTTGCGCAATTTCGCCGCGAGTTCAATCGCCGTGGGGAAGAAGTCGCACATCGCGTGGGAACAATTGCAGCCAGCGATGGCACCACTCGCATGGCGCTCGCCTTGAGCCGCGGCTCTCCCGACTACGGAGCATACCTGAACGAAGCCCGAACCGTCGCTGACAATCAGCAACTGGATTTCCTGGAGTTCATCGACAGTCAGGGCACGATCCTTTCATCCGCACAATGGCCGGCGAAGTTTGGCTACAAGGAAGATCTCGCGCTCACATCCCCCATCGCCAAAGATGCCTTCTTGAAGCAGGAGGAAACTCCAGACGGCGCGGCCTTAGGACTGTTTGCCGTAAGAGCGGTGGCGCTGGGCGAGAAGCCATTTTTCGTAGTTGGAGGCCTCCGCCTTGACAACAGTTTTCTGGCCAGCCTGGAGCTTCCCGCCGGCATGCGAGCCATGTTCTACCAAAACCTGGGAAATGGTTTTTCTCCCCAGTTCCTGATCGACACTTCAGGCGCTGTGCAGCACGCGGAACCGATCGCGCCAATCATTCAGCTGGTGCAGCAACAGCCGCGTGAGACCTCGACACTGGTGCACTGGTCCTCCAATGCTGCCGATGATGAGACTATCGACGCCATCCCGCTGAGCGGGCGAGATAAACGGTTGCTGGGCGTGATGCTGATTGGCAATTCCCGCCGGCCCTATGTCGAGCTTCGCCAAAACATCCGCTCAGCCGCGTTGTTGTCCGGAGCGGCTGGCATCCTATTGGCAATTGTGCTCAGCGGATGGGCGGCGGCCCGCGTCACGCGCCCGGTGGAACAACTCGCTCGCGCCGCGAGAGAAGTCGCTTCCGGCGACTGGAATGCGCAAGTACCGGTTACTTCGTCCGACGAAATGGGTGAGTTGGCGGAATCCTTCAATCGCATGACTCGCGAATTGCTCGCGCAAAAAGAGCACCTAGTACAGGCGGAGCGGGTCGCTGCATGGCGTGAGTTGGCTCGCCGCCTGGCGCATGAACTTAAAAATCCACTTTTTCCGTTGCAGTTAACGGTTGAGAATTTGCTGCGGGCGCGCGAGCAGAGCCCTCAGCAGTTCGAAGAGATCTTTCAGGAAAGCTCTTCCACCTTGCTGGCGGAGATCGCGAATCTGAAGGCCATTATTTCGCGCTTCAGCGAGTTCTCCAGGATGCCGCACCCGCAGTTCCAGCAGATTCAACTCAATGATGTAGTGCAGAACGTCAGCCGTCTGTTTCAAGCCCAGCTTCACGACCCGGGACGCGCGCCGATTGAATGTAAACTGGAATTGGCCAACTCTATGTCGCCAATCGCTGCCGACCCTGAGCTGTTGCACCGCGCTTTCTCGAATCTGGTCTTGAATGCGATGGATGCAATGCCCGGCGGTGGCACGCTTACGCTGCGCACATGTCAGGAAGGGGATCTCAGCTGCATCGAAGTCTCTGACACAGGAATCGGGCTGACTGCGGAAGAGTGCGAGCGCTTGTTCACTCCCTATTACACTAGCAAGCCGCATGGCACCGGGCTCGGCCTGGCCATCGTTCAGTCTGTCATCAGCGATCATGGGGGCAGAATCAGCGTTCGCAGCGAGCCTGGATGCGGGTCGACATTCGTAATTGCATTGCCACGCAACGCGGAAAAACTGCAGGCGTCCGACCGTTCAATTGGCGCAACGGCGAGGAGCAGCTAGTGCCGCAGAAAGCCAACCTGCTGATCGTGGATGACGAACTCAACACTCTGGCCTCTCTCTCACGCGCATTCCGCCTGGCGGGCCATGATGCAACGGTCTGCGATAACGCACTGAAGGCGCTCGAATTTGCCAAGACCCAGAACTTCGATCTGATCTTCTCCGACGTCGTCATGCCCGGCAAAGATGGTCTGTCCTTTCTCGAAGACCTCAGGTCGCAAGGGATCACCGTTCCAGTTGTCATGATGTCAGGTCAGGCGCACATCGATATGGCAGTGCGCGCTACGCGGCTCGGCGCGCTCGACTTTCTGGAAAAGCCTGTCTCCACAGAAAAGCTGTTGCTCACGGTGGAGAACGTGCTCAAACTCCGGCGTCTGGAATCGGAAAATCGCCAGCTTCGCCAACGCCTGGGCAAGCACGAAATGGTTTGGACTTCCGAGGTCATGCGCAAAGTCATGGCTCAACTAGAGCGCGTGGCCGCGAGCGAGTCCCGAGTTTGTATTCTGGGAGAAACCGGGACCGGCAAAGAACTGGTGGCGCGCACTCTGCATGAACGCAGCCCGCGCTCTGCCGGTCCTTTCATTACTCTGAACTGCGCAGCCGTTCCGGCGGAGCTGATCGAGTCGGAGCTATTCGGACACGAGAAAGGCTCATTTACCGGAGCCGCCTCGCGGCACATCGGGAAGTTCGAACAGGCGGAGCAGGGAACAATCTTTCTGGACGAAATCGGCGACATGCCTTTGTCCATGCAGGCGAAGTTGCTCCGAGTGCTCGAAGAAGGTGAGATAGAACGCATCGGCGGTGACAAACCCATTTCCGTGGACGTGCGGGTTTTCGTGGCCACCCATCGGAACCTGGAGGCTCTGGTGCGCGAGGGCAAGTTTCGCCAGGATCTTTTTCATCGGGTGTATGTGTTTCCTCTGATTCTGCCCCCTCTGCGCGACCGCAGGGACGACATTCCGGCCCTGGTAGAACACTTCGCCCAGCAAGTCTGCGCGCAGAATAGTTGGAAGCCGATTCCTTTCTTGCCGGACGCGATTGCAGCACTTGCAGCCTATCCGTGGCCAGGCAATGTTCGCGAATTGCGCAATGTGGTGGAGCGGTTGATGCTGTTGGCAACCGACGGCGAGGTGACAATCGATACCGTCCGTTCTGCATTGCTTTCTAACCCAACCGGGCCGCCCTCGCTGGGAACAAACTCAGGAACCTTGGCCGAACGCGTGCAAAACTTCGAGCGTGAAGCGATTCTCGGTGAGCTTAAGCGGAGCAACTATCACATCACGAACGCAGCCAAATCGCTTGGCCTGGAGCGCAGCCATCTCTACAAAAAAGCCGAGCAGCTTGGCATCGATATTCAGAAGCAGCGCCGGGAAGAGGAGTCGGATGCTTTTTAGGTTTAACAGCCAGCCCATTAACTAAACACGTTGTCATCCCGAGCGAAACGAGGGATCTAGGCTCTTGCCTGCGCCGCCGCTATCGCGGCCAAACCCCAGATCCCTCGCTCCGCTCGGGATAACAGTGGCAATGGCATATAGCCACTAGGCTTAGCCATTTTTCGTACCGCCTCATTTGATTTATGCTGTCCCACTTGGACATTTTGACTGGAGGGCACGTGATTCGACTTCATCGTCTCATCCTTATTTTCCTTGCTGCCAGTTTCTGTATCTCACTTCTAGGCGTCAGCCACGCACAACAATATCCGGAGAGCATGTATCAGGAAATGCGCTGGCGTATGATCGGGCCTTTTCGCGGCGGCCGAACCCGGGCGGTTGCCGGCGTTCCGAGCCAGCCGAATCTCTTTTATATCGGCGCTGTAAACGGCGGCGTCTGGCGATCGAATGACTATGGGCGCACCTGGGCATCCATCTTCGACCAAGCGCCAACTCAATCGGTCGGCGCCATTGCAGTAGCTCCATCGGATCCGAATACCATTTATGTGGCGAGCGGCGAAGGACTGCACCGTCCTGACCTGTCGGTTGGGAACGGAATCTATAAGTCCACAGACGCCGGCAAGACGTGGAGTCATCTCGGCCTGCGGGACGGGCAACAGATCCCGGCGCTGGTCGTGGACCCACGCGATCCGAATAAGTTGTTCGCCGCCGTGCTCGGGCATCCCTATGGTCCGAACGAAGAGCGCGGCATCTTTCGCTCGACCGACGGCGGCAACACTTGGCAGAAGGTTCTATATAAGGACGCGAACACCGGCGGTTCCGATATCGAAATGGATCCCTCGAATCCCGACGTGCTCTACGCATCTTTGTGGGAAATTCTCGAAGGACCGTGGGAGGATAACAACCAGTTTCAGGGAACCGGCGGAGGACTTTTCAAATCGACGGATGGCGGAAACACCTGGCGCGCATTAAAGAACGGTCTGCCCAACAACCTCACGCAAATCAACGTCGCGATCGCACCCAGCCAATCCAACCGCCTCTATGCCACGGTAGCAACGACGGAGAAGGGAGAATACGCCTCCGGCGCTGGTCTGGGCGTGTACCGGTCGGATGACGCCGGCGAAACCTGGCGCGTGGCGACGCCTGATCCGCGTCCCGCTATGCGCATCGGCGGCGGGGACCTTCCCATTCCAAGAGTGGACCCCAAGAATCCCGATGTGGTGTATAGCGTGAGCATTGTGGTGGTGCGGTCCACCGACGGAGGCAAAACCTGGACGAGCTTTCGCGGAGCTCCCGGCGGGGACGACTACCAAAACATGTGGATCAATTCCAACGATCCAAACATTCTGCTCGTGGTCAGCGATCAAGGCGCCATTGTGACCGTCAACGGCGGGCAGACGTGGAGTTCATGGTACAACCAGCCTACGGCGCAGCTTTACCACGTAGGAATCACGAATTCGTTCCCCTACCGGGTTTGCTCGGGGCAGCAGGAGAGCGGTTCGGTCTGTATTTTGAGCCGTGGCAACGACGGAGAGATCACATTTCGCGACTGGCATCCAGTGGCCACCATCGAGTACGGTTACGTCGCGCCTGATCCGCTTGATTCCGATATTGTCTACGGCGGCGGCCGGAACGAGGTTTCAAAGTATCATTGGTCCACTGGGCAGGCGCAAAATGTTACGCCGATTCCGGTGCGCAACGCGAAGCAGCGCACCGATCGTACCGAGCCGACCCTATTCTCGCCGGTTGATCCTCACATTCTTTACTTCGCTTCTAACGTGTTGTTCAAGACCACCGATGGCGGAGAGACTTGGCAAACTATCAGCCCGGATCTCACGCGGGAGAATCCCGGAGTCCCGCCGAGCGTGGGCCCGCTTGCTACGAAGAATCCCGAGGCGGGGAAACAGCGAGGAGCGATCTATGCGCTCGCTCCGTCGTTTCACGATGTAAATACTTTATGGGCAGGAACGGACGACGGCCTGGTCTGGATCACGCGCGAGGGGGGGAAGAATTGGAACAACATCACCCCGCCGGAATTGACCGCGTGGAGCAAGGTAACTCAAATCGAAGCTTCACACTTCGACGAGCAATCCGCCTACGCGTCGGTGAGCCGTTTCCGCATCGATGATCTGCATCCTTATATTTACAGGACCCACGATGGCGGCAAGACGTGGAAGCTGATCACAGTGGGCCTTCCGGCGGATGCTCCGGCCGACACGGTGCGCGAGGATCCAGCCCGCAAAGGCCTGCTGTTTGCTGGCACTGAAACCAGCGTATGGGTTTCGTTTGACGACGGTGATCACTGGCAGTCCCTGCAATTGAACCTGCCGCACACTTCGATGCGCGATTTTGGGGTTCATGAGAATGATCTGATCGTCGCCACCCACGGCCGCTCGTTCTGGATACTCGATGACATTACGCCCCTGCGGCAACTCGCCGATGCAGCGGCGAGTTCAGATGCTTATCTTTTTAAGCCGGAAGCGGCCTATCGTGTATGGCGCAGCACGAATCCGGACACGCCAATTCCGCCGGATGAACCCGCGGGCAAAAATCCTCCGGATGGCGCGATTCTCGATTATTTCCTTGCGCAGCCTGCCTCCGGCCCGGTGACACTGGAAATCGTCGACGCGAAAGGAGAGTTGGTGCGCCGTTTCTCCTCGGAGGACAAGCCGGAAGTTGGTCTGGCAGAATTGGAGAAACAACTGATTCCACTCTATTGGATCCGCATGCCCAAGATTCTTTCTGCGACGGCTGGCATGCACCGCTGGACGTGGGATCTGCATTATCCCTCGCCTACGGCCTCGAAACACGAGTTTCCGATTTCGGCAGTGCCCGACGACACTCCCAGATCGCCGCTCGGTCCGCTCGCATTGCCCGGAGAATATACTGCGCGGCTCGGCGTGAACGGGCACACCTTCACTGCGCCGTTCACCGTAACGATGGACCCACGCGTAAACACACCGCCTGCCGGAATCGAACAACAATTCAGCTTGGAAACGCGTCTGGCCTCGGATTTAACTGCCAGTTCGGTGGCGATCGCAGAGGCGCATTCGGTCCTCGATCAACTCCACAAGCTTGGGACGCAGCCAAAGGGAGCGCTTGCAGACTCGATCAAAACCTTCGAACAGAAAGTGGAAACAATTTTGCGAGGGCCAACGCCGCCCGTCGCCGGCACCACGCCAGAACCGACTCTGACTCGCGTGAATACCACGGTGAACACGCTCTATGGCGAAGTAGGACGGGCCGATGCGGCACCGACTGGGGCGCAAATAAACGCAGTGGCGGAGACCGAACGCGACCTTTCTACAGTGATGAAACGTTGGGAGGAGATCAAGAAATCCGATCTGCCAGCGCTCAACCGGCAACTCAAAAGCGCCAGCTTGCCCGAGATTCGTACTGATGTGATGACCCGGACGGAATCAGCTGAGAGCAATTTGGAATGAAGCAGCCACGTTTCACAGCTGTCTGCTACTGTCATCCCGAGCGAAGCGAGGGATCTGGGTGTTTGCCAGTGAGCGCGATACCGATTGTGCAGGCAAGAACCCAGATCCCTCGCTGCGCTCGGGATGACAATTGAGGGTGGTTATTCGGCGATTAAAAGGTTTTCGGCGAATGGCCACTCCTCATCGATCCACTGAGCGTCACAGCGGAAGCCCGCCTTTTCGGCGATTCGAAATATCTCCCCGAGCGAATATTTGTGACTGCTCTCAGTCCAAATGGTTTCGCCTTCAGCGAAGCTGACTGACAACGCCGCCGCCGGGATGCTAACAGTTTGCCTTTGACGGGAGCGGATGTGCATCTCTACGCTGCCCACATCTTCGTTGAAGCGGGCGACGTGTTCGAACTGCTCCAGATGAAAGTCGGCATCGAGCTCCCGATTGATTCGCGCCAGCAAATTCAGATTGAAGGCCGCGGTCACCCCCAGCGGATCATCATAGGCGGCCAGTAATTGGTGAATCGGTTTTACCAGATCCGTGCCTAGCAGCAGCGCGTCGCCCGGTTCGAGAGTCTCCCGCATCTGGCGCAGGAATTTTACGTCTGCTGGATGCTCAAAGTTTCCAATCGTGCTTCCCAGAAATAGCACCAGCAGTTGCTCGCCCTTTTTGCGCCGCGCGGCTACCTCCAGTAGTCCGTCCACGTACTCACGCTCGAAGCCCAAAATGCTGACCGAATCAATGTCACCCAGTTCCCGTTCGCACATGGTGAGGGCAGCCCGCGAAATCTCGATGGGGCAATACGAAATGTGTTGATGGCGGCTCAGAGCTTCGAGTATCCAGCGCGTTTTTTTGCCGCTGCCGCTGCCCAATTCCGCTACCGTAGTCGGCGGCCTCAGTCGCGCTACGATGCCTTCTGAATACCGCCGCAAAAGACGCTCGTCAGCGCGAGTCAAGCCGTACTCGGGAAGAACGCTGATGACCTCGAACAGCGCAGAGCCGACGCTGTCATATAAGTATTTCGAAGGCAGTTCCTTTTGGCCGGGCTTGGTCAAGCCGAGGCGTACATCGGCGATCAGTTCGGGATTAGCGGCGGTGGTGAACGTCTGCGTCAGCATTCTGTCCTCCGAAGTCGCGATCACTTACTCACGCAGCGAAATCCTGCGTAAACATACTGGTAATGCGGCTGGAACCAGTTGCGAAACGAGCGGCGCAGCATGCAGGCGGCAGTACGCGCCGAGGCGCCCTTCATCACGGAATGTTTGCCATCGAAAAAGTCCGCGGAGTAGCCCGGATAAAACGAAAACCGCTGGAAGCCTGGGAACGGCTCGAACTCGCTCGAGGTCCACTCCCACCCATTGCCCATTAAATCAGCAACACCGAATGCGCTCTCGCCTTCAGGGAAGGCATTCACCGGAGTTGGATCCCAGCTGTGAAAATCGAAATTACCCTTGCTCGGACTTGGAGCCGCGGTGCCCCAAGGGAACGGCCTCTCTGGACCGCTCTCCGTTCCATACGCGGCCCGATGCCACTGCGCCTCTGTGGGCAACAATTTGCCCGCCCAGCGCGCATAGGCTTTCGCTTCCGCCTGGCTCACGTACACGGGCCAATCCAGCGGCAAAGGAATTTCGTCAAACATTGTTCGGTAATACCAGCGTTCGCGATTCCGGCTCCAAAACACGGGATGGCGAATGTCATGCGCGGTTCGCCAATTCCAATCTACTTCCGTCCAACATGCAGGATTTTCGTAGCCCCCTGCGGCCACAAAATCGAGGAACTGGCTGTTCGTCACTTTGTATTTGTCGATGACGAATGCGGGGACCTCGACGGTCTGCTCTTCGAATTCGTTGTCCCAACCAAAAGCGCTTTTGTCGAAGCGGGAGAGGCCAAGCGTAGCCCGCCCGGCGGGAATTTCGATCATTCGAGGTGAAACGGGGGGAGCGATCAGTTCCGGTTTGCGCTGTATTCGAAGCTTTCGATCGAGCGGTAACTGGTGCAGCATGTACGCCAGAGTTTCCGCGTGCATCAGTCGGTGTTCGATCGCGACATTAAGGAGCGTCTTGGTGGTAAAGTCCGCGCCGGCCGGATTGGAATCCCAGTCGGCGGATTCCAGCGCCTCCAGACCCGCATCAATGCTCTCCCGGACTCGCTTGACGTAACCACGCGTATCCGCTGCGGAAGGCCAATCGCGAGGCTGATCGGACGGCAGTCCACCATCCACCGGATCGATTCCGAACGCGAATAATTTGTCGAAATCGGGATCGAAAGCAGGCAGGCCAAGAGCCCGTTCTCGCAAAAGGTTCCAATCGAATGCTTCCAGATGGCCGAGATAAAAAATGATACGATGTCTTTCCGGAATCGGCCGCTCATAGAGAGAGTCCGGCCGGACCAGGTCAAAAGTCTCGTCCGTTCGAACCCGCGCCTCGGATAAACGCTCAAGCAGTTGGTGTTGAACTTCGAGTTCC
>Ga0187819_10000595_pt1 | contig 18112 bp, 16 predicted proteins | sample NC_wetland_sal_i_15_FD_132411 | JGI IMG/M metagenome (GOLD analysis project Ga0187819, IMG submission 132411) | Wetland sediment microbial communities from Neuse River Estuary, North Carolina, USA - SO4_4 | ecosystem: Environmental > Aquatic > Freshwater > Wetlands > Sediment | place: USA...
ACCGACTGCGGACGCTTCGTTCGCCGCCATACGGGACCGAAGCAGGTTGGGAATTGCGATGGCCGCGATGATCAAAATAATCGCCACGACGATCAGCAACTCGATCAGCGAGAAGCCCTTCTGTCTCTTGTTCATATTTCCTCCTGGAAGTGGGCGCTCAGAATTCTGAGCGGTGCACCCTGGCGGGATGCGCGGAATTACATGGCACGGTGATGACCAAGCTCGATCGGGTGTTGCCGCTTACGATACGAGGACGGTTAACTCGTTCATTTTCAGGAAGTTCAGTCGTATTTCCAAGGGGAGCGATGCGCGGCAAACAAGGGAGAGAATGCGGCCCCTTGAGAATAGGACAATTAGTGTCCTACCCTTGCGCCTTTGATTGGCACACTTGTGATGGGCGAACAATCGGGAGGTCGAGCGCGGGCAGGCTGGCTAGCGCCTTTCTTCCTTCTTGCGCTCCTCATCCAGATGACGCAGGAAATCCTCGAATTTGGGCTTTTGATCGGGAGTGAGGACGGTGCGAATGCGTTCGCGTGCCTGCTGGCGAAGCTGCTCGCGCTGCGCGTCGATCGGAGCATAGAGGACGCGCACCTGGGTGTGGGTCTCGTCAACGATTTGCGTGACCTGCTTTAATTGATCCGGTGTGAATTGGAGCTCGTGGGACAATTGATCGATAAGCTGATCGGGGCCGTGGGGAATCCCTCTTGCGGCGGCATGAATGGACCAAACGTGCGTGGCCAATCCGCCGACCAGAGCGCCTAAAAGAAAAACCACGATAACCAGGAGCGCTGCTTCGCGTCTCGTCTTAGTGTTTTCCATGATTGGATTCCGCCATCATCAATAGAGTTTCGTCGCGCGTTCGAGGAGGCCCGGAGGCATCCGAAATCAGGTCGTGCGGCCGATCGGCGAGAAGGACGGCCATCTCCTCCTGGGCCTGGCGGTGCGAAGAGGCATCGTAGGCCAGCAGGACAATGACGGCAAGCGCCGCGGTGGCAGCGAAGCGCCACGCCAGGACGATGAATGGCTGCCAGATACTTTTTGGCGCGGCCGCGGTTTCCTGCTCTGTGCGGATGCGGGCCATTACCAGGCGCGCGAATCCGGGGCCGGGATCCGGGGTGGGCTCAGCAACGGCAAAGAGGCGCGTGCTGGGAGCGGCGGACTCGAATGCGGCTCGGCAGCCAACGCAAGCTTTTAGATGCTCGGACAATCGCGCGGCTTCCGGGCCTCCCAGATCGCCCGAGAGATGGTCTTCGAGGAGAGCCTCGAATTCCGGACAAGCCGAACTCTTGAAGTCCTCGTTCATGGTTTTTCTGCCTTCCTTTTTTGCGCCGACGATGAGCCACCGGGGAGCAATCCCGGCGACTTGCGGCGGCGATACGCTTCCATCAAACGGCCGCGCGCGCGAAACAGGCGAACTTTCACGGTGTTGACATTGAGGTCGAGGATTTCAGCGAGCTCGTGAACCGAGAACCCTTCCATTTCCTTGAGCACCAGCAATTGTGCGTCCTGCTCCGGCAATCTCTCAAGCATCCAATCGAGCAATTCCTTCACCTCGGAGCGCTCGGCCGGCCCATCCGCAGGGCGGTCGGCGGAAACGATGGCATCGAGCCGCGAAACCTGCTCCTCAGACAAATCCGCTTCATAGACCAGCGGCCGGACTTTCTTCTTGCGCAGGTAATCCCAGCACTCGTTCACCGTGATCTTATAGAGCCAGGTGGAGAACGCCGCGCGCAGATCAAAGCGTTTGATAGAGACAAAAACCTTGAGGAAAACCTGCTGGGCGACATCCTCGACATCCTCGCGCCGGCGCAAGATGCTGCCGACCAGCGCGAAAACGCGGCGCTGATGGCGGCGAATGAGCTCCTCGAAGGCGGCCTCTGTGCCATTTTGGGCCAGTCGGACCAGTTCCCGTTCTTCCTCGCCCTTGCTGCTGCGAGTGAGCGGAAGAGCCAAGGCTGGAGCGCTGGCTGCCACACCTTTTGGGACGTTGGGCATGCGAATTCGGTTACGTCAGAAAAAAAATTGATGCAGCTCCAAATATGCGCTTGCGAGAGCCACTAGTCCATGTGACAATACCCGCCATGATAATCGGTGACCGCATCCGCTTGCTACGTGACACAAAAAAACTATCCCAGGGCGATATCGAAAAGCGCACCGGGTTGCTCCGCTGCTACATCTCGCGCGTTGAGAACGGCCATACCGTTCCGGCGATCGAGACGCTGGAAAAGCTGGCACGAGCGATGGAAGTTCCTCTCTACCAGCTATTCTACGACGGCGAGGAGCCCCCCGAGCTGCCAAATCTTCCGAAACGGAAGACCGCCGACGACATTGCCTGGGGCAGTACGGGAAAAGAGGCGCGCTTGCTGGGCCGCTTCCGCCGGCTCCTGAGTCGCATAGATGATGGCGACCGCCGACTGTTGCTCTACATGGCCCAGAAGATGGCCAACCGCTAATAGGCTGACGGGGGATGTTTTAGCGGGATGGCCCTATTCCCATTCAATAGTGCCAGGCGGTTTCGAACTAATGTCGTAAACGACCCGGTTGACGCCGGGGACCTCGTTCACGATACGTGTCGAAATTCGCTCCAGCACTTCATGAGGCAGGCGGGACCAGTCGGCCGTCATCGCGTCGAGCGAATCCACGACGCGGACGGCGATAGTGTCTGCATAGGTCCGCCCATCTCCCATCACACCCACACTGCGCACCGGCAATAAAACTGCAAAAGCCTGCCAGATTTTTTCGTAGAGGCCCGCGCGGCGGATTTCTTCGACGACGATAGCGTCGGCGAGGCGTAGTGTCGCGAGCTTCTCCCGCGTCACTTCTCCGAGAAGCCGGACAGCCAAACCGGGCCCGGGAAACGGATGTTTCACCAGGATTTCCTCGGGCAAGCCGAGCTCGCGGCCGATCAGGCGTACCTCATCTTTAAACAGGTCGCGTAGAGGCTCGATTAACGAAAAAGGCATATCCGCCGGGAGGCCGCCGACGTTGTGATGCGACTTGATGGTGGCCGAGGGGCCTTTCACGGAAACTGATTCGATCACGTCGGGGTAGAGCGTTCCCTGAACCAGAAATTTTACGGGCAGGTCTTGTTTCGAGGACGCGGCGAGCTTGCGGGCTTCCTCCGTGAAGACACCGATAAACTCGGCGCCAATCCGTTTGCGTTTGACTTCGGGGTCGGTGACGCCCTTCAGCTGCGCGAGAAAACGATCCGAGGCGTCCACGCCGATGACGTTAAGCTCGAGACGATCGCGCAAAAGTTCCAGCGTGTCGTGGAATTCGTTTTGGCGAAGCAGGCCGGTGTCCACGAAGACGTTGGTGAGGCGGTCACCGATGGCGCGATGGACAAGCGCCGCGGCGACGGCGGAATCCACTCCGCCGCTGAGCGCGCAGATGGCGCGCGCGCCGGCGGCTTGCCGGCGGATGGAATCCACGGTCGAGGCGATGAATCCGGCGCGGTCCCAATTCTTTTGTGCGCCGCAAATGGAGAAAACGAAATTGCGGAGGATTTCCGTGCCGCGGTCCGTGTGGTTGACTTCGGGATGGAACTCGACGCCGTAATATCTTTTTTCACAGTGCTCGACGGCGGCGATGGCATTGGCCGTGCGTCCCGTGATTCCGAAGCCATCCGGCAGGCCTACCACGTGGTCGCCGTGGCTTTCCCAGACGGTGAGTTTTGCGGGCAGCCCCTTCAGAAGCGCCGAATCCCCTTGCCAGTTTAATTGCGCGCGGCCATATTCGCGGCGGTGGGCGCGCTCGACTTTTCCGCCCAGGGCGTGCGTGAGCCACTGCATGCCGTAACAAATTCCGAGGACCGGAACGCCTAGTTCCAGAATTTTCGGATCGCACACGGGCGCGTCTGAATCATAGACGGAGCTCGGGCCGCCGGAGAGAACCAGGCCGACGGGTTCATGGGCGCGGATTTCCTGGAGCGAAGCGGTGCACGGAAGGATGGCGGAGAAAACCTGCTGTTCGCGGATGCGGCGCGCGATCAACTGCGTGTACTGGCCGCCGAAATCAAGCACCACAATTCCCTGTCGCGTGGCCACCGTCCCTCCCGCGCCCTTCGGTGATTTGGATTCCGTTGCCCGCCGGGTTGCTGTCCCTGTGTCGGATGGCATTCGCCGCGCGCCCCCTGAATATGGATTTATGGCTCTGCAAAAGCAAGGCGCAGCGGCGGACCGGGTCTAAGGTTAGGCCGCTAGCGCAGAACGATATTCACGAGCTTTTTCGGCACGACCACGGTTTTCAAGACGTCCTTGCCATTGAGAAGCACCGAAATGCGCGGATCGGTGCGCGCGCGGTCGACAATCTCATCCTCGCCCATGCCATCTTCGACGAGGATTTTGCCGCGCAGACGGCCGTTGATTTGGATGACGACCTCGAACTGCTCCTCGCGTGTCAGATCCTCGCGGTAGCGAGGCCATTTGGCGCGCGCGATGCCGCCGGAATTGCCGAGCATTTCCCAGAGCTCTTCGGCGATATGGGGCGTGATGGGCGAGAGCATGAGGACGAGGACGTCGAGGATGCGCTTGAGGATGATGGGACTCAAGTCGGCATCGAGCGGTTCCTGCGCCTGAAGTTCGTTAGCGAGCTCCATGATCAGCGCGATGGAGGTATTGAAATGCCAGCGCGATTGGAAATCGTTGGTGACGCGTTTCAGGGTTTGGTGCGTCTTGCGGACGAGAATTTTCTCCTTGGGAGTCGCGCTGGTTAGATCCGTTTTGGTCACCAGCTCGACTTCCACGGCACGGAGCCTCGGGGCGTGGCGCGCGACGAGGCGATAAATCTTATTCAGGAAGCGCGAACAGCCTTCAATTCCCTGCTCACTCCATTCCAGGTCGCGCTCAGGCGGCGCGGCGAAGAGGGTGTACATGCGCCCGGTATCGCAGCCGTATTTGTCCGCCATCTCGATGGCGCCGACCACGTTGCCCTTGGACTTGGACATTTTCGCGCCGTCCTTCAGGACCATACCCTGCGAGAAGAGGCGCTTGATCGGCTCGGTATGATCGACCAGGCCAAGATCGTGCATCACTTTGCAGAAGAAGCGTGAATAAATCAGGTGCAGGATGGCGTGCTCGACGCCGCCAATGTACTGGTCAATCTGAAACCAGTAGCGGACTTTTCCCTTGTCGAAAGGAGCGCGGTCGTCGTGCGGGTCGGTGTAGCGGTAGAAATACCAGGAGGAGTCCATGAAGGTGTCCATGGTGTCCGTTTCGCGGCGCGCGGGGCCACCGCATTTCGGGCAGGTGGTGTTGACGAATTCCGGGACATTCGCAAGCGGCGACTGGCCCTGGCCCGTGAGGGTGACATTTTCGGGCAGCAAAACTGGAAGTTGATCGTCCGGGACGGCCACGATTCCGTCCTTCCCGCAATAAACCACCGGAATCGGCGTTCCCCAATAGCGCTGGCGGGAGACGCCCCAGTCTTTCAGGCGATAGGTGGTTTGGGCCTCGCCGAAGCCTTTTGCTTTCGCATCGGCGGCCATTTTTTCGAGTGCTTGTTCGGAGGTAAGCCCGGTGTAGGGGCCTGAATCGACCAGACGGCCATAGCTGGTCGAAGCCTCGCTCATGCGATCGGCGCGCAATGGCGGGCCATCGAGCGGCTGCACCACGATGCGTACCTGGAGATGATACTTCTGGGCGAATTCGTAATCACGCTCATCGTGCGCCGGGACGCACATCAGCGCGCCCGTGCCGTATTCCGCGAGCACGAAATTGGCCACCCAGACCGGCAGGCGCTCGCCCGAAAACGGGTTGACGGCGAAGCGCCCGGTGAAGAAGCCCTCTTTCTCGGCGGTGGCGATATCGGCGAGCTTGGTGCTTTTCTGCCGCATGGCTTTGAGCTGCGATTCCATGGCCGCGTGTCCGGGAACGCCTTGCAGGAGCGATTCGACGAGCGGATGATTCGGCGAAAGAATGACGGCTGAGGCGCCGTAAATCGTATCGATGCGCGTGGTGAAAACCTCGAGCGCCGTATTTTCCAGCTGCGCGACGGCGAATCGAACGCGCGCGCCGCGCGATTTTCCGATCCAGTTTCGCTGCTGAATTACCACGCGTTCCGGCCATCCGCCGGCCAGTTCCTCAATTCCCTGGAGCAGGGCCTCGGAATACTGCGTGATGCGCAGGAACCATTGCTCGATTTCCTTGGCTTCGACGAGAACGGTATCGTGCTGCCAGCAATAGCCGTCAATCACCTGCTCGTTTGCGAGCACCGTCTGGCATTGCGGGCACCAATTGACGCGGCTGCGCTTGCGATAGGCCAGGCCACGCTCGAGCATGCGCAGGAAGAACCACTGATTCCAGCGGTAATATTCCGGATCGCAGGTGGAAATTTCGCGGCGCCAGTCGTAGCTGAAGCCGAAGCGGCGGCAGACGGCTTTCATCTGCTCGATATTGGCTTTGGTCCATTCGCGGGGAGGAGTGCCGCGCTTGATGGCGGCGTTTTCAGCGGGGAGTCCGAAGGCGTCCCAGCCGATGGGATGCAGGACGTTGAGACCCATCATGCGCTTGTAGCGCGCAACGGCATCGCCAATCGTATAGTTGCGCATGTGGCCCATGTGCAAGGTGCCGGAAGGATAAGGCAACATTTCGAGCGTGTAATATTTCTCGCGGGAGGGATCTTCTTCAGCGTTGAATGCACCCTGCTCCTGCCAGACTTTCTGCCACTTCGCTTCGATACTCTGCGGATCGTATTCGGACAAGTTCACTTCCCCCGGGACCTGGATCGCACTTTGGTTTTGTTTTTGGAGGCCATCTTGGCGCGGCGCGTTCGTTTCCGCGCGGAGCCTCGACTGGCGGCGCGTGGCGATTTGTGGCGGCGCGGCTTCATACCGTCGCGGGTGCCGGTTTGCGGCACCTCCCGGCCGACAAGTTTCCAGAGGGCGGCCACATTGCGGCGGTCGTCTCCCGGCTTGTCAATCGGCGTCTCGAGGATGAAGGCGCGGCCGACGAGCAGCGGGTGATTCAGGATGCGGCCAAAGGCTTCGAGGCCAATTTTCCCTTTGCCGATGTGTTCGTGACGGTCCACGCGCGAGCCGAGCGGCGTCTTTGAATCGTTCACGTGCACGACGGCGACGCGGTCGAGGCCCACGGTGCGGTCCATTGCCTGGAGCGTGGATTCGAGGCCGTCGGCGGTGCGGAGGTCCCATCCGGCGGCGAAAGTGTGCGCCGTATCAATGCAGATGCCGAGCGGAAGGCCGGGGCAAGCATCGAGGATGCCCTTCAATTCCTCGAACCGCGAGCCGACCGAAGTTCCCTGCCCGGCCGTGTTTTCGAGCAGGATCACCAGGTCTCCGAGTTTTAGGCCGCGCGTGGCATGCTTCAAACCCTGAGCGATGGATTGGATGGCTGTGTTCTTATCGCTCTCGCGGCCGCTGCCCGGATGCGCCACCAGGAAATCGGCTCCGAGCGCGAGGGCGCGGACGAGTTCCTGGTGAAACGCCTGGACCGAGCGCGTGCGGAGAACCGGGTTCGGCGAGGCGAGGTTGATCAGGTAATTGTCATGGATGACGAGCGGGCCAAGGCCGAGTTCCTTGCGCCGCTCGCGAAATCGCGCGGCTTCGGCGTCGGCGATTCGTGCCGGCCCGCGCGCCCACATGCGCGGGCTGGAGGAAAAAATCTGGAGCGCGTTGGCGCCCACGCCGTGAGCGAGGTCGAGTGCCCCGGCGATATCGCCCGCGATGGAAGTATGGATGCCGATGCGGAGGCTGCCGTCTTTCCAGGCGGGAATTTCAGGGGCGGGAGGGGGTTCCGGGCGGTATTCGTCGGCAGCGTCGAAAGTTAGGCTGATGCCGTGTTGTTCTTCCGCCATTCCCTCAGGGTGTCCGGCAGGCGCCGTCTTGCGTGGAGAAGCCCGATGGGGGCTTTCCCGGCGGCTGCTTAAACGATGATTCTAGCGGAAATGCGGAGATTGCGCAAACGCGCGCGAGCCGGCCTGAGAGGGGCGCGGCTCACGTCGCTTTGCGAATCGAGGCTTACTTGATTCCTTCAATTTTGCCGTCCACGTATTTATCGTGATGGCGAACCCAGGCCATCCCGTGGCTCAATCCTTCTTCGTGGCGGCCGAGAGGAGTCATATCCATCCAGTTGTAGGCGCCGAGCAGGATATCCAAACCGCGGGCGTAGGTGGAATAGGTGTGAAAAATATCTCCCGCTGCGTCCTTGTAGAAAATGCTGGCTCCGGGTCTCTCCTCGCTCGGAAATTGCTGCATTTCGTAGTTGTAATAGACTTTTCCGCCGGCGGCTTCGTCTTTCTTGGCGGAGACTTGATAATCAAAATTGAAATCGGTGGCGTTCGAGGAGACCCACTTGAAGCGCCAGCCCATGCGCTTTTTGAAGGATTCGATCTCCGGGAGAGTCGCGTGAGAAATCGCGGTAAAGGCCACGTCGCGGGCGGCGAGATGAACGACGTAACCATCGAATTGATCGGCGATGAACGAACAGCTCGGGCAGCCCTCTTTCCATCCGGGGCCGAGCATGAAGTGGTAGACGGCCAGCTGACTGCGCCCACCGAATAGGTCGGCGAGAGTTTCCTTTCCGTTCGGGCCATCGAAGACGTAGTTCTTTTCGATTTTTTCCCAAGGCAGCTCGCGGCGCAGGCGGCTGATCTCGTCGCGATGCTTCGTGAATTCCTTTTCCTTGGCTAGAAGATCCTTTCGTGCGGCAATCCATTCAGCATGCGGCAGCACCTTGTGTTGACCGCTCTTGCCCGTCGCTGAAGCCATGACGATTTCTCCTTTCGAGTCTTGAATTCAAAAAATGGCCGATGGAATATCTCCGCGAATGAAATATTTTGGCGATGAAGGCAGCGATTCCGCCCGTTGAGCCCAGGCCGCCCACCATCACCGCCGCGCTCGCCACGCATGCTGGACACATGATTCCCTCCCCTGCTCCGCCGAATTTCAGCGCGAACGAGCGGCCTCCGCGCGCACGCGGGCTTGATCGAGGATGTGGCCCCAGCCCTTCACGACGCCCTGCCTGTGCTCCTCGGTGATGAGGCCGAAGGCTTTGTGATGAAATTTGATCAGCGCTCCGCCGGGTTCCTCGCTGAGGCGGTATTGCACGTTCGAGACAACCGCGTAGGACATGAACAATGGCCCGGTAAATTCGAGCAACGTCGGGCGCTTGATGGACTGCACGTGGGCCCAGAGATGCCCATTGCCGTCGCCCAGGTCGCGATACCACCTGCCACCGGGCCATGGCTCGACCTTCATGGGCATGGGGTTCCCTTCCGCGTTGGTGCTCCCGGGGCCGATCTGCTCGAGCAGCGCGGCGAAGGTGACATCCAAGGGCGCGCGCACGTGCACTTCCTGCGTAATATTCAAAATACAGTTCTCGATTCCTGATGAGCTTGCTGCTGCGGGCGAAGTCATTTTTCCTCCTTGCATTGGTCTCTGATCAGAGGCTATCGGGTGGCCTGGTCCTGCTTTCAGCAATCTCTCTAATTCGATGCAACTGGTGCCGCCAGAATCGCTCGAATGTCTTCGTCCATTCATGCAGCGGGCGGATCCCTTCCGGATTGATCCGGTAGAGGATACGCCGCCCGTCACGGCGCGAGCGCACGAGCCCAACGTCTCGCAGGACGCGGAGATGCTTGGATACAGACGGCTGCCCGAGTCCCAGGTTATCGACGATTTCGCCCACGGGCCGCTCCTCAAGCGCCAGATAATTCAGGATTTCGCGGCGGTGCAGGTCGGCAACGGCATTGAAGGCGTCGGCGGTGGTGGCGGCTCTCGGCATGGGAGCGACAATATATTCCCATATAGGAATATGTCAAGCACTTTTTTTATGCCCTCCGGCGCGAGCCGGCCCGCGAGTTCCCTGCCAGGCGGCATGTGCATGCTACCCATGCCGATTGAGGTACTTCAATTTCGCGTGAGGATACGCAATGGGCAGACTCTCCCATTGGGGCTCAAAGTTTGCAGGCGGAATCGCGGATGCAGTAAACTCGGGGGTCCGTAACGGCTCGGGGGGCAATCATGCTTGTTGTAATGCAATCCCATGCGACGGAGGAGCAGGTCCGCGCGGTCTGCCAGCGGATCGAGTCGCTGGGATATAAGGCGCTGCCCGTTCCGGGGGCCGGGCGAACGGCTGTGTGCATTACCGGGAATAGTGGGCCGGTGGATATCGGTTCACTCGAAGCCATGGCGGGGGTGGTGGAATGCATCCCCGTCAGCAAGCCCTACAAGCTCGTTAGCCGGGACGTAAAGGAAGAAAGCACGGTGGTGCGGATCCCGACGCCGCTGGGCGACGTGGCTTTCGGCGGCCGGGATATTGCCATGGTCGCCGGGCCGTGCGCGATCGAAACGCGGGAGCAGGCTTTTGCGGTGGCCGAGCGCGTGAAGAAAGCGGGGGCGCGGCTTTTTCGCGGCGGGGCCTATAAGCCACGGACTTCGCCGTACAGTTTCCAGGGCCTGGGCGAGCCGGGGCTGAAGATTTTGGCGGAAGTGCGCGAACGTTTTGGACTGGGAATCGTCACCGAGGCGATTGACAACGAATCGCTCGAGCTGGTGGAGAAATACGCGGACGTGATCCAAATTGGCGCGCGCAACATGCAGAATTTTTCGCTGCTCAAGCGCGCCGGGCGCTCGCAGAAGCCCGTGCTCTTGAAGCGCGGGATGTCCGCGACGCTTGATGAATTCCTGATGGCCGGGGAATACCTGATGTCCGAGGGAAACTACAACATCATCCTCTGCGAGCGCGGCGTGCGCACTTTTTCAGACCACACGCGCAATACGCTCGACCTGAGCATGATTCCGGCCGTGCAGCGCCGCAGCCATTTGCCCATCGTCGTGGACCCCAGCCACGGCACCGGTAAGCGCCACAAAGTACTGCCGCTTTCGCGCGCGGCCGTGGCTGTGGGCGCCGATGGCCTGCTCGTCGAGGTGCACAACGATCCCGACCGGGCGCTTTCCGACGGGATGCAATCCATCTTGCCGGATGAGTTCGACGAGCTGATACGAGAAGTGCGCCAGATCGCGGGCGTCCTGCGCCGAACTATTAACTGAAGATGGCAAGTTTGGGCAACTTCCTGAAAAGCCTCCTAAACAAGCGATTCATTTTCCTGCTCGTGCTACTGGGCGTGCTGGCGACGCGCGAAGTGGCGCTCGAGCTGCGGCCGTCTTTCCTGCGCCCCGGCTTGCACCTGATGGCCTACGTGGGGAACACGGCCGATGGCACGCTGACGATTATCGACCTCGTAAGACTCTCGCCTGTCGCAACGATTCCCGTGGGGCCGGGCCCGAGCGGCGTGCGGGCGCATCCGACGCGGAATGAAATCTGGGGGTTAAGCTCCGGCGGGGGCTACGCGTGGGTGCTGGACGTGAAATCGAATCAGATCGTGGCGCGCATCCCCGTGGGCGCGACGGCGTATGCGCTGGATTTTTCGCCCGATGGCCGGCGCGCTTATGTGGCCGCGTCCGGGTCGAATGGCGTGGTCGAGATTGATTGCGCGTCGCGGGCGGTGATTGCGCGCGGGCGTGCCGGAAGGCGCCCCTGGATTGCGCGCGTGACGCCCGACGGGAAGACCCTGGTGGTATCGAACCACGATGACGCGACGATTTCCCTGCTCGAAGCAGCGTTGCTCACGCCACTCGGCGCCGTCCCCGTGGCGTCGCAGCCGGAACAAGTGGCCATTCTGCCGGACAGTTCAAAGGCATTTGTCACTTCGGGGGCCTCGAACGATGTATCGGTGGTGGATTTGCGGCGGAAGGTATTGCTCGCGAATCTGGAGCTCGGCGGGACACCGGACGATTTGATCCTGAAGCCGGACGGTGGCGAGCTGTATATTCCAGTGAGCGGGGCGCACGGGCTTCTCGTGGTCAACACGGGGACGAACGAAGTGGGCGATTTCCTTACGCTCGGGATGTCTCCCTCGGCAGGAACGCTGACGCCGGACGCGCAAACGCTTTACGTCTCCGATTCCGCGGCGGGACACATCGTTCCCGTCGCGATCGCCGTGCGGCAGGCACAGCGGCCGATCACCGTCGGCCAGGATCCGGGCACGAGCCGTCTGACGCCGGGCGGCGACATTTTGCTGGTCGTGGATGCGGCCTCAAACGATCTCGCCGTGATTCGGGCGAAAACGGCGAGCCTGATCACATTGATCCCGGTGGGCCTAAAGCCCAGAGACCTGGCGATCAAAGTTTTCTGACGGCAGTGCGCTACGGTTTAGCGGCAGGTTTCGCCGCGGGCTTGGAAGCGGGCGCGGGCTGCCCGGGCTGCGGGCTGGCTGATTGCGCTCCTTGATGGAGCCCCAATTCGTAATCGATATACTGCTGGATCGCGGAGGGGTCTCCTCCGACGACCGGCCGGCCGTTGACGAAGACCGTCGGCGTGCTGTTGACGCTCAGAGCCTGGCCCTCGGCAATACTTGTGGCGATGGCCTGCTTCGCTTCCGGTGAGGCCATGCAAGCCTTGAACGCGTCCTTATCGAGGCCCGGCTGCGACACAAATTCGAGGAGCTTATCCCAAATATCCGCGGCGGAAATCAACTCCTGATTCTCGAAGAGGCCATCGTGCAGAGCCCAGAAGGCGTCCGGCGACTGCACGAAGGCGCAGTGCCCGCCGATGGCGGCCGTCAAAGCCCAGGGATGAGCCGCGACCAGCGGGAAATCCTTGAACACGACGCGAATCTGCGGATACTGCTTGAGAATAATTTTCATGTTTTCGTAGAGCTGCCGGCAGTGCGGGCATTCGAAATCGCTGAATTCGACCAATGTGACGCGGGCGTCCGCGGGACCTCTGGAGGGGCTGCCATCGAGCCGCAAGAGGGCGCGATTTCCGGCGAAGGGGTCGGACGAGGTATCAAACATCTCGCCACGGATGACCGTCTTGCCGTCCTTGCTGATATAGAGCACGCCCGTGTCGGAGGTACCGCTGAACGTCACCAGAACGGGAACGATGTAATAATCCGGCGCGGGAGCTTTGGAGAGCGGCCCGAGCTTCACCTGAAAGTCCGGGCCCCAGCCGAAAAGTTTTCGCGCGAAGACTTCCGCGTTCTTCAAAAACTGGGCTTCCTCGGGGGAGGGAGCCGGAGCGGCCGGCTGCGCGGGAGCCTGTGCGGCTGGCGGTGCGGGAGCCGACGCGGCCGATTGCGCGTGCACGCGAAACGGCACAACCATAATTGCGACTGCTGCTGCCAGTATCCAGGAGATACGCTGCATCGGATTCAAGCCTCCGGCTCCATTCGATTTCCTTCCCGCGCAAACATGGACCCACACTGATATCACACTGCGAATTTCTGGGCGAGAGGGAAACGCCGCCCGACGCTGAAAGCCTTGGACGTGATTTTCAAGCCCGGAGGGGCCTGCTTGCGCTTGTATTCGTTTTGATCTACGCGGCGCGCTACCGAGCGGACGAGATCGAGCGGAAAATCGAACTGACCGGCGATTTCTTCAGGGCTGCGCAAGTCCTCGACGTAGGCCTTCAGGATGCGGTCGAGCACGTCATAGGGCGGCAAAGTATCCAGGTCTTTTTGATTCGGGCGAAGTTCGGCCGAGGGAGCCTTATCAATGCTGGCCTGCGGAATGCGCTGCCGTTCGCGATTCACGAAATTGGAGAGGCCGTAAACCATGGACTTCGGCACGTCGGAGATTACGGCCAGGCCGCCGGCCATATCGCCATAGAGCGTGCAGTATCCCACGGCCATCTCTGATTTGTTTCCGGTGCTCAAAACCATCGAGCCGAATTTATTCGAGAGCGCCATCAGGAGGTTGCCGCGGATGCGCGCCTGGATATTTTCCTCGGTCACGTCTTCGCGAAGGCCTGTAAAAGCGGGGGCCAGCGACTTGCGATAGCTGTCAAAAGTGTCGTTGATGGGAAGGACGAGAAACTCGATGCCCAGATTTTTTGCCAGGCAGCGCGCATCGCCGAGGCTGCCCCGGGAACTGTACGGGCCGGGCATGCCCACGCCGAGGACGTTATCCGCGCCGACGGCGTCGGCGGCGATGGTAGCCACGAGCGCCGAGTCCACGCCGCCGCTCAAGCCCACGACCACCTTGTGGAAGCCGCACTTGCGCACATAATCGCGCGTGCCGATGACCAGCGCGTGGTAGGCAGCGGCCAGCTCGTCGCTCGGCTGCGGACGGACGTCGCCGGCGCCCGTGACGGTGTCGAAAAATACCAGGTCCTCTTCGAAGGAGTTGGCGAGCGCGGCCAACCGGCCGTCGGGCATGAAGGCCATGCTTGAGCCGTCGAAGACGAGGCTATCGTTTCCGCCGACTTGATTGACGTACACAACCGGGACTTTCTGCTCGATGGCGATGGCGCGAAGCATGTCGTGGCGCAGGGCGCGCTTATCGAGCGTATAGGGCGATGCCGAAATATTCAGCACCAGGCTGCTTCCCTGCCCCACCAGCTCGGCGACAGGATCGCGTTTGTAGAGTCGCTGCGCCCAGAAATTCTTGTCGTTCCAGCAGTCCTCGCAGATGGTGATGCCGAGCACTTCGGGATTCAGGCGAAAGGTGTGCTGTGAAGTGGCCGGCTGGAAATAGCGCGTCTCGTCGAATACATCGTAAGTGGGCAGGAGCATCTTGCGCTGCTCGAAGACAACTTTGCCGCTGGCGATGAGCGCGGCACAATTGGCAACGGGTTTGCCGGTATCGTCCTGCGCCTTCCCTACGTAGCCGACTAGAGACGGAATGGCGATGCCGCGCGCGAGTTGCGCGAGGGCTTTCTGATTGCGCTCGGCAAAGGCCGGCCGCTCGATCAAATCCTGCGGCGGGTACCCGCACAGGCACAGCTCGGAAAACACGGCGAGGTCCGCGCCGTCCAACCGGGCCTGATTGGCCAGATCGAGAATGCGCGCTGAATTGCCTTCAAAGTCGCCAACGGTGGGATTGAACTGGGCCAGGGCGATCTTCATCAGAGGCTCCTAGCATACGAGAGGTGGTCACCAGTGACAAGCCACCGTTCCTTTTGGTTGTGGGCGATGCCGGTTGATGCTGCAATTCGTCAAAGCTCAGGCCGAAAATCACAAATGCTGGTGAGCGGGGTCACATACGCGCAGGCGGAAAGAGTGGTGAGATGAGCCGTCGAAGGAGAAAGATGTGGGGAGGGTTAATCCCAATAAGACAGGCTTGGTCCTGGGAGCGCTGGCGGGGGGGTGGCATGTCCTGTGGGCGCTTGTGGTGGCCGCTGGATGGGCGCAAGCGCTAATCAATTTCGCGTTCTGGTTGCATTTCGTGTCGCAACCGTTTGTTGTGAGACCTTTTCAAGCTGGAGTTGCCTTAATACTGATCGCTGTCACTTCGGTGCTTGGCTACACGGTTGGTTACGTCCTTGGTGTTTTGTGGAACTGGGTGCACCGATAGACAAGGCACGAGGCGCGAGGGGTAGAGGCGTGGAAGCGGAGGCGCGAGGGATCAGCGGCGTTCATATGGCTGTAATGTTGCCTCCCTAAGATGCTCCTCGACCGCGCCGCCAGACCCAGGATCTAATCCCGGCCGCATATGCGAGAACTCGACACAACCTTGCTCCAACAGCTTCGCAACGAACTTGTATTGCTTCGTTCGGACATGCTCGAGCTCGAGTCTTCGCTCCTCAAACGTCCTCTGGGACTTCATGAGGCCCACCGGCGGAGCGCCAGGAACCTTGCACACTATCTTGCTCTCCGGCGGCACGACATCCGCAAGCTCCAGGCGCAGCTAGCGCTGCTTGGGCTTTCATCTCTCGGCCGCACTGAGAGCCACGTCCTCAACGCCGTTCAGACAGTCCATCGCGTGCTGAGTGTGCTTCTAGGCGCAGACAGTTCTGTGCCTCCGCTGGCTGAGCCCGCCATTGAGATTGGCGAAGGCGCTGAGCTGCTGGAAGCCAATACGGACGCGTTGCTCGGCCCGCCGCCGCCTGGACGAAAAGTGCGAATCATGGTGACCATGTCCACGGAGGCCGCGACCGACTACGAATTGGTGCGCGATCTTGTTCGAAACGGCATGGACTGCATGCGCATCAACTGCGCCCATGACAATCCGGAAGCCTGGCTCGGCATGATTCGCAACCTGGAAAAAGCCCTCGAGGAAACGGGGCGAAATTGCCGCATCCTGATGGATCTGGCCGGGCCCAAACTCCGGACCGGGCCCATCGAGCCGGGCCCCTGCGTGGTTAAGGTGCGGCCGAGGCGCGACGTTTGCGGCCGTGTGCTGGCGCGCGCGCGCGTTTGGCTTACTCCCTCGGATAGGGCCGAATCCGCGCCCAGTCCCGCGGCAGCTTCTCTTCCGCTCCCGACCGGCTTTCTGATGACCCTGCGCCCGGGCGACAAAATTCGACTGCGCGATGCGCGCAAAGCGCAGCGAACTTTGCACGTGACTCATGTCCACGGCAGAAGCTGCTGGGCTGAAACCGACCAAACGATTTATTTTGTGCCGGGGCTTGAGGTCACGAGGGTGACGCGCGCGAAATCCGGCAAGACCGTGATTCACGCGGAAGGAAAGACGCGCATCGGCAAGCTGCCCGCGCTTCCGCAAACGCTGCTCCTTAAAGAAGGCGACACGCTGATCTTGAATCGCTCGAACGAGATGGGGCGGGCGGCTGTCCGCGACAAGTCGGGCCAGATCCTCTCGCCGGCCCGGATTGGCGTCACGCTCCCGGAGATTCTCGAACACGCCAAGCCCGGCGAACCAGTATGGTTTGACGACGGGAAAATCGGCGGCGTCATTCGGGCGGTGAACCCGGATTCGATTTCGGCGGAAATCACGCAAGCGCGGCCAGAAGGCGAAAAACTGGGCGCGGAAAAAGGCATCAATCTCCCCGATACGAGGATTGACGTCCCGGCCATCACCGCCGAGGATCTCGAAACGCTGAAATTCATCGTGCAGCATGCCGACATTGTCGGCTATTCCTTTGTCCGCAAGGAAATCGATGTTCACCAGCTCCTCGAGCAGCTGGAGGCATTAGGCGGGCAGCACCTGGGAGTAATCCTCAAGATTGAAACTCGCAAAGGTTTCGACCATTTGCCACAACTCATTCTCGCCGCCATGCGCACGCGTTCGCTTGGAATCATGATTGCTCGCGGCGATCTCGCGGTGGAATGCGGGTATCAGCGGCTTGCGGAGGTCCAGGAGGAGATGCTTTGGATTTGCGAGGCTGCGCACGTTCCCGTCATTTGGGCGACTCAGGTTCTCGAAAGCCTGGCGAAGAAAGGCACGCCTTCACGCTCTGAGATCACGGACGCGGCCATGGGCGAGCGCGCCGAATGCGTCATGCTGAATAAGGGGCCCTACGCCGTCGCTTCCGTGCGGGTACTCGCCGACATTTTGAAGCGCATGCAGGCGCACCAGGAAAAGAAAAGCTCGATGTTGCGCCAGCTTCACCTCGCCGCCGCCTTCCCCGTCACCGTTTCAGATTAATTCGAAGCGGGGCAGGCCCCGGCGCCTGCCCCGGTCCAGATTCGCTCCGCGACAAGCCTTTACATGCTGCCCTCGTCCGCCGAAGGCCCGTAAATCGCGGGGACGGGGATATTGTTGAGCCGCAGATAGAGGCCGAGCTGGGCGCGATGATGAATATTGTGGTTCATCACCCAGGTGCGCAGGCAGGCGATGCGCGGCATGGAGAAAAGCACCTGACCGTTGTTCTTGGACGACCAATCCTTGAGCAGATGTGCGTCGCTCGCGCCGGCAAGAGCTTTTCCCGCCTTGGCGACGTCCCTGTCGAATTGCTCGAGCAATTCCTTTCGTGTCTTCGGCGGCGGAGGCGGTTGCATCATCACTCCGTTCGGAGCCATGTCGAAGATGTCCATATCAGTCGTTTCGACCGTCCAACCGGCGATGCTTGCAATATGCCCCGCGAGCCAGCTGATCGAGCAGGACTTCTCGTGCGGCTTCCAATCAAATTTTCCGTCGGGGACGCGTTCAAGTGTCTTGCGTGTATTGGCCATTTCCTGATCGAATTCCGGGAGTAACGCTTCGCTGAGTGCCATGGTTTCCTCCAAATTTGGATCTCGCTGCAACGCGAATGCGGGCGGGATTCCAGGCGAAGAAAACGCGAAGGTCAAGCCCCGGCGGGGGAGTAAAGATTCGCTTTGCCTCCAGAAATCTCGCTATTTCCTCAACGCCCCCTCTAAGGGCCGTCCAGGCGCATCTGTTACAAAAATCATCCAGAGAATGCACACGAGAATCAGA
>Ga0187819_10000596_pt1 | contig 18105 bp, 15 predicted proteins | sample NC_wetland_sal_i_15_FD_132411 | JGI IMG/M metagenome (GOLD analysis project Ga0187819, IMG submission 132411) | Wetland sediment microbial communities from Neuse River Estuary, North Carolina, USA - SO4_4 | ecosystem: Environmental > Aquatic > Freshwater > Wetlands > Sediment | place: USA...
ATAAGGGGGCTTTCGGGCCGTGCCTTTTGCACGCTTGACGACAACGTCAGCTCTCTTCATGAGTTCCTTCAAAGCCTACAAGGGGGCGCGGAACAGGAAAAGGCTGTTACGGCACGGTACAATTATTTCCGTTTAACATCAGTATGTTACGAACCGGGCCAAGACCTCCGGAATTAAGTATGGTACCTGGCGGGTGAAGATTGGGCAGCGGGTTGCTTGCTTATGTCGCCCTTTAAATGAGGGGGCTCGACTAACCTAAAATTCGATCTGATATTGAGCAGCGAGATCTCGCTGGACTTTTATTATGTCGCCCAGTACGCATTATAGGAAAAGTGGCGGCCAGAATCGAGATTTGCGGGTTCACAAGAATACGCTCAGACCCATCTACACGCTGGGGCTGGGGCTGATGTCGTTCTTTCTTTTTCTGATCCTGGTGGTGACCGGCATCCTACTGATGTTCTACTACGTACCCGCTACAACGCAGGCTTACGACCGGATGCTGGACCTGCGCGGGCCGGTGGCATTCGGCATCTTTCTCCGAAACATGCACCGGTGGTCGGCCCACGGAATGGTGGCGTTCTTGTGCTGCGTGTTCCTGACCGGCGCTTACAAAAGGCCACGCGAGTTCAACTGGGTGTTGGGCGTGCTGACGCTGCTGGTGACGCTATTCTTGAGCTTCACCGGCTACCTGGTCCACCGAGGGAACATGCAGGCTTTGGATTGACGCCGAAGTCGTTGGGCTCTTGGCGCCCCTGGTTGCTACGACCACTTTTTCGGAGCACCTTAATGTGTAAATTATTGGAAAATTTGGTCGGGGCGAGTGGATTCGAACCACCGACCTCCTGGTCCCGAACCAGGCGCTCTAGCCAGGCTGAGCCACGCCCCGAACAACTTCAGTGTAATCCGCGGCACCGGCTCTAGCAACTGCCGTTAACCTCTCGATTCTATCTTTCGAGATAGGCGCGGCTATCCTTTTGGATAGCCGCACCGGCCCTGTGGAAACCGCATAGCATGCGTGTGTGGAGAGTTACGGCTACGATCTCGAATGGCTGTTGGATTGCACTTTCGACTGCGTGTGCGCCACTTCTGTAACAGACCGTGATGGCGAGCTGCTGCGTCGTGTCGTTGAAATCTCTACGCTGTGTGAGGAGATGGAGCGCGCGGTCCGATCGCTGATCGATTATCACGCGGAACGAAGTGAGAACGTGGACTCCCTCCGGGTTCTTGAAGCCACGGTCGCCGGCTTAAAACGGCAACTGCTGCAGCACTATCTGGAATGCTGCATTGGGGAAGCCGCTCTGGAGGCCTAGATCCAAGGCTGATTTACAGGCTCCGGAGGTGAAAGCCGCCGTCAACATCGAGCACCTGGCCCGCTGAGTAATCCAGCAGGCCATCGGCTATGGCGCGAACCGCGCGAGCCACGTCCTCGGGTTCTCCCATACGCCCCTGCGGCACCAGGCCGGATGAAATCCGCTCCTCGTATCTCTTCTCCACCGCAGAAATCATCTCCGTGCGGATCACCCCCGGCCGGATTTCAAAAACACGAATGCCTTCCCTTGCGAGGCGCTCGGCCCACACCGCCGCCGACATGCTGAGCCCGGCTTTGGCGATGCAGTATTCCGCGCGGTTGGACGAAACCGCGTAAGCCGAAACCGAGGTGATGAAGACGATGCGCCCGGTTCGAGGCTCTGCCTCCAACATCCAGCGGGCGGCCGCGCTGGTCAGAAAATGGGGGCCTTTCAAGTTGGTCGCCACGAGTTCGTCGAAACTCTCCTCGGTGGCTTCCAGAACGTCGCGGCGCGCTCGCGGCGCCATACCGGCGTTATTGACCAGTAGGTCCAGCCGTGGGAGTTTCGTTCGCGCGAATTCCACGAGCTCCCTCCGGGCGCCCGGTGACGAGACATCGCATTGGAAAATCTCAGCGCCGGTTTCCGCCTGGAGGCTTTCGGCAGCATCGCGGCGGGCTTTGTAGGTCGCGATCACCTGGTGGGTCCGCGCGAGTTCCCGTGCGATGGCGCGACCGATGCCCCGGCTCGCGCCGGTTACGATCGCGCCGGGAAGGCTCATTTAATTGCCGGCCAGAGCGTCGTCGATGGCTTGCGAGATCTCTTCCACCGAGAAGGTTTCCACAAATGCTTTTCCGTTCACGAACACCGTTGGTGTCTTGGCCACACCTCGCGCCACGCCGTCTTGAAAATCCCTTTCGACCAGCGTCGCCAGGCGCCGATCATCAAGCGCGGCCAAGGCCAGTTTGGGATCCGCTCCATTCTCCCGAGCGAATTGCGAGAGGCGTTCGTTGAAATTGTCCACCGTCGTCTGCTGAATCGCAGCCAGGATGTGTCTGCGGTACGCCAGTCCCAGCGCGGGTTTGATACCGGCGAAGTAACGCGCCATGATGGCGGCCTTCCGGGCCCAGGCGTGCTTGGCCAGCGGAAAATCCCGGTGTACGAACGCCACTCCGGCTGCATAGCGCGGCAGGAGCTTCTCATCCATCATTTGACGGAAAGCCGCGCAATCGGGACACTGCAGATCTTCGTAGATCAGAACGCGCACTCTGCTCTCCGCGAGTCCCTCAACCAGAGATTGCTGCGCGGAGAGGCCCACAGCAGCCGCTGCGAACGCCGCGAGCAGCGATCCGCTCATATCTGGACAGGATACTCCAATGTGAACGTGAGCCGCGTTTCGGAGGGAATGTGGACGCGCTGGCCCTTGGTGGCCACCTCGGCTGCCGTGCCGACACCCGCGCCGCTCACGGCTCCTACCGCTGCACCCTTGCCCCCGCCCGCGAGGGCGCCGATGATCGTGCCAAGCACCGCCGTCCCGCCAATCACTTTCTCGCTCCGCCCCGTCCGCGAACTGCTCGCGCGCGTGACCGCCTGCGTGTTCACATCGATGACTCGGCCGTTTACCGTGACGGAAACCAGGTCGAGGGTCAATTCTGTTTTGCCGCTGATCTTGCCGGATTGCTTGTCTTCCACCAGCTTGACGACTACGTCGGCGCCGCGCGGAATCACCTGCTGGCTGCCAACCACCACCGGCTCATCGATACTAGCGCGAAAGGTCTCGCCCATGCGGTTGACCTGCGAATCCACCGGATCGATCATCCGCACCGTAAACACCGTTCCCTGGGGAAGCTCGATTCCCGATTGCGGGGCCACGGCATTGCTGGAGGCATCCGGCTGGAAAACGTTGCTACGCTCGGACGGTGCAGCAGGAGCCGGTTCTGCCGGCGGGGCGCTCGGAGCCGCCGCGGCAGCCGGACCGAACTGGATGGTCGACACGCGATCAATTTCGAAGGTCTGAATATTGTCACCCACCTCCATGCGAATCTGGCGGGCGTTGCCTCCGAGGAATGTCCCGTTAATGACGCGCCCGTCTTTGAGCGTGAGCGTGTCCGCGAAGCCGGCGCTCAGCACGCCGAACGCTAACAGGATTCCGCTCATCAAGCGTTGATAATGCATACGATTTTCCTCACACCTATTAGGATTATTCCAGGATTGGTTGCGTTTCAGGAGAAAGCGAAATCTTTCGGACAATCGGCCTACGCCGCGTTGCCTCTGTTCATACCGCGCAACACCACCTCGACAATGCCTTTACCGCGCTCGAACGCGGCCTGGTAGGAGTGGCGCCGTTCCGCGCTCGACAACCCGTAGCCCAAGCGGTGAAAGCGGTCGAGCCCCAGGCCCACCACGTAGGTCCCTGCGAACGCGATGGCCCCTTTCGGAATGAGCCCGCCGCCGAAGGGGATTTTGCCTACCAGTTCCCGCGCCAGCGCGCGCCATCCGAAAGCGCCCGTCACCAGCGTTGCGATCTCGCCCTTTTGCAGCGAATAACCCACCGGCTTGTCGCTGGCGGCTGCGATCAGAAACGTCATGCGGATCTGGTTCATGGTGATAAACGCCGTGTCGCTGGCGAACTCGCCGAGCGACCACGGAAGCTCCAGGATGCTCGGAATGATGTCGGGCAGCGCCGTCACGACGGCGAACAGCGCGTTGTCACGCGAGACAGTGTGGATGATGCGGTCGACCACCGGCTGGCGGAACGGCGGGAAGTTGCGCGCCAGCGCCAGGCCGAGTTCCTCCCGCTGGTCCAAAATCTCGTGCACCGTGCGCCGAGGATCTTCGGAATAAAGCGTAAACGCATTTTCGGGGCAGGGCAGGCCTTCCTGGTACATCACCACGTCAAAATGTTCCGGCAGCTCCGGGCTGGTAGAGCGGTGCAGCAGCGTGGACGCCTCCTCACGCTTGCGCACGGAGACTTTTTCCCGGGGCAGCAGGAACTCCTCCATGGCCTCGAACGCCCGATCGCTGGAGGCCACCAGGCCGAGGGCTAGCGGGCGGTCGGCGGCGGCCTGAACCTCGTGCGGATTGAGATTCGCCACTGCTGTTCGAATTTCCTTCAGCACATGCAAAGACATACATGGTCATTCTAGCGGTGAACGGACGTGAAATGCACGCGAATGGCAGGGATTTAAGCGGGCTGTTCGGCGCCGCGCAACCTGAACATTACATTCACCCGGTGGCGCCAGCCGCTGCCCAGGCCGGTACGCTCCACTTCGATGTTGGGTGCGAAGTAGCTGAGAATGCCTTCCGTGGTTGGATGAAATTCGAGTGCCGGGGCCACGAGTAGAAGCCGCGGCGGATCTTTCTTTAAAGGGGTGCCTGGGAAATATCCGTGCGGGCCGAATTCATCGCGCTCCAGATGCCAGTTCACCCGCATCCAGTAATCGAGCGCTTGCAGTGGCAGATGAAGATCGGCCGAGGCCTTCAGTTCGATCACGGCCAGCCTGCCGGCGCGGTCGGCCGCAAGCAGGTCGATGATGCCGCGGTCTCCACCCGCAAAAGCCGGCACTTGGCCGTACACCGGATTCGGCGCGAGCGACGGGTCGATGGCGTCCAGGTTGCGCCGCACTTGTGACTCCAGCCAAGCCTCGGGATTGCGGAGATAAAGATCGCCGCCACCTGCATCTTGACCGCGCAGACGCACCAGGTCGCGCGCCAGCTTCTCGCATTCCGCCATATTCGCGGCGGAAAGCGGCACGCGCTCGCCGAGTCCGAACGCCATTTCGGCGCCCGCCGTCCGCGCGAATTCCAGGCCACGGACGCGAAGGCTGGCCTCGCCATCGCTGGTAGTGACCTGTTCGACGCCGGGCACGGAGACCAGCCGCGCGGTCGTTTCCGAGTGCGCGTTCGATCGCAGGCGGCACACGTCGAGTTTCGTCTCCAGGTTGCCTGCGTCGCGAAGGTCGAGGCGCGCGGTTCGACCGGAGTCGGAATAAGCAAACAGCTCAAATCGTGCGCGCTCGTGATTGAGGCAACGCAGCCGCAGGGCGGTCGTGCGCTCCTGCCCGGCAGGTGCGAACAGAACCAGGCCTTCCACGGTGGCGCGCCGTTCGCGCCGTCGCAAATATTCCAGCCAGATCAAGCCGAAGCTGAGTACGCCCGAAGCGTTGAGTCCATCGGGCGGGCTGCCGATGGCCGCCAGCCCGGAGCTTCCATGTTTGAGAAACGCCCGCGGGAAAGCCGGAGAGAGACTGTGTTCCAGGTCCTGTTCGGTCGAAACTTCGGTGATCCGCCATGCCGGGAACTCGCGCGAGAGGAACTGCCGAAACCGCTCGCGGAACACCAGGCGTGTGCCGCGCCGCTCCCAATCGGGGCCCGCCGGACGAGCGAGGTCGACCAGGTACAGCGATCCCCGCCTTCCCGCAAACCGCTCGGCCACCAGTTCCAGGCGCCCGCGCGCCTCTTCCTGAATGTCGATGATGCGTCGCACCACGTTTCGTTGCTCGTCCCACGCCTGGACCGTGAGGCGCGAGCTGCGCACCTCGAGCGACAAATTCGCGCCGGTGAGGGGAATGATGGGCTCGCCAGGCTCGAGAAGCGCGGGTTGTCGGGAGGCTTTGAGAAAACGCTCAACTGCCGCCTGGAGTTCCTCGGCGCTGCGGCCGGGAGCCCGCCGGGTGGCGGTCTTGCTCACTGTCCGTATTGTAACTTGCGAACGGCATTGCCGGCTGCTATTTTTGTCGGCATGCGACGCTTTGCTTTCACTCTCCTTTTCGTGCTGGCCCTGGCTCTCGCGGCACTCGCCGAGGATGCCATTCGAGGCAACTTTGTCGGCGACTGGAGCGGCTCTTCCGGCGCGGGCGGCAAGTTCAGGCTCTCGGTTGCGGATGAAGGCGGCAAGACCAAGTGCACCGTGAGCTTCGACTACGCCGGCGAAGAAGTGAAAACCAATGTCACGCTTTGCAAGATCGACGGTTCCAAGATCGAGGCGCAATACGACTACGATATTAGCGGCAACCGGCTGCAATCCACGATTCGTGGGGAGCGAAAAGGGAACTCCATGGAGGGCAAATACCACGCCGTCGTGCTGGAGAACGGGGCTGCCGTAGACGACGGGGATTGGAAAGCAGCACCGGTTCAATAGAACGCCGTGAGCGTGCGCGAGCGAGTAGCGGAGGTCCGCGACCGGATTGACCGCGCCGCCGCGCGAGCCGGCCGCGATCCTGGCTCCATCACGCTCGTCGCCGTCACCAAGGTTTTTCCGGCGAGTGCTATTTGTGAAGCGTACGAGGCCGGCGTCCGGGATTTTGGCGAGAACTACGTGCAAGAGTTCGAAACCAAGGTGCCCGAGGTTCGCGGCCTCATCGGAGCCCGCTTCCATATGATCGGACACTTGCAATCCAACAAAGCCAGAAGAGCAGCCGAGCTGTTTCAGGTGATCGAGACGGTGGATTCCGCGAAGCTGGCGTGCCGCCTGGACGAGGCGGGTCAATCGCTCGACGTCATGCTCGAGGTGAAACTCTCTGCCGAGCAGGCCAAAAGCGGCGCTGATCCCTCCGAGTTGCCGGCGATCATCGAAGCCATTCGAGCGTCGAAGAATTTGCGGCTGCTCGGCCTGATGACCATGCCGCCGTGGTCGGATGACGCCGAGCCGTCTCGCCCCTATTTTCGCCGCCTGCGGAAGTTGGGTGCGCAGCATGGCCTGCCGCATCTTTCCATGGGGATGTCGCACGATTTCGAGGTGGCCATCGAAGAGGGCGCGACCTTCATCCGCATTGGGACCGCGCTTTTTGGGAAGCGCAAGAAGCCGTGACCGTCGGGTTCGACTCGCCCCTTCCTCCGGCGCGCACGGGCGTGGCGGATTACGCCGCCTCACTGTTGACGGCCTTGCGGCGCCATGGAACCGTGCAGGTGAACTCGCGGCACGCAGATGTGCATCTCTACCATGTTGGGAACAACCAGCTTCACCGCGACATCTATCGGCGCGCGCTTGCGCGGCCCGGAGTCGTGGTGCTGCACGATGCCGTGCTCCAGCACTTCTTTCTGGGCGCGCTCCGTGAGCACGAGTACGTGGCGGAGTTCGTCTACAACTACGGAGAATGGAACTGCGACCTGGCGCGGCAGCTTTGGCGCGGCCGGTCAAGTTCCGGCTTAGCCCAGCGCTACTACACATATCCGTTGCTGCGGCGGATCGCTGAAGTCGCACATGCCGTGATCGTGCACAACCCCGCAGCGGCGCGGATGGTGAAGGAGCACGCTCCCGCGGCGCGCGTCGTGGAGATCCCCCACCTGTTCGCGTCACCCGAACTGCCTTCCGAGGGCGAAGTGCTGCGATATCGCGAGATGCTCGGCCTGAGCCCTCGCCAGTTTGTTTTCGGCGTATTCGGTTACTTGCGGGAATCCAAGCGCATCATGAACATTCTTCGCGCGTTCCATCGGGTTCACCGCATCGTTCCACAGAGCGCCCTGCTGATCTGTGGCGACTTTGTATCCCGCGATCTGGCACGCGCTGCGGAACCGCTGCTTGGCGCGCCCGGCGTGCTGCGACTGCGTCACGTGCCGGAGCGGGAGTTCTGGCTGGCTGCGTCCGCCGTGGATGCCTGCATCAACCTGCGGTATCCGGGGGCAGGGGAGACATCCGGCATTGCGGTGCGCCTGATGGGAATCGCGAAACCCGTGATGGTGACCACCGGCGAAGAAACCGCACGCTACCCGGAGACTGCTTGTTTTCGTATCCCGCCCGGAGTTGCTGAGAAGGCCAGTTTGACGGAACATAGTGTAGTAGCTGCGTCGCTTCCGGAAAGCGCCCGTGAAATCGGCAAGAGGGGCGCCGAGCACATCCACTCCTTCCACTCGCTGGAACGCGTTGCGGAACAGTATTGGGAAACGCTGTGCGCATATGGCCGCTAGCACTGTCTGCGTGTTTTAGTCTCACTGCTTCTGCGTCTGCTCCTGAAATCGTCAAGCACCTGCACGTCAGAATCCCCATGAACGACGGCGTGCAACTCGCGGCCAACATCTTTCTGCCTTCGGAATCGGGGCACTTTCCCATCCTTCTGGTCCGCACTCCCTATAACAAAGGCGAGGATCTGATTCCCAACTACCGCTTTTTCGTTGAGAACGGCTACGGCGTGGTCGTCGAAGACGTGCGGGGCCGTTATGAATCAGAGGGGCGCTTCAATTCGTTCACGCAGGAACCGAAAGACGGCGACGACACTATAAACTGGGTTGCGCACCAGCCATGGTCCGACGGCAAGGTCGGCATGCTGGGGGGCTCGTATGTGGGAATTGCGCAGTGGAAAGCCGCGCTGTTGCGCAACCCGCACCTGAAAGCCATCGCACCTGTGGTTTCCGGCTACGACGATTACCGCGACCGCTTTTATTCGACCGGAGGCGCTTTCCAACTCGGACACCGGCTGCTGTGGATGGCGGAGAACCTGCGCGCGCCCGATTTTGCCATGCCGGAATTCGATCGATTCGTGCGCACCCTGCCGCTGCGCCAGGCGGATTTGGCCAGTACCGGCCGGCGCTGCGAGACTTTTCAGAAGGCCCTCGACCATCCCGCCGACGATGCTTTCTGGCAAAACGTCAGCACACGTGAACACCTGGGTCAGATTTCCGTTCCCGTATTTTCCGTCGGCGGCTGGTACGACAATTACGTGGAAAGTGACCTGGCGGCTTTCCAGGAGCTGCGGAAAAATTCCGGCGTCCATCGAATCGTGATTGGCCCCTGGCCCCACAACATGTCGATCAAATTCGCTAACGCCGACTTCGGCAGAGAGTCGGGTGCGCCCATCCGCCGGATGCAGCTTCAGTGGTTCGACCAGTGGCTGCGATCCAAGGATACGCCGCTTATGTCGCGCCCGCCCGTCGAGATCTTCGTTATGGGCATCAACCGCTGGCGCGAGGAGCACGAATGGCCGCTGGCTCGCACCCGCGTGACGCCGCTTTACTTCCGGAGTCATGGGAGCGCCAATACTTTGAACGGCGATGGCGCGCTGGGCCCGCGGCCTCCGCGAAGAGTGTCGTCCGATCGCTTTGAGTTCGACCCCCGCAGCCCCGTGCCCACCGCGGGCGGAGCCGTCTGCTGCAATCCCAAGATCTTTCCCTGGGGCCCCATGGATCAGCGGCGGGTCGAGCAGCGATCGGACGTGCTGGTATTCACTTCACCGCCGCTTACCCGGAATCTCGAGGTGACCGGCCAGACCCAGGTGGTGCTCTACGCCTCCACCTCAGCTCCCGATACGGACTTCACGGCCAAGCTGGTCGATGTGTTTCCGAACGGCGAAGCGCGCAATCTGAGCGATGGCATCCTGCGGCTGCGCTACCGTAATTCGCTCTCCAAGGCCGAACTGGCCCAGCCGGGTGAGATTTACAAATTGACCATCGATGCCGGCGTCACTAGTAACGTTTTTCTGAAGGGCCATCGCGTGCGCGTTGAGATTTCCAGCAGCAACTTTCCGCGCTTCGACCGGAACCCCAATACCGGCCGTCCCATTGCCGACGAAACCACGCTGCGCAAAGCGTTTCAAACCATCTATCACGACCGGGCGCATCCGTCCCGCGTCCTGTTACCGGTAATTCCCAATTGACTTCGCTCGCTCCGGCGCGCTATGTTCCAAAGAGTACGACCTCCACCGGCGCGGTAGCCAAGTGGTAAGGCCAAGGTCTGCAAAACCTTTATTCGTCGGTTCGATTCCGACCCGCGCCTCCATTACCTGAGTAGATTCCCGACCCGCAAGGAACCCGCCCAACGAGAGAAACCGATCTCTGACAAGACCGTGTGGAACGCGTGTCATGAAGCGGCACTGCGCGCGGGGATCACCAAGCGCCTCGGGCCGCACACCTTACGGCACAGCTTCGCAATACATCATTAACCCTCAGATCTGTAAAGAGAATTTAATATATATCCACTAGTGCGGCGCCCGAGGCAGGATATGCTCTAAGATATTGACAATACAGCATCTTACGGATCTAGCGTCGGTTCTGCGTCGCTTTTTGTCCTCGTCTCACCTGAGAAAATCTGCCAACGTTTGTCGATCGCTGGGTCGCTTTAGATCTGCCTGGTGGTAGCGTTGACCCTCAGCATGCTCTTGCCGAGTCCGCTCAATCTCTGGCTCTTGCCGTCGATTCGCGTACGATCAATTCTTGCTTCGAACGCCTTGCCCGGCAGTTCCCGGCGGGGCAGCCGCACTGTGGTCAGCGGCGGCTCCGTAAGTTCGGCCAGCGCAATGTCGTCGAAACCAACCACGGAAATCGTCCGGTAATCGGATCCTCGAAGGAGAATGGTTGCCTACTGTCGTGGTGTGCTCCGGCTCATCGCATTGAATCCGCCATCGATGCGGTGGTTGGTGCTGCGCGATGTCCTCGCGCCAGTAGTTCGGCGAACGACAGCTGCTGGCCACGCATTTGCTGTGTGCCGAAAGGATTTCCTCTCGACCCAATTCCCCGTGACTTTGCGAAGAACCGGCAGTTGTGCAGCGCTCCTACTCGGACCAGTCTCCTCGCGCCCAAATATATGGCGAATATGCCAGGTTGTCGAACCGGAGGCTGGAGAGTCCCTCGGCTTGCACGCTGACCGCCGACGCGCGGTTCATCCAGCCGGTCTTGATGTGCTGAAGCTGGCCGGGCTTCAAAGTGAAGCTGACTTCCCGCATCTCCGGCGCGCGAAGGGTCAGGGTAATCTCCTGATTGAGCGGATTGTAGACGTCGAGACCCATCAGCATGCGCGGGTAGAAGAAGCGGAACTGAGCTTTGGTGGCGTTGGCGTCGGCTGCGCAAAGCGAGAAGGTGCTCATGCGGCCTCCGGGCGGGCACACCTTCCACTGATTTCTGCCCCAATCGATCACGCCCGATGGGTACTCTCCGTGCAGCGGAACGTTAGCGCCGACATGCGGATTGTCGAAATCCACCAGGAGTGGGACTGGCTCGGCGGCCGTGCCCTGGACATCCACGTCTCGCGAGCGGTCGTGCCGGATGCGAAGGACGTGAGTGGCGTCGTCGAAGGCGTAGCCTTCCTGCTTGAGATCCGTGCGCCGGGCAAGCTGGCGGCCGCCGGACCACACCGAATCGGGCGCGAAGTTCAAGCGCAGAACGTCGGTGGAGGAGGGATCAAACGTCGAGTACGTCACCGAGCCCTTGCCGTAGGCCATCTTTGTGACCACCGAACTGGAACCGACCAGATGCGATTCATCCGCAGGCGCCCATTCAGGAACGGCCCAGAACGCATCCATGAGCCGGCGGGGTCCGTCGGCGAATTCGTCCGTGAACCACCACTGATTGCCAAACGGAGTGTGGGCGTTCGGAGGCATGCCCTGGAAGTAAGTCACCCAGTTGAAGGAGCGGAACGCCTCCTCTTTATACGCGGCGTCGCCGGTCTTGGCATAGTAAAGCGCTTCGAGTGCTGCGAGGCGCGAGGTGTGGCTGTCGCAGCACTCATTGGGTGCATTGCAGCAAAAGCTCTTGCCGTCGCCTTGCTCGGTGGTAACCGTGGCGCCATGAACGATGTACTTGGGCCACTTGGGCGTGGTCTTGACCCACTGGATGAGCTTGCGGGCGTTGTCGCGCCATTCCAGATCCTTGTCCGGGTTCAAGAGAACATAGCGCGCGTATTCGAGCGGAATCACCTGGTTCATGTTCTCCATTTTCGGAGTAACATCCTCGAAGTATCCGACCCAGACGTTGTTCTTCATCGGGTACTTGTGCAGCCATTCCCAGGCGGCCTGGCGGACTTGCCGGTACTGGGCGACGTCACCTTGGTCGAGCCGGATCAGCTCGTCGAAGAGCATGATGGGTTCGACGACATTTGCGGAGTACGGGCCCATGCCGGGGCCGTTCAGTTTGCCGTCGCGCGCGTAGCAACGCGCCGGCCAGGGTGAGTTGGCGGCGTCACCGGATTTGTAGTTCTTCACCAGCGCAGCGGCACAGCGGATGGCGCCTTGCAGATACTTCGTATTGCCCGTCATTTCGTAAAAGCGCAGGTAGGCGTAGCCGTCCTCGCCAACTACGTGTGGCTCAATGAAGTCCTCGCCGTGATGGCTCCAGCCGGTGTAGCGGCGGTCCCCGGGATTGGCCGAGGTGTAGGGCACACGATCCCAGGCGTAGCCTTCAGGCGTCAGGCCGTTTTCGAGTTCGTAGTCGATGAAATCCTGGAGGAACGTGATGGTGTTCGGGTCGCCGGTGTAAGGGTAGAGGCGTTCGATGAAACCTTGCAGCATGGCGCGCAGATACGCAGTGGAGTTGGCCCAGTGCCAGTCCGGTTGCATTTCGAACGTGGTGCGATCGAAATCAAAGCAGCAGAAAAAATAGGGGTAGCGCTGGCGGTTGTGCTGGTCCCAGAGAATCTTCCATTGCGTCAAAAAGTGGGAGCTGTAGGAATAGCCGGTGTTTTCGGGCATGGGCCAAGGGAGCAGCTTGCCTTGCGAATCAAGCTGAACGGGGCGTCCGGCAATGGTGGGAGCGTCCACCGTCGAGACAACCTTGAAGGGCTCCTCGGCCCAGAGCGAGCTGGCGAGAAACAGCACGGCGGCGATTTGAAGTCGAATCATGGTCAGTAACTCGTGTCGTATTTGACGATGAGGATCGTTGCGAGCAAGACAATCCCGGAACCTGCCAGCGCCAGAGTGCTCAGCCGTTCGCCGAGAAGAACGGTGGCCAGTAGCACACCGAAGATCGGGACCAGGTAGAGGGAGACCGAGGCCACGGTCACATCCAGATGCTCGAGCGCAGCGAAAAAGAGCAGCATCGACGCGCCGTACATCAGGATGGCGAGAAAGGCGAATGCACTCCAGGCCTTCCAGTCGAATGTGCGGAATACGCTCCAATGGAAAGGCTCCACCCAGATCAGCAGCGGGAGGCTGGCGAGCGAAGCGGTGATGTAGCTGAAGATCAGGATCTCGATTTCCTGGAAGCGTCGCATCAAGCCCTTGCAGTATGTGTTGTAGAAGGAGGAGCCGAAGCAGCCGACCAGAATCAGGCCGTTGCCTGCGATGTATTTCATTTCCAGAAATGAACTTTCACGCAAGTCCTGAACCGACATGAGCAGCACGCCGATGAGTCCGATGCCAAGGGAGGCAATGCGCAACAGGCTCAGCTTTTCGCCCAGCATGAAGGAAGCGAGCACCGCGGTGATCACTGGAATCATGAGGTTGAGCACAGCGCCGTTCGATGCCAGGGACTTATAGATTCCCCACGTCATGCCCAGTTGCGCCAGCACCTGGCCACCAACTCCGGCGAGCGTGAACTTGCCCCAATCGGACCAGGTGGGCTGCGCGGCCTCCGGATTCGCGCGGCGCTTGCGAACCAGCAGCGGTACGAGCAATACCGTCGTGATGTAGAACGGCACAAAGGTGATCGCGATGGGGCCCATCTGGCGGTCCAGAAACTTTACCGCCGTGCCCTGCGCAGACCAGATGAGCGAAGCCATGGCTAGCAACGTGAAGTAGCCCAGCATTCGCCCCTTGTGACTTTGTCTGGCCGTCTCAGCGGTGGTTGCCATCCATCATCCTTCCTGTACAACGACGCCGAAACGGTCGGCGCCCATCGAACTGCCGTCGAACACGTAGGGTTCCATGCGGCGTATCTCAGCATAGCGCTCGACCACGCGGTCGAAGGATTCGCGAGCGTTCCGGTGGCCCAGGATGGCCACCGTTCCCCCCGCGCCGCCGCCGGTCACCTTTGCGCCGTAGAGACCGTTCCCCTGTTCGCGGACCAGATCGACCAGCAAATCGGTGGCCTCATTTCCCAGCCCGCACTCGGTGTAAGAGTAATGCGACTGATACATTAGGTCACCCATAAGCCGGAAGGCATCCTCGGATGCCTCGGCGGCCGCTCCGCGAGCCAGTTCGACAAACAACTGAATGCGCTGGTTCTCTTCGATGGCGTAGCGGGTGCAGTTTCGGACGCGGTACGAGATTTCCGGCCGGAGTGAGGTGAAGGGATCAGGATGAAACCGTCCGTCGCGAAGAAACGCAGAACCGGCCATAACTTCGGGGAGCCGTGGTTCGTATTTCGAGCGGAACAGAGACGGCGTGACGTTGGAGAGGTATCCACACCAGCGGGGATCGGTGAAGCGCGGGATCCTGCTGCCGGTGTCGCGCGTAACCGGCAGTCCCTCCCAATCGCAGATGAGCTTGTAGCCCATGAACGCCGCGGCGCGGGCGGCTTCGTATTCGATTCCCGTGACTGCGTGACTGACGCCTGAGTCTACCGCCCAGCATCGCAATTCCTCCGGCAGACGGACCAGCGGGTGCGGCTGGCACGGCTGGCAGAGAAGCGGGAGAACGTAGCCTTCATCGCCTAGCACCGCGGCCGCCTGGTCCATGATGCCGCAGGCCGATTCCGCAATCACGTTCTCTACCCACTGGCAGGCTTCCGAAAGTTCCACGCCGTGAAGATCGATTCCATATGCGCGAGCGGCGGGCTTCATGACGGCGACTTCGATCGCCGCCGACGAGCTCACGCCCTTGTTCAGCGGGACCTCGGAGGTGATGTAGACGTTCGCTCCGTTTCGAACCGCCTCCGGATAGCGCAAGCGCAGCAGGTAGAAAATTCCCAAAACGTAGGCGGTCCAGCGCTGGCCAGGATCCGAATTCACCATCCGGCGGACGGTTTCCTCATCCGTCACGGCGTCAAAGTCAAACTCGATCCGGTCCCGCCAGCCGCGTGCGGCCATCTGCGGGTTCCAGAAGACGATGCGTCGGTCGGCGCGCAACTGCACCGCAGCCCATGTGGCCTCTCGAATGGTCGCCTCGAAAACCAGACCGCCGGTGTAATCGACGTTTCCGCCCATCAGGTCCAGGCGTCCGGGTGATCGTCCGATGAAAACCGGGCAGCCGGGCGCGAAGACGTCACGTTCCGCGCGAATGCGGCTGACCTCGGTCTCAAACGCCGTCACGCCAGCTCCCGGATGCTGTCAGTGACGTAAGAAATGGACGCTTCGGTCATCCGCGGGTGGATGGGCAGGCTCACGTACTTGTCGAAAAGCGTCTCGGCCACGGGACACTCGCCGTCATGGTGGCCGCGCCGCCGATACGCCGTAGTCAGGTGGATGGGCATGTAGTGTGACCACACCTTGATGCGCTTTCCGGTATACAACTCCCACATGAAATCTTCTTTGGTCAATCGGAATTCGGGCTCCACCAGGACACAGTAAATGTGGAAGACGTGTTTTACGTCGGGAGAGACGTAAGGCAGAGTGAGGCCGCGAATTCCGCGCAGGCGCTCGCAATATTGATTGGCAATCTCGATCCGCCGGGCGTTGAAGCCGTCCAGCTTTTTCAACTGTTCCAGGCCGACAGCGGCCTGCGCATCGGTCATGCGGAAGTTGAAGCCGATATCGTCGAAATCCAGATACCAGTAGCGCTTGCCCATCGGTTGCACCGATTCGTTGATGGGCAGGTACTTGCCTTTGGGATCGTAGGTCAGGCAGCACAGCGAGCGGAAGGACAGCATGCGCTCATAAAGATCCTTGCGGCTTGTGGTGATCATGCCGCCTTCGCCGAGCGTGACCATGTTCTTCTGCTGATGGAAGCTGAACACGCCGATATCGCCGAGCGTTCCTGCCCGGCGGCCTTTATACTCGCCGCCGGCCGCGTGGGCGCAGTCTTCGATCACGAGGATGCCGCGTTCTCGCGCCACGGCCATGATCGGGTCCATGTCGCAGCACTGGCCGTATAGGTGAACGACGATGATCGCCTTCGTCCGGTTGGTGATCTTCTCCGCCAATGATGCCGGGTCCAGATTCAGCGTGCGGGGATTAACGTCGGCGAAGACAACGCTCGCTCCTTGCGCGGCTGCGGCGTTGGCGGTGGAAATCCAACTGATCGGGGTGGTGATCACTTCATCGCCGGGCCCGACGCGCGCTGCGATGACCGCAAGTTCCAGGCCCGCGGTGGCCGAGGTGACCGCCAGGCCGTACGCGGCGCCACAGTAAGCGGCAAAGGCCTCCTCGAACTTTTTTACTTTGGGCCCGCAGGAAGGAGCACTGGCGCGGAGCACCTCGCCGAGAGCCGCTTCTTCTTCCGGCCCGTAGACGGAGCCGTGGCCATATTCGAGTTCATAAATCGCTTTTGGAAGATCCATGGATGGCCCTTTCTATCACTTCGTCGCAACTGGGGACACGCGTCTGGCAGACAGACTGAATCTTGCCGGTGAGGAGAAAATGATCCAGCCCGCGCGGAGCCCGTCCCGGCAGGGGCACGGTTTGACGTTGCACCAGGTGGCGGGGAAAGCCCAGGCGCTCTGCAAGTCTCACGCCGAGGTCGAACCGCGAAATCGAATCCAGCGCGCCGAGGTGAAAGATGCCAGAGACGCCAGTGCGCTGCAGCAACTCGATGATGAAGGCGCTCAGGGTGACGGCGTCGATGGGGTTGCGGTATTCGTAGTCGGGTAGAGAAACCGGCTCCCCGGCTCGAAGCCTGGCCGCGAATTTGTTCAGCATGGCGTTGGTACCCGCGCCCTCCGCGAATCCGATCACCAGCGCCAGCCGGAGAATGATGCTACGCGCCGGCAATATCGTCGTGATCAACTCTTCCGCATTCGCCTTGGTCCTGCCATATACGCTGACGGGGCTGACTGCGTCACACTCGCAGTAGCCATGCCTGGAGCCGTCAAAGACGGCCGCGGACGAAATGAACAACAACCTCGCTCCCGTGCAGGCGCACGCCTCTGCGACGTGAGCCGTTCCGGCCACGTTGACGGCCTCGGCAAGATCCGGCCGGGCCTCGCACTGGTCAATGTCTGCGATGGCGGCAAGCAATGCCACGGCCTGTGGTGAAACTTGGCGGAAGCCGGCATCGACGCTGGCGGCCGAAGTCATGTCCATGGCGAGCGCGTTAGCGCCCGGCGGGGGCGCGAGGTCGGCTTGGAACACTTCACACGCCGAGGCCGCTTGCCGGGCCAGATGCTGCCCGACAAAGCCGCCGGCGCCGATGATCAACAGGCGGGGTTTCGGCGAATTCACAATGCGTTACCTGGCCCACTCCGGAAAGGCGGCGATCGCATCCATATAATTATGAATCTTGTCCGTGTGGGCGTCTTCCTGCCAGCCTCCGCGCCCCTTTTGCAGCGAGTTTTCCCGCGGGCAGCCATCGTCATTGATGGCGTAGAGCGCGTAATTCATCGCCTGATAGGCCAGGGCCTTGTACTCATCACTCCCCGTCGCCGCAGAATACATGGCAAGGACGGCCCCGTAAGTCGATAGAACGCCGCCCCAAGGCATCTTATCGTAGGTCTGTTCGCCGCAGACCGGCACGCCCGAACGGATGCTGGTGAAGTTTCGAATCGCGAACTCGATCAGCGCCTTGGCATCCTGCTGCCATTCGGGGTCGAGCGCCTCCTTCTTCTCGATCAGATAACGCGCGAGGTTTAGAGGGGACCACGCATTGCGGTTGTCAGGTTCGGCGTGATCTTCAAAGAACTGGACCCAGAGCGAGCCATCCTTCAGGTTCGGAATCTGGTAATTCTTGATCCAAGCCCAGAGTTTTGCGCGTGGCTCACGAAACTCGGGGTAGCCGTGCTCGATGAGTTTGTCGAACAAGCGCAGGTTGAACGACATGTTGGCGGCAACCGGCCCGCGGAATTCGCCGCTGCGGTAATCGACGCGAAACGGCCACGGAGAGCTATGCTCGTCGCCTGCACCCATATTGGCCACGAGGTCACGCGCGTTTTGGAGAGCCTGATCAAGGTACTTCTTGTCTTCAGTCTGTTCGTACAGCAGGACCAGGGCGTAGCCGGCGATGCCACCCTTGTCGGGTTCGATTTCGTAAGGCTTGTCGGCCTGTGTTCCGCAGTCCGCCGGCTGCGGAAACTTTTCGCGAAGGCC
>Ga0187819_10000597_pt1 | contig 18078 bp, 13 predicted proteins | sample NC_wetland_sal_i_15_FD_132411 | JGI IMG/M metagenome (GOLD analysis project Ga0187819, IMG submission 132411) | Wetland sediment microbial communities from Neuse River Estuary, North Carolina, USA - SO4_4 | ecosystem: Environmental > Aquatic > Freshwater > Wetlands > Sediment | place: USA...
CGACTCTTCTCCCACACTCCCATACTGCCCTGCCCCACCGACATTCTCGTCCGCCGCCAGGAACGCGGGGCCCTTCCCCGGAACGCCGGGCCCATTCTCCCGAACGGCGATGGTGACTCACCCGACCCACCAGGGGCCCCACCACAGTTGTCACACGTTCCCCACAGCGCGCACCCGCTACCTCAAAGGCCCGACCGGCATGGGCGTTGGGTGCCACAACACCCGATAGGCGGGCCTTGGGTGCCCCGACGCCCAAAAATGGAGGCAAGGTGCGCACCAGCGGCGAGGCACCAGCGGTCGTTCGCGCACTTTCGCGCATACGATATGCAAGTAACGGGCTCAACTGCGCACGATTGTGCAGACAGCCCGCGTTGACTCGGGAGGGTTCGCCAGGTGTCCAGGTACCAGCGGTGGAACGCGCTGCTTGACCTGCTGCCGGGGGACGGGCAGCTCACCGTGGCGGAGGCCGCGGAGTCGCTCGGCGTCTCGCAGGCCACCATCCGCCGTGACATGGATCAGCTGGCCCGGCAGCAGCTCGTCACGCGGACCCGCGGCGGGGTGATCGCCGGCCACGTCTCGTACGACCTGCCGCTGCGGTACAAGACGGCCCGGCACGCGCCGGAGAAGCAGCGCATCGGCCGCGCGGCGGCCGCCCTGGTCGCGCCGGGCGCGACGGTGGCGCTGAACGGCGGCACGACCACCAGCGAGGTCGCGCGCGCCCTGGCCACCCGGCCGGACCTGCAGGACGGCCCCGGAGTCACGGTGGTGACCAACGCGATGAACATCGCCAACGAGCTCGCCGTGCGCCCGCACGTCAAGATCGTGGTCACCGGCGGGGTCACCCGCGGCCAGTCCTACGAGCTGATCGGCCCGTTCGCCACGCTCGTGCTTGCTGAGCTGACGCTGGACTGGGCCATCCTCGGCGTCGACGCGCTGGACCCGCGCACCGGCGCGGGCGCCCATCACGAGGGCGAGGCCAGCATCAACCACCTCATGGCCACGCGGGCGGAGCAGGTGATGATCGTCGCCGACCACTCCAAGCTGGGCCAGCGCGCGTTCGCCCGGATGTGCGCCGTCGACGAGATCGACGTGATCGTCACCGACCGCGACGCCGAGCCCGCCAGCCTGGCTGCGTTCGGCGAGCGGGGCATCCGCGTCGTCACCGCCTGAGCGACCCGTCGGCACCCCCTGTACAGCCGCCGGTCGTGATCTATAATGCTCGTAAAGAGCATTATTTATGCAAGTACTTGCAATCTTCTTGATCATTGGAGCGCGTGAGTGAGTTACCTGATGGAGGAGGTCGCCAGCCAGCCGGAGTGCTGGTCGAAGGCGATCGAGATGGCGGCCCTGGCCGGCCCCGCGCTTCCGGCCCCGGGGGAGCGGGTCGCGGTGATCGGGTGCGGCTCCTCGCTCAACGTCGCCCGCTGCTACGCGCGGCTGCGGGAGGCCGCGGGCCACGGCGAGACGGACGCCTTCCCGGCCTCGGAGGTGCCGGCGACCCGGCGTTACGACCGCATGGTGTTCGTGTCGCGGACCGGCACCACCACCGAGGTGCTCGACGCCCTCCGGCGGGTCCCCTCGGGGGTCACGACGACCGCGGTGGCCGCTGACCCGGATTCACCGCTGCCGCGGGAGGCCGGAACGGCGGTGGTGCTTGACTTCGCCGACGAGCGTTCGGTGGTCTCGAGCCGGTTCATCACGAGCTCGATCGTGCTGCTCCGCGCGCACCTGGGCGCCGACCTCCGCGTGCTGCCCGGCGAGGCCGCCCGCGAGCTAGCCCGCCCGCTGCCGCCCGGCCTGGCCGAACACGCCGAATTCACCTTCCTCGGCCGCGGCTGGGCGGCCGCCGTGGCCGACGAGGCCGCGCTGAAGCTGCGCGAGGCGTCCCGCACCTGGGCCGAGTCGTACCCGGCGATGGAGTACCGGCACGGCCCGATCAGCGTCAGCGACCCGGGCACGGTGGTCTGGGCGCTCGGCGAGGTGCCGCCCGACCTGCTCGCGGACGCCCGCCGCACCGGTGCGACGGTCATCACCTCGCCGGCCGACCCGCTCGCCGGGCTGATCGGCGCGCAGCGGCTCGCCGTCGCGCTCGCCGAGCGGAAGGGCATCGACCCGGACCATCCCCGGGCCTTGTCACGGTCTGTCATCCTGGCCTGATGCCACAGGGCTTCGTCCCCGGCGGGACACAGGGTGACTCCGTCCTGCTGGCCGGCGGGCGCGTGGTGACGCCGGATGGCGTGCTGGACCCGGGCTGGGTCCTGGTCACCGGCGGCCTGATCGGCGCGATCGGCCCCGGCGACGCGCGGGACCAGATGGCGCGCGGACTTCCCGTCGCCGGCCTGCACGGGCAGGACCAGGTGATGCGGGGACTTGTCGAGGTCGACCTGCGCGGGCGGTGGGTGCTCCCCGGCTTTATCGACCTGCACGTACACGGCGGCGGCGGCGCGTCGTTCACCGAGGGAACCGAGGCTGACGCCATCCAGGCCGCCGCGTTTCACCGCGCGCACGGCAGCACGAGCCTGCTGGCCAGCCTGGTCACCGCGCCGCTGGCCGAACTCGAGGCCCGCGCCGCCCTGCTGGCCGGCCTGGCCGATGAGGGCGTGATCGCGGGCCTGCACCTGGAGGGTCCGTTCCTGTCCGCGGCCCGGTGCGGGGCCCAGGACCCGCGGCACATGCTGGCTCCCGACGTCGCCGTCTTCGAGCGATTGCACGCCGCGGCGCGGGGGCATCTGCGGGTCATCACCCTGGCCCCCGAGCTACCCGGGGCGGCCGAGGTGATCCGCGTGGCGGTGCGCGCCGGCGTGACGGTCGCGGTCGGGCACACCGACGCCACCGCCGAGGTCGCGTCGGCCGCCGCGGACACCGGCGCGACGCACGCGACCCACCTGTTCAACGGGATGCGGCCCTGGCATCACCGCGAACCGGGCGCCGCCGGGGCCCTGCTCGACCGGGACGAGGTGACCTGCGAGATCGTCGCCGATGGCGTGCACCTGCACGACATGACCGTCCGCCTGGCGGCCCGGGCCGCCGGGCCGGGCCGGCTCGTCCTGATCACCGACGCCATGGCGGCGGCCGGGATGCCCGATGGCCGCTACCGGCTCGGTTCCAGGCGGGTCGACGTGGCCGGGGGGGTGGCGCGCCTGGTCGGCGAGACCGGGGTGCCGGGCGCCATCGCCGGCTCGACCGCCACCATGGCCAGCGTCGTACGGCACGCGGTGGCGGCTGGCGTGCCGGTGCCCGAGGTGGCCGCCGCGGCCAGCACCACGCCGGCCCGCGTCCTGCGCCTCGGCGAGCGCACGGGCGCGCTGCGCCCCGGCCTGGCGGCGGACCTGGTGGTGTGCGACGAGGAGTTCGGCCTCGACCGGGTCATGCGGCACGGGCGGTGGCTGCCGGGGCCCGGCGCGCAGGACGAACGGGCCGGGCTCGGCGGGGAGGACGAACGGGCCAGGTTCAGCCCGGCGCGCGGACCGATCCCGTGAGCTGCCCGGTCGACGCGGTGACCTCGCACACGACGGTGCGGACCCCCGCCCGCCACGCCGCGTGGTCCGGGTAGTAGTACTCCTGCGCCAGCCCGGCGTTCGCGAGTTGCGGGTTCAGGTAGCCGGCGAGCCTGGTCTGGCAGCCGTTGCCCGCCTGGCTCTGCGCGGCCGCATCACCGGGCCAGGACGATCCCGCGAGTGAGTACGTGGCGAACACTTCGGCATCGTGGGGCACCGAGCAGGAAAGGAGGGTAACACCCGCGCCGTTCGGCGATGAATTGAGGCAATCGCCCGGCCGCAGGCTGAATACGGCGGACACGTGGTACTGGACTACGGACTTCGCCCGGAAGCCGTGGGTGGCCACCGCGAGGATCCCCACGGCGACGCCGGCCAGCGCGATGAGGCCGAGGATGACGGCGGCCACGGCGAGCGGGCTCGTCCCGCGGGCGGGCCCGGTAGCGGCGACGGGCGCCGCCTCCTCGGGCCCGGGATCGGCCAGATCGACCGCCGCGGCTTCCCCGGCCGGGTCCGGATCGGGCGACTCCGGTTCGGGCGACTCCGGTTCGGTTGGCTCCGGAACGGATCCCCCGGTCAGCCCCGCAGGCGCGGCCATCCGCCCTCCATCGTGCGCCATTGCCCGCCGCGTCCGGTCCCCGAAACCGGCCCTCTGGTCGGACGGCGCACGCTCAGCGTCGCGAAGTGCGCCATTAATTGCAGTACTTTCCCCTGGAACGTATACCCACACATGGGGATATAGCGTCGCGGGGGTGCCGGTAAAGCCCTGGTCACGTAGGCCAAGGCGGGGGTCGCCCGGCAGTACCCTGGGCGGCGTGCGGATGACGGAGTTCTGGGGCCGGATGAGGGCACAGTTCGGCGAGGTGTACGCGCAGAGCCTGGCCAAGGACTACGTGTTCGAGAGCCTCGGCGGCCGCACGGTCGAGCGGGCCCTCGCCGACGGGGTAGACGTCAAGGTGATCTGGCGGGCGGTCTGTCAAGCGTTCGACGTGCCGGAGAACCGCCGCTGAGCACGCCTGGCCGGGTTAGCGGGTCTTCGGGGTGTTGATCTTGTCCGCGGCGACCTTGAGTATGACCCGGCCCTGCGGGCCGATGGGGTTGCGGTACTCCGTGCCGTTGTACTTCCAGGACAGCTCGTCGATGTGCCGGCGGGCCTCGTCACCGCCGACGGTCTCGACCACGTGCCCGCGGACCTCGGCCCAGTCGTACGGGTTGTCGCCGTGAATCAGCACGGTGATGCGCGGGTCGCGGGCGACGTTCCTGGCCTTCTGCCGCTGGGGTTCGGTATTCACCAGGACGTACTCGCCGTCGGTGTCGATCCAGGTCAACAGCGCCTGCGGCTGCCCGCTCGGCATCAGGGTCACCACCGTGGCCAGGTTCTTGCCCTTGGCCAGCCGGATCACGTCCTCGTCGAGCGGCATCTGAAGTCTCCCTGGTCGGTAGGTCCGGCGATGTGCGCGGTGGGCTCGGCCCTTGCCGATGTTAGTCTGCGGCGCCCGAGGTGCCGCGCTGACCCCTGCGCCGGTGGTCGACGTAGGCTTGTGGCAGGAAAGGACAGGGTGCCCATGATCGAGGTACCAGTGCCCGCGAGCGTCGAGCAGGCGCTGGGGGAGTGCTTGCGCCGGGGACTTGAGATCCGATCCGAGCGGGAACTTGCCGGCCGTCCCGGCAGCCGCCACTATCACCTGGCGTTCCCGGGCAAGCCAGGGACGCTGGAGCTAAGCGAGTGGCGGGGCGCGGTCTGGTTCTCCGTCAACGAACGGCGTGACTGCGGGTGGGTATCCGAGTTCGCGCGCACGACCGCCGAGGCGCTGGGACAGGCCCAGGTTCCGTGACTGTCCCGACCGCCCTGATCGCGCCGTCGCCGTGGGCCTAGCCGAAGTTTTCGCAGAATTTCCGGCTGTCTCCGGCGTGTCGTCAGTGGTCGAATACACGTTCGCTCTATAGTAGGCACGTGAGCGTGATCCCCGGCACCGCGGCCGAAAGGTCGAGGTAACGGAATCCCCGCGGACAAGGCCGCGCGGCGCCCGGCAGAAATGTCAGAGGGGGCGCGTAGCGTGTCCACGATGAACCGCCGGGGATGACCGGCGGGGTCACGACTCAGGCGACCTGGGCGGTGCGGGAGGTGCCCGCAGGCCCCTAACCCCGGCAGGGAGTCCTCAATGGCAGCAAACGGCAGGCCGAGCCCCGAGCGCGCGGGCGACAGGGAGAAGGCCCTGGAGACTGCTCTCCTCCAGATCGAGCGTCAGTTCGGCAAGGGCTCGGTCATGCGCCTCGGCGAGGAGACGCGGGTGCCGGTGGAGGTGATCCCGACCGGCTCCATCGCGCTGGACGTGGCGCTGGGCCTCGGCGGCCTCCCGCGCGGCCGCATCGTCGAGATATACGGACCTGAAAGTAGCGGCAAATGTCTGACCGCGGATACCTACGTGTGGTCGGATCGCGGGCTGGAGACGATAGCCGAAGTCTTCGAGCGCGCGGGCATGAAGGCGAGTTGCACGTCACGCGTCACCGACGTCAGCGAGTCTGATATCCGCCTCGTCAACGAGAAGGGCGAACTCGAGACCGTCGCCGCGCTGACGCACAACAACCGCAAGCCGGTCCTCTGCCTCAAACTGCGTTCTGGCCGGACCGTCAGCGTCACTCACAACCACCCGCTCCGAGTCGTCAGCGACCGCGGGTTTATCGTGTGGCGCAAGGCCGGGGACGTACACGTGGGCGACACGGTCGTCTCCGCCGAGTTCGGTGCCGTGGCGGCCGCGGCAGGTGATGGTCTTAGCGAGGACGAAGCCGTCCTGCTCGGGTATCTCGTAGCAGAGGGAACCCTCTGCTACGGGACCGCCGTCCGTTTCACCAACTGGGATCCCGAGGTGAGCGGAGAATTCACCCGGCTCATGGAGCACATCGCCGGAATCCCGGTTCGCAACTACGGTAATAAAGAGTTCGCCGTCTACGGCAAGAAAGTCCGGGAACGGTTCGCGCAAGAATACGGTCTCGACTACGTGAGGGCGGCGGGCAAGAAGGTTCCCGCTTGCGTCCGCACGTCCGGGCACAAGGCTCAGCGCGCCTTCCTCTCTGCGCTCTTCGAGGGCGACGGGTGGATTGACCCTTCATCGACGATCGGGCTGGGTACAGCGTCAGAGGAACTGGCGCGGCAGGTCCAGTTGATGCTCTACGGACTCGGAATCCCGGCGACCGTCTCATCGAAGTACGACGCCAAGTATGAGCGCGACTACTGGTCGGTGACGGTGAATCCTGCAGTAGCAGACCGATTCCTGTCCGAAGTAGGATTCCGCTCCACCCGCCGGAAGGCACAAGTCGAGAAGTGCTTCAAGGCATCCCCTCGGGACCCGCAGTTCGAAAACATCCCGCACTTGTCCGGCCTGCTCCGGGACCTGCGCGATGACTGCGGCGGCGACAGGGGATTCGACAGGGTCGCGGGCGATCTCTTCCGCCGCGACGTGGATCTCTCGTGCTCTCGGCAGCGCCTAGCGAAGATCGTCGAGTGGTGCGACCGGCAGGAAGACCGGTTCTCGGCGGGGGCCAAGACAATCGTGGCGTACCTTCGGGTGCTCTCGACACTTCCCTATACCTACGAAGAGGTCGTCGCGATCGAGGACGCAGGGCTGCAGCCGACCTTCGACGTGGTCCTCCCGCACAGCCACAGCTTTATCGCCAACGGCATGCTCTCCCACAACACGACCGTGGCGCTTCACGCCGTGGCGAACGCCCAGAGGCTGGGCGGCATCGCGGCGTTCATCGACGCCGAGCACGCGCTCGACCCGGATTACGCCAAGAACCTCGGCGTGGACACGGACGCGCTGCTCGTGTCCCAGCCGGACACCGGCGAGCAGGCGCTCGAGATCGCTGACATGCTGATCCGCTCCGGGGCCATCGACGTCGTCGTCATCGACTCGGTCGCCGCGCTCGTCCCGAAGGCGGAGATCGAGGGCGAGATGGGGGACAGCCACGTCGGCCTCCAGGCTCGCCTTATGTCCCAGGCCCTCCGCAAGATCACCGGCGCGCTGAGCCAGACCAAGACCACCGCGATCTTCATCAACCAGTTGCGGGAAAAGGTCGGAGTCATGTTCGGCTCGCCAGAGACCACGACGGGCGGAAAGGCGCTGAAATTCTATGCCTCTATCCGCCTGGACGTCCGGCGGATAGAAACCCTGAAAGACGGCACCGATGCGGTCGGCAACAGGACAAAGGTAAAGGTCGTCAAGAACAAAATGGCGCCGCCTTTCAAGAGCGCCGAATTCGACATCCTCTACGGAATCGGGATCAGCCGGGAAGGCAGCCTGATCGACCTCGGCGTCGAGCAGGGCATCGTGCGCAAGTCCGGTGCCTGGTACACCTACGAGGGCGACCAGCTCGGCCAGGGCAAGGAGAACGCCCGCAACTTCCTGCGCGACAACCCGGACCTGGCCAACGAGGTCGAGAAGCGGATCAAGGAGAAGCTCGGCGTGGGCCCGCGGCTCGACGCGGACGCCACGGCCGGCAAGCCCGTTCCCGCCGGCAACGGAGGCAGCGGAGGCAGCGGAGGCAATGGTTCCGGCACGCCGCGGACCCTCACCGTCCCCCCGGTGTCACGGCCTGGCCAGTAACCGGCCATGCCCCTTGGTCGACGGGCTTCAGGGTCGCCATCCGAACCCACGAGCGACGACCCTGAAGCCCGTGCCAGGCTGATCTGCCTGCGGCTGCTGACGGCCGAGCCCCGGACCCGGGCCGAACTGGCCCAGGCGCTGCGCCGCGGCGGCATTCCGGCGGACGCCGCCGAAGCCGTCCTGGGCCGCTTCACCGACGTCGGCCTGATCGACGACGCGGCGTTCGCGCGGGCCTGGGTCGAGTCCCGCCATTACAGCCGCGGCCTGTCCCGGCGGACGCTGTCCGTCGAGCTTCGCCGGCACGGGGTCAACACTGACGAAATCCGCGAGGCGGTCGGCAGCCTCGACCCCGAGCAGGAGGTCGCCACGGCCCGGCGACTGGTCGAGCAGAAGATGGCGAGCACCCGCGGGCAGCCGCCGGAGGCCCGGGCCAGGCGGGCGGCGGGCCTGCTCGCCAGGAAGGGCTACCCGCCCGGCCTGGTCTACCGGCTGATCAAGGAAACCCTGGAACGCGAGGGCCCCGGCGCGACCGCCGGGCTGGACCTGGAGACCGAACCGTACAGCGACCCGGACGAGGCGGACGCTGACGACCTCGCCCAGGGACCCGCCCTCACCGGCGAATTCGACCGTCAGGCGGACTACTCCCTGTAACGGAAAACGCGGCCGGGCGCCTTCGCGTTACGGCCCCGTTTCGCCAGCCGCAGCATCACGGGCAGAGCCGCGCCGGGCCCCTGATTCCCTCGGCGCAATCCCCGCTGCCCAGGGCCTATGCGCCCGGTGGCCGGGCAGCCCCGTGCCATTCGTCAGCATGCGGCATGTTTGGCGGCGACCCGAGGGTCTTTGCTTGATTAAAAGGTTATCAAGCCTTAACCTCACGGCAGCGAGGTGTTGTCCAGCGCGGCACGGAGAGTTAGCGGAGGAGAAGCGAGCAGACACGAAAGGTAACCAAGGCGACCGGTAGATCGGCGCGGTGTGCGGCGGCCCGCCTCGGGGCATGACCCTGGGATCGGACATCACGGCACAGTCACAATAAAGTCACAGCGCAGGGGTACCCCGAGGGCTATGGACGGAAAGGGGTGACCGTGAGCAGCGGATTGTCGCTCGCGTTCATGGTGATCGGGTTGCTCGCGGTGGTGTTCGCGCTCGTGGTGGTGTGGCGCAGGACCGCGAACACGCCGGCCGTGGCGCCCGGCCAGACGGTCGGAGCCCGCGACCAGCTCGACCAGGTCAGCCAGGAAGCCGAGCACATCCGCGCGCGCGCCGAGGACGAGGCCACCGGGATCCTCGAGCGGGCCAGGCAGGAGGCCGAACAGGCCGCCCAGGGCCGCCGGGAAGTCGAAGAGGAAATCCGCGCCGTCAAGGACGAGGTGCGCGAGCTCCGCGGCGACCTGGAGCGCCGAGAGGTGCGCCTAGCCGACCGCGAACAGCGCCTGGACGAGGAATTCAAGCGGAACGAGGACCGCTCGCTGGCCCTGGACCAGCGCAGGAACGACCTCGACCGGCGCGCCGCCGAGCTGGACCGCCAGGACGCCGAACGCGTCAGGGAACTGGAGCGCGTCGCCGGGCTCACCACCGATGCGGCCAAGGCCGAGCTGGTCGGCATCATCGAGAACCAGGCCAAGCGGGAAGCGGCCCTGATCGTCCGGGATATCGAGCAAGAGGCGAGGTCCGAGGGCGACAAGCGCGCCCGCAAGATCGTCACGCTTGCCATCCAGCGGGTGGCCACCGAGCAGACCAGCGAGTCGGTCGTCTCCGTGCTGCACCTGCCGGGGGACGAGATGAAGGGGCGCATCATCGGCCGCGAGGGCCGCAACATCAGGGCCTTCGAGTCCGTGACCGGCGTCAACCTGATCATCGACGACACCCCCGAGGCGGTGCTGCTGTCGTGTTTTGATCCCGTGCGGCGCGAGATCGCCCGCCTCACGCTGGAACGGCTCATCCTGGACGGGCGCATCCATCCCCAGCGGATCGAGGACGCCTACGAGCGCGGCAAGGCGGAGATCGAGCAGCTGTGCAAGCGGGCCGGCGAGGACGCCCTGGTCGAGCTCCGCATCACCGACATGCACCCGGAACTCGTCAACCTCCTCGGGCGCCTGCGGTATCGCACCTCGTACGGGCAGAACGTGCTCAAGCACCTGGTCGAGGCCGCGCACATCGCCGGGATGATGGCCAGCGAGCTGCGCATCGACCCGGCCCTGCTCAAGCGCTGCACGGTGCTGCACGACATCGGGAAGGCGCTGACCCATGAGGTCGAGGGCAGCCACGCGCTGATCGGCGCGGAGATCGCCCGCCGGTACGGCGAGTCGGACGACGTGGTGCACGCCATCGAGGCGCATCACAACGAGGTCGAGGTGCGCACGGTGGAGGCGGTCCTCACCCAGGCGGCGGACGGGATCAGCGGCGGCAGGCCGGGCGCCCGCCGCGAGTCGCTCGAGATGTACGTCAAGCGCCTCGAGCGCCTGGAGCAGATCGCGGCGGCCCACGAGGGCGTGGAGAAGGTCTTCGCCATGCAGGCCGGGCGTGAGATCCGGGTCATGGTCAAGCCCGACCGGATCGACGACATCCAGGCCCAGGTGATCGCCCGCGACATCGCCAAGCGGGTCGAGGATGAGCTGACCTACCCCGGGCAGATCCGCATCACCGTGGTCCGCGAGTCCCGCGCCACGGAGTTCGCGCGCTGACCCCGCCGGCGCTCAGGGCCCGCTGACGCTCAGGACCCGCTGACGCTCAGGGCCCGCCGGGTTCAGCCGTACAGCCACTTCATCGGCCAGATGTACGCGGCGCCCGCGGACGAGGTGGCCGCCAGGGTCTGCCCGTCCGGGCTGAACGCGATGCCGATGAGGCTCTGGCCGGTCGGGTCGGAGATCTCGGCGACGAACTTGTACGTGGCCACGTTGAAGAAGATGACGTTGCCCTGAGTGGTGTCGACGGCCACGTACTTGCCGTTCGGGGTGAACGCGAGGTCCTGGTAGCTGCCGCCGGAGACGTACGTCAGCGTGCTGACGAGCTGGCCGGTGGACACGCTCCACAGGTAGACGACGCCGGAGCCGTTGGAGTCAGAGACGGCCACCAGGCTCCCGTCCGGGCTGAACGCGACGTCGTACAGGCCCTGGCTGTTCGGGTCCTTGAAGGTGTCGATCAGCTTGCCGGTGGCCACGTTCCACAGGTAGGTGCTGCCGTTGGTGTCGGCCGTGGCCAGGGTCGCGCCGGCCGGGCTGAACGCCAGGCCGTAAACGTTCTTGCCGTTGGGGTCCTTCAGGGTGCCGGAGGGCTCCGTGCTGAGATGCCCGGCGGCCACGTCCCACAGGTAGGTGCTGCCGTCTTCGTTGCCTGCGGCCACGAAGCCGCCGTCCGGGCTGACCCCGACGCAGTCGTTGGCCCGGGTACCCGAGTTCGCGATGCTCGAGTTCTCCAGGGTGGCGATGTGCTTGCCGGAGGAGTCCCACAGGTAGATGGGGCCGTTCGCGTCCGCCGTGATCCAGGTGTCGCTGCCGGTGTTGTAGGCGACGCCGTTGACGCCGTTGCTGCTCGGGTCGGCCAGCGTGGCGATCAGCTGGTCCGAGGTCAGATTCCACAGGTAGCCGTTGTGGTTGCTGTCGCCGGTGGCAAATTCGGTGTTCGAGCCGAACTGCGCGCCGAACACGCTCTTGCCGCCCGGATCGCGCAGGGTGGCCTCGGGCGCCGACGGCGGCGTGGGCCTGGGCGTCACCGGCGGGTGGGTGGCAGTATGCGTTCCGGTCGCCGTCGGGTGGTGCGGCTTCGGGTGCTGGGTCAGCAGGACGCCCAGGACCACGCCCACCAGCGCGACGACGGCCACGCCCACACCGATGAGCACCGGACGGCCCGGGCCGCGACGGCCGCGGCGGGAGTCGAGCACGGCCTGGTCCGTGGGCGCATCCGAGATCGGTCCCGGACCGCCCTGCCTGGTGACGCCGTAACCGCCGGCCCCGGCGCCGTAGCCGGCCGGGCCGGCGGGACCGGCGGGACCGGCGGGTCCAGTAGGGCCGCTGGGCCCGCCACCGTAACCACCGGGACCGTAGCCGCGGGGAGCTTCGGGCGGAGCGCCGGTACCGCCGCCGTACCCCCCGGGCCCGTGGCCGGCGTCGCTGTACCCGCCGCCATACCCGCCCGCGCCGCCGTAACCACCCGCGCCGCCGGCCACGCCGGGACCGGCACCCGAGCCCGAGCGCTGGAGATCCGCCACCTGTTCCTGGGCCACGTCCTCGCCGCTGCGCATCGTGTGCGTCGGCGCGTACAGGTCGGGGGGCGGTGCCGTCATACCGCCGCTGGCGCCGACCCCGGCCGCGTTCGGCGCTGGTACCGCGTCGCTCGGGCCAGGCCCGCCCGCGGGCACCCCCTCAGGTCGCGAAACCGGCGGCACCCACCCAGCCGCCGGCCCCTGGGGGTACGACGGCTGCGGGCTGGACACGTAGCCGGGCACCGGCCCGGTGACAAAGCCGACCGCCGGGCCGGCCTGGGTCAGGCGGTTCAGGATGTCGTTGAGCGACGGCCGGTCGCCGGCGTTCTTGGCCAGGCACTCGCCGAGAAGCTGCCGGAGCCCGCGCTCCACCGGCACGTGCGACAGGTCCGGCGGCTCGCTGGTGATGCGGTACACCACGGTGATGATCGAGTCATCGCCGAACGGCGACTGGGCGGTCGCGGCGAAGGCCAGCGTGCAGCCCAGCGAGAACACGTCGCTGGGCGGGCCGGCCATCTCGCCGCGGACCTGCTCGGGCGACATGTACGAGTAGGTGCCCACGACCATCCCGGCCGTGGTCATCCGGCTGGCGCCGGTCGCCCGGGCGATCCCGAAGTCGATGATGCGCGGCCCGTCCTCGGCCAGGATCACGTTGCTCGGCTTGAGGTCGCGGTGGACCAGCCCGCAGGCGTGGATCGCGGCCAGCCCCTCCGCCAGCCCGGCGCCCAGCGCGCACACCGCGTCCACGCTGAACGGCCCGCGCTCGCGGACCGCCTGCTGCAGCGAGGCGCCGTGAATGTAGGCCGTGACCATCCAGGGCGGATCGGCGGCGGGATCCGCGTCGACCACCGACGCCGTGTGGAAGCCGCCGACCTTCCGCGCCGCCTCGATCTCCCGGGTGAACCGCTCCCGGAACTGCCGGTCGGTGGCGTGCGAGGAATGAATGAGCTTGACGGCGACCTGCCGACCACCCGGGGACACGCCGAGGAACACCCGGCCCATCCCGCCCTCGCCCAGCCTGCCGATCAGCCGGTACCTGCCGACCACGGTAGGGTCGCCGGGCTTAAGAGGATCCATTCGCCCACCCCGAAAATCCCCGGTGCTGTTTGCTAGAAGACAAGTGTCTAAGCTAGCCCGATACATGACAACTGCCTAGCCGGGTTGCCAGGAAAAACATTAAATCCCAATCATCCCGAACGGTGGTTGGTTCCCCCCACGACGCCCTCCAGCGTTACCGGTGGTACACCCGGCGGGGTAAACCCCATGATCTGGCCATAAAAGGAGAGCTCGGCCTCCAGGCTGGCCATGATGGTCTCCGCCCTGCGGAACCCGTGCGACTCGCCGGCGAAGGGCAGGTAGGCGTACGGGATCCCGTGTGCGGCCAGGTCCGCGGCGATGGACTCGGCCTGGACCGGCGAGACGATGGGGTCGTCGAGCCCCTGCAGGAGCAGGATGGGACAGGTGGCGTCCGTCACGTGGCCGATCGGCGCCCGCTGTACGTACAGCGCCTCGCACTCCGGCAGGGGCCCGACGAGGCCGTCCAGGTACCGCGACTCGAAGTCGTGGGTCTGCGCGGCGAAACCCCGCAGGTCGCTCACCCCGAAGTACGACGCCACCGCGGCGAAGACCCCGTGCGGTTCGGCCGCCCCCGCCCCGTCGGCTATTACGGGGTCGGCCGGGCCGGGGCCGGCCGGGCCGGGGCCGGCCCTGCCTGGGCCGGCCCCGCCTGGGCCACCGAGGCCGAGGCCGAGGCCGAGGCCAGAGGTCACGGCGGCCAGGGCGGTCCACCCGCCGGCCGACCCGCCGCGGATGCCGAGCCGCTTGCGGTCCGCCTCGCCCGCCTGCGCCAGCGCGAGCGCGGCGGTCATCACGTCGGCCACGTCCACGATGCCCCACTGGCCGCGCAGCCGCTCCCGGTAGGCCCGGCCGTAGCCGCTCGACCCGCCGTAGTTCACGTCGACGATCCCGATGCCCCGGCTGGTAAAGAACGCCTTCTCCAGGTCCAGGCGGGGAGTCACCTGGCCGGTGGGGCCGCCGTGCACCCAGACGATGTAGGGCGGCAGCTCACCGTCGGGCGCCGTGACCGAGGGGTTGGACGGCGGGTAGACCAGTGCGTGAACGACCGAGCCGGTCGGCCCGGCCAGCTGGACCTCGCGCGCGACCGGCAAATATGCGCCATCGGGCAGCGAGTCGGTCTCCCGCCGCAGTACGGTCACCGCCGCGGTCCCGGCCGGGGGGCCCGAGGTGGCGTGGGCCGCGGGGATGTCGACGCGGACCACGCTGAGCGGCAGCGCGGGCCCGCCGGCGATCGCGGCCACGGCCAGGCCGGAGGCCGAGAGCCAGGGCTGGAACACCTGGTACGGCAGGTCGAGATCGGTCAGCCGGCCCGTGTCCGGGTCGAGCACCCCGAGCCGCGATTCCCCGGTCCCGTGCGTGACGGCGATCCGGCCGTCGCTGAGCACCGCGTACGGGTACATCCCGAGCTGCCACAGCGGCGCGCCGAACTCCTCCTCCCGCGGGCACAGCGCGCGCGGGGCGCCCGCGGGCGCGTGCACGTCGGCCAGGTACAGGTTCCACCACCCGGACCGGTCTGAGATCACGTACAGGCTGTGGTTATCCCGCCAGACCGGGGCCAGCACCGATTCGGTGTCGCCGCCCATGATCACCCGGTCGGCACCCGCCTCGGTCACCGGGCCCGCGCCCGAGTCGCGCAGCGCGGCCACGCGGAGTTCCGTACCGTCCCAGGGCATCCGGGGGTGATCCCAGCAGATAAAGGCCAGGGCGGAGCCGTCCGGCGAGGGAGCCGGGTAGGCGTAGAAGTCCGACCCGCTGACCAGGACCCGGATGGCGTCGGGAGCATCCGCTGCCGAGCCGTCCAGCGGGACGGCGACGATCGCGCGGGTGACCCGGCCGCCTGCGTGCCGTTCCCTGACGCACCACACCTCGCGCCCGTCCGGGGAGAGCGTGAAGTCGGCGAACCGGTCGGCACTCTGCCCAACCTCGCTGGCCGCCCCGACCTCGACGGCCGGCGCCGTCAGCGGGCGGGGCTCTGTCGCCCCGGCGGCTGTGTCTCTATCCCCGTCCCCGTCCTTGTTGGCGCAGTGGTACAGCCGCTGGTCCGCGAAGTTCGCGAAGACCAGGCCGCCGGGCACCGGCAGGTACGACTGGCCGCCGTACTCGTGCACGCGGGTCCGCGCGTTGAAGGCCGCCGGGAGCAGGTCACGGGGCATCCCGTCGGGCCCCTGGGCGACCAGGGCCAGCCGCCCGCCCTCGGCGGGCCGGGTCTCGACCCACCACGTGCGAGCGCCCGAGATCGTCGGGAAGGCCAGCCTGACATGCTTGCGGGCGACGTCGGCGCCGCTGATGGGCGAGGGCCATTCGCCATAACATGTCGTTTCCGTAGTCATTTGCATACAGATATCATGCATGATCCGGCCGTCAAGATCACTGGGTCATCTGACGCAAGGACGCCTCCCTGATCGAAACCCCCCCACAGACCCCACCCAACTATCCTGGTCCTGTGTCAGCAGCCGGCCGGACCTACCAGATCCGCACCTACGGGTGCCAGATGAACGCGCACGATTCCGAGCGCCTGGCGGGCCTGCTGGACGAGGCGGGCTACCAGCCCGCCGCCGACGGCGAGACCCCGGACGTCGTGGTGTTCAACACCTGCGCGGTCCGCGAGAACGCGGCCGACCGGCTCTACGGGAACCTGGGTCACCTGTACTCCCAGAAGAAGAAGGGCATGCAGATCGCGGTGGGCGGTTGCCTGGCCCAGATGGAGCGCACCAGGATCACCGAACGCGCGCCGTGGGTGGACGTGGTGTACGGCACGCACAACATGGGCTCACTGCCGGCGCTGCTCGAGCGGGCCCGGGTCAGGAACGAGGCGCAGACCGAGTTCGCCGAGACGCTGGAGACGTTCCCCTCGCTGCTGCCCGCCCGGCGCCAGTCCGCCTACGCCGCCTGGGTCGCGATCTCGGTCGGGTGCAACAACACCTGCACCTTCTGCATCGTGCCGAGCCTGCGGGGACGGGAAAAGGACCGCCGTCCCGGCGACATCCTCGACGAGATCCGCGCGCTGGTGGCGGACGGGGTCATCGAGGTCACGCTGCTCGGCCAGAACGTGAACTCCTACGGCGCCGAGTTCGGCGACAGGCAGGCGTTCGGCAAGCTGCTCCGCGCCTGCGGCCAGATCGAGGGCCTGGAGCGGGTCCGCTTCACCTCGCCGCACCCCAGGGACTTCACGGACGACGTGATCGACGCCATGGCCGGTACCGCGAACGTCATGCCGAGCCTGCACATGCCGCTGCAGTCCGGCTCGGACGCCGTGCTGAAGGCGATGCGCCGCGCCTACCGCCGGGACCGCTACCTGGCGATCCTGGACCGGGTCCGGGCCAGCATCCCCGACGCAGCCATCACCACCGACATCATCGTCGGGTTCCCCGGCGAGACCGACCAGGACTTCGAGGACACCCTGGACCTGGTGCGCCAGGCTCGCTTCGCCGGCGCGTTCACCTTCAGGTACTCCATCCGCCCCGGCACCCCCGCGGCGACGATGGACGGCCAGGTAAGCGCCCCAACCGTGCAGGAGCGCTTCGAACGGCTCACCGCCCTGGTCGAGGAGACCACCTACGCCGAAAACCAGAAGCTCAACGGCGCCACGGTCGAGGTCCTCGTCGCCGAGGGCGAGGGCCGCAAGGACGCCGTCACCCACCGCATGTCCGGCCGCGCCCGCGACAACCGCCTGGTCCACTTCACGCCATCCCCGCCACCAGCGGCCGCGCCCCGCCCCGGCGACCTGGTCCCCTTCACGCCGGCCCCGCCGCCCGCGGCCGCGCCCCGCCCCGGCGACCTGGTCCCCTTCACGCCGGCCCCGCCGCCCGCGGCCGCGCCCCGCCCCGGCGACGTGGTCACCGTCACCGTCACCCAGGCCGCCCCGCACTACCTGCTGTCCGACGCCCCGCCGCTGTCGCTCCGCCGTACCCGCGCGGGCGACGCCTGGGCCGCCGCAGCGGCAGCGCCCTCGCCCTCCGCTCAGCCCGCCCCGGTCCCGGTCCTGCTCGGCATGCCCGAGCGCCTTCCGTCCACCGGTTAGCCAGCCGTTCAGTCCAGCTTGGTCACGGCGTCGTACAGCGCGCGCCCGTACTCGGCGCTCCGCTCGGAGCCGACGATGCCCGCTCCCATCCTGTTCATGATGTAGGAGAACGTCATGCGCCGGCCGACGTCCATGACGATCATCGAGCCGCCCCAGCCGCCCCAGAAGCAGATCTTCCCGTCCGGGATCTCCGGCAGGAGGTCACGCTGCGGCAGCCCGTAGCCGATCCCCAGGCGCAGCGGAAGGCCGAGGACCAGGTCGACGCCGTTCTGCTGCTCACGGAAGATCAGGTCGATGGTCTCCTGGCCCAGCAGGCGGACCCCGTCGACCTCCCCCCCGCGGGCGACCACCGACATGATCCGGGCCACCGAGCGGGCGTTCCCATGCCCGTTCGCCGCGCCGATGTCCGCGTTCCGCCAGGCCGGCGTGTTGGCCGTCTCCGCCATGACCAGCGGTCCGGTCAGCGTCTTGACGGTAATGCTGTCCGGGCCGAGCGCCTCCACGTCGAACGGCAGCGGCGGCGGCGGGACGACGTCCGCGATCCGGCCCCAGTCGCCTTCCGCGGCACCGATCTGGAAATCGGCGCCCAGCGGCCCGGCGATCTCCTCGGCCACGAACTGCCTGAGCGTCTTGCCGCTGACCCGGCGCACCACCTCGCCGACCAGGTGCCCGTAGTTGGACGCG
>Ga0187819_10000598_pt1 | contig 18075 bp, 14 predicted proteins | sample NC_wetland_sal_i_15_FD_132411 | JGI IMG/M metagenome (GOLD analysis project Ga0187819, IMG submission 132411) | Wetland sediment microbial communities from Neuse River Estuary, North Carolina, USA - SO4_4 | ecosystem: Environmental > Aquatic > Freshwater > Wetlands > Sediment | place: USA...
ACCTCCTGCGGCGAGGCCGCCACGCTGGTCGGCACCGTCGGAATGCTATAGGCGGCGAGCACGGCCTTCGCCTCAGGCTCTGTCAGCAGCGCGCGCCCGCTCCGCGCTGCCGCCCGCATGGCGGCCAGCGCCGCCTTGCGATCGATGCCCGAGAGGTCAGCTTCGCGCGGCGGCGTGCGCATCAAGGCCGCTTGCGCTTTTGTGTATTGCCAGAGAAAGCCGAAGCCTTTGATCGCATCTCGCGGAGACTCATAGGACGGGATGCGCGCCGCCTGGAACTTGGCGCGGGCGCCGGCGGCAGCCTCCGCGCCGAGCCAGTTGCTGAGGATCGGCGGCACGCCGGAATTGTGCTTATGCCGGTCGACGGCGCGGATCACGGCTTCCGCCGCATCGGTCGAAGCCGCGAGCGCCGTGGGGCAGTTCATGACCAGAATGGCGTTGGCGTGGGCGCCCTCGAGCACGGCGTCCATCGTGGCAGCGTACCGGTCAGGCGTCGCGTCGCCGATGATGTCGATCGGATTGGCCCGCGACCAGTTTGCGGGGAGGATCGCATCGAGCTTGGCGATGAGATCGTCGCTGAGCTTGGCAAGTGATCCTCCAGTCTGGACGAGGTCGTCCACGGCGAGGACGCCGGCGCCGCCCCCATTGGTCACGATCAGGAGCTCTTCGCCAGCGACCGGCTTCAGACAGGTCAGGGTCTCTGCCGCCGTGAAGAGATCCTCGAGGTCGTCGACGCGTACGAGGCCTGCGCGGCGGAAAGCCGCTTGCACCGCAGCGTCGCTTCCCGCAAGCGCGCCAGTATGGGTCGCAGCGGCTCTGGCTGACGCTTGGTTTCGTCCGGACTTGATCACCACCACCGGCTTGGCGCGCGCAGCGGACCGGCTCGCCGACATGAACTTGCGCGCCGCCGGGATCGTCTCGAGGTAAAGCAGGATTGCCCCGGTTGAGACGTCGGCTGCGAGAAAATCGAGCAGGTCGCCGACATCGACGTCGGCCATGTCCCCCATGGACACCACATAGGAGAACCCGATGCCGCACGACTCCGCCCAGTCGAGCACCCCGCCGACAAGCGCGCCGGATTGCGACAGGAAAGCAAGCTTGCCGGGCGCCGGTTTCGCCATGCCGAAATTGGCGTTGACCCCGAGCGCCGGCACCCACAGTCCCAGGCAGTTCGGGCCGATGATGCGGAGGCAGGTGGGCCGCGCGGCGTTGAGCATCGCCTGGCGCAGCTCAGACCCAAGCCCGGCAGTAACGACGACCGCCGCGCTGGTGCCCTTCGCTCCGAGCGCCCCGATCAGCGAGGGGATGGTGTCGGGCGGCGTGGCGATTACCGCAAGCTCAGGCGCCTCCGGCATCTCGTCGATGCTCAAGAAGCCGTCCCGGCCTGCGATCCGCCGGTGCTTGGGATTGACGAGATAGACCGGCCCGGAGAAGCCGCCGCTAAGCACATTCCCGGTGAGCTTCTGGCCCACCGAGCCTGGCTCGTCGCTCGCCCCGATCACGGCGATCGAGCGCGGGCGCAGAGCATGTTCAAGATTGCGGATCGTCACGGACGCATCTCTCCATGCGCCCGCTCCCGGGCGCCGCTCACTCCAATGGCTGTACCATCGTTACTTTAAACGTCCGCAGCACATCGTCGTGCTCCTTGATCGAGACGTATTCTCCAGGGACAAACCGGTGATTGCCGAATCGATAACCACTCTCGTCGTCGTCAGCATCGCCATGCACATCGTAATGAAACGCCCAAGACCCTCCAGGCTTGCGTATGAGATGCCCGAGCTCGTCAGCATCGCCGCTCCAGAAGCGGCGCACGCGGCAACGGGCGCGATTAGCTTTCCACTCGCTTTCGCTGATCCGGCCGTCGTCGGCAAGCGGCGCGGTAAATTCGTAGCCCCGCTCGTGGCTTCCGTCGGGAAAATCGTGATCGCGCGCAAGCTCCAAGCGGATTTTGCTAAAGCTCATAAGGGTCCTCCGAAGGAATTAGGGCCGAAAGGTTTCAACCCGATGACGGACGGCAACAAAATCGGCGTACTCCAGCCTTGACCTTGATGGAAATCAACGTCGCCGAGTGTTGCCAACACGACCGTTAGCAAAAAATGACAGCCGCGTCAGAACGTCAATCCTCCGCGCCGGGCCGCTGGCGCCTCATCGGGGACCGGCTCCGGACGGCGCTTGTTACGCCAATCCGCGCCATGCGGCTCCGCTATCTGCCGCTGCTCATGATTTATTACGCCATGGCGCGCTCGGGCTCGTCACCATCGCCGAGGCTTTCTGGATCAAGGAGGCGCTGACGCTGACCCCGGCCGAGCTCGCCGCCATCGGCGTGTGGCTCACGCTGCCCTGGACCATCAAAATGATCTTCGTCCAGCTCGTGGATTCCGTCCTCGGTTCGGAGCGCCGTGCCTATGTCTATATCGGTGCTTGCCTTGTGGCCACGGGCTTGTCACGCTTGCTGGGGCGGCCGGTGGCTGGATCACTTTCGCCGGCAAGAACTCGCTCTACGTCGCCGCTCAGCTTCTCATCGTGATCGGCGTGGTGCTGAAAGACGTGGTCGCCGACGCCATGACCACGGAGGTCGTCGAGCGTACACGCCCCGATGGTTCGCCGCGGCGCCTCGCTTGACCATCAGCGATGACGGCAAGGGAATTGATCCCGCGCGCGCTGAACGAAGGCGCCACCATACGCATCGAGATTCCGCTGCAACACGAGAAAACGGTGCTCAAGGACACTTTCTCCGATGACGTGCTGAAGGCATTCCAGAAGGCCCGCGAAGGCAGACCTTATCTCAGTCACGACCTCGCCTCGGAGGTTGTGATGGAGGCGAGGGGAACGACCAATCCGCTAAAAGCACATGACGGTGCGCGCTCCCCGAACTAATGCGAATTGCCATCCAGCATATGTGCCGGATGCTTGAAAGCGGTGAAATGTTGTCCTGGGACATGCGTCGAAAAAGGTGCGCTGCACAATTTTTGATCGTTCCTTGGGCATGATTGCGCGGCATGACCAATGCACAGAAGCAATGCTTGTTAGATTTTGATGCCACGAGAAATTTTCACTTGCAAAGCGAGCGCATTTGGCAAATATGGGCGGGCAGTTTGGCAAGGAGCGGGCCGCTGTTTGGCAACGGGGTTTTGATAGCCCCCGCGACGCGCTCGGCGTTAAGCTGTGTTTCCTCGTGAGGTGTCACTAGCGTGAATGTGGTCGTCAGAGAACCCGCTACTGCGGCGGGCGCGAGGCGCGTTCAATTGCTTCGGCGCTTTAGGGCAGCCTCCCATATCCATCGTGACATTTGTCAAACTCGCAAGGGTTTAGGGTCCCTCTGCAATTCGCTGCGGGGGGCAAGCTACTATTATCAAAAGAACTCAGCTTAATCGGTGAACTGAGTAAGCTAGGGAGAGGAGAAGGAAATGAACTACCTCAAGTTTAGTGTCGTAACCGGTGGGCTCATCGCCTTGATGATGAGTCTGTCGGGTGCGGCCATCGCTGGTTCCGACGAGGAGCAGCTGGCCAGGATGAAAGATCCGGACCAGTGGCCCGCCCCCGGTCGTGATTTTTCGCTTACCCGCCACAGCTCGTTGTCCGAAATCAACACCGGCAACGTGAGCAAGTTGCAGATGATCTGGTTGCAGGGCACCAATGCGCTGCGCGGCCACGAAGGTCAGCCGCTCGTGATCAAGGACGTCGGCGGCAAGCCCGTTCTGTTCATGGTCAGCGGCTGCCCGTCCATGGCGAACTGCAACGTGGTCCAGGCTCTGGATCTGTCTGATCCGGACAACCCGAAAGAGATTTGGAACTACGTTAAGAAGACAGACCGTGACGAATCGGCTGTGCCGCGCGCTTGCTGCGACACCGTCAACCGTGGCGGTTCCTATGCCGACGGCAAGTTCGTGTATGGTACCCTCGACGGCTTCTTGATCGCCCTCGACGGCCAGACCGGCAAGGAAGACTGGGTTGTCAAGCATGCTTATCCAGAGCATGGTGAGACCATCACCCCCGCTCCGCTGATCGCGGACGACAAGGTGCTCGAAGGCTTCGGCGGTGACGAGTTTGCCGCTCGTGGCCGTATGGTTGCCTACAATCTGAAGGATGGCTCTGTGGCTTGGACGTGTCACAGCACGGGTTCCGATGCGGACGTGTGCTTGACGGCCGACACCAACAAGGCCAACCCGCAGTATGGCACGGCTGGTTCTGATCTCGGCATCAAGACGTTCCCGGGTGAGGACTACAAGATCGGTGGTGGCGCTGCTTGGGGCTGGGACAGCTATGACCCCGAGCTGAAGATGGTCTACTACTCGACCGGTAACCCCGGCCTGTGGAGCCCGGCCTATCGCTGCCCGGACAAGACCCATGAAGAGTGCAACGCTGGTAATTTCGACAACAAGTGGTCGATGACGATCTTCGGCCGCAAGGTCGACACCGGCGAGGCGGTCTTTGCCTATCAGATGACCCCCTTCGATCAGTGGGACTATGACGGCATCAACGAGAACATGTTGACCGACATGACCATCGACGGGAAGAAGGTGAAGGCTCTCACTCACTTCGATCGTAATGGCTTTGCTTATGTGCTCGATCGCACTGACGGCACGCTGCTCCGCGCCACGAAATACGTGACCGTGGACTGGGCCGAGAAGATCGACATGAAGACCGGCCGTCCGATCAAGGTGCGCGAGCACTCTCCGCTCGAGCGTGGCCGCAACGTCGAAGCTTGCCCCTCGGCTATGGGTGGCAAGGACCAGCAGCCAGGTTCGGTTGATCCCAAGGAGCCGAACATCTTCTACATGCCCACCAACAACTGGTGCATGGAGCTGGAGCCCCAGGAGCGCACGCACACGAATCAGGGCACGGTCTACTTGTTCGCGAACGTGTACATGTATCCTGAGAAACCCGGCACCACCGGCAAGGTCAAGAAGTACGACGTCCTAGCCGGCAAGACCCTGTGGGAGATCCCGGATCCGTATCCGAACTGGGGCGGCACCATGGTCACCGACGGCGGCCTGATGTTCTACGGCAGCCTTGGCGGTGACTTCCGCGCGGTCGACCGGAAGTCCGGTAAGATCCTGTGGAGCCGTAGGCTCGGGTCCGGCATTATCGGCAACCCGATCACCTACAAGCTCGGTGGCCATCAGTACGTTGGCGTCTTCAGCGGTATCGGTGGCTGGATTGGCCTGCCCGTTACGGCTGGGCTTGACCTCAACGACAAGTTCGGCGCCATCGGTGCTACGGCTATGACCAAAGCCGCTAACCTGCAGTTCATCTCGCAGGGCGGCGAACTGAACACCTTCAGAGTCATGGAGTAACCTGACTCTCTAGGCTGAGACGTCTGGACGCCCGATGTCCTTGCGGCATCGGGCGTCCTTTTCCTATATAAGACCAGAATATCCGGTCCCCCTGGGGGTCACACGCGTGGGATTTCGATCCTACCGGCGGCGCCCCCACAAGCAAGTGATGTAAACGCCCGTGTCCCCCATCAAGCTACGTATTCTCACGGCGGTGGCGGTCTGCCTCGCCGGTCTCGGCCTCGCTGCGGCGGGAGCTGCCGCTGACAAAAAGCCCTTCAGTCGAGATCTGAGCAAAGAGTTCGACGATCTCACCCCGAGCGAGAAGATCGCGATCCGGGCTGCCGCGAAGACCGCTTATAAGGCGAAGAAGATCGACCAGCTCGTCGTCTGTGCCGATCCAGGTAACATGCCCTTCTCCAACATCAAGCAGGAGGGTCTGGAGAACAAGATCGCCAACGTTCTTGGCCAGGCCATGGGCGCCCGGGTCAGCTTCTATTGGCGTCCAATGCTCGAGCGCGCGCTCAATCGCGAGACCTTCGACGCGCGCATGTGCGACGTGATGATCACCGTACCCGCCAATTACGGATCAGAGCTCACCACCACCCCGGTCTATCGCACCACTTACGTGCTCGCTTATCGCAACGACAAAGGCTTCGATTTCAAGAACTTCGATGATCCCAAGCTTAAGGAGCTGAAGATTGGTGTTTTCCAGACGTCGGGCATTCGCGAGGCACTGGTGAAGCACGGCATTGTCGACAATTTGAAGCTCCACGTCGTTACCCATGACGCCGATCTGACGCCGGAAAATCAGCCCTGGTATCAGGTGCAGCAAGTCGTTGACGGCGATCTCGACGTCGCGGCGGTGTGGGGACCGTTTGCCGGCTGGGTCAAGTCGAAAGGCGAGCCGATCACCATTCAGGCCGTGAATCTTTGGGAAGACACGATTCCGCTCGAGTTTGACCTCGCCCTCGGCGTGCGCAAGACCGATGTGCTGTTGAAATACGCGCTTGAGTTCGCCCTTGAGGACAAGAAGGACGAGATCGAGAAGATCTTGAGGGCCTACGGTGTCCCGCTCGTGCAATGCAGCCGCTGCCTGATAGCGGGCGACCTCCCCTCGCATGGTTATTACAACACGGTCTCGCAGCAGGACTTTAAAGCTCGTCCGGACCTCGCCTCGCCAGACCAAGTGGTCACGCAGCAGAAGCTCGAAGGTTGGCTCGCGGCAGGCGCCGACCTGACGCAGGAACTGAGCAACGCGATCATTGCCAATGATTTGGCCCGCGTGAAATTCCTGGTCAGCAAGGGCGCCGACGTGAACAAGGTCGACGATCAGGGGGCTACGCCGCTCACCAACGCTGCCCGCCAGCGGCATCCCGAAATGGTTGAGCTCCTCCTCGGTTTCGGTGCCAACGTGAATCAGGCAAACAATGACGGCATGAGTCCGCTCGTCGCCGCCGTGATGCGCGATCATGTGCCGACGATCAAGGTGCTGCTTGGCAAGGGCGCCGACCTTGAGAAGCCAAATTCCGAAGGCTACCGGCCCCTCGCAATTGCCATCGCCGAGGAGAAATACGAGGTGGCCAAGACCCTGATGGAGGCTGGCGCGGACGTGAAGGTCCCGGCGGGTCCCGACAATCTTACGCCCCTGATGATCACGGCGGCTCAAACCTCGCCTGCCGAAGGCGCGATCTTCTTGCCGTCCAGCACCCGTCCCCTTGACATCGCCAAGGGCCTGTTGGAGCGCGGCGCCGACGTGAATGCCAAATCGAACTCTGGCACGACCGCGTTGATGATCGCCGCAACTCACAACAATCCCCCGATGATCGGGCTCTTGATCGAGTCTGGCGCCGATATCGACGTCAAGAACAACCAGGGCAAGACGGCCCAAGACGTGGCGGAGCTGAACGGAAATAAGGAGGCCGCTCAGGCCATTCGGGTGCTTGGCACGGCGAAAGCCGCGAGCGTGCCGGCGCCTGTGCCTGCCAATGGCCAGGGAACATCGAGCCAATGATCTCAGCTCGTTTCATGCATTTGGCGTTCATTTGCTCAAGCCACGGCTATTGTCGTGGCTTTGTGCTTTTTGGGCCGCCGATCCAGGACCTATCGAGGGGCGCACAGAGCCGTTCCTTCATGGCGCCTTCGTCTTCCGCGACCCAAGCTGAACGCTGACCTCCATCTCGTCTTCGAGCAAATCAAGATCGGGCGCGGCATGGAAGGCCATGGCTGGTTCGCCAATGTCATCTTCCACGACAAGGACGAAGCCAAGAAGCAGTGCGCCCTCGATTTCTGGTTCAAGCCGGAAGGGCAGGACCTAAAGCTCATGGACATCCGAGTGCAGAAGGGCCCGAAACAGGAGGGCGACTGCTGGATCATGGTAACGCATGCCGGTTGCCTGGCGGCGATATGGAGGTGACGCGTGCGTGGCAGGTAATGAGCGCGATCCACAATTGCATCGCGACGCACAAGGACCAGAACGACGACCTTCCCATCAAGGACGCGCTAACTTTCGTGTCATGTTTTCGCTATATTCGCCCACGGGGGCGATAGTGTCGCACGGAGCCCTGTTCGGGCCGCGTGCGGTTGGCCGGGCTCCAGCATCGGTTCTCACCAAGCTTCACATCGAAAAACTCAACTAAAACTGGGTAAGGAAACCAAACTGTGCGCAAGATCATTATCGGACTGTTAGCGTTAGGGTTTGCCGGTGTTGGGATAGGGCTGTGGACCTCCTGGGCAGCCGATGACGCGGCCCCGCCAGCGGGGGATCAAGCGTCGGCTCCTGCCGCCGCCGGCGGCTGCTGCAAGCCAGGCGACACGACGCCGCCGACTGAGCTGGTAAAGCAAGTGCCCCAGGGACAACTGCATAGTCCCTATCCGGATTACGCTAAGCTCGCAAAGGAGCAGGAACTCGTCAAAAATTTCCGGCTGCCGGGTTGCAACGAGTGTCACGGCGGCGGCGGTGGCGGCGGCATGTGCCCGCCTTTGACTCAAGGAGTCTGGTTCTGGGGCAACACCGACGACGTGCTGTTCAGGCTCGTGACGCTCGGTTCCGCGGAGCTGGAAAAATCCGGCTTCACCCGCATAACCTATGGCAGCGTGCACGCGCCGATGCCGCCGATGGGTTTCGCCGTCAAGACCTCGGACGACCTCTGGAAAATCATCGCCTTTATTCGTTCGATCAATCCGCCTGGATCCAATCCTCCCGAAAAACTGGTCCCTGCTAGGATCACGCCCTCCGGGGTCGGCGGTCCGGGCTAGGGCTCGAGCTTCTCCTTGCTCGAGCCGTATTCAAGGGCGTGCAGGCTGGCCAGGCCTGCCGCCTTCTGCCACTTTGCCGGCTGCAAGTTGCGGTCGGGGGCGCGGGGCGAATCGCGCTGATGCCATCTGCAGCTCTGCGACACCCGATCTCACGGCACCGATGGCCCCGGAGCCGGCGAGCTTGCGCGCGTGCGGGAGCTCATGGAACCGCACATGGCTCGGTTGGAGGAGGGTGGACCAGGCGCAGTTCTAATGTCTATCCTGAGCGACCCTTATTTCGATGAGGTCAACGAGCCAAGGCAACTAGGGTAAGGAAACGAAGCAGTGCGCAAGATCATCAATGGACTGTTAGCGGTAGGGTTTGTTTGTGCCGGCGCTTGGGCCGGCTGCTCCCAGGCGGCGGATGAAGCCGCGCCGGCGGGTGCCACACCACCCGCACCAGCAGCGGCCGCGCCAGCTGGCGGAGAGGCGGCAGCTCCGGCAGCCGGAGGCGCCGCTGGGGGCGCTTGCTGCAAGGTCGGCGACACCACGCCGCCGCTCGACCTCATCAAGGCCACGCCGCAAGGCGGCCTGCGCAATCCTTATAACGACCAGATCGACAAGATCGCCGAGGAGGGGCACCATGAGTTCCTGTCCTTGGGCTGCAATGGCTGCCATGGCGGCGGCGGAGGTGGCGGCATGTGCCCGCCGCTGACCAACGACATCTGGGTCTACCAAGGCGACGACGACACGCTTTTCCGCTTGGTCTCGCTTGGCTCTGATGGCCTGCAGAAGTCGGGCTACGTCCGCGTCAAACATGAGGTCGTGGTCGGCCCGATGCCTCCCTTTGGCGCGATCATCAAGACCTCCGACGATCTGTGGAAGGTGATCGCCTGGATCCGCTCGGTGAACCCGAACTCGGTGAAGCTCGAAAGTACCCCCTACGCCAAGCCGAACTACTAAGACCGGCGCGTCGTTAACTCCCGAGACTCAAGGCCGCTAAGCTCCGATGTGAGCTTGGCGGCCCCACGCCTGCCGCAGGGACCGCAACAAACGCGTGTCCGGCGGGACCCGCCGTGTGGTTGCCTCTCAGATTCGGCACTGCGTGATTGTAAGGTTGCCATAGTTTAACTTGGCAAAAAGATTGCTATGTTGTTCGGTGCGCATTGCCATTAGTCCGTATTTCTGAAAGATACTGTTCCAAATCCGGTCGCCACTTGTGAGCAAGGTGGAGTAGCCCAGGCCTATGTTGAGTATGTCGGTGTTTCGTCTGCGTCATGGCACCAAGCTCCTTGCACGCGTAGCGGCATTTTTCCTTATCCTCTGTTTCCTAACCTGGTCGTTCCGCGTTCTCGCTGAGCAAGTGGCCCCAGCTTCAGCAGCGGCGCCCGCAGCTCCCGCCGTCACGGCTCCAGCGCCCGCCGCAGCTCCCGCAGCGCCTGCTGCAAGTCCAGCGGCGCCCGCACCGGCCTCCGCTCCCGGCGCTAGCACGGCGGCCGAGAAGGTCACCGTACCCGTCTATTATCTCGGCAAGCAATATCAGGAGCCGCTTCCACTCTCCTATGCTGAAAGGCCTATTTTCGACAAAGGCATCCAAGGCGCGCGGATGTATGCCAAGCAGGCCAACAAATCCGGTGCGTTTGTCGGCATGGGGTTCAAGCTCGTCGAGGCCATCGTTCCTGAAAATGGCGACGTCGTCGCCAAAGCCAAAGAGATCCTGAAAAATGGAGACGCGCTGATCGTCGCCGACCTAGAGCCCAAGGATCTGCTCGCAGTTGCCGATCTGCCGGAGGCAAAGAACTCGGTCATCATGAATATCCGCAGCAGCGCGGAGGCGCTGCGTCAGGAGGAGTGCCGTCCGAATGTGTTCCACATCATCCCGGACTGGGCCATGCGTGCCGACGCGCTGGGACAATATCTCATTGTGAAGAAGTGGCCTCGCTGGTTCGTGCTGCGAGGCGACTCCGCCGCCGACAAGGACTATCTCGCTCAGGTCGAACGCACGGCCAAACGCTACGGCGCCAAGATCGTGGGAGAGACCGTCTATCCCTTCCCTCCCGGCTCCCGCAATCTCGATTCCGGTTATCAGCAGGTTCAGGCCCAGATTCCCATGGTGACGGAACAGGCTCCCGACCATGACGTGGTATGGGTCATCGACACTGACGAGTTTTTTGGCGATTACCTTCCCTACCGCACCTACAAGCCAGATCTCGTGGTCGGAACCCAAGGGCTGCAAGCCGTCGCCTGGGATAAGTCCTACACGGAATACGGCTCGATGACCTTCCAGAACGACCTGTTCAAACTTGCCAAGCGCGATGCCACCGAGCGCGACTACACCGCTTGGCTAGGGGTGCGCGCCTTGACCGACGCAGCGATGCGGGCGGGCAAGACCACGGTTCCGGAGATCAAGGAGTTCATCCTGTCGAAAGACTTCAATCTCGAAGGCCATAAGGGGATCGCTCTGAACTTCCGCCCTTGGGACCATCAGATGCGGCAGCCGGTCATCCTCGGCGGCGGCACCCGCACCATCGTTTCCAAATCGCCGCAAGAAGGGTTCCTGCACGAGAAGAATGTCACCGATACGCTCGGCTACGACGAGCCTGAGACCAAGTGCAAATTCCACTAACCACCGAAGGTAACATCCGATGATCCGCCTCACCGCCACGCTCGCGTTCACCGCCGCGCTCGCTGTCTTGGCTCAACCGTGCTTCGCGGGGAAGATTTTCGTCTCCAACGAGAAGGACAACACGGTCACCGTACTCGACACGGACACGCTTCAGGTCATCAAGACCATTCCCGTGGGCCGCCGTCCCCGTGGCGTCATCTTGAGCCCGGACTACAAGGAACTGTTCGTTGCCGCCGGTGACGGCGACATCATGGATGTGATTGATACCGCCAAGCTGGAGAAGAGCCGGGAGCTGGAATCGGGGCCCGACCCAGAGCTGATGGCCATCGATTCCAAAGGCGAGAAGATCTACATCGCCAATGAGGACGATAGCCTCGTTACCATTATGAACATTAAGAGCGGTGACGTTTTGGGCGAGGTTCCGGTTGGCGTCGAGCCCGAAGGCATGACGGTGAGCCCCGGCGACAAATACACCGCGGCCACCTCCGAGAGCACCAGCATGGCCCATATCATCGACAACGAGAAGATGAAGCTGATCGCCAATGTGCTCGTCGACTCCCGGCCACGCGAAGCGAAATTCACCGCCGACGGCAAAGAGCTGTGGGTCTCCTCGGAGGTCGGGGGTTCCATCTCGGTGATTGATCCGGCGACCTGGAAAGTCGTCAAAAAGATCACCTTCGAAGTGCCTGGCGTGCGGCCCGAGCTGCTGCAACCGGTCGGCATGAATTTCACCAAGGACGGGAAGCTGCTCTTCGTCGCGCTCGGTCCCGCCAACCGCGTCGGCGTCATCGACACTGCCACCAAGGAGGTGAAGGACTACATCCTGGTCGGCCAGCGGCCTTGGCACGGTGAGTTCAGCCCTGATGGCAAGAAATATTTCGTCGCCAATGGCCTCACCAATGACATAACCGTCATCGACGTGGATAGTCTCAAGGCCGAGAAGTCCGTGCCGGTCGGGCGCCTGCCCTGGGGTGTGGCCGTGATGCCTTGATCGGGCTCAGTCGGCGCGGTTCTGCTTCTGCACGCGCTTGACGAAAGCCTCCGACGCAAGTATCGCGCCGAGCGAGATCACGACCGAGATCAGCGTCAGCCTGAGCGCGCCGGCCTCTCCGCCCGGGACTTGCGTGAAGGTATAGATCAGGGTCGGCAGCGTCTGCGTCTCCCCGGGGATGTTGGAGACGAAGGTGATGGTGGCGCCGAACTCGCCCATGGCCCGGGCGAAGCAGAGAATGGCGCCTGCAATCACGCCGGGCAGAATGAGCGGCAGCGTCACAGTGAAAAACACGAAGAGCGGATTTGCGCCAAGCGTGGCTGCCGCCTGCTCGAGCCTGCGATCCACCGCCTGAAGCGAAAGCTGGATTGCGCGCACCATGAGCGGAAATCCCATGATGGCGCAGGCAAGCGCCGCACCCGTCCAGCGAAAGGCGAGTACGACGCCGAATTGCTCGTCGAGAAAGCGGCCCATCGGCCCTTGCCGCCCAAACAGCAGCAGCAGCACATAGCCGGTGACCACTGGCGGCAACACGAGCGGCAGGAGCACGAGCGCATTGAGGAACATGCGCCCGTAGAAACGCGTCCGCGTCAGCACCATGGCGACGGCGATGCCGAAAGGCAGGCTCGCCGCCATGGCGAGCGTCGCGACGCGCAAGGAGAGCTTGATCGCGGTAAGCTCTTCGGGTGTCAGTGTGAGCACAAGATCGCAACCCCGAACAAGACTTTTGGATGTACGAGTTAACACTAGTAGTTCAATAGCACCTTGAAGCCCTGCGCCTCAAACACGACCTGTGCCGCGGAGGATTTGAGATAAGCAAGGAAGGTTGGCGCATCCTTGTTGGTCGAGGACGCCGCGATAGCTATGGGATAAAGAATCGGCGCGTGGGTGTTCTCGGGAAACGTGTCGAGTACTTTGACGTTGGGATCGGCCTTGGCGTCGGTCGCGTAGACGATACCGAGCGGCGCCTCGCCGCGCGACACGAGCTGTAGCGCCGCGCGAACATTCTCGGCCTGGGCGATCTTGTCCTTCACTTGCGCCCACGCACCAAGTTTCTCAAGCGCCGCCTTGCCGTATTTGCCGGCGGGCACCGATTGAGTGTCAGCCATGGCGAGACGCCCGTCGCCGATGAGAGAAACGATCGGGAAGCCCGCTGCGATCGTGGCCTTGAGATTTGTGTCCTTCGGCGCGATGAGCACGAGCTGATTCCCAAGCAGATCGAAGCGGGTGTCCGGTTTGATGAGCTTGCGTGTGGCGAGATAGTCCATCCAATCCTCATCCGCCGAGATGAAGATGTCGGCGGGCGCACCTTGCTCGATCTGCTTGGCGAGCGCCGAGGACGCCGCATAGGAGATCACGGCCTGCTTGCCGCTTTCCTTTTGCCAATTGGTGTTAACGGCATCGAGCGCGTCTTTGAGGCTTGCCGCGGCGAAGACCACGGGCCCCTTGTCTTCAGCATGTGCACGGAAAGGAAGGATAACAACGCTGATCGCCAATACCGCGATCAACACGCGAAGCAGCTCTCCACGCGTCGTCATGCTCACTAAGAACCCCCAATTACGTTCCCTGAAAACTCGACGAGATCGTACTCTCGGTGGGGTGCTGCTGTCGTGCCTGTTCTTTGAGCTTGTCGAGCGCCTCGCGCACCGGCGGGTCGATACCTTCCCCGCCGGCATCCATATAGGCGAAGATCGCGTCCCGCATGCGCGGGTCCCAGAACTTTCTGATGTGGTTGGCGATGCCCGGCACAACCTCGTCGGCGCGTTGCGCCTCGAAGAACTTGCCGATCTGGTTCGCCATATAGGCGAGGCGGTCAGGCGACATGTGAGCTTCGCCTATTCCGCCGCGATGAGGGGTTCGGCAATGCGCCGCGCCTGCCGGCTCAGCTCCTCATATTCCTCCTGCCACTCTGACGGCCCGTTCGACGGCATGACCTGCACTGCCGTCACCTTGTATTCGGGGCAGTTGGTGGCCCAGTCAGAGAACTCTGTGGTCACCACATTCACCTGCGTGGTCGGGTGGTGGAAGGTGGTGTAGACCACGCCGGGCGCCACACGCTCGGTGATAACCGCGCGGAGTGTCGTCTCACCGGCGCGGCTCGTTAGCTTGACCCAATCTCCGTCGCGCACGCCGCGCTGCTCGGCGTCGTGCGGATGGATCTCGAGTACGTCCTCCTCGTGCCAGATCACGTTGGCGGTGCGCCGCGTCTGCGCGCCGACATTGTATTGGCTCAGGATGCGGCCGGTGGTGAGCAGGAGCGGGTAGCGCGGGCCGATCTTCTCGTCGGTCGCCACATATTCGGTGATGACGAACTTGCCCTTACCGCGCACGAAGCCGTTGATGTGCATGACCGGTGTGCCGTCCGGCGCCGCAGCGTTGCATGGCCACTGCACCGAGCCGAGCTCGTCGAGCTTCTTGTACGACACGCCAGCAAAGGTCGGCGTGAGTGCCGCGATCTCGTCCATGATCTCTGACGGGTGGTTGTAGTGCATCGGATAACCGAGCGCGTTGGAGAGAAGCTCGGTAACCTGCCAGTCCTCGTAGCCGTTCTTCGGCGTCATCACCTTGCGCACCATCTGGAGGCGCCGCTCGGCGTTGGTGAAGGTGCCGTTCTTCTCCAGGAACGTGGAGCCCGGAAGGAACACATGGGCGTAGTTCGCGGTCTCCACCAGGAACAGGTCCTGCACCACCACGCACTCCATGGCGGAAAGCCCTGCCGCCATATGCTGGGTGTTGGGATCGGATTGGAGGATGTCCTCGCCCTGGATGTAGAGTCCTTTAAACGAGCCATCGAGTGCCGCGTCGATCATGTTGGGAATGCGCAAGCCTGGCTCTTCATCGAGGGGCCGGCCCCACAATGCCTCGAACATAGCGCGGGTGGCGTCTTCAGAGACGTGGCGGTAGCCGGAGACCTCGTGCGGGAAGGAGCCCATGTCGCAGGATCCCTGCACATTATTCTGCCCACGCAGCGGGTTCACGCCGACGCCCTCGCGGCCGATATTGCCCGTGGCCATGGCGAGGTTCGCGATCGCCATCACCGTGGTTGAGCCTTGGCTGTGCTCGGTAACACCGAGCCCGTAATAGATCGCTCCATTGCCGCCGGTGGCGTAGAGACGCGCGGCGCCGCGGATCAGCTCGGCCGGCACGCCGGAAACCTTCTCCACCTCCTCAGGGCTGTGCCGCTTGTCGGCAACGAACGCCGCCCAGTCCTGGAACTCGTCCCAATCGCAACGCTCGCCCACGAATTTCTCGTTCACCAAACCCTCGGTAACGACGACATGGGCGAGCGAGGTGACCACGGCGACGTTGGTGCCTGGCTTGAGCGGCAGATGATAGTCGGCCTCGATATGGGGCGTGCGCACGAGGTCGATGCGGCGCGGATCGAGAATGATCAGCTTGGCGCCCTGACGCAGCCGCTTCTTCATTCTGGAGGCGAACACCGGATGGCCGTCGGTCGGGTTCGCGCCGATGATCATGATCACATCGGCCCGCTCGACGGAGTCGAAGTCCTGCGTGCCGGCCGAGGTGCCGTAGGCGGTCTTCAGGCCGTAACCGGTGGGCGAGTGGCAGACCCGCGCGCATGTATCGACATTGTTGTTGCCGAAGGCCGCACGCACGAGCTTCTGCACGAGGAAGGTCTCTTCATTGGTACAACGCGACGAGGTTATGCCGCCGACGGAGCTCCCGCCATATTTCGCCTGGATGCGCTTGAACTCCGACGCCGCGTAATTGATCGCCTCTTCCCAGGAGACTTCGCGCCAGGGATCGGTGATCTTCTCGCGGATCATCGGCTTCAGCATGCGGTCCTTATGTGTAGCGTAGCCGTAAGCGAAGCGGCCCTTGACGCAGGAATGGCCGCGATTGGCCTTGCCGTCCTTGTAGGGGAGCATGCGCACCACTTCCTCGCCGCGCATCTCGGCCTTGAAGGCGCAGCCCACGCCGCAATAGGCGCACGTGGTGACCACGGAATGCTCCGGCGTGCCAATGTCGATCACCGACTTCTCGTTGAGCGTCGCGGTGGGACAGGCCTGCACGCAGGCGCCACAGGACACGCACTCCGACTGCAGGAATGGCTCGGCCATGCTCGGCGACACGACGGAGTCGAAGCCGCGGGCTGCGATGGTCAGCGCAAAGGTACCTTGCACCTCCTCGCAGGCCCGCACGCAGCGCGAGCAGACGATGCACTTGGATGGCTCGTAGGTGAAATAAGGATTGGAACTATCGATGCCGGGATTGGGATGCCTGCGGCCCTCATAGCCATAGCGCACCTCGCGCAAGCCCACGGCGCCCGCCATGTCCTGCAGCTCGCAGTCGCCATTGGCCGAGCAGGTCAGGCAATCGAGCGGGTGCTCTGAGATATAAAGCTCCATCACGCCCTTGCGCAGGCGCTTCAGCCGCTCAGTCTGGGTATGCACCACCATGCCTTCAGCGACCGGCGTGGTACAGGAGGCCGGCGTCCCCGCGCGGCCCTGAATCTCGACCAGGCACAGCCGGCAGGAGCCGAAGGCTTCCACCATGTCGGTGGCGCAAAGCTTCGGAATTTGCGTGCCGGCCTCCATGGCCGCTCGCATGACGGATGTGCCTTCCGGCACCGTGACCGCTACGCCGTCGATGGTGAGCGTCACCGTCTTCTCCGCTTTGGAGCGGGGGGTGCCGAAGTCGATTTCTTGGATCAGGGACATTGCGGGGTCCTCATTCAGCAGCTTGCAGGCGCTTTGGCGAAGCGCCGAAATCGTCGGGGAAATGAGTCAACGCGCTCATAACCGGGTAGGGCGTGAAGCCGCCGAGCGCGCAGAGCGAACCGAACTTCATGGTGTTGCAGAGGTCTTCGAGCACGGTGATGTTCGCGGCGCGATCCTCGTCGGCCATGATCTTGTCGACCAGCTCGACGCCGCGCGCCGACCCGATGCGGCAGGGCGTGCACTTGCCGCAGGATTCAATCGCGCAAAATTCCATCGCGAAGCGGGCTTGGCGGGCCATGTTCACGGTGTCGTCGAACACCACGATGCCGCCATGGCCGATCAGCCCGTCGCGGGCGGTGAAGGCTTCGTAATCGAAAGGCGTATCGAACAGCGCCCGCGGGAAATAGGCCCCGAGGGGGCCGCCGACCTGCACCGCGCGCACCCGCCGCCCGGTCCGCGTGCCGCCGCCGATATCGTCCACGAGCTCGCCGAGGCTCATGCCGAACGCCGTCTCGAACAACCCGCCATGCTTGATGTTGCCGGCGAGCTGGATGGGCATGGTACCGCGCGAGCGTCCCATGCCGAAATCGCGATAATAGGTGGCGCCGTCGCTCATGATGATCGGCACGCTGGCGAGCGACAGCACGTTGTTGATGACGGTGGGTTTGCCGAACAGCCCGACATGGGCGGGCAGCGGTGGCTTGGCGCGAACTTCGCCGCGCTTGCCTTCGAGGCTCTCCAGCAGCGACGTCTCCTCGCCGCACACATAAGCGCCAGCGCCGACGCGCACCTCCATGTCGAAAGCGTATTTGGACCCGGCAACCTTGGGGCCGAGCATGCCGCCTTCGCGCGCCCGTCGGATGGCGATCTCCATGGCCTCGACGGCATGGGGATATTCGGAGCGGGTATAGACATAGCCATAGGTCGCGCCGACGGCGATTCCGGCGATGGTCATGCCCTCGATGAGAACAAGGGGATCGCCTTCCATGATCATGCGGTCGGCGAAGGTGCCAGAATCGCCTTCATCCGCGTTGCAGACGATGTATTTCTGCTGCGGCGGGGTCTGAGCGACGGTGCGCCATTTGATGCCGGTGGGGAAGCCAGCGCCGCCGTGGCCGCGCAAACCCGAATTCACCACCTCCTCGACGGTCGCCTCAGGCCCGAGTGCAAGGGCCTTCTCCAACCCTTGGAAACCGCCATGCGCCCGGTAGTCCTCGAGTGAGCGGGGATCGACCACGCCGCAGCGGGCAAAAGTGAGCCGCG
>Ga0187819_10000599_pt1 | contig 18071 bp, 16 predicted proteins | sample NC_wetland_sal_i_15_FD_132411 | JGI IMG/M metagenome (GOLD analysis project Ga0187819, IMG submission 132411) | Wetland sediment microbial communities from Neuse River Estuary, North Carolina, USA - SO4_4 | ecosystem: Environmental > Aquatic > Freshwater > Wetlands > Sediment | place: USA...
AATCACCGCCAGAAAAAAGCGGCTCTCCTCACGGGGCCGCTTTTTTTGGTTGTAACTTTTCACCTTCCACGGGCTGCGCGCCGAAGCGTCGAGCGCTCGCGCCCGCTCGGGCCCAAGAACGCCGGGACGAAGAGATCCATATCGACAGTGCCCCATCCGCTGGCTTTGTTATAGCCGGGGCCCGCGGTAAATCCGGTGACTCCGTTGAAGGAGTTGTTGCCCGACGTCACGTCGCGAATCCCGGCCGTTGCGCCGTCGTTCAGCGCTCCGAGCTGGTAGATTCGCGCATTGAGATTGCCAACCTTGGCGCCATTTTTCTGCGCGATCAGCTGGCTGATGCCTGCCCATGACGGGGCGCCGATACTGGTACCGCCGATGCAGCAAAGGACGGCAGGCGTGTCACCGTTGCGGCCGCCATAGAAGAAGCCGGGCGAAAAAGGACTGGCGCCAAACGAGATGTCGGGTATGTCGCGCTTCTTATCCTTGGGAAAGAGCCCCTTTTGAAACGCGGGCTTCTTGAAGACCTTGCTCTCGCCACCGCCACTGGCGCCACTGCCATCGTTCCACACGGTTTCGGCGACGAAGCCGACGTCGTTACCGTCGCGGTCGTAGTCGGGCGTAAACTCGGTGCCGCCAATCGCGGTCACGTGTGGCGACGCCGCAAGCTCATTGACGTGGCGCTTCGTGGCGGGTACGCAAGCGCCCTGCTTGGCATCGAATACCAGCCCCGCTGCGCCTGCGTCGCCGCTCGCGACGAACACGGACTGACCCTGCGCAGCCGCCTGCTTAAAGAAACCGTCCTGGGTTTTGTAGAAGCCATTCGAGCCGCCGCAGAAGCCGAAGCTGATGCTGATCGCGCTGCACGGGCTGTTCTTTTCCCGCACCGCCGCATGGATTGCGTCGAGAATGGCCGAAGACTTCGTGTGCTTCTCATCGCCGAGATAGATGCGGATGCTCGAACCGGGCGCGACGGTGTGCGAATAATTCACATCGACCATCGTCTCATTTTCATCCCCGTTCTGGCCCGGGTCGGTCTTGTCAACGAGCACTATGTTGAAGTTGACGCCCGTCGTCAGCGCAGGCAGACCGAACTGGCTGTTGAATGCGTTCGCGGCATCTTCGTCGATGTTCGAGTCCTCGACCACCGCGATGCATCCGTTGCCGCTGCCGTCGATGCCCGCGTTCAGCAGCGGCGTTTCGTCGTAGAAGGTATATATATCGGCGGGACCGAAGGCCGGCCCTATATCATTGACGATTGCGTCGGGCGAACTGGCGCTGGGGTCACGCGCGGGCACGCGATGGACCAAGGGCTTGCTGTGAAGCAGATTGTCGAGGCCGCGGATCGATTCGATTAGCGGTGCCAGCCCGGCCGGTACGGCGGGATCGGCGATGTTGGAATAGAGGCGGCCGTCGGCCGTCGCGGCAATCTTCACGGCAAAGACGTTTTCCGCCCGCGCCACCGTGCCGGTGAAAGAGATCTCCCGGGCGGAGGCGTCGGCGGACGTGACGGTGAAACCTTCTTTCTTAAGCCATTGCGCAACGCGCGCAAGGTCGGCGTCCGTGGGTCCAAAGCGACTGGTGAACTCATCCGGAGTCAGCCATTGACGGTATTGCGGCGACGCGGGATTCTGCTGATCGGCAAGCAGGCGCGCGAGTTCAGCACGATTGCGCAGCGCCATCGTGAGATACATCGCGAGCGGCTGCGGAGCTGATGCGGCGGCCGCGCCAACCACGTCGGCAGCCTGGTCGGGATGGTTGCCGGCAAGGATCGCGGCCGGATCGCCGGCTGCGGCGGTCCGTGCGAGCGCGATGATCAGAGCGAACCCCGCGATCAGGATAAAATGGCGCAACCTCCCAAACCGGCCCATCAAAACTTGCACAGCCTCCGTGCCGTTTAAGCGTACCGATGTCGGGCGCGTTGACAAGAGGGGCGGCGGGCCGGACAATTGCTCGTAATGGCACGAATTACCGTTGAAGATTGCCTAGAAGAGATCCCCAACCGCTTCGAGCTCGTGCTCGGCGCGGCGCGGCGCGCAAAACAGTTGCTCAAGGGTGCGCGGCCACTGGTGGAATCGGACAACAAAGAAGTAGTCACGGCGTTGCGCGAAATCGCCGCCGGCAAGGTTACGATCGAAGAACCCCAAGCCTGACCGGGCACGATCGATCCGACAAGGACCGACACAGGTCCGCGCCGACAACGGCTCGAGCCCTGGTGTCCGCATCTCGTGCGAGCGTGTGGTAAAGCTGGAGCGAGTCTGTGGCGCGCAAACCCGGCAAACCGATCCGTCGCAAGCGCACGACGAAAGCAAAAGGCGCTGGCAAGGCCGGCGTCGAAGCTCAGCGGCGGCGCGCGATAGCCGAGCCGATCGCACCTGAAGAGTCCGAGTTAGATCTCGCGCTGGAGACCGGCGCCGGCGCCGAAGCTGGCGACGAAGGCGCGGCGATCGAAGTCTCCGAGTTCCATCCGGTCGCAAGCGCCGAGGAGGAAGCAGCCGCGGAACCCGAGGCGCCCGCCGAGGCTGAAGCCGAAGCCGCAGAGGGCGGCGGTGCGCTCGTCGCCCCCGATCCGCTGGGCCGCTACCTCGCCGAGATTCGACGCTTTCCGCTGCTAACGCGCGAGGAGGAGGCAGAGATCGCGCGGCGCTACGTCAAGTACAAAGATCCCGAGGACGCTTACCGGCTGGTCACCGCCAATCTGCGCCTGGTGGTGAAACTCGCGTACGAGTTCGCGCGTGCGGCGAAAAACGTGCTCGACCTTATACAGGAGGGCAACGTCGGGCTGATGGAGGCGGTCAAGAATTTCGACCCCGAACACGGAATCCGCTTTCCGTCTTACGCGGTGTGGTGGGTGCGCGCGTACATCTATCGCTACCTGATCAACAACTGGCGGCTGGTCAAGATCGGCACCACGCAGGCGCAGCGGAAGCTGTTCTTCAATCTGCGCAAGGAGACCGAACGGCTCGAGCGCGAAGGATTCAAGCCGCAACCCCTCCTGCTGGCGCATCGGATGGGCGTGCGGGAAAGCGACGTGCGCGAGATGCAGGAGCGGATGGGGCAGAGCGAGATATCGCTCGATCAACCCACCGGCGCCAACGAGGATACGCGGCTGCTCGACGTTATCCCCGACCCCGAGCACAACCCGGAAGCCGAAACGGCAGACCGCGAGTGGCGCAACTTCGCCCACGACAGGGTTGAGCAGTTCGCCGCGACGCTCGCGGGCAAGGAACTGGAGATTTTCAAGGCGCGGCTGCTGTCGGAGGATCCCGAGACGCTGCAGGGGATCGGTGCGCGCTTCGGAATCAGCCGCGAGCGCGTGCGGCAGATCGAAACGCGGCTCAAGCGCAGGCTGAAAGAGTTTATCGAGGCGTCGGCGCCCGACGCCGGCCCGTCGTAGGCATTGGCTGGTTTACCCCATTGCCGCTGATGGGCGCCGCTTGCGATAATGCCGTTTGAGGCGGATCGCGCAAGGAGCTGCAGTCGAATGCGAGAACGCAGTTGCGCGCTGGTTGTGGTGGGGAACGAAATCCTTTCCGGCAAGGTTCAGGACTCGAACGCGTATTTTGCCGCTCGCGAGCTGCGCAAGATCGGCGTCGCGCTGGCTCGTATCGCAACCATCCCGGACGAACTTGCGCTGATCGCCGACGAAGTCGCGTACTGTTCGCGCAAGTTCGATTTCGTGATCACCTCAGGCGGCGTCGGCCCAACCCATGACGATCTGACGATGGAGGGCGTGGCGCGCGCGTTCAACCGGCGTCTGGTGGTGCATCCCGAGCTCGAGCGCCTGATCCGCGAACATTTCCGCGAGCGCTCGCTCGACGCAGGGCTCAAGATGGCCGAAGTGCCCGAGGGCGCGGTGCTCAACGAAGCCGGCGACGTCCGTTTTCCGACCGTGCAGATCGAAAATGTGTACGTGCTGCCCGGAATTCCGCAACTGTTCGAGGCCAAGCTGCGGGCGCTGAGCAGCCGTTTTGCGACCGACCCATACTTCATGCGCGCGATTTACCTGAGCGCCGGCGAGGGCACGATCGCCGATTTCCTCAACGAGTGCATGCGCGATTTCCCCGAGTTGATGCTGGGCTCGTATCCGCGGATCGGAGATCCTGCCTACCGCGTGAAGTTGACGCTCGAGTCGAAGAACCCGGACTACCTCGAGCGCGCGTTTCGTCATTTGATCGGGCTGCTGCCGGCCGAGGCGGTGGTCAAGACCGAGTAGCAATTTACGTCCGAGGTGGTGGTGGAGGAAATCATGAGGAAAGGAAGTTTCAGATTCGCCGCGATCGCGGTGGCGTTGTCGGTGATGCTCGCGACGGCGGCCGGTCCGCTGGCTGAGTATGCCGCAGCACAGACGCAGCCCGCCGGCGCCGCGACGCCAACGCAGGTCCCGCAGCCGCCGACGGACGCCGTCAACTGGCCTGGCGCTGGTTACGGTGTCGGCGCCTTGTTCTGCAATGTTCTCTATATCCCGGCCAAGCTGGTGTACGCGCTGCTCGGCGGCATCGTTGGCGGCGGGACCTACCTGGTGACCGCGGGCAATCAGCAGGCTGCCGACACGGTGTGGCGCAGCGCGCTCGGCGGCGACTACGTCGTGACGCCGCAAATGCTGGCTGGCCAGGAGCCGATCAACTTCAGCGGGCCGACCGAAACTCCGCCTGAAGTTCCGCCCGCTGCGGGTCCCTCGACAAGTTCGCCGTCGGCGAGTTCGGGTGGCGTCGCGCCCATCGCGCCGATCCCGCCGTCGGGCTCGTCCCCGAGTGTATCGTCGGCGGCGCAGGGCGGGCAGCCGCTGGATCGCGGCAGCGGTCCCGCCGGCGGATCGGCTGCGGGCTCGAATATCGAGTAGCAGCGGGGGAGCAAACGAAAACGGCCGAGTCATCGAGACTCGGCCGTTGGTCGTTAATGATCTGTCGCGGCTACGCCGTCGTCTTCTCGGCCTTCTCAGCGCGATCCGAGCCGTCGGGGACGCGCTCGCCGCGTGCTGGGCGCTCGGTCTTGTCGGCGCGAGAGCGGGGCACGACGTCGCTGGTCGTCAGCACTTCGATAAACTTGCGCACCGCAGGCGAGAGCTCGCGGCCGCGCTTGTAGATGATTGCCAGCGGACGCAGGAAACCCCCTTCCTGGAACTCGAGCATCCGCAGAGTGCCGCGCGCCACCTCGTTCTCGACCGTCATTCGCGGCACGATCGCGCATCCAAGGCCAATCTCCACGGCGCGCTTGATGGTTTCGATGTTGTCGAATTCGAGCACGTAGGTCGGCTTGACGCCGTAGTCGCGCAGAATTCGATCGGAGGCCTTGCGGGTTGGGATATCGCGCTCGTATCCGATGAATTTCTGACCCTGCAACTGTCCGACACTTACCTTGGTGTGCTTGGCCAGCGGATTGTCGGGCGGCACAGCGAGCACGAGTTCGTCATGGCGAAACGGCACCGAGACGATTTGGCTGCGCTTGGCGGGATAGGCGACGACGCCAAGATCGACCTTGCCTTCAATGAGGTCTTCGTAAATTTTGTTCGAGCGCAGATACTCGAGATGCACATTGACGGCCGGATAGTTGCGCAGAAATTCGCTCAGATACGGTGGCAATTCGTGCAAACCAACGCTGTAAACGGTGCCGACGCGAATCGAGCCCGCGACCACCGAGCCGATCTCCCGCAGCCGATTCTCCAATTCCAGGAAATGGCTGACGATCTCCTTGCTGGCGGCGTAAAGAATCTGCCCCGCCGGCGTGGGTTTGACTCCAGCCCGTCCGCGTTCTATCAATCGGCAGTCGTACTTCTCTTCCAGGCTCCGGACCTGCTGGCTGACCGCCGACTGAGTGACGAAGTTTTGCGATGCGGCATAAGAAAAGCTTCCACTCTCGATTATGTCGCAGAAGACCTTTAGCGTTTCTATGTGCATATCGCTGGCTTCATATATAAGGGAATTTGATACCCTTAGCAAGTAGTACCCTGAGTCAAGTTTGCGGAACGAAGCGACGTGGAATTTAAAGAAGAACGTGAGATGCCGGCCGTGACTTCGGTCATCCCGGAGATCGCTCGACGCGGTGGGATTTTGGCGGCGACCTCTGTCCGCAATCTCTATAAAAGACACCCTTTCAGAATCGCACGGAGCGCAAGATGCCGGATTTATTAAGAGACATCGATTTTTTCCACCTCGACGAGCTGCTGACCGATGAAGAACGCATAGCCCGCGACATGGCCAAACGCTTCGTGGATCGCGAAATCCTGCCACAGATCGAGCGGCATTTTGCCAATGAGACCTTTCCAACGCATCTCGTAGCGCAAATGGCCGAGCTTGGGATGTTTGGAGCTAATCTCAAGGGCTACGGATGCGCAGGCATGAATAACGTCGCGTACGGTCTAATCATGCAGGAGCTGGAAGCGGGTGACTCGGGGCTGCGCTCGTTCGCCTCGGTGCAAAGCGCGCTTTCGATGTACGCGATTTATGCAAACGGCAGCGAGGAACAGAAGCAGCGCTACTTGCCGGAAATGGCCAAAGGAAAATTGATCGGCTGCTTCGGTCTCACCGAGCCTGACCACGGGTCGGACCCGGGCGGGATGGAAACGCGGGCGCGGCGCGATGGCGATGGGTGGATTCTCAACGGAACCAAACGATGGATCACCAACGGCTCGATCGCCGACGTGGCGATCGTGTGGGCCAAGGTCGACGAGGGCATCACCGGGTTCCTCGTCGAGAAGGGCACGCCGGGATTCTCGACGCGCGACATCCACGGGAAATTTTCGATGCGCGCGTCGATCACTTCGGAACTCATTTTAGAGGACGTACGGATTCCCAAGACTGCTCATCTGGAAAAAGCCCGCGGCCTGAAGGGTCCGCTGGGATGCCTGACGCAGGCGCGCTACGGAATCGCGTGGGGCGCGATCGGTGCGGCGCGGTCATGTTTTAATTGCGCGCTGGATTACACCAAATCGCGCAAGCAATTTTCGCGTCCGCTGGCCGGCTACCAACTGGTGCAGGCGAAGCTGGTCAGGATGCTGACCGAGATCACCAAGGGGCAAATGGTTTGCCTGCGGCTGGCTCATCTCAAGGACCAGGGCAAGATGCGCCCGGAGCACGTATCGTTCGCCAAGAGAAACAACGTCAATGAGGCGCTCAAGATCGCGCGCGACGCGCGCGACATGCTCGGCGCCAACGGAATCGTCAACGAGTACCCGGTGATCCGCCACATGATGAACCTGGAGACGGTGAACACCTACGAGGGCACCTTCGACGTGCATACGTTGATCCTCGGCCGCGACATCACGGGCGAGAACGCGTTCGACTAAACGCGCAGCTTCGGCGCTTAAGCGCGATCTTTGGCCGTCGCGGCGGATCGCACCCGGAGCGGGGAGAAAATCGGATGGAACTCAAGGGCAAGAACGCAATCGTCACTGGCGCGGCGCGGGGAATCGGGCGGGGAATCGCGCTCAAGCTCGGGGCGGCTGGGGCAAACCTCGCGCTGGTCGATCTCGGCAATCCCGCGGACCGCGCGCTTACCTACAATCTGAGCGCCCAAACCGAGCTCAATCGCACCGTCGAGGAAGTCAAGCGGCTCGGCGTCAACGCCATCCCGATCCTCGCCGACGTGACGCGTTTCGCCGACTTGGAGCGGATGGCGTCGGAGGTGGCCGCGAAACTCGGCGCGATCGATATCCTCGTGAACAACGCGGGAATCATCGCGGTCGGGCCGGTCAGCGATCTGGCCGAAGAAACATGGGACCGCGTGATGGCGGTGAATGCCAAGGGCCCGTTCCTGTGCGCCAAGGCGTGCATCCCGCACATGACCAAGCGGCGCGAGGGCGCGATCGTGAATATCGCGTCGGTGGCGGGCAAGACCGGCCACGCCGGCGTGTCGGCATACTGCGCGAGCAAGTTCGCGCTGGTCGGCTTCACGCAATCGCTCGCCGAAGAGCTTGGCCCGCTGAACATCCGCGTCAATGCGGTATGCCCCGGCTTTCTGCGCACCGCGATGTGGACCGACGTGCTCGACCCGGTCGTCGGCGTTCAATACGGGGTGAATCGCGAGGCGGCGTTCGACGAATATATCGCGCGCAACACTTTCTTAAAGCGCGAGCAGACGCCCGCCGACATCGGCGAGGCGGTGGTCTATTTGTGCCGCGCGGAAAACGTTACCGGCGAAACGATCAACGTCGCTGGCGGCGGCGAAGTCCATTAGAAGCTTAGCCCCAGGGGAAAAACTCATATGATCAAAATAAAGGCGCTCAATCACGCGGCGTTCCGCGTCAGCGACGTCGACAAGGCGGCCGGCTTCTACGAAAAAGTCATCGGCCTGAAGCGCGTGCCGCGGCCCAATTTCGGCTTCGGCGGCGCCTGGTACGGAGTCGGCAACAATGCGTTGCATATCATCTCGAGCGAGAACCGCGGGCAAAAGCCCGATCCGCTCGGCGCGCACGTCGCTTTCGAGGTCGAAGACTTCGACGAGGCCAAGCGCACGCTCAAGGAAATGGGAATCGAGTTTCTCGAGGCGCCGTCGAACATGGGCGCGGGCCGTCAACTGTGGGTCGTCGATCCCGACGGCAACACCATCGAGTTGCGGACGGAAAAGTGAAAATCATGAGCGCACTTCGTTTCGGCCCCGACAATCCGTCGGCAACCTACGTCCCTCACGCTTATCCGGAGCAAACGATTGACACCGGCGAGGCCACGATCAACTACGCAGTGGCCGGCGCGCCCGACAAACCTGCCCTGCTGCTGATACCGGGACAAACAGAATCGTGGTGGGGCTACGAGCGGGCGATGGACCTGCTCAAGGATCATTTCCAGGCCTTCGCCGTGGACCTGCGCGGGCAGGGAAGATCGAGCCGGACTCCTGGACGATACACCGCCGACAATTTCGGCAACGACCTGGTGCGGTTCATCGCGCTGGCTATCGGCCGACCCGTCATCGTCAGTGGGCTTTCTTCGGGCGGAGTCATTACCGCGTGGCTCTCTGCGTATGCGACGCCCGGTACGATCCGCGGCGCTCACTACGAGGACCCGCCGCTGTTCTCGTCGGAGGTCAACACGTCGTGCGGACAGTCTATCCGTCAGACGATCGGACCGACCTTTGGCCTGATGAGCAAATATCTCGGCGACCAATGGAGCGTTGGCGATTGGGCCGGGATGCTCGAGGCGTCCAAGACCGAGCTGCCCGAATGGCTGTCGCGCGCGCTGGTGCCGTTGATGTTCGGCAACGACGGCCAAATCCCGCAACGCCTCAAGGAGTACGACCCCGAGTGGGCGCGCGCGTTCTGGGAGGGTTCGGTATTCGCGGGCTGCGATCACGCCCGGATGCTGGCCAGCGTCAAGTGCCCGGTACTGTACACGCACCATTTCCGCCACGTCGACGAAACTGACGGCCATTTGATGGGCGCCGCGTCGGACCTGCAGGCAAAGCGCGTGTGCGAGCTGGTCAAGCTCGCGGGCAATTCGATCGACTACCGCTCATTCCCGCAGATGCCGCACTCGATGCACGATGCAAAGCCCGAGCAGTTTGCCGAGCTGCTGATCGAGTTCGAGGCGAAACTCAGGACTTAGCACCCGCTCACGGCGATTCGCGATACTCAGATTCCGGCGAGCTTGAGCGCGTACGCGGCCACCGTCTTGAAGTCGTACTCGCGATAAGCCTGCAACTTCTCGGCTTCGAATCCGCCTTCTGCGTGCACCGCGAGCACTTCCTGGTAGCCGCCGAAATCCGACGACGTCAGATCGCCAATCAGGTTCAGCAGCCTGAGCCGCCTCTCGGCATCGAAACCCTTCGCGCCGCCCAGGTACTTGAGCACGTAGGCGCGGGTCGCCTCGCTGTTGAGGTCCTCGGCCGCGGGCGCGGTCACCAGCAGACCGCCGGCCAGGTCCTGCACGATTTGCACCGCCTGATGGTAGTTGTGAGCGAAGTGATACTTCGCGACGTTGGTGAGCAGCGTGTTGGGCACCGCAACGCCGTCCTCGAGCGTGCAGCTGCGCGCGGCATGCTCGATAAGTCCGCGCACGATGGTGTGATACGCCGCGAGCTGGGTCAGCTTGTCGCGGACGTGACCCGCGCGCGAGATGCCGTTGGCCTCGGCGACCGCATAACCCGCCCCGGCCATCAGTTCGAGCAGCGGCAGCTTGTACGACACCGCGGTGAAGCGATGGAATCGGACGAAGGTCAGCGCGAGCAGCCCGGCAAAGTCGATCTCGCCTTGCAGGAACACGCGCTCTTTGGGCACGAACACGTCGTCGAAAACCGTCAACGTCTCGATCATCTTGTGCTGCGAGCTGATCGGATGCTCGAAGTCATTTTTGGGCGAGCTGCCGTGAGGCGACGCGAGCAGCTTCAGTCCCGGCGTGTTGACCGGTAATGCGAACGCGACCGCGTAGGCCTTGTCCTCGGCGCGCATCGCACGCGTCGGCAGCACGATCACCTCGTTGGTATTGGTCGCGACGCTGGTGTGAACCTTGGCCCCGCGCACGACGATGCCGTCTGGGCGCTCCTCGACGATTCGCACGTAGTAGTCCGGATGGTCCTGCTGCGTGGGCCCGAGCGCGCGATCGCCCTTGACGTCGGTTTGCGCCACGGCCACGGCCAGATCGTTGTCGCGGCAATTGCGGTAGTAGTTGCGGATGCGCTCGCGGTACTCGGGCCGGCCCGCCGCCGCGAGCCGTTCGCCGGCGATATGCAGCGCAAGGAGCGCGTCGGTGCCGATTTCCTTGATCAACACCACCAGCGTTGCGCCCTCGCGCGTCGCAGCCGCGATCAGCGCGCTGCGCTTAAGCAGGTCGTCGCCGTTTTGCGGAATATGGTAGTAGCGGCTGTACTGGTCGGCGCCCTCTTCCACCACCGCGAGCTCGCGATACTTCGGATCGTGAGCCATCCGGTAGTCGAGCGCGGCGTGCTCGACCGCGATTCCGATCACCGGATGCGCGGTTACGTCCGCCACCCTTTCGCCGCGGAAAAAAACCGCGCGGCCGTCGCGCAGCGAGCTCTTGTACTGTTCAGCCGTCCGTAGTCCCATCGTCGTGATTTTTCCTCATTGTAGATTGCGCCAATATAGAAGCGCCGAGTATTGGCTGTCCAACCGCTCGCATGGGAGAACGATATGGCGAGTCCGAAGATGTTCGATTTGAGCGGCCAGGTCGCCGTGGTCACCGGCGGCAACGGTGGAATCGGGCGCGCAATCGCGCTGGGGCTGGCCGAGGCCGGCGCGGCGGTCGCGATCCTTGCCCGCAACGAAAAGAAAAGTCGCGCGGTGGTGGACGAGCTGGCGAAAGCAGGCGCGGCAGCGATCGCGATCCAGCTCGACGTGACGCGGCGCGACGACCTGCGCCCGGCGATGGAGCAAGTCGAGAGCAAGCTCGGCCCCGTCTCGATTCTCGTCAACAACGCCGGAATCGCGATCATGGGCAGCGCGTTGAAGTTCAGGGCCGAGGACTGGGATCGAGTGATCGAAACCAACTTGAATTCATGCTTTTTCCTTTCGCAGATCGCCGGGCAATCGATGGCCGCTCGCAAGCGCGGCAAGATAATCAATATCGCGAGCGAATATTCGCTGTTCGGCGCGCAGAACGTGATACCCTACGCCGCGGCCAAAGGCGCGCTGGTGCAGACGACCAAGTCGATGGCGATCGAGCTCGCGCCGCACAACGTTCAGGTCAATGCGATCCTGCCGGGATGGATCGAAACCGACATGACGGCGCTCGTGCAGAGCGGACCGATGTTCCGGGAAATAATCATGCGCACCCCGGCCGGGCGCTTCGGCAAGCCCGAGGAGACGGCGGGTGCGGCGGTGTTTCTCGCCTCGCACGCGTCGGACTTCATAACCGGATCGATCGTGCGCGTCGACGGCGGCTACGCGATCAGGTGATAAGCAGTGCCGGCTAGATGCTATGAACTTCACGGCGTGCGCGTGCTCGAACGCGCGCCGGAGGAGACGCGGCTGGGGAGCGATCGCGACGCCGTGGATCTGATTGGCAGGGCTTTTGAGAATCGCGCCGCGCTGATCGTGGTGCCCGTCGAGTGCCTCGACGATGACTTCTTCCGCTTGAGAACGCGTGTCGCCGGCGAGATTGTCCAGAAATTCGTGACCTATCGGCGGCGCGTGGTGATCGTCGGCGACATCTCGCGGCATCTCGCCGAGAGCTCCGCCCTGCGAGCCTTCGTGAGCGAGTCGAACCGCGGCAAAGATCTCTGGTTCCTGGCGAGCCTCGAGGAACTCGGCAAGCGACTCGCGCAGGCTGTTTAACCCGCGCGGCGCGCCGGCGTAAGATGCCGCATCATGGCTCGACGCAAAACCCCCGCTTCCGCTCGTCCTGAATCCGCGCGTCACGAGCACGGCCTGCCGGCGCTAAAACCGTTGCGCGTCTTGGTGGCCGGCGAGGTAATTCTCGACCGCTACCTGTGGGGCGACGTCGCGCGAGTCTCGCCCGAAGCGCCGATTCCGATCCTGCACGTGCAGCGCCGCGAGGAAAAACCCGGCAACGCGGGCTTCGTGATGGCGAACTTGCGCGCGCTCGGCGCCGAGGTGAGCGCGCTCAGCGTGGTAGGCGCGGATCGCAACGGCGGCCTGCTGCTCGAGATTTTCGCCGACCTGGGAATCGACACGCGCTCGATCGTGGTCGATCCCGACCGCCCCACCATCGTCAAGGACCGAATGCTCGGTTCCGTGCAGGCGGCCCATCGCGCGACCCAGCAACTGCTGCGCGTCGACGAGGAAGACTCAAGCCCGCTCAAGCCCGCGCGCGAACGCGAGCTGATAGCCCGCGTCAAGTCCGAGCTGCGCGGCTGCGACGGCGTGCTGATATCGGATATCGACAAGGGGATGCTGACCCCGGCGGTGTTGCGGGCGCTGATCGACGGGGGCCGGGCGCGCGGTATCCCGGTGATAATCGATCCGCGCCGGACCGAGGATTTTTCGATTTATCGTGGCGCCACCGCGCTCACGCCCAATCGCCACGAAACCGAAGTCGCCACCGGGATGCATCTCACCGACCGCGGCGCCTGGCGGACGGCGGCTGAAACCCTGGTGCGCAAGCTCGGCCTGGAAGCGTGCCTGATTACGCTCGACCGCGACGGGATGTATCTGGCGGAGCGCGGCGGCAAAGACACCTACGTATCGACGGTGCCGCGCGAGGTTTACGACGTGACCGGCGCTGGCGACGTGGTGCTGAGCGTGTTCGGCACGTTTTCGATCGCGGGACTGGGCTTCTCGGCGGCGGCGACGATCGCGAACCTGGCCGCGGGTCTCGAAGTGACCCGGATGGGCACGGAAGTGATCACGCGCGAAGATCTCGCCCGCGCGCTGAGTCCCGCCCACTTGAGTTACGAGCGCAAAATCCATTCGCTCGACGAGCTCCAGGCGGTGCTGGAGCGCGAGCGGCGCGCCGGGCGGCGGATCGCGTTTACCAACGGATGCTTCGATCTGATCCACGCCGGGCATATCCAGATGCTCGCGTTTGCGCGGGCGCAGGCCGACCTGCTGGTGGTCGGACTCAACAGCGATCGCAGCGTGCGGCGGCTCAAGGGCGGCGCGCGGCCCATCTATCCCGCGGCGGAGCGCGCGCGAATCCTGGCCGCCCTGGAAGCGGTCGATTACGTAGTTGTGTTCGACGAAACGCGCGCCGAGAAAATTATTCGCGCGGTCAAGCCCGACGTTTTGATCAAGGGCGAGGATTGGCGCGGCAAGCCGCTTGACGGTCAGGCGTTCGTCGAATCGCGCGGCGGAAGAGTGGCGCTGGCGCCGTTGCTGGGCGGACGCTCCACCAGCGCGACTATTGATCGGATGAGTTCGAAGCCGCGCGCGGGGAAAGCCAGCGCCTGATTTGATCGGTGAACTGTTGCAGTTCCGGCATCGCAAGCATCCAGGCGCCGAACAGATAAAGCCCGCCGTAAGTCGAAAGGATCGCCAACCCCTGGATGCGCGGCCCGAATCCCGCCATCCGAAGTTTCAAAATGAACGCGAGCGCGGCGGCGCCGAGCGCCAGCGTCCACAACTTCGCCAGAAACGAACGCCCCAGCCCGGTCCATCCGATGCGCCCGTTCAGCGCCCATCGCAGGAGGGCAAACTCGACCCATCCTGCCGCGCCCGCCGACAGCGTAAGTCCCGCGACCCCCCATTTCTGCGCGATTCCAAGCATCGGCGGCAGCGGAATCGCGCAAAGATAGCCGAGCACCAGCGTCAGCACGACGCGGATTAGCGCGAATCGAAGCGGAGTGCGGGTGTCGAACAGCGCGTAAAACGCCGAATTGTACAACCGGCCCATCGTGGCTGCGAGCAGCCCGACCCCCGAGCCTGCGAGCACGGCCCACACGTAGACCGAGTCGGCGCGGGTGAACGCGCCGGATTGATAGATCATCGCGACGATCACGTCGCCGAGAAGCAAAAAGGCCGCGGACGACGGAACCACCAGGAACGCGATTTGGCGCAGGCCGCGGTTGAGTCGCACGCGCAGAATCGCGCTCATTTGCTCGGGCATCGCACCGGCGGCGCGCGACATCGCAGGCAACTCGGAGGCGGCCACCGAATATCCGAACAGGCTGATCGGCACCATGTAGAGCAACTGGCCGTAGTTGAGCGCAGCGACGGCGCCGGTGGGCAGGAGGCTCGCCAGCACGTTGTCCACGTAAGCGCTCAGATTGACGACGCCGCGGCTGATGACCACGGGCGTCAGATTGTGGAACACGGATCGGAGCGGCGCGGCGACCCGCGCGAAGTCGATGCGATGCTTTCTGAGCAGCGCCAGGGTTTGCGGCACCTGCACCGCGATTTGCAAGGCGGAGCCGGCAACAGACGCCCACGCGATCGCGATCGCCAGCCCGTCCTGCGAGCGGCGGGGCCCGTAGTAGAGCAGCGCTGCGATCATTGCGACGTTCCACGCCACCGGCGCGGTGTACGAGACGAAAAATTTGTGATGGCTGTTCAGGACGCCGAGGAACCACGCCGACATCACGAGCAATCCGGCGCCGGGAAACAGGATGCGGACGATCTGAATCGTCAATTCGCGCTTGTCGCCCTCAAAGCCGGGCGCGATCACGTCGATCAGGTACGGCGTCACCAACACGCCGATCGCCACCAGGATCGATACGCCGAGAGTCAGAATCGCGCCGACGCCCCATGCGACCATGTCGGCGGTTTCGTGGTCGCCTTCGCCCAGCAGTTTTCCGTAAACCGGGATGAACGAGGCCGAGAGTACACCCTCGCCAAACAGGTTCTGCAGAATGTTCGGGATACGAAACCCCGCCTTGAACGCGTCGGCGCTGGCCGAGTCACCGAGGAAATGGGCGAAGATGCTGTCGCGGACCAGGCCGGCGATGCGGCTGAGCAACACGCCCGCGGCGATCGTGCCGGCCCGGCTCGCGCCCGATCCGCGCGGGCTTGCGAGATCGAGGCGCGGCTTTTCGCGCGGCTGGTTGCGATCCTGATGATTGGGTGCGATTTCGGACAAGTTGCCTCTGACGGAATGGAGTATAGCGACCGTTAAAGGCGCGTAGTAGCGGGCGTTGAAGGCGCGCTACAATCGTGGGGTGAGCTTTTCGCTCTACGTCCATATTCCGTGGTGCCAATCGAAGTGTCCGTACTGCGACTTTAATTCGCACGCGGCATCGTCTTGGCCGGAAGCGCAATACACCCGCGCGCTGATTTCGGAGCTCGAGCACAGGGCGGGCAATCCGCCGTATTCGGGCCGGCGCATCCGGACAATCTTTTTTGGCGGCGGGACGCCGTCGCTGTTCGATCCCAAATCGATCGGCGAGATTATCGACGCAGCCAGCCGGGTTTGCGGGATCGAACACGGCGCGGAGATAACGCTCGAAGCGAATCCCGGCACCGTGGACCTGGCGAAACTCGGCGGGATGCGCGCGGCGGGCGTGAATCGAATCAGTTTTGGCGCGCAGTCGTTCAATGCCACGACGCTCAAGTTTCTCGGCCGAATCCACTCAGCCGGCGAAACCCGCGCCGCGGCAAGGATGGCGCATCGGGCAGGCTTCGATCGCCTGAATCTCGATTTGATCTTCGCCGTGCCGGGACAGACCGTGGCCGAGGTTCTGTTCGACATCGAATCGGCGGCCGCGCTCGAACCAGATCACATCTCGGCCTACAACCTGACCTTCGAACAAGGCACCGCCTTTTCCACCGACTTGAAGCGCGGCCGAATCAAGCAGCTCACGACTGACGAGCAGGCCGCGATGTATCAAACAGTACGCGAAGAAATCCCGCGGCGCGGCTACGCGATGTATGAAATTTCCAACTATGCATTGCCGGGCCACGAAGCGCGCCACAATCTGACCTATTGGCGCGCCCAGACCTATCTCGGAATCGGCGCGGGCGCTCATAGCTACGCGGGCGATGCAGGCGGCCAACGAAGGCGGTGGTGGAACGAAAAACTGCCGGCGCGTTACATTTCCACGATCGAAGAGCGCGGAACCGCGGAGGCCGGCGCCGAAACGATCGATGAAGCCACCGCGCAGAGCGAATTTGTGTTCCTCAATCTGCGGCTGCGGGAAGGCTTCGCGCCCGCCGATTTTCAGCAGCGCTTCGGCCGCAGCTTCGAGTGCATCTTCGGCAGCGTGGCCACCGCTTTGTTCAACAATGGGTTGCTGACGCGCGATCGCGGGCGAATCAAACTGACCGATCGCGGCCTGGAAATGGCCGACTCGGTATTCGCCGAATTCGTTTAGGCGGGGCGGGCGATCGATGCGTCGAGCAGCTCGACGATGCGGGCCGGGGTGGCAAGCCGGATGAATGCGCCCAGGCGCGGGCCGCGCTCCTGTTGGAGGAGCACGCGATAGATCAGCGGGAAGATCTTGCCGGGCTTATCGTAACTCTCTCGCCCCAGGTCGTAGATCCTCTTTTCGATTTCCTCGGCGCTCGCATCCGGGTGAGCGCCGAGCCAGGCCGCAAGGGCCTTCAACTGCTCGCGCTCGGCGTCCGAGGGGGTATAAGGCTTTTTCGTGGGCTCAATGAAGTCGCGGTAGAAATTGATCGCGCAGACCACCAGAGCGGCGACCATCTTTGTCGTGTCCGGGTCTCCTTCAATCCTGGGGTCATATCGAAGCAAATAATTTTGGATGAAGTTGAAATCGGTAGTGCCCAACGCAGGAACCAGGTTCATGATCATCGCGAAGCTGAGCTCTGAATTGAAGCGCCTCGGCGTCGTGCTCTGGATGACAAATTCGAGTGCCGATTCGCGCCGTTGTTCGGCCGGCGCGGCCGCCCAGGCGCGCAACGCGTCGAGGTATTCGTCGACGTATTGCGGAATCGACTCGAGAAATAACTTGCGCGCGCGGCGCGGATTGCGCAGCAGGAAAAATTTGAGCACCTCGATCGGCGCGTAGCGCGTCCACTGTTCAACCGTGACGCCACGGCCGACCGACTTCGAGACCTTGCGGCCCTCCTCGTCGAGAAACATCTCGAACGGAAATCCCAGCGGCGGCTCGGCGCCCAGCACGCGGAGAATTTCCCCCGAGAGCCGGGCCGAGTCGGTGAGGTCCTTGCCGTACAATTCGTAATCGACCTTGAGCACGTACCATCGCAGCGCCCAATCGACCTTCCATTGCACCTTCGCCATCCCGCCGAGCACCGAATCCTCGCCGCGATAACCACACCCCGACGCGCCGCCCGCACTCTTTTCGCAGGTGAACTCGATCGATCCGCGCTCGGGGTGATACGCCGTCACCGTTCGCTCGACGACTTGCCCGCACTTGGGACAAATCGGCATGAACGGCGACCATCCCGCGCGATTTTCCTCGCGCAGCGTCGGCGCAACGATCGCGGTGATCTCCGCGTGCTTGTCGAGGATCAGCCTAAGGCCCTCGTCGAAGCGCCCCGACGAATACATCTCGGCCGAGCGCATCAGTTCGTACTCGACCTCGACCGGCGCCAGAAATTTGCCGAGCAGCCCGATCATGTGGTCGGCAAAGCTGGCGCAGCATCCGAACGGGTCGGGGATCTTCGACACCGGAATGCCGAGATATTGCTCAAAATCGTGGCGGTTCGGTACATTCTCCGGCACTTTGCGCAATCCGTCGAGATCGTCGATGAAAACGATCAGCCGCGACGGCCGTGACGGCTCGATCAGAGCAAACGCCTTGCGCACGAACGA
>Ga0187819_10000600_pt1 | contig 18060 bp, 16 predicted proteins | sample NC_wetland_sal_i_15_FD_132411 | JGI IMG/M metagenome (GOLD analysis project Ga0187819, IMG submission 132411) | Wetland sediment microbial communities from Neuse River Estuary, North Carolina, USA - SO4_4 | ecosystem: Environmental > Aquatic > Freshwater > Wetlands > Sediment | place: USA...
CAGCTCGAAGACCTGCTGCTCTTGACCAGGGCGTTCGATGACCAGCCGGGGCATCTCGTTCAATCAGTAAGGACGCACAATATCAGAAAACTGGAACTTCGTGTTGGGATTGCTGGCCACGATTTTGGCCCGGGAGTTATTGGCGTCGAGCACCTCGGTAATCTCCAGGGTGCCGATGCGGGTCTGGGGCTCTGCGGCCCGATAGACGCCGAACCGCATTCCCACTTCGACCCCGGCGGCGGAACCCAGATTGATGGAGATGCTCGTGGCGGTGACCTGCGTGATGTAGCCCTCCAGTTTGGGCTGCGAAGCCGGGGGCGGTGGCGGCGGGGCGGACGCTTTGCGCATCTCGTCGGCCATCTCGCTCATGTCGCGCCGTATGCGCGCCACGTCCGTCTTCACGCTGAGCAAATCCTCCTGGTTCGAGGCGCGCAGGGAGGTCACCGAAGTGTCGGTGGCCTTGGAGAGTTCCTGGGTCGCGCGGATGTCGGAGGAAAGCGCCTGCTGCTGCTCTTTCAACTTGGCCAGTTGCCCTTCCATGGCGTCGAGCCGCGTGGAAAGCTTGTCCAACTTCTCTTCGATCGAGGTGAGTTCGGGCACCAGGTACTGCTGCAGCCCTTGGTCCTTGAATTTCGGAACGGCTGCCGGGCTCTGGGCCGGTTGTTGCTGCGCGCGCGCGGGCGGCGCTGGCACGAGCCACAGCCCCAGCCCGACCACCGCGGTGAGAGTGCGCGCCATGCTCCGCATGATGTGAATCCTCCTTTGCAAATCGCCGCTTCCAGCGGTTCCTGTGTTCCATTGCCAGCCGGGGACGGGGGCTGGATCCCTGCACCCCATGGACCCGCGGCCGAATGGCGGACGCGGGACCCTGCAGGCTAGGGGCGCGCCAGCATGGCCTCAAGCTGGGCCGTGCGGCTCTGCTGCACCACGATGCTCTGCTGGAACGGCGCGTATCCTTTCAGATACAGAGTCACCTCGTAGGTGCCCGCAGGCAATTCTATCTTAGACGGCGTGCGGCGTCCCGTGCTCTCTCCATTGATGAGAATGTCCGCGCCCACCGGGACGGAGAGCACGTCGAGGACGCCGAGGGCGGCCTTCTTGCCCGCGCCGGGCTGGCGCACGCGCTCTTCGCTGATGCGTCCTTCGTGCACTTCCACGGTGCGCGCCACAGTCGAATAGCCTGAAACCTTGACCGACATGGTGTAGCTCCCGGGAGAAAGATCCGCAAAGCGGCAAGGCGTGCGGCAATCGCCGACGGGCTTTCCATCCGGGCCGATCAGAGTGACCGCGGCGCCGGGCGATTCCGTGCTCACGTCGAGAGCGCCCTTGCCGGGCGTGTTCCAGGCTTTCTCTCCCGCGTGCGTTGCTCCCGCCGGAGAGGAGCCCGGCGAGGGGGCTGCGCCTTGTTCCTCGGCGGCCCTGGGCATCTCGATTTGATCGATCACGCGCGTCTTCCCCGGCAGCGCCGGAAGGCGGCGAAAAAGCAGGCGATGCTCGGAGGCGGTGAGTTGCCCGCTCAGCACCAGCGCATTCGGGCCGGGAGCGATGTGCACGCGGTCGGCGAGCCCGAGTTTTTGCAACTGCGCCTCCATTTTTTCCTTTGCGGGCGCCAGCTCCGCCGGGAAATCCGGTCCTGGGGGTGTCGCGGCGGCCGCATTTCCATCGTTCGTGGCTGCCGGAGTTGTTGCCGTATTCCCGCCCGCGGCCCCGCTCTGCGGGGTCGCCGGCGTGGCCTCCGCATTGGTGGATGGCGCGGCAGGTTTTGAGACGGCCGCGGACGCGCTCGATTTGGTTTCCTGGGGTGCCGGGGAGGATTCGCCGGCGATGCCGGCGGCGACCGCGGCGCGGTGCCACGCATCCTGAATCTCGGCAGGGTAGAAATAGTCGGCACCCGCGCCACCCGCCACCACGAGCAGTAGCAGGAGCAGCCATCCCGTATGACTCCGGGGCTTCGGAGCTTCCGGAATCACAAACCGGGGAGCCGAGGGAGCAGGCGGCGAAGGAGTGGCGGGAGCAGGTGCGGGCCGCGATTCCTCTTGGGCGGGTTCGGCCGGAGGCGCGGGAGGCGCCCCGGCGGCCTTCGCCGGCGCGCGCGGGGCGGGGAGAGGGATCGCGGGAGAGGCCGTCGAGAAATGTGCCTGCGTTTCGGGCTGCGGCACAGCTTGGCGCGGCATGGGAACAGTCTCGCCGGCAATCGTGGGCCGTGTTGGCGGTAACACAGGGATGCGGCGGATCACCGTCTGCGCCGTGCTCACCGGAGATTCGCGGTAGGTCCGCAGGGCGTTCAGAAAATCTCCGCAACTCGCGTAGCGATCTCCCGCGTCCTTGGAGAGACCTTTCAGGATCACGGCATTGAGTCCGGGATGAATCGAGGAGTCGAGCTCGATGGGAGCCAGCGGCTCCTCATGCACGATTTTGTAGATAACCGTGGTGACGTTTTTGCCCGGGAACGGCCGCTCGCCGGTGAGCAACTCGTAGAGGATCACGGCGAGCGCGAAGATGTCCGTGCGGCCGTCCACGGGCCTGCCTTTCACCTGCTCGGGCGACATGTAGCTTGGCGTGCCCACGATCTGGCCGCTTTGCGTTCCGCCGCGTTCCAGGATTTTCGCGGTGCCGAAATCGGTGAGCTTCACGGTGTCCAGCTCGCCCATCAGGAGGTTGGCCGGCTTGATATCGCGGTGCACGATGTGGTTGTGATGGGCGTAATCGAGCGCGCGGCAGGCCTGTTCCATGATGCGTAGCACCCGGGGGATGGGAAAAGCCTGCTTTTCCTCGATCATCTTCGCCAGGCTGCGCCCCTGCACGAATTCCATGGTGATGTAGAAGAGGCCGGCATCAGCGTCCACGCCGGCGTCGTGGATCACCACGATGTTGGGATGGCTCAGGCGGCCGGCGGCGCGGATTTCATTTTGAAAACGTTCCAGGGCTTCCGGATCGTCCTTCCCTTGGCGCACGTCGTCCAGGCGAAGCGTCTTGATGGCCACGGTACGGCCGATGAGCGGGTCACGCGAGCGGTAAACCACACCCATGGCGCCGCGTCCCACTTCCTCGATCAATTCGTAACGTCCTGCTTTTTGAGGCGCCATCGTTCCACGGGAAACTGCGGCGGGAAATGTCCCGAAGCTTTGGGACCGGCGTGCCCATTGTAGCCGGAGCGCTTCCCCTGGGCTGCGGACTACGCAGGGGGCACGCCTCCCGCGCCCGGTTCCGCGTGGCGGGACCGGTGATTCCGCTCCGGCTGAATTCCGCTGTTCTCAAGCAATTTACGCCGCCTGCCGGAGAGCGTCAACCGGAGTGGCTTTCACTTGTGTTGCAGGGGACAGGGGCAGGCAGTGCCAGGGTTCGCACGCAGACATTCCCAGGATTGTCGGGGGAGAAGAGGGGCCGACGACGGGGCCTGTTGCGCCCGCAACAGGACAACCCCCGCTACCCCGACTCAAAGCGCGGCGAGCGCCACCATTCCCAGGGCAGGGAACCGCGCGGCGGCCGCGACATTTCGCTGCGCTCGATGCTTGTCCCTGGGGAGCATGCGCATACCGAGAGCGGGCAGACAGGAATGTCTGTGCTACTAATCCCCCGATTCGGTTTCGATTTGCACCAGCGACTCGGCGGCTTCCCGGTCGAGCGCATGGCGCGGGGAGGGCAGGGGGTCTAGGTGCTGCGGGGCGCGCCAGTGGTCGATGTAGGACGTCTGCTGGACGCAGGAGACGGTGCAATGCGTGGCGCAGGGCTTGCGGGTGCGAAACTCCCGCCGCACGTCGGCGGGCGTGTAGCGGGCCAGCGGGACACCGGGCCAGCCACGCTGCTGGGAGCAGTAGTGCACCAAGCCATCCTCGCAGATGTAGAGGTAACGGCTGCCGGCACGGCAACGCCAGTCGTTTGGTTTGCCCTCGGCCAGATTGCGCTGGAAGTGATTGAAGCGCGAGTAGGAGCCCTTGCTCATGTCCATGATGCGCTCGAAGACGTTGCGCTCCACGGGTCCGAGTGCCCGCAACTGCCCCGAGCCGTCGTGAATGATGCCCACCGTGCTCGTGAAGCCGAGAGACCGCGCGCGTTCTGCAATCACCAGGGCGTCCTCGGGATTGTTCACCCCGCTGCCGAGTACGCTGTTGATGTTCACGTGGAAGTCCGCGAACTCGGCCAGATGCACGAGCTTCTGGTCCAGCACCTTCAGGCTTTTCTTCGACACGTCGTCGGGCTTCAGGTTGTCAACGCTGATCTGGAGGTGGTCGAGGCCGGCGCGGTTCAGGCGCTCGATGCGCTCGGGTACCAGCAGGTAGCCGTTGGTAATCAATCCGGCCACGCGGCCGTGATGCTTGATCCTCCGGATGATGTCGTCCAGTTCGGGATGCAGCAGCGGCTCGCCCCCGCTGATGGTAATCAGCGACGTGCCCAATTCCGCCAGCTTATCGATCCGCCGGTGCATTTCTTCGAGCGGGACCGGCGCGGACACTTCGTCATACTCGTTGCAATAGGCGCAGTCCAGGTTACAGCGGCGGATGGGAATGATGTGCGCCTGCACGACGTGGCGCGTGGAAACGAGAGCCTTCCCGATGAGCCACAGTTCGTGCGTGGTTCGGCGGGTCGCAAGCCATCGCCCCCGCAGTGTGTCCTTCTTACCCACAGTTTCGTCCTGGCACTTCGATGCCAGGCAAGGCTCCGGCGATTCTTCCGGCGCGCCCGGCGTTTCCTTCGGATTCTCCCGCGTGCGGGACCCGCACGCCCCCCGAGCCAAAAAGCTCGCCCCTAGTATGCCCCAGCGACCGGGCATCTTCCAACGGCGTTCCCAGTTAAAAATGCGCATCGAGTCATGGCGGCGTAATCCCGAACATTCGGCACGCCTCTACAATCTCCCGTGGGTCCGCAGTAGAGGCGGGTTTATCCCGCCATCTTCACGGCATGCAGTACCCAATGGAATGGCGCTGACCTCACGCGTGGGCGGCCACGGCGTGCGGCCGCAGGGTGCGCATCAACGCCGCGAATTCGGCGGGATCCAGCGACTGATCGCCGTCCGAGAGCGCACGCTCGGGGCAGGGGTGCACCTCAGTCAGCAGTCCATCGGCGCCCACCGCCGCGGCCCGGCGCGCCGGCCGGCTTTCCGCAAGCCTGCTGCCGGCCGTAGCTTGCGGACGTACTGCGCGCGAACTCATGTGCCCCTCCCCGAAACGGCTTGCGAACGCTTGCCTGCCGGGCGCGCGGCGGTGTAGCAGCCGAGCACGCGGACGGATTGTGCTTTCCGGCGCAATTCCTGGAGCGCTTCTACCACGGGCTCTCCGGAACCCACTTCCACATCCAGATAAAACTGGTATTCCCATGGGCAGCCGTGGATCGGGCGGCTCTCGATCTTCAGGAGATTCAAGCCGCGGCGCGCGAAGGGTTCGAGCACCGCCAGCAGAGCTCCGGGCAGGTGCGGCAGGCGCAGGGCCAGCGTCAATTTGTCGCCACGTGGCAGCGCGTCTGTGGACTCGGCGAGGAGTAGAAAGCGCGTGAAGTTTTCGGCGTTATCCTGCACGTCGCGAGCCAGGATGGCGCCGCCATGGCAGCGAGCGGCGCGCGCCCCGGCAATGGCGGCGCGGGAGAGGTCGCCGCTTTGGACCACGCTGCGCACGCTCCCGGCGGTATCCTCCGCGGCAATGCGCGCCCATCCCGGGTGCTCGGCAAACAGCCGTTCGCACTGCGCCAGGGCCATGGGGTGCGACTCGACAGTGCGGATGCTGGCGAGTGTGGCGCCCGGGCAGGCCATCAGGTGGAGTTCCACGGGGAGAATGGTTTCGGCCGTAATCGTCAAATCGCTTCCGAGCAACAGGTCATACACGCGCAGCACGGAGCCCGCCAGGCTGTTCTCGATGGGAACCAGCAGGGCATCCGCGTCGCCTGAAGTGACGGCATGGAATGCGGCGTCAAAGCTGGGCTGCGGAAGTGTAACCACCCCCTCGCCCAGCAGGCGCACCGCGGCCTCCTCGCTGAAGGCCCCAGGCTCGCCCTGGAAGGCCACCCGGCGGGGCTCGCCGCTCACGCGCATGCGCGCCTCCGCGCCGCGCGCGCTGCGTCGCCGCGGGAGAGCGTGCGGCGCGCCATGCGCCGGGATTCCGCCAGGATGGCGCGGAACAGACGTTCGACCGCCGCTGCCCCCAGCGGCCCCGGATTGGCCTGGAGCGCGCGGGCCAGAATCTGGCGTTCGCGCCGGGCGTCGCGAAGGGGCAGCCCCGCCCCGCGCTTCCGGCGGCCTACTTCCAGCGCGAGGCCGGCCCGGCGATTCAGCAGGCCGAGCAGTTCCGCGTCTATCGCATCAATTTCGTCCCGCCATCGTTCGATTGCCGCAACCATGTGCTCCTCCGGATAACAAAAATGGCCGCGATCTCCTGGGGAGTTCGCGGCCAGTCTGGGAATCGTTCGGCTTTGCTAGGCTACTTCGTCCACCTCATCCGCGCACAGCCGCCAGCCTGTCCGCCTCTCCGTATGTAAAGGAGAAGCGGAATCGGTAGGCGTAAGTGCGCTTGAAGAGCATTTTGTCGAACCGCCGGCAAACATCGCCGGAAAAGTCAGTCTAGAGAAGCGGCGTTAAGGTGTCAAGTGGCAATACCGGAATCGTCACCTGAGGCTCCCATCGGCGCGACACCCCCTTCGCCGCGCGGCCACCGCGTATCCCGCTCTACCGGTTACGAATCCAATGGAATGCCCGAAGACAGCACACCCACGGAGGAGTCACATGATTCGCAAAGCATCGGCAGTCTGGAACGGCAACCTGAAGGACGGGAAGGGAACGGTGACGACGGAGAGCGGCGTGCTGGCGCAGACGCCCTATTCGTTTCGCAGCCGGTTTGAAACCGGCACCGGGACCAACCCGGAAGAGCTTATCGCGGCGGCGCATGCCGGCTGCTTCACCATGGCGCTTTCCGCGCAACTCACCGGCGCCGGATTGACGCCGGAAACGATCGCCACCTCCGCGGCACTGACCCTGGAAATGGTGGAGAAGTCGTGGACGGTAACGAAGATTCACCTGGACGTGACCGCGCGCGTGCCGGGCGCGAGCGCAGAAGTCTTCGCGAAAACCGCCGCCGACGCGAAGGCAAACTGCCCCATCTCCCGCCTGCTGAAAGCAGAAATCACGATGAAGGCCACCCTGAACAACTGAGCGCCGCCACGATATTTGTCTCCTCCCAAAGAACCAGGCCGGCCGACATCACGCCGGCCTCAGAAACTGGCGCAGCGGCCGAGGGGTGACTCAGGAAGTTTGTGATAGTCTGACTGCCCGCGCGGCCGCCGCGCCGGCAAGAAGAAAAGTATGTCCTCTTCCCTACTCTCCGTCAGAAACCTGCGCATTGCCTTCGGAAGCCGCATCGTCATCCGTAATCTGAGTTTCGAAGTGCATTCAGGAGACTGTCTCTCGGTGATCGGCCCGAACGGCGCAGGGAAGACCGTGCTGCTGCGGGCGCTGCTGAATCTGATTCCCTATGAGGGAGAAATCCACTGGAGCTCCGGCGCCCGGCTGGGATACGTGCCGCAACGCGTGGCCGCGGACCGGCAGCTTCCCATTTCCGTCAGGGATCTGCTGGCTGCAAAGGCCGGATACTTGAAATTGCCGGAGGAAGAGTCAGCGGGCGTATTGAGCGCGGTCGGGCTCAGCCCGGAGCTGCTCGACAGCGGCCTGGCGATTCTCTCCGGCGGGCAACTGCAAAAGGTTCTGATTGCCTTCGCGCTGCTGGGCCAGCCCAACGTCCTGCTGTTCGACGAGCCCACGGCCAGCCTCGATGAGCTCTCGGAGGAGCACGTCTACGAATTGATCCAAACGCTCAAGGAGCAGAAGGGCATTACGGTGATCCTGGTTTCCCACGACCTGAGCGTCGTCTACCGCTATGCCAACAACGTTCTGTGCTTGAGCAAAGGCGAGCCGTGCATGGGTCCGCCGCAGGAGATTTTGACGCCCGAACGGCTGGAAGAACTCTACGCGGCTCCGGCGCGGTACTATCGCCACATCGAGGGACACCGGGAGAGTTGAGCGCGACCGGGCGCGAAGAAGGCCACTCATCGTGAACACCAGCCAATCGTACACGTTGCTGCTCGAAGTGCTGTTTGCGCTGGCCGCCGGTCTGGTGGGCTGCTTTGCCCTGATGAAGAGGATGCTGCTGGCCAGCGACGTTCTCTCCCACCTGGCGCTTCCGGGGCTGGGCCTGGCATTTCTGCTGAAGATCAACCCGCTGGCCGGCGGCGCGGCCACGCTCTTTCTGGGCACATTGCTCGTTTGGCAGCTTCAGAAGAAGACCGGGCTGGCTGCGGATGCGTCCATTGGGGTGGTGTTTGCAGCCGCGCTGGCGATTGGGGCGATGCTCACTCCCAGTGAAGACCTGGTGGAAGCGCTCTTCGGCGCGGCGCAAGAGCTTTCGGTCACCGGCCTGTTTCTGGGCCTGGCCGCGGCCGCCGTCGTAATCCTGGCGGTGCTGGGATTCAAGAATCGGCTCACGTTGACCGTCTTTTCCCCCGAACTAGCCGCGGCAACGGGGCTCCGGGTGGACCGCCTGGAGCTGTCTTTTCTGCTGATTTTCACCTTGACGATTCTGATCGGGCTGCGATTCATGGGCGCGCTGTTATCCAGCGCCCTGATCATCCTGCCGGCCGCTACGGCACGCCAACTGACCAACCGGCTGTCGCGCTTCATGGTTGTCTCGATGGCGGTTAGCGTGCTCTCCGTCCTCGCCGGGTCTCTCAGCAACGCGTTGGTGTTCCGGGCCTCGACGGCCGGCCCGGCAATCGTGATCTTCTCCGCCGTCCTGTTTGGCCTGAGCCTGTTCAAACGGGCGCGATGAGAATTCGGCCCGGGCTTGGCCTGGCAGAGGGCGAGCAGGGCCCCGGCTCCCAAAGCCGCGTTTCCGAGTAGATTCCCCGCGTTCGCCGGACGAGCTTGAGCGTCGGTCCCGTCAGGTGTGGTGCGGCACCGGCTGCTTGGTGCCGGCGCCAACGCCCAATTTCTTGAGGATGATTTCCGCCAGGCACCAGTTGGTGAAGCCGGACTGAAACAGGTTTGCCCCGACAAACGCGGTGAACCAGAACCAGTTGTGATTCACCCAGACGCCCAACGCCAGCGAGCCTAGAACAAATGTACCGGCGACGATGCGGACAGCGCGTTCCACGGTCATGACTTTCCTCCTTCCACCAGAATCAAGTCTTCTCGCTCAGGTAATACAGCACGGGAACGGCCATGCGGGAGAGTAGCGTGGAAGCCACTTCTCCGGCCATGAGCGAGATGGCCAGCCCCTGGAAAATCGGATCGAACAGAATGACGCTCGAGCCGACCACGATGGCCGCGGCGGTGAGCAGCATGGGACGGAAGCGCACGGCACCCGCGTCTATCACCGCCTCATCGAGCGGCATGCCCTGGCGGCGCCGCAGCTCGATGAAGTCCACCAGGATGATGGAATTGCGCACGATGATGCCGGCGCCGGCGATGAAGCCGATCATGGAAGTCGCGGTGAAGAATGCCCCGGCGAGCACGTGTGCCGGAAGGATGCCCACGAGCGTCAGCGGAATAGGGGCCATGATCACGAACGGCGTGCGCAGCGAGCCGAACCACCCCACCACCAGGAAATAAATCAGGATGAGCACGGCGGCAAAGGCCAGGCCCAGGTCGCGGAACACCTCGTAGGTGATCTGCCATTCACCGTCCCACTTGACGGCCAGCCGGTCGGTACGCTCCGGCTGGTGGGTGAAAAGCTGCGTAACGCCGTTCCCCTGGGGAGTTTTCAAGCCGGCGATTTTTTCCTTCATCTTGAGGATGGCGTAAACGGGGCTATCCTCGGCGCCGGCTACGTCGCCGATCACGTAGATGACGGGCAGCATGTTTTTTTCGTAGCGCGTGGGGGCAACGATGGTCTGGTCCACGCGAACCAGTTCGCCCAGCGGGACGAGTGAGCCTTCGGGGGCATTCAGATAGACGCCGCTGAGGTCCTGCTGGCTGGAGCGGCTGGCGCGCGCCAGGCGCACGCGCACGGGCACGTCCTCGCGCGATTCCGGCCGGTGCAGCAAAGTGACGTCTGCCCCGCCGAGGGCGATGCCCAGCGAGCGCGCCACATCGGCGGGGGAGATGCCGCGCAGGGCAGCCTTATCCTGCTCGACGGCAAAATCGAGTTTTTCCTGGTCGCGGGTGACCATCCAATCCATGTCCACCACGCCGGGGGTGTGCTCGAAGAATTCGAAGACCTGGCGGGCCAGCGCAAGGCGCTGCGCATAGTCCGGGCCATGAACCTCCGCCACGAGCGTGGCGAGCACCGGGGGGCCGGGAGGCACCTCGGCGATTTTTACCCGCGCGTTCCATTTCCGGGCGATCTCGTCAATGGGCCCGCGCATCCGTTCGGCAAGCGGATGGCTTTGGAGTTTGCGCTCGTCTTTCGGCAAGAGGTTTACCTGGATGTCGCCCTGCTCAGGGCCGTGGCGCAGGAAGTAATGGCGCAGCAGGCCGTTGAAGTTGTAAGGGCCGGAGGTGCCGGCGTAGGACTGAAAGTTGACCACCTCGGGCTGCGTGCGCAGGTAACTGGCGATGTCCTGTTCGACGGCCAGGGTGCGCTCCAGCGGAGTGCCCTCCGGCATGTCCACCATCACCTGGAATTCGCTTTTGTTGTCGAAGGGCAGCATCTTCACCCGCACGATTTTGAGCGGAACGAGCACGCAGGCAGCAACGAGCAGGAGAATCACGATGCCGAAGAAGAGCCAGCGCGTCCGCGGACTGTGAATCAGAGGCGTCATGAGGCGGCGATACAGGCGCGTCGTCCAGCCTTCTTGTTCGCCGGTCTCTCCGTGGCCGCCGGTGTGGCCCCGCAGTAGCCGCGCCGCGGCCCACGGTGAAACCACGAAGGCGATGGCCAGGGAAAACACCATGGCCGCAGACGCGCCCACAGGGATGGGCCGCATGTAGGGGCCCATCAATCCGCGTACCATGGCCATGGGCAGAATCGCCGCGATTACCGTGAACGTGGCCAGGATGGTCGGATTGCCGACCTCGTCCACGGCCTCGACCGCGACTTCGCTCCACGGGCGCCCCGCGCTCTCGGGCAGGCGGAAATGGCGCACGATGTTTTCGACCACTACGATGGCGTCGTCCACCAGGATGGCCACCGAAAAGATCAGCGCGAACAGCGTGACGCGGTTCAGCGTGTAGCCGTAGAGATAAAAGATGACCAGCGTGAGCGAGAGCGTGACAGGAATGGCCAGCAGCACCACGCCTGATTCCCGCCAGCCCAGCGCCAGGGCGATGAGCAGGGTGACGGAAAGCGTGGCCAGGATGAGGTGCTTCAGCAGTTCGTTGGATTTTTCTTCCGCCGTGCGGCCGTAGTTGCGCGTGACGGTCACCTGAACGTCGCGGGGGAGCACCGAGCCGCGCAACGCGTCCACTTTCACGAGCACGGCCCGGGCCAGCAGCACCGCGTTGGTGCCCTTGCGCTTGGCCACCGTCAGCGTCACCGCGGGAAAATCCCCGCCGGACGACGCGCCGGCGGAGACCGGACGCACCGCTCCTGCGCCGTTGCCGTAGAAGACGTATTCGGAAGCGTCGCCGGGGCCCTCGCTCACGTCCGCCACATCGCCCAGAAACACGGGCCGTCCCGAGAAGACGCCCACTACCAGGCGCCGCGCGTCGTCCGCGCCGGCGAGAAAATTGCCTGCTTCGACGGCCACTTCGCGATTGCCCTGCGCAAAGGAACCTGCTTCGGAGCGCTGGTTGGAGGATTCGAGGCCACGCACCACGACAGCCGGACTGAGCCGGTAGGCCGCGAGCTTCTGCGTATCGAGCACCACGCGCAGTTCGCGCCGCTGGCCGCCGATAAGCGAGGTTTCGGAGACGTTGTCCACCTGCTCGACAGCGTGCCGGACCTCGGCGGCCAACTGGCGTAATTGGTAGCCGTCATAGCCCACGCCCCAGAAGGTGAGCGCTACGATGGGCACGTCGTCTATCGAGCGGACTTTGATGAGCGGCTGGGAGACGCCTGGTGGGATGCGGTCGAAATTCGAATACATTTTGTTGTAGGTGAGGACGATGGCGTCTTCTTCTTTAATGCCTACTTTGTAGCGCACGATCACCAGCGCCCCGCCGGGCCGGCTGATCGAGTAGACGTATTCCACGCCGGGGATTTCCCGCAGCAGGCGCTCCATGGGCACCGCTACTCGCTGCTCGATTTCCTGGGGAGAGGCGCCGGGCATGCTGACGAACAGGTCCAGCACCGGCACGACGATCTGGGGCTCTTCCTCCCGCGGCGTCACCATCACACTGGCCACCCCCAGCAGAATGGAGGCAACAATCAGCAGTGGCGTGAGCTGCGAATCAATGAAAGCGGCGGCAATCCGCCCGGCGAGGCCTCGCTTCACGGCGCGCCTCCGGGACGCTTGCCGTCCAGCTCGCGTCCGGCGGGATTGGCGACATACTTTTCACCGGCTCCGAGGCCGGAGAGGATTTCCACGGCATCGCCCGCGGCCGAGGATTCACCCAGCGTCACCACGCGCCACCGCAGCACGCCCGCGGAATCGACGGTATAAACGCCGGGAATCTGCCCACTGCGCACCACGGTGGCCTGCGGGAGAAACAGCGCGCGGCGTTCGCCTCGCCGGAACCAGGCGCGGCCAAAGAGCCCGGAGCGAATGGCAGGCCTCGGCGGAAGTTCCACGCGCACGGCGATGGTGTGCGAGGCCGGATCCGCGCCGCCTTCCACTTCCACAATGTGTCCTTCGAGGTCCGTGCCGCCCAGCGCATCCAGGCGCGCGCGGGCAATCGTGCCGGCGCGCGCGACGCCCGCGGCCTGAGATTCGAGTTGCACGCGGAGCTGGTAGCGGGATGTGTCTTCGATGATGAACAGGGGCACGCCGGGTGCGGCCATCGAGCCCGGGTCTGCCAGACGCCGGACCACGATGCCGGCGAACGGTGCGGCGATGCGCGCATAACTCGAAGCCGTCTCCGCGGCCCGCGCTTCCGCCTGGGCGCGCTCGACTCCCGCTTCGGCCTGTTTCTGCCGCTCGCTGGCGGCGGCCAGGCCGGCCTCGGCGGCGCGGCGGCGCGATTCCACCTCATCAAACTCCTGCGGGGAGACGGATTTCTGATCGCGCAGATAGACGAAGCGCTCGTAGGTCTTCTCGGTCACATCCGCCTGGGCTTTCGCTGCGGCGAATCCCTGCGCTGCCTCGGCCCGCGCCGCGCGCGCGCCGGACTCGGCGGATTTTGCGGCGGCGCTGCGCGCGGCCAGCTCGCGGTCATCCAAGCGAGCGAGCAGCTCGCCGGCCTTCACCGCCTGACCCTCGCGGACCAGCACGGCCTCGAGAGTGCCCATGGTGCGCGCGGCCACCTCCGCCGTGCGCGCGGAAACCACCGTGCCCGGAGCTTCCACCTCATCGGCAACAGTCTGGAGCGCCGCGGTGCGCAACTCGATTCCGCTGACCGATTCCGGCGCCGCTTGAATGGCTTTTTCCTCGCGCGAGCAGCCCGCCAGCATGGGGGTGAGCGCGGCGCAAAGCGGCAGAAGAGTGAGCCGGGAACGCCTGCGAAGAGCCGCTGCGAATTTCATGGCTTTTCTCCAGCGATGAGGACGGAAGAATCGGGCGTGAGGCGGCCGGCGGCGCGTTCCAGCGAGGCGCGCGCGGCGTACCAATCGCCCACCGCGGCCACGTAACCGGTGCGGGCTTCCAGTGCCGCCTGTTGCGCGCGCAGCAGTTCGGTGATCGTGGTCAGTCCGGCCTGATAGCGGTTTTCGATGATGCGCAGGCTCTCGCGGGCCTCGTCTGCGCTCTGCTGCGCGGCGGCCGTACGTGCCTCCGCCGCCTTGGATTCCAGGTAGGCGCGGCGCAATTCCAGCCGCACGCCGGAACGCACCCACTCGAGCTGGTCTTCGGCCTTGCGCTTCTCGGCCGCCGCCTCCGCCACCTGGTAACGGTTGGCGCCGCCCGCGAAAATGTTCCAATCCAGGCGCATGCCCGCGGTCCAGTTGGTGCCGGAAGGGCCGCCCAGCGTCAGGGCATCGCGTTCAAAATCGCCAAAGAGCCCAATCGTGGGGCCGAAATCCACCTTGGCCAGCTTTTCGCCTTTGCGCGCGGCGTCCACCTGCATTTCCACGGCACGCAGCAGGGGGCGGCCGGCCAGCGCCTCGTTCTCCCACTCCGCGACGCCGCCGGAAATTTCCGCAGGCTGCGCTAGTTGGGCGGAAGGCTCTCCCAGCGCCTCCGGCTCGATGCCCAGCTCGCGCGCCAGGGTCAGCCGTGCTACGGCCAGGGCGTTCTCCGCGCGCAGTTCGCGGTCTCGCTCCTGGGCTTCAAACACCTGGGCGCTCAGCAGGTCGGAGGAGACCACCTGCCCGGCATGTTCGAAGGCCGCGATGCGCTCGCGATTGGATGCCGCGGTTTTGAGCGCGTCGCGGGCCGCGGCCAGATTGTCGCGCGCCACCACGGTGCCGAAATAGGCTTGCACGACGCGCAGGATCAAGTCCTGCCGGGCCTGTTCCAGCGCGAAGTCCGCGGCTGTCTTCTGGCGGTTCGCGGCGCCGGTGCGCAGCCAGGTACGGCCAGAATCAAACAGCGTCATGCGGGCGGAGAGGCGGCTATCGAAATTGTCGAGGGGAAGAGGCGCGTTGAGGCCGGGGAGAGCGAAGTTCGCGGCGGTGAACCGGCGCTGGGTGAGCAGCGTGCCGAAGACAAACACGGGATTGTCGCTGCGCGTGAAGCCCTGCGAAAAGTCGAGCCGGGGATACCAGGCGGCGCGCGCCTGGGAGGCCCGCGCGGCCGCGGCGCGGTCGTCCTCTCCAGCCGCGCGCAGTTGTGGATTGTGGTCCAGGGCCGTGCGCACCGCGGAGGAGAGGGGAAGGTGCTCCTGAGCGCGCGCCTGCGCCGTGGTGAGCGCCAGCGCGAGGAGAACGGCCAAAGGCAGGGAGAAGCGCGGGACGAATGGCATGGCGTTCCTCGTTTTTCGCTTGACAGAATATTTCTATATGCCTATATTGTCAAGCAGAACTTTTACAGGCAGGGCGAGCCCCTGGAAGGAGCGACCCGGCTGTGAAATCCACTCCTCGCCCCGGCGCGCGCATCGAACTCGCCGCCGAATGGTTTCGCCTGCTCGGCGACCCCACTCGTTTGCGCATTCTCCACTTCCTCGAAAACGGCCGCCGCACCGTGGGCGAGATCGTGGCCGCGTTGCGCACCAGCCAGCCCAACGTCTCCAAGCACCTGCAGGCCCTGCACCAGGGCGGTTTGGTGCGCCGCGAGCGCTCCGGTAACTTCATCTATTACTCCATTGGAGCTCCCGTGGTCTTCCGCCTGTGCGAGCTGGCCTGCCACAGCGCCATGACCGCGGCCCGCGGCCGGTACGTCACTCTGCTCTCTGCTCGCAGCCGCTAGCCGAACCTCGCCGCTCGCTTTACGTGCTTCCGGAACTGTGCCACTTTATTGGCCGCACGAATTCCAGAAGGGGGCAAACATGAAAACTCTGCTGCGAGGTCGGTTCGGTTCGATCGTTGTCGCTGGGGCGGTACTGGCGGGCGCGGCGCTGGGCGGAACATCAGCGCGTCCGGCGAGGGACGCCGCTCCGCTGCCCGGCGGATCCGGCTACCACCTCAAGAAAAGGATCAAGGTCGGCGGCGAGGGCGGATGGGACTACCTCACGTTCGACAGTGCCACTCGCCGGTTGTTCATCTCTCGGGGTACGAAAGTGGTGGTGGTCGATGTGGATTCGGACAAGGTGGTGGGTGAAATCCCGGATACGCCGGGCGTGCACGGCATCGCGCTCGCTCCAAAGCTCAACCGCGGATTCGTTTCCAACGGCCGCGGGAACAACGTGACCATCTTCGATCTGAAGACCCTGGCCACACTCGGCCATGCGGCGGCGGGGCAGAACCCCGATGCCATCATTTATGATCCGGCCACCGAGCGTGCCTTCGCCATGAACGGCCGCAGTGGCGACATTACCGCCATTGACGGCGCCAGCGGCAACGTGGCCGGCACCATCGCCGTAGGCGGGAAACTCGAATTCGCTGCCGCCGACGGCAAGGGCCGCATCTACGTCAACGTGGAGGATAAGAGCGAAATGGCCGCGATAGACGCGAAGAATCTCTCCGTCGTGGCGCGCTGGCCCATGGCGCCCTGCGAGGAGCCTTCCGGCCTCGCCATGGACACGGAACACCGCCGGCTGTTCGCCGGCTGCGATAACAAGATGATGGCGGTGATTGACGCGGACAGTGGCAAGGTGCTGGCTACACCGCCCATTGGTGCCGGCGTAGATGCGGACGCGTTTGACCCCGGCACGGAATTCGCCTTTGCCTCCTGCGGAGGAGGAGACGGCGAGTTGACCGTGGTGCACGAGGACTCCAAAGACAAATTCAGCGTGGTGGATAACGTGCCGACGCAGCGGGGCGCGCGCACCATGGCGCTGGATCCGAAGACTCACGAAGTCTACCTAGTGACAGCCGAATTCGGTCCCCGGCCCGAGCCCACCAAGGAGAATCCCCGGCCCCGGCCTCCGATGCTGCCGGACTCGTTTGTCGTCCTGGTATTCACGCGCTGAGATCGGTGCAGGAAAAAGAGGTCCGGCCCGGGATCCGCTGGCCTAGGTCTTGCAGCGCATCATCGGGCCCAGGCCGGACTGTATGAAAACGACGTGCAGAGGCCGCCGGCTTATTCCGCGGCCGGCTTTTCACTCTCGGACTGCTTCCGCAGAGGAATCACGCCCGGGATGAGCCAGTTGTTCCACATGTCGTCGATTTGGGACTGGAAGAACTGGATATCCTCGTCGATGAAATGAGCAAACCTGCCCTGCTTGAGCAGATATTCCTCGACGGGGAGCCTCTTGAATCTTCCTTCGGCAATTTCCCTGGTTTTGCCGTAGAGCTTCAGCACGCCTTTTTCAACCTCGTAGAGAGGGAAGATGCCCGTGTTCACGGCCAGATTCCCCAGCTCGTAGGCGAGGATGGGATCGAAGTCCCAGCCCTTCGGGCAGGGGTTGAGGCAGTGAATAAACGTGGGGCCTCCGACGGACAACGCCCGGCGGATGCAATTCATGGCCTGAAGCGCGTAGGAAGTGGAGACCGTGGCCACGTACTTGCATGTCGGATGCCCGGCTACCATCATCGGGGCCATGTTCTTCTTCCAGCGATGATTCATGATGCGCTTCACCTTGCCCGGAGTGCTGAACGAAGTGTTGGCCCCGTACGGCGTGGTTCCGGAAACCTGGATGTCCGTGTTGCCGTACTCTTCGTTGTCGTACATCACGATCAGCAGGTTGTAGTCCGGGTGCGTGAGCGTGGCGGAGATGGCGGCCAGCCCCATATCCGCGCCGCCCCCATCGCCGCAGTAGGCGATCACGTTGATGGGCTCGTCCTTCATGGCGCCCTTGCGCATCAGGGCGCGCAGAGCCGCTGCGGTCCCCAGGGCGCTCGAGCCTGCGGCGCCGAGCTGGGTATGCATCCAGGGGATGCCCCAGGCGGTGCTGTAATAGGACGTGTTGGCCACATACATGCACCCAGTGGCGCCGAGGACGATCGTCCGTGGCCCGGCCGCTTTGGCCAGCAGCCTCATGAACTGCGCCGACTCGCATCCTTCACAGGTGCGGTGGCCGGAGGTGAAGTATTCCTCATAAGGGACCTTCTTGACTCCCTTAAAGGGCTCCAACTTTTGCGTTGGTTTTTCTTCTACGAAGGTGCTCATGGGTTCTCCATCCTTTCCCGCTTTCGGGACGCGCCTTGCCGCGCGTCATCCCCGCAGCCCGATCCATTGCGTCAGCGGTTGCGGCTTTCCGCGCGCCGCCTGGAAGGTGATTTCCACAATCTTCTCGACGTCCGCCACCGTCACTTCGCGGCCGCCCAGTCCGCCGATGAAATCGAGCACCGGAGGCCGGGTCTTGGCATGTGTGTACATCGCCGAGCGGAGTTCCGTGGCCACCACGCCGCTCAGGTCCGGCGAACCCAGGCAGAGGTCGCGGTCGATCACGGCGATGGCGCGGAAATGATCGAGAGCCTTGGCGATTTCAGCGCCGGCAAACGGCCGGAACCAGCGCAGCCGCACGAAGCCCACCTTCTTGCCTTGCGCGCGCAGTCTCCGGACGGCCAC
>Ga0187819_10000601_pt1 | contig 18055 bp, 16 predicted proteins | sample NC_wetland_sal_i_15_FD_132411 | JGI IMG/M metagenome (GOLD analysis project Ga0187819, IMG submission 132411) | Wetland sediment microbial communities from Neuse River Estuary, North Carolina, USA - SO4_4 | ecosystem: Environmental > Aquatic > Freshwater > Wetlands > Sediment | place: USA...
CCCGCGCGGATCTCCAATGTGTCGCCCGGCACGCCGATCACGCGTTTGATGAAGTCGGGATGGCCGGGAAGGGGCGCGTGGAACACAATCACCTGCTGCCGGTGCGGTTGCCGCCACAGGCTCACGTGCAGTCCGGTGAAGGGAATTTCCGCGTCGTAGCCGAAGCGGCTCACCAGCACGTGGTCGCCGATCAGCAGCGTCCTCACCATGGACTCCGAGGGGATCACGCGCGCCTGTACCAGCGTTCCCTGTATGAACAGGAACGCCAGGATCACCCACAGCCAGCCGCGCACCTCGCGCAGCATGCGCTCGCGCGCGCCCAGCGCTTCCGGGGTCGGCGGATTTTTACTGGCAGCCACGGCCCGTCGCCACTTCCAATTGCACGAGTTCGGTGGGGTAGACGCCCGTATAACAAGACGTGCAGAATTTCCCTTCGGTGTCGCCCACCGCCTCCCGCAGGTGCTCCATGGTCAAATAGCCGAGCGAGTCCGCCCCGGTATACTGGCGGATCTCCTCCACGGAATGCTGCGAGGCGATCAGCTCCTCGCGCGTCGGCGTGTCCACGCCGTAGTAGCACGGGGAAATCGTGGGCGGGCAACTGATGCGCAGGTGGACTTCCACCGCGCCCGCCTCGCGCACGATGCGGACGATTTTGCGGCTGGTGGTGCCGCGCACAATGGAATCATCCACCAGCACCACGCGTTTCCCTTCCAGCAGCCGCCTGACTGGATTCAGCTTCAGCTTCACGCCGAAGTCCCGGATGGATTGCCGCGGCTCGATGAACGTGCGCCCCACGTAATGATTTCGGATGAGCGCCATCTGGAAAGGGATGCCCGACTCCAGCGCGTAGCCGATGGCCGCGGGCACTCCCGAATCCGGCACGGGCACGACCATGTCCGCTTCCGCCGGATGCTCCCGCGCCAGCCAGCGCCCCAGTTTCTCCCGGCTCAGGTGCACGGACCGGCCGAACACCAGGCTGTCCGGCCGCGCAAAATAAACATGCTCGAAAATGCAGTGCTGATGCGGCTTCTCCGCGGCGAAATGGATGGATTCGTGGCCGCTCCGCGAGATCCGCAGCATCTCGCCCGGCTCGATTTCGCGCACGTATTCCGCGCCGATCAGGTCGAACGCGCAGGTCTCCGAGGCCACCACCCAGGCCCCCTCCAGCCGCCCCAGTGCCAGCGGCCGGAATCCGCGCGGGTCGCGGATGGCGTACAACTCGTCCCGCGTCAGCAGCACCAGCGAATAGGCCCCCTCCACCTGGTGCAGCGCGTCGGCCAGCGCACTGGGCAGGTTCCGCGCCGTGCTCCGCGCCGCCAGATGCACGATCACTTCCGTGTCGCTGGTGGTCTGGAAAATCGAGCCTTTGTGCTCCAGCTTCCGCCGCACCTCGTTGGCGTTGGTCAGGTTGCCGTTGTGGGCCACGGCCAGTTTGCCGCGGTTGCAGTCGGTGACGATGGGCTGCGCATTGTCGAGCGAGGTATCGCCCGCCGTCGAGTAGCGCGTGTGGCCCATGGCCGCGTCCCCCGGCAGCCGCGCCAGCACGTCGCCGGTAAAAATCTCGGAGACCAGCCCCATGCGCCGGTGGCTGTACAGGTCGTTGCCGTCGGTCGAGGTAATGCCCGCGGATTCCTGACCGCGGTGCTGCAGTGCATAGAGACTCAGGTAGGCGAGTTTGCTGGCTTCCGCGTGGCCATATACGCCAACTACCCCGCAGTGGTCATGCAGGCGGTCGTCGCGCGGATGAGGCGATGAATACAAACTCTGGCTCAGCGGGCCGCAAGCATGCGTTCGAGAGACTCCGCCCAGGCGGCGCGCAGGGATGCGACCGGAGAAGCGACAACCTCCCTGCCGTTGAACCCGATGCGGATGGTCCCCTGGGTGACGGTCCCGAGCGTGCGCAGGCCCAGCTCATATTGTGCCGCAAACCGCTCGATGTCGGCAAGCGCGCCGCGCGCCGCTGTGACTATCGCGCGCGCGCCACGTTCCCCGAAGAGCACCCACTCCGCCGGCTCCGCGCTCTCCAGCGCCACGTCCGCGCCGAGCGCCTCCGCGGCGAAAAACGATGCGAACCCGCTCTCCGCCAGCGCCACGCCCAGCCCTCCGTCGCTCAAGTCGTGCGCGGAGTGGAGCAGACCCTCCGCGGCCAGCGCGACGAGCGCGTCCGCTAGCCGCTTCTCAGCCGCGAGGTCAATCGCCGGGGGCGTCCCCGCGACGATTCCCTGAATCGTGCGCGCGTACTCGCTCGAAGAAAACTCCCGGAGCAAATCTTCGCCCGCGGATCGAGACGCCGCCCGCCCCTCGAGAAGCAGAATCACATCGCCCGCCGCGCGAAACCCCATGCGCATGGCGCGCGAATCATCGTCCAGCAGGCCCAGCACGCCCACCGTCGGCGTGGGATAAATCCCGCGGCCCAGCGTTTCGTTGTAGAAGCTCACATTGCCGCCGGTAATAGGAACGGCGAGCGCACGGCAGGCCTCGACCAGGCCGTCAATCACCTGGCTGAATTGCCACATGATTTCGGGCTTTTCCGGATTGCCGAAATTGAGGCAATTCGTCGCGGCTAGCGGCCGGGCGCCCACGCAGGCCACGTTGCGCGCCGCCTCCGCCACCGCGTGCATGGCGCCAAGCCGCGGATCGAGCTGGCACCACCGGCCGTTGCCGTCCACCGCCAGCGCCAGCCCGCGGCCGGTTTCCTTGACGCGCACCACCGCCGCGTCGCCCGCGCCCGGCGGCACCACCGTGTTCGTCCGCACCATGTGGTCGTACTGCTGCACGATCCAGCGTTTGGAAGCGATTGCCGGGGCGGCCAGCAACTTCGCGAAATTCGCGGTCAGGTTCGTCCCCTCCGGCGCGAAGGTGACGAGATGCTCCTCGCCGGCACGGCGAGCCGGCGGCGCCAGCGGCCGGGCGTACACCGGGCCCTCCTCCGCCAGCGGGTGCGCGGGAATTTCCGCGGCCACCCGGCCGTGATCGAGCACGCGCAACGTTCCGTCGGAAGTCACGCGCCCAATCTCCACCGCGTCCAGCTCCCATTTCCGGAACACGCGCAGCACTTCCTCCTCGCGCCCGCGTTCCGCCACCAGCAGCATGCGCTCCTGGGATTCGCTCAGCATGATTTCGTACGGCGACATCCCGGTCTCGCGTTGCGGCACGCGCGCCAGGTCAATTTCGATTCCCGTGGCCCCGCGCGAGGCCATCTCGCAGGTGGAGCAGGTGAGCCCGGCCGCGCCCATGTCCTGGATGGCCACCACCGCCCCGGTTTGCATCGCTTCCAGGCAGGCTTCCAGCAGAAGTTTTTCCAGGAAGGGGTCGCCCACCTGCACGTTGGGCCGCTTCTGCTGTGATTCTTCGGTGAATTCGGCGGAGGCGAGGAGCGACGCGCCGTGGATGCCGTCGCGGCCCGTCTTTGCGCCGACGTAAATCACCGGATTGCCTTCACCACGCGCGCGCGCGAAGAACAGCTCCTCGCGGCGCGCCACGCCGAGCGCCAGCGCGTTGACCAGCGGGTTGGCCGAATAGCACGGCTCGAAGCCCACCTCGCCGCCCACCGTCGGCACACCGAAGCAATTGCCGTAAAAACCGATGCCGCGCACCACGCCGTCCACGATGCGGCGGTTACGCGCCACCTCTTCCGCGGTCGCACCCTGCCCCTCGGCAATCGGGCCGAAGCGCAGCGAATCGAGCACGGCAATGGGCCGCGCGCCCATGGTGAAAATGTCGCGTAGGATTCCGCCCACGCCCGTGGCCGCCCCCTGGAAGGGCTCGACGAAGCTGGGATGGTTGTGCGACTCGATTTTAAAGGCCGCCACCCATCCCTCGCCTATGTCCACGACGCCGGCGTTTTCACCCGGCCCCTGCACCACCTGCGGGCCCTTCGTGGGCAGGCGCTTGAGGTGCACCTTGCTCGATTTGTAGGAGCAGTGCTCGCTCCACATCACCGAGAAAATACCCAGTTCGGTGATGTTCGGCTCGCGCCCCAGGATCTTCCGGACGCGCGCGTATTCCTCCGGGGAAAGCCCGTGCTCCGCAGCAATCTCCGGCGTCACTTTGATTTCGGTTTCGATCATGGCATTGCGGGCAGATTGTAGCCCGGGTCTTCAGACCCGGGGCGTTTTTAGTTGTCCCCCACAATTCATCTGACGCAAAAAGGGCCCCGCCTCTGAAGAGGCGGGTTACATGGCTGTGTCACGCTGGAACGCGCTCGGCAACGGGAGCGGACGCCGAGGTGGCCGCCCGGCGGGTCAGCGTTTCGATCATGGAGCGGAGAATCACCAGGCCGTCGTCGGAGCCGAGGGCGGCCTCGGCGGCGCGCTCCGGATGCGGCATCAGCCCAGCGACATTGCCTTCGCGGCTGATCACGCCGGCGATGTTCGCCAGCGCGCCATTGGGATTTCCTTCCGGCGCCTCGCGCCCATCCGGGGTGACGTAGCGGAAGAGAACCTGCCCGTTGCGCTCGAGTTCGGCGAGGGTTGCCTGGTCGCAAAAATAATTGCCGTCCGAGTGCGCGATGGGAATCTTGAGCACCTGCCCTGGCCGTGCCGCGCAGGTGAAGGGAGTATCGGTATGTTCCACGCGAATGTAGACATGCCGGCAGACGAACCGCAATCCCGCGTTGCGCAGCACGGCCCCGGGCAGCAGGCCACTCTCCAGCAATACCTGGAATCCGTTGCAGATGCCCAGCACCAGGCCGCCCGATTTGGCGAATTTCGTCACTGCCCCCATCACCGGAGAAAACCGCGCGATCGCACCGGTGCGCAGGTAGTCTCCGTAAGCAAAGCCGCCGGGAAGGATGATGGCGTCGAAGCCCGCGACGACTTCCGACTGATGCCAGATGAATTCCACGGGCTGGCCGAGCACCGCGCCCAGCGCATGGTGCGTATCGTGGTCGCAGTTGGAGCCCGGAAACACGACGACGCCGAATTTCATCGCGGGTTTCTCCCTCTCAAATACTATCACGGCCGGAGTCAGGCTCAGCTTACGGTCCGAAAGCGCGTCCGCGAACGCCGCAGAGCTTACTCGATCATCCTCGAGAGCGTCGCCGCTTCTCGCTCCTTTGGAGGAGGCGAGTAAAGACCGCCTCCCCATCCAGAAGCTCGCCCCGGTCGGCCTGTTTGGTCCCGATGACGATCTTTCGCCTCAGATCTGCCAATAGGCGTTTCTTCGTGGCCTCCCGGTCCTTGTGCTTGGCCTTATTCATGCCTGCCCCTGCGCGCTTTTCTTCGCTTTGCGCCCCGCCGGGGCGGGCGAGAAACTCTTTTCTGTGCCTTTGCTTTCGTCCGGGAGTCCGCTTGCACCGCGCGACGCCGCGCCGCGGCCCAGCCCTTCTTGTTCACTTGCCGTCCGCGGGCGATGCCCAGCGCGTCGGCCGGAACATTTTCCGTAATCGTGGAGCCCGCAGCCACGTAGGCGCGGTCGCCCACGCGCACGGGCGCCACGAGCGCCGTATCGCTGCCGATGAACACCTCCTTGCCAATCGTGGTGCGGTTCTTGCTCACCCCGTCGAAGTTGCAAGTGATAGTCCCCGCGCCGATATTCGTCTTCCGGCCGATCGAGGCGTCGCCGAGGTAGCTGAGGTGCTGGGCCTTCGCGCCTTCTCCCAGCCGCGAGTTCTTCACTTCCACGAAATTTCCCACGCGAGCGCCGGGACCGATGTCCGCTCCCGGGCGCAGGCGCGAGAACGGTCCCACGCGAGCGCCGGGGCGAAGGCGGCTGGCCGCGATCACGCAATGTTCCAGCACACTCGCACCGTCTTCGACGACCGCATCGGTGAGCACGCTCCCGGTGTGAATGTGGCAATTCGCGCCGAGGCGCGTCGAGCCCAGGAGTTGCACACAGGGCTCGATCACCGTGTCCGGGCCGATGCGCACGTCCGGATCGATCACCACCGTCTCAGGCAGAAAAATCGTGACGCCCGCATCCATGAGGGCGCGGCGCTTGCGATCGCGGAAGATGCGGTCCACTTCCGCCAGTTCCGCGCGCGTATTGCAGCCCAGCACTTCCTGCGCGTCCGCGGCCGCTTCCGCCAGCACGCGCTGGCCGCGCTGGTTGAGCAGCGCGATCGCGTCGGTCAGATACAGTTCTTTGTGGACGTTTTCGGGGCGCAGCGCGTCCAGGCACGGCCACAGCGCCTGGAGCGTGAAGGCGTAGAAACCCGAATTGACCTCCTGGATGGCACGCTCCTCGACTGTCGCCGTTCGTTCTTCCACGATGGCCGCGATGCTGTTGTCCGATTTCCGCACCACCCGGCCATAACCGGTAGGATCGGCGAGCCCTGCGGTGAGCACCGTAGCCGCAGCACTTCCGGCCAAATGCGCCCGAGCCAGCCGCTCCAGCGTTTCCGTGCGGACCAGCGGCGCATCGCCCGGCAGCACGAGCGCGTATTTCGCTCGACGGTCCAGTTTCCGCCGGGCGACGCGCAGGGCGTGGCCTGTGCCCTTCTGCGGCTGCTGCAACACGGCGCGCGCGCCCAGCGGCGTGACGCAGGCGGCCACCTCGTCCGCCTGATGTCCCACGATCACCACGATTTCGCGCGCGCCGAGCGGCAGGCAGGCGCGCACCACGTGTTCCACGAGCGTGCGTCCTCCCGCGCCGTGCAGGACTTTGGCGCGCGACGAATGCAGGCGGGTGCCTTTCCCCGCGGCCAGGATCACCGCAGAGAATTCGGCCAGGGCTGCTGCTCGGCTCGGCATGAGGCTTCTATTGTCCCTTCGGAACGAGGATTTGGAAAGATGGGTATGTCAGGAAGATGAGGTAATGCTTACGCCGCGATTTTCAGCCGGCTGCGGAATGGCGTTTGACCAGGCCCGACCGCCTGCCGGGTGTGCCGACCCACTTCCTGTGGCTAATCCGCCGGGGCAGCCGCGGCGACAGTGGAGACATGCCGCGGGCGGGAGGGGGCCTCTTCCAGCGTTTCCGTCCATAGCGAGGAATCGGCGAGCAGCCGCGTGACGAGCTGGGTGTGCAGCGCGTGCCCCGCGCGGTGCGCCACGACCAGGGCTCGCAGCGGACGCCCGACGAGCGCCAGGTCGCCAATCAGATCCAGCGTTTTGTGCCGCCCGAACTCGTCCGCGAAGCGAAGCGGGCCGTTCACTATTGCGTCGTCGGAAAGCACCAGGGCATTTTCGTAGGAGCCCCCGCGAATCAGTCCCATCTGCCGCATGCCCTCAAAATCCCTCTCGAAGCCGAACGTCCGTGCCGGCGCCAGCAGGCGGCTGAACGTTTCGCGGTTCACATGCACATCGACCTGTTGGCGGCCGATGGCCGGATGCGGGAAATCAATAAAACATTGCACGCGGAACTCGTCTGCCGGGTATATGCCGATCCGCCGGCCCTGGTCGGTGAATTCGAGCGGCTTCAGCACCCGCAGGTACCGCCGGCGGCGGCGCAGCGTTCGGGTCCCCGCGCGCTCCAGCATCTCGATGAACGGCTGCGCCGATCCGTCCAGGATGGGCACCTCGACTGCATCCAGGTCCACGAAGCAGTTATCCACCCCGCAGGAATAGAGCGCCGCCAGCAGGTGTTCAGTCGTCGAGATGAGCACGCCTTTCTTCATCAGGCTGGTGGCGTAACTCACGCGCGCCACGTTGGCCACGCGCGCTTCGATGGGAAAATTGTCGAAATCCGTGCGCCGAAAGACGATCCCGGTGTCGGCGGGCGCGGGCACCAGCCGCACGTGGCCACGTACCGCAGTGTGGAGACCGATCCCGGTTGCCTCGACTGGCTGGTTAATCGTAGTTTGCAGGGGCATGAGCATGGAATCGGGAGCAACTGGGCTGCCAAACGTTTTACAGCAACTTATTGATAATAAATGATATAGATTCAAATTTTCGTCTCAAACTCAGTGCTGTGGCTATTTTGCCACATTTACGAGGCTCAGCGCGTGGCTATTTTCAGATGGGTAGACAGCTAGGAGCCACCGACGAGCCGCTCGCGTTCTTGCGTCTGTGACCCAAAATCGGTTGGCAATAAGGGGGTGCTATACTCCCGGCTTCGCTCTTTCTCCGGCCACAGATGCCAGCGACCTCTCCCAAGCGGCTCTTCCTGGTGGATGCGATGGGCTTCGTCTTCCGGGCGTTCTACGCGCCCATGGAACGCTTGCGCAGCCCTGGCGGGCTGCCCACGAAAGTGCCCTACGTTTTCGCAAACATGCTGAGGAAGCTCGACAAGGATTGGTCGCCCGACTATCTCGCCGTGGTGTTCGACGTCGCCGGGCCAACCTTCCGCGACACACTCTACACGGAATACAAAGCGCAGCGGCCGCCGATGCCGGAGGATCTCGTGGTGCAACTGCCCATGGTGCGGCGCGTGTGCGAAGCCATGCGGCTGGCGGTGGTGGAGCGCGAGGGCTACGAGGCGGACGACGTGATCGGCACGCTCAGCCGGCAGGCCGGGGAGCACGGGCTCGACGTTTTCATCGTCACTGCGGACAAAGACATGCTCCAACTGGTGCGCGACACGCTGCCCGGCGGGGGCCGTATCCGCGCGTTGAATCCCGGCAAGGGCGACCTGCTGGCCGACGAAAAGAAAGTCGAGGAGCTCATGGGCGTGCCGCCGGATCGCGTCCCGGACGTCATGGCGCTGATGGGCGATTCGATTGACAACATACCCGGCGCCAAGGGCATCGGCGAAAAAGGCGCGCGCGAGCTGATCCGCAAGTACGGCTCGGCGGAGGCTGCCCTCGAGCATGCCGCCGAAGTGCCCGGCAAGCGGTATCGCCAGGCGCTCGAGAATTCGCGCGACATGGTGGTGCTCTCGAAAAAACTGGCGGCGATCGACACGCACGCGCCGCTGGAACTCGACCTCGCATCGCTCGCGCCCACGGCTCCGGACAGCGCCGCGCTCCGCGCGCTCTATGCCGAACTGGGTTTCAGTTCGCTGCTGCGCGAGCTTTCGCCCCCGCCGACGACGACCGCGGCGCCGGCGGCGCCGCGCCTGACCACTCCGAAGGCCCTTCATGAATTCCTGGCCCGCAATACCGCCAACCGGGAAGTCGCCTTCTGGGTCGAATCGCTCGCCCCCGAGGGCATGGAGGAGGACGAAGAGCCGGGCTTCGGCAGCCGGCCAGGTCCGATGGCGCTCGCGATCGCGCCGGAGAACTTCGTCACGCTCGAGCTGGACGAAAAAGGAAAGATGCGCGCGGCGCTCGACGAATGGCTGGCCGATTCCGCGCGGCCCAAGACGGTGCACGATCCGAAGCTCGTCGAGCTGCTCCTCGGGCCGCAAGGCGGGCTCGGCGGTGTGCGCCATGCCGTGCGGCTGTATTCCTACCTGCTGCGTCCCACCACCTCAAAGCACGGCCTGGACGAAGTGGCGGCCCGCCATCTGAATGCTGCGCCGTCGGCCTCCCCTGCGGAAAAAGCGTCCTGGCTCGCGCGCCTGGGGCCGCAATTGCGCGCCGAAGTGGAGAAGCAGGGCCTCCTGGAGACCTACGAGCGCATCGACCTGCCGCTCGCGCCCGTGCTGGCCCGCATGGAGCGCGCCGGCGTGCGCATTGCCCCGGACGCACTGGCGACCATGTCGCGGGCGCTCGAGGAGGAGATCGCCGCGCGCGAAAAGGAAATCTACGAAATGGCGGGCGCCCCATTCAATGTGAATTCGCCCCCGCAGCTCGCGGAAGTGCTGTTCGACAAACTCGGGCTGGCCGCCCCGCGGAAATCGGCGAAGACCGGCGCGCGCTCGACCGCGGCGGACGTGCTCGAAGATCTGGCCGCGAAGCACCCGCTGCCCGCAAAGGTGCTCGAATTTCGCGAGGCCGCGAAGCTCAAGTCCACGTACGTGGACGCGCTGCCGCGCCTGATCAGCCCTGTCGACGGCCGGCTGCACACGCGGCTCAGCCAGACGGGCACGGCCACGGGGCGCCTCAGCTCCGCGAGCCCCAATCTGCAGAACATTCCGGTTCGCGGCGAATCGGGCCGCCAGATCCGCGCCGCCTTTGTGGCCGAGAAAGGCCATCTGCTCCTTTCCGCCGATTACTCGCAAATCGAGCTGCGCCTGCTGGCGCATTTTTCCGAGGACCCCGTGCTGGTGGAAGCCTTTCAACGCGGCCAGGACATTCACGCGCGCACGGCGGAAGAAGTGTTCGGCGTCGGGCCGCTGGCGCAGACGGCGGAGCACCGGCGCTCGGCCAAGGCCGTGAATTTCGGCATCATCTACGGACTGTCCTCGTTCGGACTGGCGAGGCAGCTCGGCATTGAACGAGGCGAAGCCGCCAAATTCATCGCCGCCTATTTCGAGCGCTACCGGGGAGTGAAGGAATATCTTGACCGCCACCTTGACGAAGTGCGGAAAACGGGAATCACGCGCACACTCTTTGGCCGCGTCCGCCCGGTGCCGGAAATCCAATCGCCGCAGGGGGCCATGCGCGCGCTGGGCGAACGCATCGCGCTGAACACCCCGCTCCAAGGCACGGCGGCGGACCTGATCAAGCTCGCCATGATCGACATTGACCGCCAACTGGCAGGCTCCCGACTCAGCGCGCGCATGATTCTCCAGGTGCACGACGAGCTGCTGTTTGAAGTGCCCCGCGCCGGCCTCGACGAGCTGCGGGCGCTGGTCAAAACAGCGATGGAGCAAGTCCACCCGCTGCGCGTTCCGCTGGTGGTGGACCTGAAGGCCGGGCCCAATTGGCGAGACATGGAGTAGAATCCTCGACGGGTTCCGATCCAAGCGGGCTGTTTCGCTCCCCAGGGAGGTCGAACGCATGAAACCAGTTCTCGCCGCCGCAGCCGCAGTTTTCCTCGCGCTCTTTGCCCACACTGACCAGCAAAAGCCCGAGGACGCAAAACCGAAGGAGTCCCGTCCGCCGGAGGGATACACAATTCCTGCCGAGGATGCGCAGCGTGCCAATCCCGTAAAGCCCACGGAATCCTCCATCGCCGCGGGGGGGAAGTTCTATTCTTCCCAGTGCGCCATGTGTCACGGGAAGGACGGCGACGGCAAGGGTGACCTGGCGGTACAAATGGAGCTGAAGATGTTGGATTACCGCCAGCCCGAGTCGCTCGCGAAGTTCAGCGACGGCGAGCTGTTCTACATCCTGACCAAAGGCAAGGACAAGATGCCGGCGGAAGGAGATCGCACAGCGGACGAAAAGAAGTGGAACGTCATCAATTATCTTCGCTCCCTAGCCAAGCCCAAGGCGGGAGAAAAGCCTGCGCCGAAGCCGTGAATCCGCAGGGCCGCGCTGGGCATCGAGGCCCCCGGTGACGTGGTATCCTGACGTGCCTGCCGTTTACCGGAGGAAACCGCCGTGCAACACACCAACCGCTTTCTGAAGCTCGTCAACGAAGCGAAATCGCGCATCCGCGAGACCAACGTCCAGGAAGTCAAGAAACGCCTCGACAAGGGCGAGCGGCTGATCCTCGTGGACGTGCGCGAGGACAACGAAGTCGCGCGCGGGCGCATCCCCGGCGCCGTCCACCTCGGCAAAGGCGTGATCGAGCGCGACGTTGAAAAAACCATCCCTGATACGAACGCGGAAGTCATCCTTTACTGCGGCGGCGGCTATCGCTCCGCCCTGGCCGCCGATGCCCTCCGGCAGATGGGCTACACCAATGCTGTTTCTATGGACGGCGGCTGGAAAGCCTGGAACGAAAACGGCTACCCGACGGCCAAGGAATAGCGGCGCGCCCACTCCGGGCGCTGGCCCCTGGAGGCTGGCCATGAAACTACGGCAAATCGCATTCGTCGCCGCGCTGGCGCTCCTGCCGATGCTCGCCGCGGCGCAGGAAAAGCCCGTCGTGTTGCGGGCCTCCGCGGTGCTCGATGGGCGCGGCCACGTGCTCAAGGACAAGTGCATCGTCGTCCAGGGCGGGCGGATCGTCGCAATCCATGCCGGATCCGGTGCGCGCAACGCTGCCGCCTACGATCTGCGCGGGCTCACCGTGCTTCCCGGCTGGATTGACGCGCACGTCCACATCACCTATCACTTCGGCCCCAACGGCCGCGCAGTGGACAAAGACGAGACGCCGCAGCAGGCCGCCTACGCCGCCGCGGCCAATGCCTGGGCCACGCTGCTCGCCGGTTTCACCACCGTGCAGAGCGTCGGGAGCCCCGGCGACAAGCCGCTGCGCGACGCCATCAACGCCGGCTCGCTTCCCGGCCCGCGCATCCTTACTTCGCTCGAGCCGTTCTTCAACACGAAACCCACGCCCGATGAGTTGCGCAAACAAGTGGACCAGCGCAAGGCCGATGGCGCGGACCTGATCAAGATCTTCGCGTCGAAGAGCATCCGCGAAGGGGGCACGCAGACGATGAGCGACGAGCAGCTCGCCGCCCTGTGCGGAGAAGCGAAGGCCCAAGGCCTGCGCACGCTGGTGCACGCGCACAGCGCGCAAAGCATCGAGGCCGCCGTCCGGGCGGGCTGCACCGAGATCGAGCACGGCGTTTTTGCCACCGACGACGACCTGCGCCTGATGGCCGAGCGCGGCGTCTATTTCGATCCCCAGGCCGGGCTGATCTTTCACAACTATTTCGACAACAAGGCGCGATTCCTGGGCATCGAAAACTACACGGAAGAGGGCTTTGCCGCGATGGAAAAGGCCGTGCCGCTGGCCATCGGCGTGGTCCATCGCGCCATGCAAACGCCGAATTTGAAAATGGTGTTCGGCACGGACGCGGTGGCCGGCGCCCACGGGCGCAACGCCGAAGAATTCATTTATCGCGTGCGCGACGCGGGACAGAATCCCATGGACGCGATGGTGTCGGCCAATTCGCTCGCCGCGCAGGCTATGGACCTTGGCGACAAGATCGGCGCCATCGCCCCCGGCCTCGAAGCCGACATCATCGCGCTCGACGGCAACCCGCTCGACGACATCACCGCGGTCCGCCGCGTCGTGTTCGTGATGAAGGGCGGGAAGATTTATAAGTACGTTGCATCCGGGAAGTCGCCGGAGTGAGCACTCTACGCCAAGCGCAGCCGGGCCAGGGTCCGGCGTCGCTTTCTTATCCTAGGTAGAACCACCCTGGCCCGTGAGCGGCTTCGCATGCGCCGAAATCCATTGCCGAATCACGTTGAATCGAAATTCGCCCCGCTTCATCGAGCCCCTGATAAACTCGTTCGCCGCCTGACCTTTCACTTCCAGGAAAAAACCATTTAGGCGAAGAAAGACGTCGGTCAGCGTGAATGCGACCCGCTTGTTCCCATCAACGAACGCGTGGTTATTGGCAAGCGACTCCATGAGGGCGGCAGCCTCTTCCGAAAGGTCGTTGTAATAACCGATCTGCGGGCGAAAAAGCGCAGCCTCCAGACGCGCTTTGTCCAGAAAACCGTGAGAACCGCCGAACAGCTCGATCAATTGCCGGTGGATTTCAATGGCTTCCGCCAGGGTGGGATACAACCGGCCAGCCATCTACTTGGCCAACAGGCGAAGCAACTTTTCATTCTTGGCGGCCGACTTGCGAAAATGAGCCAGCACCTCGGGACGAACCGTTCCCTGAGAGGGCACGACCGCCTCGAAATAGAACTTCAGGGCCTGCTCCAGCAGGAAACGCCTGCTTTGGCCGTTCCGCTCGGCAAGCTCGCTCAGATGGGAATAGAGTTCCGCATCGATCTCGAGCCCGAGTTTCGCCGTTGTCCCCTTTGCCATGCGGCCTCCCAAGACATAATTCTAGGATGGTATTCTGCGAGAATCAACAGGTTTCTTCATAACTCTGCGCAAGTCTAGAAATCGAAAGATAACGGACGATTTAGGCGAGAAACCTGCGCGCATTCTCAAACGCGGCTCACGCGGCAGTCAGCAAGATCGGCGCGTCGCGCGTGATGACCAGGGTGTGCTCGTAGTGCGCTGCAAGGCTGTGGTCGGCAGTTTTCATCGTCCAGCCGTCCGCCGCCAGCACGGCCTCGCCCCGGCCCGCCGCCAGGATCGGCTCCACAGTGATCACCAGACCCTCCGTCAATCGGTGGCGCTGCCGAGGGTCCCAATAATTGGGCACCTGGGGCTCTTCGTGGATGGTGCGGCCGATGCCGTGGCCGCAGAGTTCGCGGACCACCGAGAATCCGCTGCGCCGCACCTCAGATTCCACCGCCGCTCCGATGTCGCACACGCGCCGCCGCGCCCGCGCCTCGCGCATGGCCCGCTGGAAGGCGCGCTCCGCGCAATCGGCCAGGCGCATCGCCTCGTCGGAAGCCGGCGGCACGGCCACGGTCAGGGCGGCGTCGGCCATGTAGCCGTCTTTTTCCGCCGTCAGGTCGAGTTTCACCAGGTCGCCGGCGGCCACCTCGCGCGCCCCTGGAACTCCATGCACGATTTCGTCGTTCACGCTGATGCACACCGCGCCCGGGAATCCATAGACGATTGGCGGCGCAGACCGTGCGCCCTGCTGCTCCAGGAGCTTCGCGCCGATGGCGTCGAGCTCCGCAGTGGAAATTCCCGGGCTGACGTGTCGCGCCATTTCGCGCAGCGTCCGCGCCACGATGCGGCCGACGGCGCGCAAAGCGTCGAGTTCCTCATCGGACTGGATGGACATTTCGTTTCCTCCGCGACCCCCCCGCAATCAACCTCTGACTAGCCGTCCCTGCGCCTCCCGGTGCATCATAATGAGTACCACCGCTGGCCCGTGGTCCAATTGGCAGGACGCTGCACTGTTAATGCAGACGGTGGAGGTTCGAATCCTCCCGGGCCAGCCAACCCCTTAGAACCTCACACGGCGCGTTCTTACGGCTTCGCCGCGGGCAACGCGTTGACCCGCGCGATTCCCCGGAGTACGAAAATGCTCAGAACAGTGCCGAAGGGAACATCGAGCAGGGCAATGGTGGCCATCCGCCTGGCCAACTCCCGGCCGGCCGGGGTCTCCTGCGCCAGACCACGTGTTCCCACAGCTCCCACGATCCCCCACACAATACCCAGAATTCCGCAGAAGAACACCACGGCGATGGTTAGATGGAGAGGAACAACTGAGAGAGGTGCCTGCCCGGCTCCGCCGCCGGGGGGATTGAATCCACGGGCCGGCGAAAGGGTGGCTTCCAGCCAGCCCCAGATCTGCAGGCTGAGCAGCAGCCCGCCGTACATGCGGACTCGCGCATAGGAGACCCACTGGCCGCGCAGATTCTCGAGGGCGGCCACGGGTGGCAGAGCGCGAAACCCGGCCGCGCGCCTGCCGCACTCCGGGCACGATGCGCCCCTCGCGGGCAATTCAGTGCCGCAGTGATCGCAAAACATGCCGGGCTTCCTGCAGGACAGAGTATCGAAGCGCCAGGCTGCGAGCCAGAGTGGAATTCTATCGAAGTGTTACGGTGTCACGCGGCACGATGCGGCACTGGCCCGCCCCGCCTCGAGCGGGCCGCCGTGGCCCAGGTAAATCGTCTTCGCACCGCGGTCCAGCAACTTGCGGATGCTCCGGCGGAGTTCCGTGAGGTCTTCCGCAAAATAGTGATACCCCGGCCGGTCCGGGTGATACGCCCCGCCGAGCGACCCGCCCATCATCAGGTCGCCGGCAATCGCCCGGCCGTCGTCGAACAAGATGCTGATGGAACCTGGGGTGTGCCCTGGCGTGTGCACCACCGCCGCTGCGATCCCGAATTCGCCGAGCGAGTAGCCTTCTTCCACCAGCAAGTCCGGTTCTGCGGCCGGAAATCGCGGGTTGATGAGGAGCGAAATCAGGCGGCTCGAAAAACGCAGCGGGATGAGCGCCCCGCTGTCCCCGGCTCGCAATTTTGGCGCGTCGGCCGCGTGCACGGCGGCGGGAACGCGGAGGCGATCTTTCAGCGCGCGCGTGCTGCCCGCATGGTCGGTGTGGCCGTGGGTGTGGAGCAGCAGCGCCACGCGCCCCGGCTCCACGTTGTAGCGCCGCAGCCCGCGGAGGACGCGCTCTTCTTCGCCTTCACTGCCCGTATCCACCAGCACGGCGCGCTCCCCCAGGATCACGTAGGCCATGGAGATCCGCAGCCGGATGGGAAAGATCGCCGGAATCATCCCGCACTCTCCGCGCGCAGAAGATAGCACGGCGGCGCTTCTCGACGTCGCGTCCAGCGCAGGGACGCACGCGCACCCATAGCCGCCGCATGGTTAGACTGTCACGAAAGGGAATTGCGTCTCAGCGGAAATCGGCGGGAAAAAGAAAGAAGGAGATGCTGAACGGGCCCAGCCCAAAATCCCCTCTTTAAAGGGATCCTCCGCCCAACATCTCCTCTGGGGAGCTAAGTGCACTCTGATCGCCTTTGCCTAACTCCTGACTTTACAATCTGCTAGCAGCCTTCCACAGGGCAAATTCTTCCACGCCCGGTGTAAGAATTACCGAGGTAGTCCTAGTACTCGCAAAAACCCGCAGCTCGCTCCCCGCGGCCACCTGGGCCTCCGACTCGGGCAAATCACAGCCTCTGGCCAGCGGCAACCTGTCCGGCCAACAGGAAGGTTGTCGGAAGCGGGCCCTTGCCGCAAAGCTTGAATGAGCCGAAATCCTTGTACCAGGAACCTTCCGGCACCTCGGGCCTGGTTTCCAGCCACAGGCGAAGGCGGTTGAGATCTTCCAGTCCGATGTTGCGGTCGCGCATGCGCTCGATCAAATGCGCACGGACCGCCGAGGGCATCTGGGACCAGGTGCAGATCCTGGGCATCTATTCGCCGAAGACCATGCGTCCCAGTTCGTCTCCCAGGCGCTTGGTCTCTTCGGGGTCGTCGGAATCGCGGAAGCGCTTGGCCAGCTCAAAGAAGGCCGCCTCTTTCTGCTGGCGGGCTTCCAGACCCATTTCGACCAGCTCCACGAGAACGCGGTTGCCGCTGAGACGGCGCTTCCTGGCAATGGCTTCGATCTGCCTGTCCACCTGGGAGGGAAGGGTGACACTGCGCCTGACCTGCTGTGCTTTCGCCATACGTGAATGATACACCAGAATGGTGGGGATTGGTGACTAGCGGCTTGTGGAGGGCGACTGTGGAAAACGGCGAGAGAGACCGGAACGATGACGTCTCGCCTCGGCTGGCCGCAGCCGGAATTGATACCTCGCGGAACCGCACCATCGCTGTCTTGACCCCTCTCGGACCGCTTGTTATCGTGGGAGGTTGCACAGCTTCCTCTAGAGCTCTCCGAGGGCGCTGTGCATGCGCCGAACGCGCTTTCGACCGCAAAATGATGGGCCTCCAAAAGATCGTCATCCAAGGCGCTCGCCAGCACAACCTGAAGAACATCAGCCTGGAAATCCCCCGCAACTCCCTGACCGTGGTCACCGGGCCCTCCGGGTCCGGCAAATCCTCGCTGGCCTTCGACACCATTTACGCCGAGGGCCAACGGCGTTACGTGGAAACGCTCTCCGCCTACGCCCGGCAGTTTCTGGACCAGATGGAGCGGCCGGACGTGGACTCCATCGAAGGCCTCTCGCCGGCGATTTCCATTGAGCAGAAGACCACCACGCGGTCCCCGCGGTCCACTGTCGGCACGATCACGGAAATTTACGACTATCTGCGCGTGCTCTACAGCTCCGTGGGCACGCCGCACTGCCCGCGCTGCGGCAAACGCATCGCGCGGCAATCCACCGAACAGATTGTCCAGACGATCCTGGCGCTCAAGCCCGAAGACCGCATCATGATCCTGGCGCCGGTGGTCCGCGGGCGGAAGGGCGAGTACCGCAAAGAACTCGAAGGCTATGCCCGCCAGGGCTACGTCCGTGCCCGCATTGACGGGGAGCTGCGCAGCCTGGACGAAGAGATCCGCCTCGACAAGCGCAAGAACCACACCATCGAGGTGTTGCTCGACCGGCTCCTAGTAAAGCCCGGAATCGCCGGGCGTCTCGAACGTTCCGTCGAGGCCGCGCTGAAACTGGCGGGCGGCCTGGTGACCGTGGCCGTGGTCGGCGGCGCCGAGCAGGTCTATTCCGAAAAACTGGCCTGCCCGGATTGCGGCACCTCCGTTCCCCAACTCGAGCCGCGCTCCTTCAGTTTCAATTCTCCCTACGGCGCCTGCCCGGAGTGCACCGGCTTGGGCTCGAAATATGACTTCGACCCCTCGAAGGTCGTCCTGGATTGGTCCAAGCCGATTCTGGAAGGCGGGCTCGGCCCCGGCGCGGGCTCCGTCTATCTGCAACGCACACTCAAGCTCGCCGCCGTGGCCCACGGTTTTTCGCTCG